>Ga0123353_10000811_pt1 | contig 38064 bp, 35 predicted proteins | sample TergutLab28metaG_3_FD_92763 | JGI IMG/M metagenome (GOLD analysis project Ga0123353, IMG submission 92763) | Labiotermes labralis P3 segment gut microbial communities from Petit-Saut dam, French Guiana - Lab288 P3 | ecosystem: Host-associated > Arthropoda: Insects > Digestive system > Gut ... | reverse complement strand
TGAACGGCAGGGCGAACAGGTCCGTCACCGAGCCGCAGCAGCCCGCCTTGGGGTCCTTCGCGCCGTAGACCACCAGGGGGATGCGGGCGTTGATGATCGCCCCGGCGCACATGGGGCAGGGCTCCAGGGTGACATAGAGCTCGCACTCCCACAGCCGCCATCCGCCCAAATGCGCGCAGGCCGCGGCGATGGCCTCCATCTCGGCGTGGAGCAGCGCGCTTTTGCCCTGCTCGCGCCGGTTGCGCCCCTTGCCCACGACCACGCCGCGCCGGGTGACCACCGCCCCCACGGGGACTTCCCCGGCCAGGGCGGCTTCCCGGGCCAGGACGAGGGCGCGCTGCATAAAATCATTATCTTTCATGCCTCTATTATATCGCATTCTTTTTGCGATTACAACTGTCTATTTTTGAGTCCACAACCTGTAGGGGCGGCCAGCAGGCCACCCCTACAGATCACGTTACCACGCAGCCGGCGTAGTAGTGCTCCAGAATTTCCTTGTAATCGCTGCCCTGGCGCGCCATGAAGTCCGCGCCGTATTGGCTCATGCCCACCCCGTGGCCGTAGCCCAGGCACTTGATCTCGAAGGCGCCGTTTTTGTGCTCGATGGTGAAATGCGCGCTGCGCAGTTCCAGCAGTTCCCGCACCGCCCGGCCGGAGAGGGTTTTGCCGCCCACGGCGATCTCCGTCACGGCGCCCGCCTCGCTGCGCTGGGGTTTGCCGAACCACGCGGCCGGATCCTTCCCCAGCTTGACGCCCTCCGCCTTTTCCAGGGTCTTTTTGACCTCCTCCGGCTGCAGCGTTACGGTTTTGCTGTAGTCCGGCGAGAGCTTGTCGCCCGGGCTTTCCACGCTGCGCAGGTAGGCGAAGTCGTCGCCCCAATAGTTCGCCGCGCTCTCGGTTTTGCCGCCGCTCAGAGCGCTGTAGGCCGCGAAGGTGGGCTGCCCCTCATAGGTGATCGTCTGGCCCAGCACCGCGTCAACGGCCTGCCCTATCTTGGCCTCGTAGAGCTCGGAATTGCCGCCCCAGCGCTCCCCGCGCCGCCGCGCGTCGTCGTAACCCTGGTCGCTCTTGCCGGAATCGCTCAGGGCTTCTCTGCCGCCGATCTCGCGCCGGTAGCGGGCATAGGTGTAGCTGGCCACGGCCTGGGCCTTCAGGGCCTCCAGGTGGTTGTTCGCGTCCATCTCTGCCGCTACGCAGCCGACGAGGTACTCGCGCATGGCAAGGGTTTCCGTTTTGCCGCTGGCGCTGCGCACCACCTGGATGGTCTCCCCGTTCTCCTCCCGCGGGTCCGCGGGCGCGGCCGCAGGCGGGGCCTCCGGTTGCCGCGCGGAAGTCGTCTCCCTTGCCTCTTGCTTCTGGCCACTTGCTTCTTGTAAACTAACCAGGGGGAGCAGAATCATCAGCAGGAGGATAGCCAGGCCAAAAATAAACTGTTGCTTCATCATATGTACCTTGACTTTTCTCTTGTGAAAGAGTATAATTAAAAAATAATGCATTATAGAGTGGAACGTTTCAGTATATGCGGAAGGGCATACAGGTTATGAACAACAAAAATCAAGGTATATCGCGCACGCCGGCGGCGGCCGCGATTCTCTTCGCCGCGCTGATGCTCGCCGTGCTGATGCCGCTGCGCCTGTGGCAGCAGATGCGCCTGGTGGAGCAGGGCACAGGCTTCTGGGCGGGCGGCGACGTCACGGTTCCGCTGCTCTATGCCGCTTTGGGGGTCCTCGCGGCCGTGCCTGCGGTGGTGGCCCTCGCCCTGCGCAAATACGCGGCCCTGGACCTCACCAGGAAACGCCGCGTGACCGAGGGCGTGACGGCGGCCCTGGCGGCGGCGGCCCTTGTGGTGGACGCCGTGCTGGCCATCAACTATGCGCTGCGGCTGATCTCGGGGGCGGGCGTCAGCTTCGACGACTTGGATTCCTGGAAAGCCTGGAAAGCCCTCATGGTACTCTATGTGCGCTCCGGCGCGATGGCCTGCGTGCTCGAATGCTTTTTCGGCACGCTGAGCGCGGTGTTTTTCGTCCGGCTGGCGGCGATAGACTTCCTGCCGCGAAAAAAGATATATCTCAGCCGGGCGCTGGCCCTGGCCCCCTTCGCGTGGGCCGTGTGCCGCATTCTGCGGCGTTTCTCGCGCACCATCGCCTATCTGCGCGTATCCGACCTGTTCCTCGGGCTGGCGATGCTCGTGGCGCTGATGATCTTCCTGCTGGCCTTCGCGCAGAATGTCGGCGGGCGGGGCAGCGGATACAGGCCCGCCGTGCTGGCGGCAGCAGGGATTCCCGCCGCCGTGCTGGCGCTGCTGTGCTTCGTGCCGCGTCTGGTGACATATAGCATCCTGGGCCACACCGCCCCGCAGGACGCCCTGATAGAATGGTGCGACCCGGCCATGGCCGCGTTTATGCTGGCGTTTATCGCCGGGCGGCTGTTCACGGGCCCGCCCAGGGAGATGCTGCAGGAAGAACAGGAAGACGAGGAAGATGAAGAAGAATGTGAAGAATATAAAAATAATGAAGAGATTGAAGATGATTCTGTAGACGAAAAACCAGAGGAAACCGAAAGATAGCTTCGCTTTACACACGGCGTGGCAATGCATGAATGGAGGTGATTCGCATACCTCTCATCGATAGAGAATTGCCCAGCCGAAAGGCAAATCGTTTGCCAGAGCACGACTATAGGGCCAGCGGTGCTTATTTCATCACAATCGTCACAAAACAACGGGTTGAAGCACTGGGTAAGGTTGAAAACAACGCCGTGATTCTATCTTCCATCGGTCAAGCCGCCGCCAAGTGCATTGACAAAATCGAGTCCATATACCCAAGTGTGCTTGTGGTGGCTTCTGTCGTGATGCCTACACATGTCCACATGCTTCTAAACATGTTGGATGAAAAGCAAACCCCTCCATTCAGCGCGTGATACAGCAATGGAAAGGCGCCGTATCAAAACAGGTTGGTTATTCCCTTTGGCAAGATAGATTCGACGACCGCTTGGTGCTGACCGCCGAGGCGCATCGAACCATCGAAGATTATATTAGAGCAAACCCAATCAAATGGGCCGATGACCGGTTTAACCCCATGAATGGCAATTCTTAATAGGTTTGCGGCGCTGCAATGCAACGCCTTACGAGAATTTCACCAATGGCGAATATGGGAGACTTGTATGCCAGCGCCACGGGCGCAATCCTCGTAGGGCGCGCCGTCGGCCCGCCGCCTTAAAAACAAATATATGCGCAATAACACATACAAGGACAAAACCTAATCATGCACCTATTTTTCGCCAACGCCCTCATCGCCATGAAGCAGGTGGTGATGCTCTACATCATCGCGGGCTTGGGGCTGGCCGCCGAGCGCCTGCGCTGGTTTCCGGAATCCACGGCGCGGCTGTGCACCAAGCTGCTGCTCTACGTTGTGACCCCCTGCGTGGTGGTGAACTCCTTCGTGAACATGGAATACTCCGCCGAGGCGCTGCGCGGGCTGGGGATCTCCTTCGCCTGCGGGGCGCTGCTGCATGGGGTGGGCATTCTCATCAGCGAGCCATTCTTCCGGGGCCGGAAAAACGCCGCGACGGAGAGCGTACTGCACTTCGCGGCCATCTACGGCAACTGCGGCTACATGGGGCTCCCCCTGGCCAGGGCCATGGTGGGCGACCAGGGGGTGTTCTACGTCTCTGTGGTGATATTGACCTTCCAGATATGTTCCTTCACCCACGGGGCCTACGTGATGTCCGGCGGGGTGATGGGCCGCCGCGCGCCGGAGGGCGAACAGGGCGTAAAATTCCAGTGGAAGAACCTGCTGCTCAACGCGGGGGTGCTCTCCGTGGCGGTGGGCCTGCCGATCTTCCTGCTGCAAATCCCAGTGCCCGCGCTGGTAGACACGCCCCTGGCCTCCGTGGCCTCGATGAACTCCCCCCTGGCCATGCTGATGTTCGGGGCCTATATGTCGCGTACGCGGCTGAGGGGCCTGCTGCGCAGCAAGAAGCTCTTCCTGACCATGGGCATGAAGCTCTTCGCCCTGCCCGCCGTGGTGATGTCCGTGCTGCTGCTGTGCGGCGTGCGCGGGGCCCTGCTCAACGCCATGCTCATCCCCGCCGCCGCGCCGCCCGCCAACAACACCGTGGTGTTCGCCGCCCGCCACGGCAGGGACAGCGGCTATGCCGCCCAGGTGGTGAGCCTGCTGAGCCTGATTTCCATCGTCACCATGCCGCTGATGATCGCCTTAGGGTTGTCGTTGTGAACACCCCCTCACCCGCTGCGGCGGGTAAGGGGGTGCGATTTAATATAATAATGCCCCGAGAGGAGATTTGACCATGACCTACCAACCCACCTGGGAATCCATCAACGCCCGCCCCGTGCCCGCCTGGTTCGAGGACGCCAAGTTCGGCGTCTTCATCCACTGGGGGCTGTATTCCGTGCCGGCCTACTCCCGGCGCGACTGGTACGCCGAATGGTACGCGAAGCAGCTGGACGAGAAAAAGCCCGAAGTCCTGGCCTTTCACAACCGGGCGTACGGCGAGAATTTCCAATATGCCGACTTCGTGCGTGACTTCAAGGCGGAGCTCTTCGACGCGAAGGAATGGGTCACGCTGTTTGACCGCGCGGGCGCGAAATATCTCAATTTGACCTCCAAGCACCACGACGGCTTCTGCCTGTTCCCCAGCCCCTACGCCAAGTTCTGGAACAGCGTAGATGTAGGCCCCCACCGGGACTTCTGCGGAGAACTGCGCGACGCCTGCGAGGGCTCCAGCGTAAAATTCGGGGTGTATCATTCCCTCTACGAATGGTACCATCCGTTGTACCTGAAGGACCCCGAGCGATTCGCCCTGGAGCACTTGCACCCCATGATGAAGGACCTCATCGAGCGCTATCAGCCCCACACGCTGTTCACTGACGGCGAGTGGGACCAGCCACATGAGGTCTGGCACTCCAGGGAGTTCCTCGCCTGGCTCTATAATGAGTCGAGCGTTCGCGATTTCATCGTGCCCAACGACCGCTGGGGCAAGGGCACCCGGGAGATGCAGCTGGGCGGCAACCTCACAACAGAGTACAGCTGGCAGGACTTCCTTGAGAAAAACCCGGGCCAGACCAGGCCCTTCGAGGAGTGCCGGGGCATAGGCCACAGCTTCGGCTTCAACCGGGCGGAGAGCTGCGAGGATTATCTTGCCCCCGGCGAGCTCATCGAGCTGCTGGTCACCCTGGTCTCGGCGGGTGGCAACCTGCTGCTGAACGTCGGCCCCGCGGCGGATGGCTCCATCCCGGCCATCATGCAGGAGCGCCTACTCCAGGTGGGCGATTGGCTGCGCGTGCACGGCGAGGGGATTTATGCCTCGCGTAAATATAAGACGAGCACCCAGCCCGGCGTGTGGTATACCCAAAAAAACAATCAAATTTATGTGTTTCTGAAGAACTTCCCCTTCGGCACTGTCATTCTGGATGACCTGCCCTATGACCCGGCCTATGCCCCGGCTTTGCTCGGCTGGAGGGGCGAAAAAAGTCCTGTTTCCCTCGTCAATGCCGAGGGCAAAGCCGCCTTGCGCTTCGAGGCCTTCCCGCCGGAGGCGATTGACAGCCAATGGGTGTATGGCGTGAGGCTTTGACGCATATACTGAAGCATTATATTCAAGGAGGACCACCATGCCATACCAACCCATCGACATCAGGGACATCGAAAACCCCGTGAAGCTCCTCGCGGACGATTGGGCGCTGCTGAGCGCCGGCACGCCCGGGGACTGGAACACCATGACCGTCAGTTGGGGAGCCATAGGGGAGATCTGGGGCTTCGATGCCGCGTTCGCCTTCGTGCGGCCCCAGCGCCACACCATGAAGTACATGGACGCGAACGAGTATTTCACCCTGGCCTTCGGCCTGCCACGGGAGACCCTGGCCCTCTGCGGCAAGATCAGCGGGCGCGATTGCGACAAGATCGCCGAGGCCGGCCTGATCGCCCATGCTGAAGGCAAAGCCGTCTGGCCCGAGGGCGCGACGCTGGCGATCGTGTGCCGCAAGGCCGCCAAGCAGGTCTTCGATCCCACGGGGTTCATCAATCCCGGCATTGAGGGCAATTACGACGGCGATTACCATCATATGTTTGTGGGGGAGATTGTAGGGGTATATAGGGCGGTAGAGGGAGTACCGCGGAGCGGTTGACCGCTTTCGTGCGTTGTAAATTAGATTGACGTGTGCCCTGCAAAACTCCCCCTTGAAATTCTCGCAAAAAGACGCCATACTATAGAGGAACAACAGGGAGGCCTGCCATGCTTACAATTTATTTTTCCGGAACCGGCAACACGAAATACATCGCGGAACGCTTCAGCGAAAAGATGAACGCCCGGTGCCTCTCCATCGAGGCGGACGTGTCTTTTCCTGAAATAATTGCGTCGAATGATATCATAGCGCTGTGCTATCCTATTTACGGCTCCAGGGCGCCGCTGATCATGCGGGAATTCGTGGCCGCGCACATGGCGGCGCTGAAGGGCAAGAAGCTGGTTATCTTCGTGACCCAGGTGGCTTTTTCCGGCGACGGCGCGCGGGCTCTCACCGACCTTTTCCCCAAAGGGCACGCGGACGTCATCTATGCCGAGCATTTCCTGATGCCGAACAACGTCTGCAATTTCGCGTTGGTGCCTCGGACAGGCGAAAAAACCACGCGCAAGAAATTAGATGCGGCGGGAAAAAAGCTGGAGCGCATCCGCCGGGATATCGCGCAAGGCGTTGTGAAGCGCCGCGGGTTTTCCATGGCATCCCGCCTGTTGGGACTTGCACAGGGGATCCCCTGGCAGGGCGACAGCAAGAATGCCTTTGCCGAAAAAGGTTCAATGGAGTACAGGGCCAAACATGGCGTGAGAATTGATGGCGATTGCACGGCCTGCGGCCTGTGCGTCAAAGCCTGCCCCATGAAAAACCTGGAACGCTGCGAGGGCAAGGTCGCGCATAAAAACAATTGCACCATGTGCTACCGCTGCGTGAATCTCTGCCCGCAAAGGGCAATCACGGTGTATTTTCATAAAAAGCCGAAATGGCAATATGAGGGGATAGAACTGCTAGGACAGTGAATTCACATAAAAAACCGTACATACCAATTTACAAAATAATTACATGCGGGCAGTTGCGGCTCGACCGCTTTGTTGAAGTAGCGGCAATGTTTATTCTCGCTGCTTAAGTCTGCTGTTGGCAAAGCCCAAATGCAGTGTGCGCATATTTTGTCCATATACGGCCAGGTCAGCCGGACCTCACCCCAGTTAATTGTTTCGTCCATGTTGATTCCTCCTCGCCTACCATTATACAGCTAAAAATTAGTTTGCCAACGCATATTTAGTTTATTTTTCTGATACTGCACTGCCTCCTGTACAATATAGTACATGAGGTGATAGCAATGAAATTCGGAGATATTTTGCGGTGGCTCATTGAGGAGAACGACTTAACCCAAAAGAAGCTTTCTGAGGAGCTGTACATCGCGGCGTCCACTTTGGGAAATTATGTTCAAAATCTGGCCGAGCCGGACTTCGACATGCTCAAACGCATCGCCGCCTATTTCCATGTGAGCATAGACTACCTGCTGGACTACCACCCTAAGCAGGGCGAAAACGATATGGAGGACGACCTGCTGCGTGTCTTCCGCCAGCAACCGCCAATGCAGCAGCGTGTATTCCTGGAGCAGGGCAGGACAATAGCCAAAATATGCGCGGAGAACAAGACTTCCGAGTAAAAAATAAAAAAACACTGGAAATCTTGCCGAACCTATGTTATACTATATTGTGGCATCCTATGGATGCCACGATATTTTGCATTTGAGGAGCCCGTGCATGTACGCCTATATGGATAACGCCGCAACCACCAGGCTGAGCGAAGCCGCCAAAGCGGCCATGCTCCCCCTGATGGACGAGATATACGGCAACCCCTCCAGCCTGCACCGCTATGGCCGGCAGGCCGCCGCCGCGCTGCAAAACGTACGGGAGCGCATCGCCGCCTGCATCAACGCCGACCCCCGGGAGATCATTTTCACCTCCGGCGGAAGCGAGGCCGACAACCAGGCCATCTTCAGCGCCGCGATGCAGGGCGCGAAGATCAATAAAAAGCATATTATTTCAACGCAGATCGAGCACCACGCCGTGCTGCACTATCTGAAGGCCCTGGAGAGCGAGGGCTTCAGCATCACCCTTCTGCCGGTGGAGCCGGAAACGGGCCTCGTTCGCCTGGATGACCTCGAGGCCGCCCTCACGGACGACACCTGCCTGGTATCCATCATGATGGCGAACAACGAAATCGGCACGATTCAGCCTGTAGAAGAGATAGCGCGGCTGTGCCGGGCGAGGAAAATCCCCTTTCACACCGACGCCGTGCAGGTCGCGGGGCACGTTCCCGTGGATGTGCGCGCGCTGGGTGCGGACATGCTCAGCCTCGCGGCGCACAAATTCCACGGGCCGAAGGGTGCGGGCGCGCTCTATTGCCGCCGGGGGAGCGTGCCGCTGCGCCCGGTATTGCTGGGCGGGGCGCAGGAGCGGGGCCGCCGGGCCGGCACGGAGAACCTGCCCGCCATCGCCGGCATGGCCGCAGCGCTGGAGGAGGCCGTATCGGACCTGCCCGAGGTGAGCGCCCGCGTCGCCGGGTATCGCGACCAGCTGATCAACGGCCTGATGGGGCTACCGTATACGCACCTCAACGGAGACCGCCATCATAGGCTGCCGGGCAGCGTAAGCTTCTGCTTCGAGGGCCTGGAGGGGGAATCCCTGCTGTTGCTGCTGGACGACCGGGGCATTGCGGCGTCCTCGGGCTCGGCGTGCACATCGGGCTCGCTGGACCCCAGCCACGTGCTGCTGGCCATCGGCCGCCCCCACGGGGTGGCCCACGGCTCCCTGCGCCTGAGCCTTTCGCGCTACACCACCCAGGCGGAGGTGGACCACGCCCTGGCGGTTATCCCGCCCGTGGTGGAGTACCTGCGGGGGATTTCGCCGGTGTGGGAGAAGATTATGAAGGAAGAAGGAGACAACTGACCATGGCCATGGGATATAGCGAAAAAGTGATGGACCACTTCATCCGCCCGCGCAACGTGGGCGAGCTCGAGAGCCCCGACGGCGTGGGCGAGGTGGGCAACGCCCAATGCGGCGACATCATGAAGGTCTATCTCAATGTGGAGAACGACGTCATTGTTGACGTTAAATTTAAGACTTTTGGCTGCGCTTCGGCCATCGCCACCAGCTCAATGGCCACGGAGTTGATCAAGGGCAAGCCCGTGGCCGAGGCCCTGGCGCTGACAAATAAAGCCGTGGCGGAGGCCCTGGATGGCCTGCCGCCGGTGAAGATGCACTGTTCCGTGCTGGCCGAGGAGGCCGTGAAGTCCGCCATCAAGGACTACTATGAGCGCAAGAGCGTGGCCTACGACCCCGTCCTGTTCGCCGGCCTGGAGCACGGGGAGGAGCACGGGCACGGGGATTTGGTGGAGGAGTGAGAGCATGACCATCGCTTCCCTGCAAGCCGGAATCCTGCGCCTGAAAAGAGAGACCGATACCTGCATCCTCGCCCACAGCTACCAGGCGCGGGAGATTCTCGAGATCGCCGATATTTCAGGCGATTCATTTGCGTTGAGCCAGGCTGCCGCCAAACAGCCGCACAAAAACATGCTCATGTGCGGCGTGCGCTTCATGGCCGAGACCGTCAAGCTCCTCGCGCCGGAGAAGACCGTGCGCCTGTGCAACCCCAAAGCCGGCTGCCCCATGGCCGAGCAGTTCGGCCGGGCAGCGCTTGAGGCCATCAAGAGCCAATACCCGGACCATACCATTGTCGCCTATATCAACACAACAGCCGAGCTGAAAACCCTGTGCGACGTATGCGTTACGTCCAGTTCCGCCGTGAAGATTGTTAGGGCGCTGCCGAACAAAAATATATTGTTTATTCCGGATAGCAATCTGGGCGCCTACGTGGCCTCGCAGGTTCCGGAGAAGAATATCGTCCTGCTGCAGGGCGGCTGTCCCATTCATGCGGCGGTGACAGCGGACGAGGCCCGCGCCGCCAAGGCCGCCCACCCCGGGGCCCTGTTGCTCGTCCATCCCGAGTGCACGCCTGAGGTCGTCGCCCTGGCTGAGTATATTGGCTCCACGGCGGGCATCATGCAATACGCGAAGGCCTCGAGCGCCGGCGAATACATCATAGGTACGGAGAGCAGCATTGCCGAACACCTCCAATATGAATGTCCCGACAAGCGCTTCTACCCCTTGAGCCCTGGGCTCCTTTGTCCCGATATGAAGCTCACCACCCTGCCGGATGTGCTGTTGGCCCTGCGGGGCAAAGGCGGGGAAGTGATCGAGCTGGATGATTATATTTTGCGTGAGGCGCGCAAGTGTATAGACAAAATGATTGCAATGGGAGAATCGTGAAGTGACCCTCATCATCATCCGCCACGGCGAGTCACTGAACAACCTGCCCGGGTCAACCTGGATACCGGACCCGGATTTGAGTCCCCGCGGGCTTTCACAGGCCCGGCTGCTTGGAAAGCGCTTCGCCGGCACGCATATCGACGCGCTGGTCACCAGCCCTCTGCTGCGCACCCTGCGCACCGCCAACGAGATTTCGGCAAGCAAAAACGGTATGCCCGTCCATGTTCTTCACGAATTGGTGGAGATAGGGACCGATTATCCCGTGCGCAGCCATGCCCGTGCGCAAGAAATCTGCCCCGCCGTGCTGCCCTATGGGGATACCGCCGGGCCCGGGGATTACGGGGACAGCTATGGCCTAGCGATCAAGGACCCGTACTATCTGCTCAGCCGGGGATTGCGTGTGGTCAGCCGTATCAGGCAGATGTTCGAACCGGGTTCAAAAGTCGTTCTTGTGGGCCATGTCGGCATCAACCAGCGGCTGCTCGCCGCCGCGCTGCGGATATCCCTCCCGCCGGGCCTTAAAATCGCGCAAGACAACACCTGTGTAAACGTGATCGAATACAGTGCCGACAAAGATGGCCGGGAGGCCACCCGGCTGGTTATGCTCAACGATACGTCCCATCTACAGGATGGTTTGCATACATAACACAGAAAAGGATGAACATATCTTGGCCATTATCGACCGCATCAAGTCAGCCATCGGCATCGAGGGCAACGTGAAGGAAACCGTGTTGCCCATGTTCAACTACAATTCCGCGAGCATCGGCATCGCGGCGGTTTCCCAGATCCGCGGGGACTACCACCTTCTCTTCCTGACGAAAATCGAGGGGCTTTCCCTGGGCAGGGCCACGCTGCTGGGCTTTATCCGCAGCATATGGTACGCCTTCATCGACCCCTTCATCGGCATCGCGGTGGACCGCACGCGCTCGCACCTGGGCAGGCACAGGATCTACATTGTCCTCATGTCGGTCCCCTTTGGCATCACGCTTTCCATGCTGTTCACCTCCTTCGGCATCTCGGGCAGGGAGGGTGCGGGCAGCCAGCTGTGGGCCTACCATGTGTGCACCGGCCTGCTGTTCGCCCTGGTGCGCAGCATACTGGTGATCGCCTACGATTCCCTGCTCCCCACGCTGACCACGGGCTATTTCGAGCGCACGCAGTACATGTCCATGCAGTACATCATGAACTCCGTGGGCATGGGCCCCACGCAGATTTTTGGCGCGGCGATGATTGGGATCCGGGCCACCCGGGATTTCGACGCCTCCATGCGCCCGACGATGTTCAAGATGGGCCTGATCGTGGGCCTGATAGCCATCATCCCCATTCTCTACGCCGGCATCGCCACCAAGGAGCCAAGCTCCAAGCACACCGTGTTCCCGCCGCTGAACGTGAAGGCCTTCATCCATGAGTTCAGGCTTGTGGTGAAAAACCGGGCTTTCCTGCAATACTTCACGATGACTTTCCTGTATCTTTTCGGCTCCTCGTTTTTCGGCATCTCCAAGCCGTTTTTCCTCGACGAGGTCGCCCGGCGCTGGGATTTGAAAGCCCAGCTGGATATCTGGCGCGGCATAGCGGAGATGTCGATGTTCCCCATCAACTACGCCCTGACGAAAAAATTCGGCAAGCAGAAATGCGCGCATATCACCCTGCCGCTGCTGTTTGTCAGCTTCGCTCTGGGTTTTCTCATCGCGCCCCAGGCGCCGGGCAGCAAGCTGCTGTCCGTGGCAATCATGCTTTTCGTGCGGGAGATATTCTACATCATCGGCTATTCCGGCTACGGCTTCATGGTGAGCAACATCTACCCCGACGTCACCGACGTGGACGAACTGATCACCGGCCGCCGCCGCGAGGCCACCGTCCAGACCCTGAACTCCTTCGTGAAAACCATGACCAACGGCTTTATCTCTTCGATCATCGGCGTTCTGCTCGAATGGTTCGGCGTGGCGGAGGGGAGCAGCACGGTGACGCTGTTGAAAAATGCCCGCGCGAAAAATATTTACAGCGGCTTCACGCCCTCTTTCGGACTGAAGCTCTCCAACGCGTTTATGCCCATCTTATTCCTGGGGCTCGCGCTGATCCAGCTGCGCAAGTATAAAATGACCAAGCAGGACCACGAGCTGATCCGCCGGGTGATCGACCAGAAGCACGAGCAGGGCAAGGCCGAGGTCACCGACGGGGAGCGCGCCAAGCTTGAGGAGATCGCCGGCCAGACATGGGAAGCTATGTGGGTTGGCAGCGAGGGAGCTGATGCGGGCGAGCAGGTAGAGGCTTAGGTTCCAGACAATAGACCTAGACGTTAGATGCGGGCCACCCGCTATCTAACGTCTATTGTCTAATATCTAGCGTCTAGCCCGTCACATCCCTGCTCAGTCCATCAATCCGCGCAATCATTTCGCTGTAGAACGCCACGGTCTCCTCCCGTTCCCGCCCCATCCCGATCACCGTGCCGTGGTCGCCGCGCACGGCGGGCATCACATACCAAATGGCCGGCTGTAGAGTGCCGGGCGTAGGCGCGACCGGAATGACGGCATCCATGTGCGGTTCGTCGAAGGGCGCCGTGGCGGAGATGGTGTTCACCAGGCAGTCGTTCTGCCGCCACGCGTCGTCTATGCCGTGTTCCGGGCTGGTGAAATTCCCGATGATTGTTCCCAGGGGCCGGTAGAGCGCGGTCATATCGTCCGTGGGCCTGCCGTTTTCGTCTGTACCCGCCACAGGGTAGGAGAACAGATAGACTGAAGGGCATAGGCTGCGCGTGATTTGGTTGACGGCCTGCGCGCCGGTCAGGCTGAGGTCGTAGTAGGCGGTGTCCATGGTCTTTGCCATGCGCAGCACATCGCCCAGCCCTATGCCGCCCCAGGTGAAGCCCAGGCCGGAAAGGATGCCCTCGAAATTCGCGCCGCCAAACAGCGAGGCAAGACCGGCCAGCAGGGGGTTGACGTCCACGAGGGTCAGCAGGCTCACGCCGTTGTGGGGCGCGGCGACGCAGGTCAGGCTGAACACCCAGTCCCCCTTGCCGCCGGCGAACAGGGGGGAGACATCGTCACCGGAGGCGAACTGCTCCTCCGGCGCGCCGTTGTGGAGCAGCGCGCACAGCAGCCGCGCCGTTGCCCCGCCGAAGCTGTGGGCGATCAGGTTCACCTTGCGCAGGTTGCCGTTGCCGTCCACGGTGCCCCAATCGGGGAACAGGGGCGCGCCGTAGTCCTTGCCGTAGCGCTCGTGGCCGCAGGCGGCGCTGTGGGCCTCGCCATAGTCCACCACGCCCCCGGCCAGCGCGGCGTAGAGCTCGCAGGCCCTGTCCCAGGCGGAGCCAACGGGGTTTACCGAGGGGGCGAAGCACATGGTGCCCTGTTTCTGCAATTCGGGCAGCAGCGGCCCCCCAGTGGCCCCCCAGTAGGACACCGGGCTGCCGCTTTCCCCGAGAATATCGTCCCCAAAGCCGTTGAGCCCGTGGACGAACACGTAGGGGTAGGTGGTGGGCGTGCCCGGCTCCTTTTCTTCGCGGTTGAACCAGTCGCAGCCGGGCAGGAGCAGGATGGCTCCGCACAGCAGGGCTATGATTGTGAAAAGAGAGAGTATTCGTTTCATAATGGGCCTCGTATTCATAACAAAGTATTGCAATTGTATTTCGTTTGTGATATAATAGAGTATAGAACTATAAGAAAGCAGGGCAAATGCAATGGCAAAAACAGCGAGCATGTATATCCGTATAGACCCGCAGGTGAAGGCAGACGTAGAGGCGATCTACTCTCGCTACGGCATGAGCATCACGGATGCGATCAATCTCTTTTTATATGCATCCCGTAATGCAGGGGGATTGCCGTTTGATCTGGGGGCAGTAGAAGACAAAAAACACCTGAAGCTTGAAGAAAGAATAAAGGTGCTTGAAAATAAGCTCGACAATATATCTTTCAGCGAGGCAAAAGAAATCACCATGACCAATTGCCCAATCGGCGATGTGCAAACAGGAAACGATTGCCAGCTAAACTTTGAAAGCTGCCCAATCGGTACGGTTATTGACAGTGACATCGATGAAGCTGATAGCAGATTAGATGACCTGGAATGCCGATTGGACGAGATTAACACTAGCATAGATGAAGCAGAAGCAAGGATTGATGCAGAGAACTAACCAGAGGTGTCTGGAGGCCGCCTCGCTGCCGGCTACTACATTCCTACCGCCACGCATCTACCCCCGCACTGTCCTTCCATCCCCAAACGCTATCTCGTTTTCCCTTCCCAGCAACACCGGCATCTCCTTCTTCAGCACCCCGGCGTCGTGACGAATGCCCGTGGCGTAGCCCCGGAGTTTCTCCCCGGCGGGAATGGGTTCTGGCTTGCGCAAGCGTTCGCTGCCGTCCTCCCGCGCGTTGGTGATAGTGTAACGCAGTGTTGCCGTCCAGCTGTCGTGGTCGGAGAGGCTGCGGCCCCGGTGGGTGATCCAGGGCACGGCTGCGGCCTCGGCCACAGTGAACTCCACGGCCCCGCCGCTTCTGTAGAGAATCTTGTCGATGTGCTCCGCGCTGCCCGCGTCCCGGGTCGCGCCGCCCTGCCAGTCGCCCTGGCCGTCATAGGCCATTTTGCCTCCATTGAAAAGCTCGGCCCAGGTGTCTTTCAGGCCCAGAGGCTCAATCAATGTGTCGTAAAGGCCGTCGGGCACCTTCCACAAAACAGAATTGAAGTCCCCCAGGAGAATCAGGGCGCGGCCCGCCGAGTGCTCCTGTATGTAATCCCTCAGCTGCTCGAAGCCGGCCCTGCGGACCTCGCCCGCTGTGGTTGGCTCATGCCAGGGGGCCTCCCATTCGGTGTAGGCCCCGGCCACGGCGTGCAGGTTGTAGATATCCACGTAAGCCCCGGGGGCCAGCGCCATGGTCGCTCGCATGAAGCCTTTTGGGGTGTATTCGTCCGCCGCGCCGTAGGTGAAGCCGCCGTAGGACCGCGCCCAGGGAACGCGCGCGACGTTGTAGATCGGGCGTTGGGAGAAGACGTCCAGGCCGTCGCCCGCGGGGACATTGCCCTTGCTGAAGCTGTAGTGCGGCGCACCGAGGGCCCGCCGCAGCGGCCGGTAGTTGCTGAAGTCCTCCTGCACTGCCAGGAGGTCATAGCCCGCGGCGCGCACCTGTCGGCCGATTTCGGCGGCGTCGCGCTGGACGCTGCGGCCCTCGAAAAGGGATTTGACCGGCAGGCCCGCGATGTTGTAGCTGACCAGCCGCAGTTCTCCTGTTTTCATGGTTGGTGTTCTCCTTCCCCAATCTCCACCTTGATTACAGCCACGCGCTTATCCTCGACTTCCTCGACGGTGAACTTCAACCCCTTGTACTCCACCTCGGGTCGCTCCCCGGGCTGGGGCAGATAGCCCAGCTGGCGGATGACGAAGCCGGCGATGGTGTCGTAATCCCCCTCAGGCAGGGGCACGCCCGTGAGCTCCTCCACTTCATCAACGGCGGTCATGCCCTCCAGCAGGAAAGTGCTCTCGTCTATTTTAGAGATATCGTCCTCTTCGTCGTCGTATTCGTCCTGTATGCTGCCCACGATGGCCTCGAGGACGTCCTCCAATGTCACAAGGCCCGCCGTGCCGCCGTATTCGTCCACCACCACCGCGATCTGCGTGTGGGTGGCGGTCATCTCCTTGAGCAGTTCGCCGCAGCGCTTGCTCTCGGGGACGTAATGCGCCTCGCGCATCATATCGCGCGGGCGCTTATCGGGCATTTCCTTGCCTACGTACTGCAACAAATCCTTGATATATATCACGCCGACGATCTTGTCCAGGTCGTCCTCGTATACCGGCAGGCGGGAACAGCCCTCCTCCATGGCGGCCTTCACGGCGTTCTCCAGTGGCTCGTTGGCCTCCACGCCTATGATATCCGTGCGGTGGGTCATGATGTCCCGGGCGTCCAGGTCGTCCAGCTCGAAGATATTGTGTATCATCTCCTGCTGCGTTTCCTCTATGACGCCTGTCTCCCCGCCGGCATCCACCAGCATTCGAATTTCTTCTTCGGTCACGGGGGACGCGTTCGCGTCGGGGTCGATTCCCAGCAGACGCAGCACCCCGTTGGCCGAGGCGGAAACAATCCAAACCAGCGGCCGGAACAGCGCCGCGCAGCCGCTCAAAAACCCTGCCATACCCAGGGCGATGCGCTCCGGGTATTTCAGGGCGATGCGCTTGGGCGCCAGTTCCCCCAGCACCAGGGTGGCATAGGCGATGGCCAGGGTGAGCAGCACCGTGACCGTCGCGCCAGCCAGCCCCTGCGCGCGCTCCGGCAGGATTTTCAGCAACGTTTTTTCCAATGGCGCGCCGAAGCTCTGCGCCGTGGCCGCCGAGGCCAAAAAGCCCGCCAGGGTTACGCCGATCTGTATCATCGATAGGAAGCGGCCCGAATTCTTCATCAGCGCGCGGATGCGCCGGGCTTTGCGGCTGCCCTCGGCGGCCATGCGCTCAATTTTATTGTCGCTCAGTGAGATCACCGCGATCTCGCTCATGGAGAAAAACGCGTTGACCAGGATGAGTATAAGCAGCAGCGACAATCGCCCGAGTATCCGCGCCGCGCCAGGGTCGTCCATAGGAATCACCTTTACTTTAGCGATAATTTTTCAAGTATAGAATAGCACGAAAGAGGCGGGTTGTCAAGCGCTCCGCACCAACCACGTTAATCCACTTATCAACGCGCGAAAGCGTTCAACCGCTCCGCGGTACTCCCTCACCGCTGCGGCGGAGCTCCCTCACGAGGGAGCCGGGGGGCTTGTTGCCGAAAATTCGCAGGAATTCGCGGAGAAAATCCCTCGGCTCCCTCGTGAGGGAGCTCCGCCGCAGCGGTGAGGGAGTACCGCGGAGCGGCTGAACGCTTTCGCGCGTTGATAAGTGTCCCTCACAACCCGAACCTCTCCACAATCGCCCTTGCCGCATCCTCCGCGCTCATGTGCGTGTTGTCAATTCGCAGGTAATTCGCCTCGGTGATCTCCCCCGGCAGGGAATTGAGCCGGTATTTCTCCGTCGTGCTGCGCACATCGTTGTCAGACCACTCGAAATCGCGCTTGCTGGGCTTGTGCAGCAGGCGATTTTCAGTTCGATTTCGCGCCAGGCGGGTTTCCAGGCTGGCCTCCAGCTCCACGATATAGATTTCAGTCCCGGGGCATTCCTCCCGCCATAGCGCGAAAATCCCTTCGAAGTAAGCCCGGTCCCCCGGCGAATCGAAGGCCCAAACCCCCGTGTAGATCATGCCCTCCTGCCCGCTGCGCGCGAAGTGGCGGAATACGCTTTCGCGTATTTCTTTCACCAAGTCCCATCCCTGCGCCGTGGCCAGGGAGAGCAGCGGCCGCACCATCTCGATGGTCTCATGATTATGAAAGAGCTTCAGGTCCGTAATTTTGGCGAGCGCCTGCCCCACGGTCATTTTGCCCACCGCCTGCGGGCCGGTGATAAACACAAATTTCATGCCTTCATCCACCCCCGTGTAAATTCACCTATATACGTTTCCCTATTTTGATATGCCCTTAATATTGCCCCGCATTCCTCGCGGCTTTCGGTCGTGAAGGCATACAGCCGGAACCCCAGTGCCGGCAGCCTTTCCTGCGCGTCGGCAAGCCAGAGCGGGCGGGAATTATACACTTTCGCGCATGAGTTTTCGCAGCGGACCGGAAAGGCCGTGCCCTTGCGGTCAATCAAGCTTTTGCTGTTGGCACACACTTTGCAGCTCATCTGCGCTTTCACGGGGCAATTGCGGCAGAGCATCAGCGCCAGCCTGCCGTATACCATCGCGCCGATGGGTACGTGCGCGCGCAAATCCCTCGCCTGCGCCGGGCTGATCTCCGCCGAGAGCACCGCAGCTTCCACTCCTATGCTCTGCAGCGCCTCCAAACTCGCGCTGTTTAGGACATTCATGCCCTCCCCCGCGATGGGAACAAGCCCGGCCTCCAGCGCCAGGGCAACGCCGTCGAGGGTCTGCGCCATGGCCAGCGAAGCGCCGGCCTGCTCTGCCCGCCGCAACTGCGCGAGAATTTTGCCGTAATCCCCAAATACCCCTGCCGGGATCGTGACCTGCGCGCGGTGCTCTTTTATCATTTCCGGCGATGTATCGCAGGGGAGGAATACTTGGATGTTTTCAGGCAGAGAATCGGGGATTTGCGATGGTGAGAGAAAGCGGAGGAGATTTTCGCTTATTCCCGCTGGTGGGCTAACCCTATTCTTGCCGCCCGCGGGCTCCCCCCGGCCCTGCGGGCCACCCCCCTCGCAAGCGAAGGGGGCTTTTCGGGTGGCCTGCTGGCCACCCCTACAGATCATCCCCTCCAACCCCTCAATCGCCCTCCGCCGCAGCGCGTTGATCCCCCCCAGGGGCATGAACGCCCCCGCCGGCAGTTCGGCGCGCACATCCCGGGCATAGTATTGCGTCCCGCCGAGCTTTTGCAGCTGCCGCAGGATATCGTCTTTTGTCAGAGCTTGTGTTTGCGCTTGTTCAAGGGTGTCGCCTATAACGCGTACGCTTTCCTCCAGCGCATTTGCACTAAGCGTGATCGGCTGTCCGATCTCTCCAGTGAAGTGAAAATCCACCGCCACACGCGGCATCTCTTTGGCGTAGAGTGCGGCCATGCGCCGCAGCGTCTCCGGCGGGGCGACGTCCTCCCGCTGCCGTGTACCGTACATTTCGGCGCCGCGCTGTGCCTGATAATACCCCTGCGTGAAGCCCGTACGGCTGAAGGTCTGCCGCAAATCTTCGCCAGTTACAGGGGAGGCCGCGCCGTCCAGCGCGTGGCGATACGCCGTCACCGCCGCCGCGACGTACTCCGGCCGCTTGAGCCGCCCCTCGATCTTCAGCGCGGCCATTTTGTTCAACGGTGGCTCGTTGGCTGCGCCAAGCAAAGACAAATCCTTCAAGCTTAAACAATAATTGTCCATTGTACATTGCTCATTGTCAATTGAGAACGGCAGCCTGCACGGCTGGGCGCAGGTGCCCCGGTTGCCGCTTCTCCCCCCGAGCGCGTGGCTCAGCAGGCACTGGCCTGAGACCGACATGCACAGCGCCCCGTGGACAAAGGCCTCCAGCTCCAATGGCGCGGCAGCGGTGAGAGTCTCAAGCTCCTCTTTTGAGCATTCCCGCGGCACGATGCAACGCACGGCCCCCAGCTGTTTCAACAAGGCCATGCCGCCTGCCGTCTGCACCGAGCACTGCGTGGAGGCGTGCAGCGGCAGCTCGGGCCATGCCGCATGCAGCAGGCGCAGCAGCCCCAGGTCCTGCACGATGACGGCATCCACCCCGGCCCGCACGGCCTGCCCGGCCATGTCCAGGGCCTGGGGGAGCTCTCTGTCGGACAGAAGGGTGTTCAGCGTGAAATAGAGTTTTACATTGTGTAATTTACACTGTTTGCCTGCCTCTTCCAGTGCATCACACGAAAAATTCTGCGCGCCCGCCCGCGCGTTGAAGGCTCCGCCGCCGAGGTATACCGCATCGGCCCCGCAGCGTATGGCCGCGAGGAGGGCTTCGGCGCTGCCGGCCGGGGCGAGCAGTTCGGGTTTCATACTTCCCCCACAACCACTTCCGACTGCATCACAAGCGTCACCAGGCCATTCACTTGATATTGCTCAAACAGCCCCAACAGAGCTTCGCGCAAGGGTTCATAATTTGAATGCCCGGGCCGCGGTGCCTGGGAGCTCGACAGCGCGCGCCCTACCAGGCCCTCGTAGTCTAAGCATTGCCCGGAACGGAATCGGTATATTTTATACCCGGCGAAGAAGGAGGCGTAGGCCGCCTCGTCTATGTCTCGTAGGTTCATTTTGGGCGTGTCGTTGCGAATTGCCTCCCGCACATTCTCGTAAGCCGCCATGAACGGGTCGGTGAGATCTCGCCGGTTCCACACCAGCGCGGCTTTCCCGCCGGGCTTGAGAACGCGCCGGCACTCATCCCGGAAGCGCGCCCGGTCGAACCAGTGGAAGGCCTGCGCCGCCGTGACGGCGTCCACGCACGCGCCAGGCAGACCGGTTTCCTCGGCGGCGGCCTTCAACGGCACAAAGCCCGGTGTCCCTGCCAGCGACAGTTCCATGGCCCCGCGCATGGCGTCGTTTGGCTCCACGGCATAGACGGTCAGTCCCTTTGCCAGCAGCAGCCCGGTGAGCTTGCCCGTCCCCGCGCCGACGTCCGCCACAGCCATGCCGGGGATCAGCCCGCAGGCCTCCATCAGGCAGTCGATGGCCTCAGCCGGATACCCGGGCCGGTATTTTACGTAATCCCCCGCGTGGGCGGTAAAGCGCTCCTTGCTGTCCATAGCCTAGCCCTTCCACTTTTTTAGCTCCGCGTTCTCTCTGTGCAGCCGCTCGGCCTCGTGCCGAGAAAGCTCGGCCTCCTTCTTCATTTGCGCCGCGTCCTCAAGATAATCCTGGATGCGGGCCCGCAAATTCTCGGCGGTGGTCTGGGCCTCGCGGGCCTCGTCCATGGCCTGCAGCGCGCACAGCACGGCCGCCTGCGTGGCGGAGACCCGCCCGTTTTCCCGCAGCATGCGGGCCATGTCGTCGTGCAGCTGTGCGCCCAGCGCCCGCATGTATTCGTCGTCCTTCTCGCACAGAAGGACATAATCCACCCCGCAGATAGTCAACGTTACCCTGTGTTTCTCAGTGTTTTCCACGCCGCTCTCCTCCACGTTCAATCCTGTTTTACATTATACAGGATATCCCCGGCAAAGGAAAGGGGTAAAAAAATATTTTTGCAGGAATTTTCGCTTTTTGCGCGTATAACATAGGTGAAACGGCGGCAAAGCTGCCTTTAGACGGGGGGGACAGGCCGTGATCATCAGCGAATCGCAGTGCAAACTGGAGCGAAAAACCCTTTCGCCCCGGGCCGCTTTCTCTGATGAAGCCGTACGCCTGCGCCCCGAGCCCCCCTGCGAGATCCGCACGCCCTTCCAGCGCGACAGGGATCGCATACTCCACAGCAGCGCATTTCGAAGGCTGAAGCATAAAACCCAAGTGTTTCTCTCCCCCGAGGGGGATCATTACAGAACGCGTTTGACCCACACATTGGAGGTTGCGCAGATCGCGCGCACGATTGCAAGGGCCCTGAGACTCAACGAAGACCTCACCGAAGCTGTGGCCCTCGGGCACGATCTTGGCCACACGCCCTTCGGCCACGCGGGGGAGCGCGCCCTGGACCGGGTCTTCCCCCCGGGCTTCCGCCACTACGAGCAGAGCCTGCGCGCGGTGGACAAGCTGGAAAAAGATGGCCGGGGCCTGAATCTCACAGGCGCCGTGCGAAACGGCATCGAGCGCCACACCAACGGCCCCCAGGCCGATACCCTCGAAGGGCAGTGCGTGCGCCTGGCAGACCGCGTGGCCTACATCAACCACGACATCGATGACGCCATCCGGGCGGGCGTTCTGGCTGAGAGCGACATTCCCGCCATCTTACGCGAATCCCTGGGCGATTCGAAGAGCGCGCGCGTCAACACCCTGGTGCTTTCCTGCATCGAGACCTCCTCCCCTGATTCCTCCACCCTCATCTCCCTGACCCCTGACGTGGCCCAGGCCTTCGAGGCCCTGTACAGCTTCATGTTCGCCCAGGTCTACACCAACCCCCTGTGCAAAAGCGAGGAATCCAAAGCTATCGATATGGTCATCTGGCTGTACCAGTATTTCGTCTCCCGCGCGGATAAGCTGCCTGAGGACTATCGTCTGATCTGCCACAAAGAGGGCCCCGAGCGCGCTTCGATAGACTACATCGCCGGCATGACTGACCGATTCGCTGTGCACACCTTTGAGGAATGCTTTGTGCCGAAATCGTGGAGGGTGTTGTGACGAAAGAGAACGTCGCTCCGCGATACTCCCTCACCGCTGCGGCGGAGCTCCCTCATGAGGGAGCCAGGGGACTAAGCCGACCGCCGTCCTTGATTGGAGGTTGTTTATGCCGTTGGAGTATAATAAAGCGCTGATCCCACGAGCCAAAGAATTGCGCAAAAACGCAACCCGGCAGGAAAACCACCTGTGGTACGACTTTCTGCGTGTCTACCCCGTGCGCTTCCAGCGGCAAAAGACGATTTATCATTACATCGTTGATTTCTATTGCGCATCCGTCAAATTGATTATTGAGTTGGACGGGCATCAGCATGAAGGGGAGGACGCGAAAGAATATGACGAGATACGTACGCAAGCATTTGAAAGCGCGGGCCTAGTGGTGCTACGGTTCAAAAATGATGATGTAGAGCAGCGTTTCCGCAGCGTGTGCCAAGCCATTGACCAAGCAGTACAGCAAAGACTGTGCTTAAATCCCCCGGCTCCCTCGTGAGGGAGCTCCGCCCGCAGGCGGTGAGGGAGTATCGCGGAGCGACAACCAAGCATCGCGGAGCGACGCGTCTTCGTGCGATTTAGAAATATCTCCCCAGAAAGGAGGCCCGCCCTATCGCCATCCCGGACAGTTACTTACAGGAACTGCGCCTGCGCGCGGACATCGAGCAGCTCATCGCGCCCTACGTGCCGAAGATGCGGCGGTCGGGCCGCCTGCTGATGGGCCTATGCCCCTTCCACAACGAGAAAACCCCCTCCTTCGCCGTGTATCCGGACTCCAATTCGTTCTATTGCTTCGGCTGCGGCGCGGGGGGCGACGGCGTGGCTTTCCTCATGCGCATGGAGCGCCTGGACTACGTAGAGGCCGTGAAGGCCCTCAGCCAGCGGGTGGGCATGCAACTGCCCGAGGACAACTACGACGACGGCCTGGCCAAGCGGCGTCTGCGCATCCTGTCGGCAAACCGGGAGGCCGCGCGCTTCTATCACGAGCAGCTGAAAGTACCCGGCTCGCCGGGGCTGGATTACTGGCTCAACCAGCGCAAGCTGCCGCCGCAGATCGTCAAGAGCTTCGGCCTCGGCTACGCCCCGGACCAGTTCGGCGCGCTGATTGACCACATGCGCGGCAAGGGCTACAGCCTGGAGGAGCTGCTGGCGGCAAACCTGGCGCGGCGCATCGACAAAGGCGAGAAGACCTACTACGCCGACAACTTCTGGAAGCGCGTCATGGTCCCCATTTTAGACCTGCGGGGCAACGTGATCGCCTTCGGCGGCAGGGTGCTGGACGACAGCAAGCCCAAATATATCAACACCTCAGATACCCTGGCCTACAAGAAGGGCCGCGACATCTACGCCCTCAACTTTGCCAAGAACACCGCAAACGGCAGATTGATCCTGGTCGAGGGCTACATGGATGTCATCGCCCTGCACAAACACGGCTTCACCCAGGCCGTCGCGTGCCTCGGCACGGCCCTCACCCGGGACCAGGCCCAGCTGCTCTCGCGGTATGCCGAGGAGGTCGTGCTCAGCTACGACGCCGACGAGGCTGGGCAGAAGGCCACGCAGCGCGCCCTGGAGGTCCTCGGCCAGACGAACCTTAAAATCCGCGTGCTGAAGCTCTCGGGCGGCAAAGATCCCGACGATATATTGCAGACCTACGGCGCGGAGAAATACAGGCAATTGCTGGAAGGCGCCGCCAACGAGATCGAGTTCCAGCTGCTGGCCGCCCGCGGAGACCTGGATTTGTCCGTCCCCGCCGGGAAGGCCGACTACCTGCGGGAGGCGGCGAAGATCCTCGCCCGCTGCTCGCAGATCGAGCGCGACATCTACGCCTCGCGGCTCTCCGACGAGCTGCAGGTGAGCAAGGAGGCCATCCTCGCCCAGGCGACCCAGGTGCGCAGGAAGGACGATCGCAAACAGGAGAGGGACAGGCAGCGCGAACTCATGAAGCTGCAAGACGCCCAAAGCGTGCGTATCGACCCCCGGCGCGGCCTGTACCCCGCCGCCGCCAAAGCAGAGGAGCGCCTGCTGGGTCTGCTGCTGCGCCACCCCGATTTTTACTTAAAATTACGGGAAACACTATCCCCGGGGGATTTCGTCACCCCCTTCAACCGCGAGCTCGCGGAAAAGCTCTTTGCCCGCCTGGAGCTCGGACAGGGCATCGAACCCGAGCTGCTCACCGGGCACTTGAGCGAAACAGAGCAAAACGAGGCCATGCGCATGAAAGTTTCGTGCGAGAACATCGCCAACCCATGGCAGGAGTGCGAGGGTAGTATGCAAAAGTTGCTGGGGGAGAGGGAAGGCATGGAAAAAATCAACGTAAATGAACTGGATGAGAACGAGTATCTGGAGATGTTTGCGAAGCTGAAGAAGGGTTGATGCCTATGCGCGAAAAGCAGAAGAAGCTCGACAGCGGCAAGCCCAGCAAAACGGCGCAGTTCATGGCCCTGTTCCGGGCCCTGGAATCCACCTATCCCCGCGAGCGCCGCCTGTTCGAGGATCCCCTGGCCATGCGTTTTCTCAGCCCGGCGCTCAAGGGCGTTTTGCGCGCTTCGAGTTTCTCCTGTTTGCGGCAGGGTGTCGTCAAGCTTCTGGACGGCGTATGGACCGGCGCAAGGGCCTCCGGCATTGCCCGTACCCGGCTAATCGACGACTTCCTGTGCCGTGGGATACAGGAGGGCTGCGCGCAGGTTGTCATTCTGGGTTCAGGTTACGACAGCCGCGCATATCGGCTGCCCGAGCTGGCGGGTATGCGGGTGTTCGAGGTGGATCATCCCAGCACCCTGCGCCCGAAAAAGGAGAAGCTGCGCCGGACTGGCATAGATTGTGGCCATGTCGTCTTCGCGGAGATCGATTTTCTGCATCAATCCCTGGCGCAGGTTTTGGAACAAGCGGGCTTTGACGGGGCCCGCCCAGCCTTCTTCATCTGGGAGGGCGTTACCAACTACCTGAGCGAGGCTGCCGTGCGCGAAACGCTGACCTATATCGGTTCGCTTGCGCCGGGCACGCGGCTGGCTTTCACCTACGTACACCGCAATGCGATCGATTCGCCGGAAGCGAACGTGAAGTCGGGGATATCCAAACTGCTGAAAAAGCAGGGGGAGCCATGGACCTACGGCATTTTGCCGGAGGAATTGCCTGCCCTGCTGTGGGAATGCAATCTGAAATTGCTGGAAGACATTGGTTCAGTCGATTATCGCAAACGATATATGTATGCCCAAGGCACACACTTGGACGGATATGAATTCTACAGGGCGGCGCTGGCCGTCAAGCCTATAGTCAATACGGAGGATGATGCATGATGGAAGAGAAAAAAACCGCCGGCAGCGTGAAGGCCCTCATCGACAAGGGCGTAGCCACCGGCAAGGTCACGGCGCAGGAAATCGACGCGGTGTTCCTGGATACCGCCGTGGACCTGGAGGAACTGGACAGGCTCTACGAGACACTGGAGAAGCAGGGCATAGAGATCGTGGACGACTTCGCCGACCTCACCCTGGATTTCGACCTGGAGCCCCCGAAGGAGCCGGACCTGGGCCTCGTCACCGACGACAAGAACCAGCTGCTGGACGACCCGGTGAAGGTCTACCTCAAGGAGATCGGCCGGGTGCCCCTGCTCACCCCCGAGGAGGAGATCGAGCTGGCGATACGCATCGCCGACGACGACCCCTACGCGAAAAAGCGCCTTGCCGAGGCGAATCTGCGCCTGGTGGTGAGCATCGCCAAGCGCTACGTGGGCAGGGGAATGCAGTTCCTGGACCTCATCCAGGAGGGCAACCTGGGCCTCATCAAGGCCGTGGACAAGTTCGACTACACCAAGGGTTTTAAGTTCAGCACATACGCCACCTGGTGGATCAGGCAGGCCATCACACGCGCCATCGCCGACCAGGCCCGCACCATCCGTATTCCGGTGCACATGGTGGAGACTATCAATAAGGTCAAGAAGGCCAACACCCAGCTGCTCCACGAAAATGGCCGCGACCCCACTGTGGAGGAGATCGCGGAACGTCTTGAAATGGAAGTCCAGCGCGTGCGCGAGATCATGCGCGTGGCCCAGGAGCCGGTGAGCCTGGAGACCCCAATCGGCGAGGAGGAGGACAGCCTGCTGGGCGACTTCATCCCCGATGAGGACGCCCCCGCCCCGGCGGATAAAGCCTCCATGCTGCTGCTGAAGGAGCAGCTGGGCGACGTGCTGAAAACCCTCACCACCAGGGAGGAGAAGGTCCTCGCCATGCGCTTCGGCCTGGAGGACGGCCACCCCCACACCCTGGAGGAGGTGGGCCGGGAGTTCAACGTCACCCGCGAGCGCATCCGGCAGATCGAGGCCAAGGCCCTGCGCAAGCTGCGGCACCCGAGCAGGAGCAAGCGGCTGAAGGACTTTTTGGGGTAGGAGTGATTTTGTTGACTATCATAGAAAACATCAAAAGTGAAATCATGCTTTTGAGCGAAAAATTTATGATGGAGGCGCCCGACAGATATGACATGTGGGAGGAGCATGTGAAGTATGTCGTCCGGGAAGCGCTTGCTTTAGCAAGAAAATATGACGCTGACCTGGAAATTGTCGAGCTCGGGGCGCTTTTGCATGATGTGGCGACGATCGCTAAAATCGGAACAAGGCAAGACCATCATATCACCGGCGCGGAAATAGCACAGGCCATGTTAGAAGAATACGGCTATCCGCAGGGCAGGATTGATCAAGTAAAAGGATGTGTCTTGCATCACCGCAGCGGCAAGAACGCAACGAACAATGAGGAGCTATGCGTAGCGGACGCGGACATATTGGCTCATTTTGATAATGTCCCGATGCTGTTGAATGTTTTTTTCAAAAAGCTTTACGTCAGCAACATGACCTTGCCTGAACTGCGAAATAAAATGAAAGAATTTTTTGACCATGACTACAATGACTTGAGCGAGAGAACAAAGGAAGAATTTAGCGGCAGGTACAAATTGCTGTGCCAAATCGTTTTGGGTATGTAAGACAAACAAAAAGAGCCACACGTTCGGTGCGGCTCTTTATCGGCCCCAAAGGCTATAGGGGCCGTGATGCTTTGGCGGGTGTGTTATCTCCCGCATTTCTCTTTTGAAGCGTAGAACACATTCTCTACTTCAAAGCATCAACCCTATTGTTGCTCTAGCTAAGCTTGTTTATACGCACCAGTTTTTACCTGTTCCCCCAGGCTCCTTTCCGTGGAAGGAGCTGGCGGCCTCGGGCCGTCTGAGGATGGTATCGCGGAGCGACATACCCAAGCCTCCCTCGCTTGCGAGGGGGGTGGCGCGTAGCGCCGGGGGTGCCTACTGCGCCACAGCCTTCCCCTCCACATTGATCAAATACTGCGGCCACTCGGGGTTGTCCCACACCGTCGGCTGCTTTTTGCTGTGGATGATCCACTGCCGCAGCGCACGGGAGGGCCCCGCGCTGTGCTCCACGTTTTTCACGAACCAGGTCTGGTCGGGCAGGAGGCAGGTGGAGGCGTCGAAAATCCCGTCGGGCGAACGGTATTTGGAGTTGGAGGGCGGCAGGGTTTCGCCAATAGGGGCTGAAGTTGCCCCGCCGGTGGCGTAGGATGTATCGATCAGGCTGTCGCACTGGTACGTGGCGTTTTTCGTCACGGGGGTGGGGCTGAAGCCGTAGCCGCCGATCACAGCGACCTTGACGCCCTTGGCCATTGCGTTCTTGAGTAATTTGCCAGCCTGGGACTGCACCTCGTTCTGGTATCTGTCGGCTTTTGCCAGCAGTTGTCTGTACTCCGGCTTGCCGACGAGCAGCTTCCTGGCCTCTGGGTAATACTCGCTTGGCACGAAGGCCCAAATGATGGGCATCGAGCCGAACAGCGGCAGCAGGGTTTCGTCGTAGAGCTGGTCGCCCATCTTGTCAATGATATCCTCCCCCCATGGCTCCAGGAAGTCCAGCAGGCGGGAATCCCGCAGCAGCGCCATGGCGCGCTTCAGGTTGCCCGAGCCGTCGTCGCCGTTGGCGATGAAGCTGGTGACGGAGGCGCCGGAAATGCCGAACTGGCCCGTGAACAGCTCACCCACCAGGGTCAGTCCCTGCCAGGCCCCATTGATCATGATGAAGCTATCCAGGCGCTTTGTGCCGTACATTTTTAGGTATGTCATGATGATAATCGCGCCCTGGCTATGCGCGGTCAGGGCGACCTTGCTGTGCCCGGTGGCCTTGACCACCGCCTCGACGAACTCGTTGAGCTGGTCCGCAGCCTCGAAGGGATCGATGCGGAAGTCATAATGGAACCTGAACTCGGGTCTTTCCCTGTGATCCTGCTCCGGGTCTATCCGCCATTGCTCTGAGATGGGCGCTATGCTGCGGCCCTGCTCGTCCATGGCCAGGTGCCCCATGATATTGAACATCAGCGAGCTGATGCCGCCGGCCACGGGGTCCCAGCTGCGCTGCCAGAGGCCATGCCGCACCCCCCGGAATAGCCGCCCGATGCCGAAGGCCAGGTTGTCCGTTTCAGCCATCTCGGCCCTGCGCTGCTCCGGCGTGCCGTAGTCGTAATACAGCGAGCTGCCGAAGCCCTCCATGAAGATCTGCACAATCTCGCCGCAGTTGCAGGTTTTTGCCTCGACAGGGAACATAGCGGACCCCAGGAGCAACGCGGCGCATAAAATCCCACACAAGAATCGTCTGAGCTTCATATGTATTCTTCCCTCCGTGCATTATTGCTTTTATTATAAAGCCTGCGAATGGAAATTGCAAGAGAAATCATTGATAATTGTATAATTCTATTGACGCATTTTCTATACATGGCGCTGCACTGCAACGCCCTATGAGTGTTTCGCCGATGGCGAATATGCCCGCATTCCACATTCGCCATTGGCGGAATACTCGTAGGGCGAGCCATCGGCCCGCCATTAGTCAATCGCAAAAAACTGTTTTCCATACCAAGCCCCATTGACATTTCCTCCTTTTTGGGATAAGATATAATTGTGTTAATGTATTTTAAAATCCCACCAAGGAGGTCCTCATATGTTGTCCGAACAGGCAAAAAAGCTGATAGAAGAACACAATGCCCTCGTTGCCCGTCCAAATGCGCCCGCAGGGGACTACAATGGCATCTACCAGCGCTGGGAGAACCCCGTGCTTACCCGGGCGCACGTCCCGCCCGCCTGGCGCTTCGACCTGGACGCCGGCACGAACCCGCTGTGCCTGGAGCGCCTGGGCGTCAACGCGGTGTTCAACAGCGGCGCGATCTACCTCAACGGGAAATACTGGCTAACCCCCCGGGTGGAGGGCAACGATAGAAAATCCTTCTTCGCCCTGGCCGCCAGCGACAGCCCCACCGAGGGCTTTCGTTTCGTCTCGCTGATCGAATTGCCGGACACCCAGCCGGAGGAGACAAATGTATACGACATGCGCCTGACGTGGCACGAGGACGGCTGGATCTATGGCCTGTTCTGCTCCGAAAGTAAAGACCCGAATGACCCAGATCCCTCGGCGGCTATGGCGGCCTGCGGCATTGTACGAACGAAGGACCTGCAAACCTGGGAGCGTCTGCCCAATCTGAAGGCCAGCTCCCAGCAGAGGAACGTTGCGCTCTTCCCGGAATTCGTGGAGGGAAAATATGCTGAAGGCATGTATGCCTTGCTTACCCGCCCCCAGGACGGCTTCGTGGACGCGGGCAGCGGGGGCGGCATAGGCTATGCCCTGTGCGCGGATATCGAGAACGCCGAGATCACCGAAGAGATCATAATCAGTCCCCGGGTCTACCATACGATCACGGAGGCCAAGAACGGCGCGGGCGCCCCGCCCATCAAAACGGAGAAGGGCTGGCTGCACATCGCCCACGGGGTGAGAAACACCGCCGCCGGCCTGCGCTATGTGCTCTATCTCTTCGTCACTGATTTAGACGAGCCCTGGCGGGTCGTCGCCGCGCCCTCTGGCTATCTGCTGGCCCCCCTGGGCGACGAGCGCGTGGGCGATGTTTCGAACGTGGCCTTCTGCAACGGCGCGGCCGTCAACGGCGACGATATCGCGATTTATTACGCCTCCAGCGATACAAGATTGCACGTGGCAACAACGAAAATCAGCACCCTGCTGGACTACGCCTTCAACAGCCCGGCGGACCCCGGGCGCAGCCCCGATTGCGTGGCGCAGCGCAAGGCGTTGATCGATAGAAACCGGGCCCTGATTGAATACGAGCGCTGGCTGGAGAACCTCCCGGAAAATGACATGTGGCGCGCCGCGCTGGAATCCCTGGCTGGGGATGAAAAGATGCGCACAGATGCGTTTTACAAAAATTTGGCCTTTGGCACCGGTGGTCTGCGGGCCGTGATAGGCGCGGGCAGCAATCGAATGAACCACTACGTAGTGGGCCGCGCCACCCGGGGCCTTGCAAACTATATCAAGAAAATCTATCCCGGCGAAAATTTGAAAGCCTGCATCGCCTACGATACAAGATATTGCTCCAAAGAATTTGCCGAGCACTGCGCGAAGATACTCAGCGCCTGCGGCATAAAAGTGTATCTCTTCGCGAATGCCCGCCCCACGCCCATGCTCAGCTTCGCCGTGCGGCATTTCAAGGCCCACACCGGCATCGTGATCACCGCCAGCCACAACCCCAGGCAGGACAACGGCTACAAGGCCTATGGCGCCACCGGCGGCCAGCTCACCGACGAAGCCGCCGAAGAGGTCCTCGCCGAGATCAACGCCCTGGATTATTTCGATCCCCTGCCCGCGAATGGCAGCCCAGGAGAGATCGTCGAACTGGACGGGAGCTTCGACAAGCTCTATTATCAGGCCTCGGAGCCCTTTCTGCTGCGCAAAGACTTAAGCCGGGAGCGCGGCGGCAGTTTAAAACTGCTCTATACCCCCCTGCACGGCGCGGGCCTGACGCCCGTGACGGACCTGCTCGCCCGCCTGGGCTACACCAACCTGCACATCGTTGAAAGCCAGAAATACCAGGACGAGGCGCACTCCTTCCCCACGGTGCAAAAACCCAACCCGGAGGAGCCGGCGGTGTTCGAACAGGCCCTTAAAATTGCGAAAGAGCTGCAGCCAGATGTAATCTTCGCCACGGACCCCGACGCCGACAGAATCGGCGTGCTGGCCCGGAACAACACTGGAAAGTATATTCTTTTCAGCGGCACGCAGATGGGCGCGCTGCTGTGCGATTACGTGATCCAAAGCTACAAAGAAAACGGCGGCCTGCCGCGGAACCCCGGCGTGGTCACCACTGTAGTCACCGGCACCCTGGCCCAGCGCGTGTGCGAACACCCGGACAACAACGTGCGCGTGGAGCTGGTGCTCACGGGCTTCAAGTATATAGGCGAAAAGATGGACGCGTGGCTGGCGGACAATCGTCACAGCTTTATTTTCGGCTTCGAGGAGAGCTACGGCTACCTCGCCGGCGGCGCCTGCCGCGACAAGGACGCCGTGCTCACCAGCGCCCTGGTGGCCGAGATGGCGCTGTATTACAAGAAAAAAGGCTCAAGTCTCTGCGAGGCCTTGCAGGGTCTCTACGCCAAATACGGCCCGGTGAGCGAGGACACGCTCAACGTGGAGGCCAAGGGCGCAGCCGGCGCGGCGCGGATATCCGGGTGGATGATGAACATCCGCAAGAACTATGCCTCGATTTTGAAGGATGAATCGGTCGTCAAAATCGAAGACTACGCCACCGGCGTCAACGGCCTGCCGCCCTCCAACGTGGTGAAGCTCTATCTGGCCGACGGCAGCTGGCTGGTGGTGCGCCCTTCCGGCACCGAACCTAAGATCAAGCTCTATGTCTGCACGGACAAGGCCTTTGGACCGGGGACCTCGCTGGAGGACTCGGCGAAGCGCTGCGCGGAGATCAAGGAGAAGGCAAAAAGATTTTTTGAGTAGCTAGCTTTGCCTTTGTGCTCCGCACCACCCCCTCGATGCCCCGCATCGGCCCCCCAAGGGGGTGGTGCGGAGCACTCGCGAAGCGATGCGTAACGCAGGGGTGTATGCATTTTGGAACGTTTGGACAATATTCCGGAATGCACAGGCAACACAGCGCTTAATCATCGTGATAGAATAGGGGTATCACATTCACAGAAAGAGAGATCGTTATGAGTGAGCCCTCGAAGAGACCCAGCTCTATCCCCGAAAGCCATACCCCGAAGGACGTGCCGGAGATCATCGCCATGGCGCGGCAGGAGAGCCAGCAGATAAGAGGCCCGGCAGAGAATGTGCTGCGGGGCGTCCCGCGTATGGGCTATGGCAACCCCTCGCCCGTGTGCTACATCGGCTCGGTCATGCGGCTGATGGACTATATCGGCGACCCCGTCGACCAAAGCGAGCTGTTCGCCCTGAGCGGGGCGGGCCTGTGCTTCCCATGGGCCTATCAGTCCGGCTGCGACGAAATCAGCGTCATCCCCGAGATACCCCGGCGCACTTTCACGGCCCTGGGCTACGAGAGCGAATACTTTTATGAGCCGGATATCTCCGGTACACGCAAATACACAAAAGAATTCTATATAGAAAAAATAAAGACTTCAATCGACAATGGCCGCCCGGTATTGGGCTTCGGCTTAACGAAGGACGCCTTCGCCTGCCTGGTCACCGGCTACTATGACCATGGCAATGGCCTGTATCTGCGCGCCTACTGGTCGCCGGAGGGCACGCCCGAAGGCTACGACACTGAGAAATATTATAGCACGGAGGACTGGTACGGCAAGTGCCACGGCATCGTCACAATAGGCCAAAAAACCGGTGAGCGCCTCGCGGGCGAAAAGGCCTACGCGCATATACGGGAGATGGCGGCGGTTTTCAGCACGGTCAGTTCAGTTTCGGCACAGGGGCAGGCGATCCACACGGGCCCCGCCGCGTTTGACGCGATGATTGCCTGGCTGCTTGACGACAGCCATTGGCAGGACAAAAATATGCCTGAACAGGGCGTCTATCTCAACCCCTGCGGCATCCTGCTGCTGATGTATTATCGCAACTCGCTGTACGAATACCTGGCAAAGCTCGCGGAGGATTTCCCCGGTCTGGTCAACCCGGCAATTCTCTCCGCCATCGAGCGCATGCGGCCGCTGGTTCCCGGCAAGCAGAAGCGCGACTACTACCTGCACCAGGCTGTCTACCGCAAGCTAAGGAAATTCTCGAGTATGCGCAAACGCGCGCTTCGTGAGAAGGTCGCCGCCTGCGTGGGGCAACTGAAGGAACTGGACGCGGAAATCTTCGGTTACCTGCTGAAATCGGCCCAATAATCTCCCGAAAAATTTGGAACATCCGGACAACACAGGAGTAAATACTTGTGATATAATAGGGTTATGACATTCATAGAAGGAGCAATCAGTATGAGTGAACCCTTGAAAAAACCAAATCGAACCCCGGAAAGCTACACACCGAAGGCTGTGCCGGAGATCATCGCCATGGCGGAGCAGCTATTCAACAAGCGCACCGGCGATGACAGCAAAAAGAAGTCCGCGTTTCAAGTTGATATTTTTCGTATAGAGCAGCCGCTGTATCTGGTTGGCCGCTCTGTGCGCGTGACGCATGGCACGCCCGAGTGCTTTCCAAAGATCGACGCGCTGATCGAGAGCTTCGACGCCGACGACGCGGCCGGCGCCATTCCAAACAGGGTCAGCCCCGTTATTCCCTTCGGCGTCGGCCTGAACCATATCGCCCATGGGGGCGACTTGATTGAGTTCACCTACATGCGGGGCATCTTGGTGCGGGAGCCCCCCGCGAAGGGTCAACTGCCGGATGATTTTCTCTGTCATACGATCCCGGCGGGGTATTACGCCCGCAACCGTGTTCGCGCCAAAGATGTCGGCGAGGCCCTCGGGGTCGCCTATGTCGAGCTTGACCGCTGGGTGAAATCCTCAGAGGAATGGGAGGATTATGGCGATGGCGGGTATGAATACGAGGTGTTCACCAGCTCCGTTTACAGTCCCAAGAAAAGGCGCTTCGAAGATGCCCACAAGCCCAATAGATATACAATGGAGAAGTGGGAACGCGTAAGGAGGAAAAACTATGAGTGAACCCTTGAAAAAACAAAATCAAATCCCCGAGAGCTATAGCCCGAAAGAGTTGCCGATAATCGTGAGCATGGCGCGGGAGCAAAACCTGCGCCCGCAGGAGACTCTCGTCGAGACCTTCGACGTGAACGGCGCTATAGTCGACGTGGTGGACTGGCGGGAAACCATATGGTGCGGCAAGCTGGCCTACGGACGCAAAAATGGCAGCGAGCCCAACGTGGAAAAGCTGCTTGGCAGCTATCTGGCGCTGGATAACCCCGCCCTGACCAGGGAGCCGACGGAACCCGAGTGGTCCGCCTGCATAAGCCTGAATTACCTGTCGGAGCGTCCGCGCGGCATCATGTTTGGGATGCAGGTGGATACGCGGGAACAGCCGGAGGTCTACGACATTTACAAAGTGCCCCCGGCGCGGTTCATGCGCGTGCTGATCTGCGAGGAGACGGCGCAGGCGCTGGGCGTGGAGATGTGGCGCGGCGGCATCCCGCCCTACGGATGGATAGACGAGCACATCGCGCCCCGCTGCGGCTATCGCTATGGCAGCGATGCGTTGCCCGTGTTCGAGTATTACGGGTTTTATGATCCCAAATCAAACAAGCACAAGTTCTGCTATTTGTACGTGCCGGTGGAGCGCGTCGACGCGCCGGAGAGCTATACCCCGAAGCAGGTCCCGGAGATCATGAAGCTGGCGGAAGAAGCGCAGGGCGGCTTTCGGCAGATCTCCGAAATACAGCCCTATCAGGACGCGCTTGAGATTTTCCATATGCCCGCCTGCCGGGTGATCGGGATTGAACAAACGTATAAGATAAACGGCGATGAAGATCCGGCGGCGCACTGGAGCAGGGCCTTGGCGTTAGATGTATGGAAAACAGTTGAGGCGCTTCCCCGCGTCATTCAAAATGCCCGATTCGGGTGGACCTGTGACTGTATCCCGAAAGAAAAGAATGCGTTCGATTATATTGTGTCGGTCCTAACCCCCGCAGATACCCCTGTGCCTGCGGGCTGCCAGTTCCGTGATATTCCGGCAACACATGTGGCGGCAGGGTTATGGGCCGAAGATATTGGCCAAACAATAGAACGAATGAATAAACGTGGGTTTGTCACGCGCTATAGCGACGGTGGTTGTGGCTGGAACGGCGAGCTATACCTGGACGCGGAACAACTTAATCCGCCTCCAGCGCCCTGTGGCGTTGCATGGCGCTGGCTGATACCATGCAAGGAGGATGCGAAATGAGCGAGCCCGCAAAAAAAACCGGCCATATCTCCGAGAGCTATACCCCAAAGGAGGTCCCCGAGATCATGAAACTGGCACAGCAAGTCCAGGACGCAGGCGAAAACAACGGCGGCACCCAGGCCGCGTCCTCCGGCGGCAGCGGGATGCTCCCCGGCATCCGGGGCATCTGCAACGGCATGAAGGGCCACAACTACGCCCTGCCGGATTGCCTCGCGTTTCTCTGGGAGCGCCTGAACGAGAGCCCGGCGCTGGATTTCTGGCAATTCGCCGCGCTCACCGGCGATACCGTGGCGCAGGTGTACAACCGCGGCCCGTCCACGCGCTGCGAATACTGCGTATCCGGCTATCTCGCCGGCCCGGAGCACATCGCGTACGTCTTCGACGCCCTCGGCTACGGTCATGAATACGTCACGGCGGAGCAAATCAAAACGAAAAAAGAAGCATATTTGCGCAAAGTCACGCAGTGTATTGATAAAGGACTGCCCGTGCTCGTCAGGTTCAATATGGCGGATGTCCCCGGCTGGGACAGCGACGTCGGCACCTGGTCCCTGATTGTCGGCTATGCCGGGGCCGGCAGTACGCTGTCGCTCAATTTTGGCTGCCTGAACGAGGGCGGCGAAGCGAGGCTGCTGGAATACGACGCCTCCGGCGAAATCGGGATGGACTGGATCTTCGCCGGCGAAAAGCTGCGCGAAATTACGCTGGAGGAGATTTATTTCAGGGCGATCAAAACGATGGCCCACTGGCTCACCCTGCCCGGGCGCGGCGGCATGTTCTTCGGCGCGGCGGCCTTCCGCGCCTGGGCCGACGACATAGAAAGCGGGCGTTACGAGGATGAAAGCGTCGGCCTGTGGGATAACTACGGCGTCTATGTATGCAATCTGGCGACATCCGGCGGCGAGCCCACCTATCTGTTCCGCCAGCTGGCTGAACTGAACCCCAAGCATGCCCATTATATCGAGCTGGGCGAAAAAATCCAGGCGCTTCTTCCCGCCGAGACCTCCACAGGCGGCAAAACCCTCGACTGGATCCGGCTGGACAAATTGAATGGCGGCCTGGATGTACAGCGCAAGGTTCTGCTTGACAAGAAAAAGCGCGGCAAAATCGCCGCGGTCCTGCGCAAACGCGCTGAGCGCCTGGACGAAGTCGTGCGTATCCTGTCTCCGGAAAGCTATAAACCCAAGGAGGCGCCCGAGATCGTAAAGCTGGCGGAGAATACGCAAAAGAGCATACAAAAAAAGAAGGAACGATTCGCCGATCGATTGAGCGAAATTACTCTGGCAGAGCTGCCCGGGGCGATGGTGGCCTCCTATGAGGTGATCAGCGACAGCCCCGAGCAGGAAAGCGGGGCGTTTATCGAGGCGTGGCTTGAAAAGCGTGGCCTGCGCATGGCCAGCGCTGCCGGCCCGGGAGCAGACGGCGTGGTGCGCTATGGCTTTGACTGCCACAAGGGCAGGGATATCTGCGGGGAAAACAGCGCCTGTAAAAAGGAACAGAAGGGCTGCTGGCAATGCAGGATATATCACCAATATGTAACCCTTCCGGAGGGCGCCGCAATTGCCGGCGACGACGACGTTAAAATCAAGGAATTCCCCGGCGGCAAATTTGCCCGCGTCGCCGTGCGGGATCCCTTCACCTGCGATTTCCCCAGCGCCTGGTATGTTTTGCTGGAATGGACCTTCAAGCGCAAAATCCGGAACCGACTTGGCTGCGCGTCAAAAAAAGACTGTTACTCGCTCTTTTCCAACGAGGAAACCCCCTGCCTGGAGGAGCTCTATTGGGACCAGGGCGTGCAGTATATGGCGTTTTATCTGCCCGTTGAGTAACTCATATTGCACCAAACCTCCCTGTTTTGCATAGGATGGATTGTTGAAGCCCAAAAGGCTTTAGAGGCTTTATCCACAGCAAATAAGGGAGGTTTATACATATGGCGGATTGTGAATGCCAATGCGCTGAAGGCGCGCCGATCGGATGGCGCAGGATTCCCGGCGGGGGCAGGGGACTGCCCTTCGGCCGCCCGGGCTTCGGCGGCGGCTTCGGGGCCAACAACAACAACAATAATAACAATAACAACAACAATAACAGCAGCAACAACAACAATGCCGGCAACAACATGATGTCCGCGCTGAACGGCCTGCTGGGTTTGAATAGCCTGCACGGGATGAGCGGCGGCTTCGGGGGCGGCTTGGGGGGCTTCGGGCCGGGGTGCTTCCCGCCGTCATGCAACTGCCCGCCCGGCCAGGACTGCTGCTGCCCGCCCGGCTCCTGCGGCCCGTTCCCCAATTGCCCGCCGCCCGGCTGCCCGCCCTGCAACAGCGTGCGCTGGAAGACATTCAAGATCGTCTCGCCCGATGGCAGGGAGTGCTGCTTCCCCGTGGCGGTGCCTTGGTGGTGCTGCGGCGGCGACGAAGACGATGAAGCCAACGGCGGCCTGGACGCAGCGGCCTCGGCGGCTCCCGTGGCTGCCGAAGCGCCCATCAAGGAGCCGGAGACCGTGGAACAGGTGCTGCGTGCCGAGAAGCCAGCCGCCGCCATGTCGGCCTCGCAGCTGCTCATGCAGCGCTATATGATCGCCAGCCCGCCCCGGGCCTTCGGCCGCCCTGCCGGCACGGAGGGCCACGCCGGCCGTTCCCGGGCCCCCGAGGTGATGGAGGTCATCGACTGCCCGCCCTGCGACGATGACGAACCCAGCCCGCAGTTCGCCGCGGCCTTGGCCGAGTTCCAGCGCAACGCCGTGCTGATCCCCAGCGAGGAG
>Ga0123353_10000810_pt1 | contig 38067 bp, 39 predicted proteins | sample TergutLab28metaG_3_FD_92763 | JGI IMG/M metagenome (GOLD analysis project Ga0123353, IMG submission 92763) | Labiotermes labralis P3 segment gut microbial communities from Petit-Saut dam, French Guiana - Lab288 P3 | ecosystem: Host-associated > Arthropoda: Insects > Digestive system > Gut ... | reverse complement strand
TGTTTTACTCCTGTAAAATCTAGAGTGTAATTATTCTTCATTTTTGTTCCTCCTATATAATTTCATAAAATGTCCGATAGTGGTCATATGTAACAAACATCAAACCGTCGTTTGAAAAAACTATACGTTGAGTATTGCGAAATCCACCACGATAATTTATATCCGCCTCAAACCACTGTCTGCCACCCGCGTCGGGTAGTTTTTTATTTCGGTTTTCATAAATACCAAAAACCATCATACCCGGTAAAACCTTGTCCAGGTTGCCTTGAGTGCGAATCCATCCTCGCCTTTCTGCATCTTCGTGTGTAATATAATTACTTGGAAGAAATCCTGTTGTTTTCACAGCATAATCTGCGCCGGACTCTCCGTCGATTGTCGCAGTTCCCGCCACGATGGATGATAACGGACTAATCTCACAACGACAATTGGGGTGCAATGGCGGTGTTTCGTCTGCAATGTCTTAACTCAAAGTATAGTATATCTTACCATTTGAAGTAATGCAAGCCATACATGGTTTCCAATCTATTTGACAAACCCACCTTGAATAAATACTGCTTTTTCGAACAACTGGATTGAAGTTCTCTCCTGTTAAAATCCTTATTTTCATTTCTGTAAAAAAGAGTAACCAATCATTATTCTTCATATAAAATCTCCCTCGCGCTATTATTTTAGACGTAGCTTTTACTACACCTCATCCGCATAATAGCATGGAGTAAAACGACATAAACGGACTCTTTTTGAAATGTTATCTCAGGCTAATAAAATTTCTTTACTTTGCGTTTGTTTCCGTGTATAATTATGTGTGGTATGATTAAGGAGGGACAAACAATGAGAACGATCGGCACACAGGCTTTTGGTGTCCGCACACCTATAATCCGCGAGGGTGATGATTTAGTAGAACTCATCGCAGCTTCGGTAATGGCGGCGGCGGTTGAGAGCGGTGACGACCTGTGCGATAACGACATCGTCGGTGTTACAGAGGCTGTCCTCGCCCGCGCTCAAGGCAATTACGCTTCTATCAATCAAATATCCGCCGACATCGCCGCGAAATTTCCCGAGGGTGAGATTGGCGTCGTCCTGCCGATATTCAGCCGCAACCGTTTCTCAATGCTTTTAAAAGGCATCGCCGGCGGTGTTAAAAAAGTCTGGCTGCAACTGGGGTTTCCGTCAGACGAGGTAGGCAATATGCTCATATCGCTGGACGATCTTGACGCAAATGGCATCAACCCCTATTCCGACAATTTGACCGAACCTGAGTTTACCAAGCTGTTCGGCAATCCCTTACATCAGTTCACCGGCGTTAATTATGTTGAATATTACAAGTCGCTTGCAGATAACATAGAAATAGTATTCTCCAATGACCCCACGTATATCTTGAAGCACACACCCTATGCCCTGGCGTGCGATATACACACACGCGCGAGGACAAAACGGCTCTTAAAAGCCAAAGGCGCGAAACGTGTTCTTGGGTTAGATGACGTTTTGACCGTACCTGTTCAGGGAAGCGGCTTTAATCCCGACTATGGGCTGTTGGGCTCGAACAAGGCGGATGAACAGCGCGTAAAACTGTTCCCGCGTGACTGCGACGCTTTCACCTCCGCGTTAAAGGCACGGCTTGACAGTATGTTTGGCGTGAGTACCGAGGTTTTAGTCTACGGAGATGGGGCGTTTAAGGATCCTGTCGGCGGCATTTGGGAGCTTGCCGACCCTGTGGTATCGCCATCGTTTACAGCGGGACTTAAAGGGCAGCCCAATGAAATAAAACTTAAATTTTTAGCAGACAATAAATACGCGGATCTATCCGGCAAAGAACTTGAGGACGCGTTGCGCGGCGAGATAAAGAAAAAGAATGTCAGTCTGATGGGCAAAATGGAGTCGGAGGGTACGACGCCCCGCCGTTATGTCGATCTGCTGGGCAGCCTTTGCGATCTGGTCAGCGGCAGCGGCGACAAGGGTACGCCTGTTGTTGTCATTCGCGGATATTTTGATAACTTCGCGGTGTAAAAAGCTCAAAATTGTGATTGGAGGTAATACACATGATGTATCCATATATTGAATTACCAGACGAGACCCTTATAACACACTCACACCTTAAAGAAGAAAACGGCGTGAAGATTGTAAATGTTCATTTTGAACGTCCAAAACCTTACGGATTTGATTCCGCAAGAATAAGTTTGCCGTCTTATACATGGATAATGCGAGACGGTTATTCAGATGAAGAAATCAAAGATTTTGAAGATCTTGCGGCACGACATGCCCATACTCTATTTCATTATGCTGAAATCGGGGGTGTTCCTGTTGCCCAAGCTATATAGAATTGGTCAATATTTAATTTTCTTTTGGTCAAAAGAAAATGATGAACCTATTCATGTCCATATAAGCATAGTAGACCCGTCTCCGAACGCAACAAAAATATGGATAACAAAAAATGGCGGTTGTATAATTGCACATAACAAAAGTAAAATACCATCACAAGACTTGAATCATTTATTGAATGTTATTCAAAACGACCATTTTATTATATGCAACGAGTGGAAAAAACACTTTGAAGCTGATGACATTAAATTCTATTGCTGATAATAACAGAAAAAAGTCTATGCAGTACGCATAGGCTTTTTCTATAAATTATGATTTGTCTCTTTGCATCTTTTCATCTATGGCTTCAATGATATACCCATTAAGGCTTTGACTGTTGGCTTTTGCGGCGGCCGTTATTTTTTCGCGCTCCCCTTTTTTCAGCCTAAGTAATACTTTGTCATATACCTTCGCTTCATATTTCGTTCTCGCTCTGATTTGCGCTTCCGACTGTGGCATAATATCACCTCTGCTATATGCTATACCGCTATCACTATAATGTCAACTATGCACTATGCGCAACCATTGTATGACGGTAGCTACATATTTTGTGTAATATTTTAGATAAATTACTCTTGACAATATAACGCTATCGTCATATAATAGAATCACAATGAACAACTACAAAAATTTTTTATGAAAGGAAAAATGAACATGACCGACTCTGAAAAGAGATTGCTCCGTACCATTATTTGCGATAGACGTGAAATCGCACTTATCCGCTTGAAAGATAATACAAAATACTTAGAGGTATGTAAACGCCAAGAAAAGTCAGATGATTATGTCGAGGAATTGCTAAATAAATTAGAGGAGGATGAGCGTATAAGTATTCAAGACCACTATGAGGGCGAAGTAGAAAAGACTAATTTCGAGTTTAACGAGGTATATCTTCAAGGCTTGCATGATACTATTAAGATTCTAGCGTTACTCGGTATTTTCAATATAGATGTCAGTACAAATATTTTGTAGAGACAAGGGGCAGACGATATATCGTCTGCCCTCCTTGCTATTATGTTCGTTCTTTAATATGCTTCGCTGACAAGCCAAGTCTTGGCTTCCTCCTGATCGGGTGCTAAATACATTTGTCCGCTCCCCAGTGAACAACCCTTTTCCAACGCCTTATTAATAGTTTTAAGCATTTTTTTATCGGCCGATATCGCAAGTTTGTAAATCTTAGAGCTTAATCTTTCAATATGGGCCGCAAACTCCGCCAGAACATCGCTTGTCATATTAGTTTCAAATATTTCTATCATAATCCTGCGTTTCTGCGGCGATTTCATAATAAATTCTTCTTCCGCTCTCATAGTTCTAAAGAAAGCTTCCATATCATCAAAATAACTGCCGTAGTGTATACTGTGAAAATAACCGCCTTTGTAATAATACGGGCTTAAAGCCCCGCTAGGCGACTTTGTTATCATAACACTCCCCCCCTTATATATTACTGTTATTATACACGATTCCCTGCCCAAAATCAAATGCCTTTTTCGCATTTGACAAAACAATATATGTGATATATAATTACTTAACCTTCAAAGGAGAGTGTTCGTCTGAAATTACTTTCAGACTATCCTTATTAGAAAAACTATCGTCTTATCATTCCTTTAGCCGCGCGATAAGACGGATTTCACTTAGTTTTATGCCGACGCGCGGCGGCGGAATGGACGATTGATATGCCCTCTACCCCCGAACCGGTTATAACCGAACTGATGCCCATGCTCGCCTTACGCGGGCTCGTGGTGTTTCCCCATATGCTCATCCATTTTGACGTCGGGCGCGAAAAATCGGTAAAAGCCATTGAGGACGCCGTATCGCGCGGTCAAGCCATATTCGCCGTTGCGCAAAAAGATGCGCTCAACCCCGACCCTGACCCCGAGGATGTCTATAATGTCGGCACAGTCGCGCACATAAAGCAGGTGTTAAAGCTGCCCAATAATACCGTGCGTGTGCTTGTCGAGGGCGCATATAGGGCGGTACTCGGCTCTATCGTTATTAAAGAGCCTATCATCACTGTGTCCGTTACGCCCTGCCCTGATAAGCACAAGCGAATCTCCGCACAGCGCAAAGAGGCGCTTATGCGCCATACTGTTGACTTGTTCGAGGATTATGTCGAGATGGCGCCGCGCGCCATACCTGAGATACTGCTTAACGCCCGCGAGATAAATGAAATAGGTCACCTAGCGGACTATATTGCGCAGACACTGTCACTGCGCCTTGAAGAGCGTCAGGCGCTTATTGAGGAGATCAATCCTATCAACCGTCTGGAGCATGTGGGCGTGATTTTGCTGCGTGAGATAGAGACGCTTCAAATTGAGCTGCAGATACAGATGAAGCTGCGCGGTCAACTTGTCAAAAATCAGCGCGACTACTATTTGCGCGAACAGCTAAAAACAATTCAGGGCGAACTAGGTGAATTGGGCGACGACCCGCTCTCAGAAGCCGAGGAATACGGGATAAAAGTGCAGAAACTAAATGTGGACGAGCAGAGTAAAGAACGCCTTATGCGCGAGGTCACGCGCCTCTCCAAATCCAATCCTCATTCGCCGGATATAGGCGTTATCCGTACGTATCTCGACACCTGTATCGAATTGCCGTGGAATAAAATCACGTCCGACCGTCTGGATTTGGCGCGCGCTAAAAAGATACTCGAAAGAGAGCATTTCGGACTTGAAAAGGTCAAGGAGCGTGTTTTGGAGTTCCTCGCCGTAAAGCGGCTTGCTCCGAAACTTAAGGGACAGATACTGTGTCTTGTGGGTCCCCCCGGCGTGGGCAAGACATCGGTCGCTTCGTCCGTGGCAAATGCTATGGGGCGTAAGATGGCGCGTATATCACTCGGAGGCGTGCGCGACGAGGCAGATATTCGCGGTCACCGCAAGACCTATGTAGGCGCGATGCCCGGACGTATTATCACGGGCATACGTCAGGCAGGCAGCCGCAACCCCATCGTATTACTCGACGAAATAGACAAAATGGGACACGATTTCCGCGGCGATCCTGCGGCTGCGCTCTTAGAGGTATTGGACTCAGAGCAAAACCACTGCTTTCGTGATCATTACCTAGAGATACCGTTCGACCTCTCCGACGTGGTGTTCATCACCACTGCCAACACGACCGAGACTATTCCCCGCGCACTGCTTGACCGCATGGAAATTATCGAACTGACCAGCTATACCGACGAGGAGAAACTCCAGATAGCAAAAAAGCATCTGCTGCCCAAACAACTTAAAAAACACGGATTGACCTCGAAAACCTTTAAGATACATGACGACGCTATCCGTGAACTTATCACCGGATATACGCGCGAGTCCGGCGTTCGCAAACTGGAGCGCGAACTGGCGGCTCTGTGCCGCAAGGTCGCGCATAAGATAGCTTCGGATGAGGCAGAAAAGGTATTTATTAAACGTCAGGACCTTGAGGAGTATGCGGGCGTTCACCGCTATAAACCGGACAAGCCCATGCCCGCCGACGAGGCCGGTGTTGCGGCGGGACTTGCGTGGACGCGGGTTGGCGGCGAGATACTCTATGTCGAAGTTGGCGTTGTACCAGGGGCCGGTAAGGTTGAACTGACCGGTAATTTAGGCGATATAATGAAAGAGAGCGCGAAAGCCGCGCTGTCCTATATACGCAGCCGCGCTGATACTCTCGGCATTGTGAAAGACTTTTACAAAAAGAGCGATATACACATACACTTTCCCGAGTCCGCGATACCCAAAGACGGGCCGTCGGCCGGCATTACTGTAGCTGTCGCCATGGTATCCGCGCTGACCGGCAAGCCCGTGAGAAACGATATCGCTATGACGGGAGAGATAACCATACGCGGTCGTGTTTTGCCCATCGGCGGCTTGAAAGAAAAGACCATGGCGGCATTACGAGCAGGCATAAAAACCGTCTTGATACCCGCTGATAACGAACCGGACTTGGCAAACATCGACCCGACCGTTAAAAACGCCCTGACGTTTATCACGGCAGCACACATGGATGATGTATTAAAGGCGGCGCTTAATTCATGAAGGTCAAGTTCATTAAATCTGCCGCGTCGAAAGCGGATTTTATCCAAGACAGTCTGCCAAAGCTCATCATAACGGGGCGCTCTAACGTAGGCAAGTCGTCATTTATCAATACCATGGCGGGCGTAGGCGGGCTGGCGCGTGTCAGCTCGACCCCCGGCAAAACGGCTTTCGTCAATTACTTCGACATCGGCGGCAAGTCATATTGGGTAGACCTGCCCGGTTACGGTTACGCAAAAGTCTCACAGTCCGAGCGTATGCGCTGGGCACGGCTGATGGAGGACTTCTTTGCCGATCTTGACGATACCGCAAGCGGTCTTATGCTCGTTGATATACGCCATAAGCCTTCACAGGGCGACCTCGACATGGCGCGTTGTTTCCGTGACTTAGAGATACCATTCATCGTTGTGGCGAACAAATCTGACAAACTGAAAAAGTCTCAGATAGAACCCGCCCTAGAACTTATAAGAGATACCCTATCACTTGATAGCCTGCCATTTCCGTTCTCCGCAAGGAAGGGTACGGGGAAGGACAGCCTGAGAATATTAATGGGATTATAGAAGAGGAGAAAAATATGAAATATCATTACGAAACAGTTGGCAAAAAAATTCAAAAATTAAAGGGCGGCGTCATTATGGACGTGACCAACCCTGAACAGGCAAGAATAGCGGAAGAGGCCGGCGCATGCGCGGTAATGGCCCTTGAACGTGTCCCCGCCGATATTCGAGCTGCCGGTGGAGTTTCCAGAATGAGCGACCCTAAGATTATAAAAGAGATACAAAACAGCGTTAAGATACCTGTTATGGCAAAGGTTCGCATAGGTCATTTTGTGGAAGCTGAAATTCTTGAAGCGCTTGGGGTTGACTGCATCGACGAGAGCGAGGTTTTATCACCTGCTGACGATAAGTACCATGTGGATAAAAGAAATTTTACAACGCCGTTTGTCTGCGGCGCTACGGATTTAGGAGAAGCGCTCCGCCGAATTGACGAGGGTGCGGTAATGATCAGAACCAAGGGAGAAGCCGGCACTGGGGATATTATTCAGGCGGTGAGGCATATACGGACGATAAACAGCGAAATAAGAATGGTTCAATCCGCTCGTAAGGATGAGTTGTTCAAAAAAGCTAAAGATTTACAAGTCTCTTATGAGCTTGTTGAATATGTGCACAAAAATGGCTGTCTGCCTGTTTTGAATTTTTCAGCGGGCGGAGTGGCTACTCCGGCAGACGCCGTTCTTATGATGAAATTAGGGGCGCAGGGAGTATTCGTCGGCTCCGGCATTTTCAAATCCGGCGATCCCGGAAAACGCGCGGCCGCAATCGTAAAAGCCGTAGCGAATTTTAAAGATACAAAGCTGCTTGCGGAATTATCTGAGGATTTAGGCGAAGCAATGGTGGGCATAAATGAAAATGAGATTGAAATTATGATGGCGCTACGCGGACAATGATGCACGCAACCCCCGCCGCTACGCGGCACCCCCTCCGCAGGGGGCATTAAACGTATGAAAGGATAACAGCCATGCAAATTGTAATGCGCGGTCTTGGGGTAAATATCGAGGGTCATCTGACGCTTGGCGGAGCGAGCGTACCCGAACTGGCCAAGCAATATGGAACTCCGCTCTATCTCTTGGACGAGCAGGTCATACGCGCGAATTGCCGCGAGATTATCGGCGGCTTGCGCGATCATTATAAAGCCCCGTTTACCGTGGCGTTTGCCAGTAAAGCTCTTTGCTTTACAGAGCTTTATAAGCTGCTCCGTGATGAGGGTATGGGCGCTGACGTGGTGTCAGGCGGTGAGCTATACACCGCGATAAAGGGCGATTTTGACCCCGCCGACGTCTTCTTCCACGGCAACAACAAGTCCGTGACAGAACTGGAATACGCCTTAGATACAGGCGTCAGGCGTATCGTTGTTGACAACGCCGAGGAACTTGAGCTGTTAAGCGTAATTGCCGAGAGACGCGGCATTGTGCCTGAAATATCATTCAGGATTAAGCCCGGTATCGACGCTCATACCCATGAGTTTATTAAGACAGGCAAGATCGACTCCAAATTCGGACTTGCGCTTGAGACGGGCGAGGCCGAAGCTGTTATAGCCCGCGCCGCTAAGTTGAAAACCGTGCGCGTAGTCGGCATACACTGCCACATCGGTTCACAGATTTTCGGAACCGAGCCATTTAACCTCGCGGCAAAGATCATGTTAACATTCATGCGCAACCTGCGCGAAAAGCTTGGTGTACCGCTGAATGAACTCAATCTCGGCGGTGGTTTCGGCATACAGTATCTGCCGAACCACACCCCTGTTACTCTGGGTGATATGTCACGCATTTGTGCCGAGAGTGTCACAGCCGCCGCGGATGAATTGAATCTTCCGCTTCCCTCTCTAGTACTGGAGCCGGGGCGCACGATAACAGGACCCGCCGGTCTGACGGTCTATACCGTCGGCTCGGTTAAAAAAATCCCGGAAGTGAATACATATGTCGCCGTTGACGGCGGCATGACCGACAACCCGCGCTATGCCCTCTATAACGCGTATTACGAGCCGATTGTACCGGAACGCCCCAACGCTCCTGTCACTCAAAAGGTGATTATTGCCGGACGCTGCTGCGAAAGCGGCGACATGATAACGCGCGATGCGCCTATCTGCGAGGTCAAGGTAGGCGATCTGCTGGCGATACAGGCGACCGGCGCTTATAACTATTCCATGGCATCGAACTATAATCGCCTGCCGCGCCCTCCTATCGTTATGGTCAATAACGGTGTACCCCGCGTGGTTGTGCGCCGCGAGACATACGATGATATACTGGCCTGTGACCAATGAATATTACAAGAGAGACAATTGTTCTTTATGTCCTGATGGGCTTTGCGGCGTTGTTCGCTATCATGTTCCATGAAATAGCTCACGGGCTTGCGGCGTATATGCTTGGAGATAATACCGCAAAAGAACGCGGGCGTTTGTCTGTCAACCCACTCAAGCACATCGATTGGGTAGGGCTATTGATGCTAATTGTTGTTCAGTTCGGGTGGGCAAAGCCGGTACCAGTTGATATACGCTATTTTAAAAACCCGCGCACAGGCATGGCGATTGTTGCGTTTGCTGGTCCCGCGATGAACTTTCTTATGGCGCTCTTCTCGATACTTGTGTATTCCACGCTCAGATTTTTCGATGCCGCACCCCTATTAATACTGTTCTTTTATTTAAGTGTTGTTATAAACATCGGTCTGGGCATGTTCAATCTGTTTCCGATACCTCCGCTGGACGGCTCGAAAATGCTGGGGATAATTCTGCCCGCACGTATCCACATACAGATATTAAGATACGAGAGATACGGTATGATCTTGTTGATACTCCTTTTATGGACAGGGGTTTTAGGCGTTCCGCTGAGATTTCTGCGCGACGCAGTTCTGAATCAATACATGCGTATTGACACGTGGTTCTTGGATTTTCTATATAAAATGACGGGAGGGTAATGTTTGGACGAGCTAACTTTTCGTTTGCAAGATGTCGTCAAGGGCGAGACGGACTTCGTCGGCCCGCTCGACCTGATACTGTCCCTGCTCTCAAAGAACAAGATGGAGATCTCTGACTTAAAGATAGCCGAGCTCTTGGATCAGTATCTTGAACATATGCGTGAAAACGACCTGGATTTAGATGTAGCAAGCGAATTCACCGTTATGGCGTCGCACTTGGTCTACTTAAAAAGCCGTATGCTGTTAGCGCTCGGACAAGAACAAGAGGACGAGGACATGGCGCTTCTCCTGCGGGCTTTGGAAGAGCGGAGAAATCGCGATGTGTACGATAAAATAAAGTCAGCCGTTGCTTACTTAGAACCTCTCTCAAACTTCGGACGCGACGTATACTCAAAGCCGCCCGAGCTGCTGAAAAGAGATACTGAGTACCGCCGTCTTCATAAGTCCGACGAGTTAAAGTATGCCATGGAGGAGCTCTTTGACCGCATAGCGCGGCGGGCCCCGCCTAAGCAGTCCGCTTTTTCGTCAATTATGCGGCGTGAACCTTACCCGGTAAAGCGCAAGCTAGAGCAGCTGCTCAGTCGGTTAGAAATTAGCGAGAGACTGGACATGAGCGCGCTGTTTGGCGAGTCGGTGACGCGGTCAGAAATGGTGGCTACGTTCCTCGCGGTGCTGGAACTATGCAAACTGGAAAAGATTATTGTAGAGGTCACAAACGGCAGTGAGTTATCTATATCAAAGAGGTGAGCTATTTCAGTAATTATTGAGTTAAAGAGGTGTGTGTTTGTGGATGTACATGAAATTGATTCCATAATTGAGGGTATACTGTTTGCAGCAGGTGAACCTGTCAAGCGCGAACGGCTCTGTGTAGTGCTGGGGTTGGAGTTGGATGTAATCGAAGCCTCAGTAACACGTTTGATGGATTTTTACAGCTTTGAGCGGCGCGGGATAAGGCTGCTTAAACTGGGCGGCTCATATCAGCTTGTCAGTGCGCCAGAATATGCGGAATATGTACGCAAGATGCTTGAGGAACGCCGTCCCCCGCCGATGACTCGCGCAACTTTGGAGACGCTCGCTATAGTCGCCTATCACCAACCCACGACGCGCGCGTATATCGAGATGGTGCGCGGTGTGGACAGCACAAACACAGTGGCGACACTGACTGATAAGGGGCTTATCGAGGAGTGCGGGCGGCTGGAAGTGCCGGGTCGTCCCATGCAGTTCAGGACAACGCCAATCTTTCTGCGCACGTTTGGGCTAAAATCGCTGGGCGAGCTGCCTGTCTTGGATTCGCCGGAGGGCGAGGTGGACGGTCAGATCGCGCTGAATGCCTTAGAGCAGTTGGACGATGAACATGCGGAAGATCAGACCGAGAATTAACTTGAAGGGGTGACTGTTGATTGACTGCACTGATTGTTTGGGGTTCTATCGCCGCTTTGTTGACGGCGTTTTTGACCATGAAAGTCGGCGCCCGCATGAGCTTTGGTGACGGTTTTAAACTAATCCTGGTTATTGGGCCCGTAAAGAAAGAACTGAAATTCGATGGCAACAAATCCGAGAAGTCCGAGAAATCGAAAAGAGCTAAAAAGAAAAATAAAAAAATCAAAAACAAGTCCGGCGAACTTCAATCAACGGAAACAGAATCAACCGAACCTTTGAAGGAACAGAAAGAACCGTTTTTAGGAGGGTTTGACAAGAAAAAGCTGATAAAACTCGGCATTCGATCAATGGTGGGTTTTATGAAGTTACTGCGCATTGACATATTTAAGTTCAGCTACACAGCGGGCGGGAAGTCCGCCGACAAGACAGCGCTTGCCTATGGCAGAATGTGCGCGGCGCTGGGCGCATTGCTGCCTTTTATGGACAACTACTTACGCGTAAAACGGCGGCACATCAGTACAGACATAGATTTCGAGAGCGATAAATCACATTATTCGGGTGTTATACAGGTAACAGTCGTAGCAGGCGCGGCGCTGATGTTCGGACTGTGGATCCTTATTGAACTTATGAAATGCAGGAAAAAACATGATGGGGATCGTGAAGGGGTTCCCCCTTCACGCTAATAATTATTTTATGCATTTAAAAGATGTTAAATTAAGCAAAGGAGAATAGATATGCCTAATACGATCGTAGACATGATGAACGCATCGCTGAGTAAGATTCGCGACATGGTGGACGTAAACACTGTCGTCGGCGAAACCATAACAACCCCCGACGGCACAACGATTATCCCCGTGTCAAGCGTGGGGCTGGGATTTGCTATCGGCGGCACGGACTGGGACGGCAAGAGCAACAATAAGTCCATTGGCAACGGCGGCGGTGCCGCAACCGGCGTTACGGTAAAGCCCGTATCGTTTTTGGTGGTGTCACCGGATGGGAACGTTAAGATGATACCAGTTGAGGGTGCCGGCCCTAATTCGGCGCTGGAAAGGATCATCGAGGCTGTACCGACTATTATTGATACCATTGAGGATTTGATCGAGAGGTTTAGGTAGGGCAGGTGCCCTGCCTCGTCCTGCGTCCGCAGACGATTGGCCGGCAGGGCCCCTTGCCCGGATGTGCTGCCCACGAGCCCCCAGCATGTAGTTAATGCCATTCCCTACATAAATATCCCAGAATTGGTTATACTCAATTTATACAATTTTGGGAGGGATTTCTTTGCGGCGCATTTTTTTACTTTTTCTATCTTTTTCGTTTTTTATTACACCAATTCCGGCATATGCGTTAGATGTTTCAGCCAAGAATGCCATTTTAATGGATGCGGGTTCCGGACGTGTGCTGTTCTCTAAAAACGCTGATGAACGCGCTCTTATTGCAAGCACCACGAAAATCATGACCGGATTTCTTGCCCTGCAGACCGCTGACACAGCCGAGCAAGTCACCATCAAAAAAGAACACACGCTAGTCGAAGGCTCACGCGTCTACTTTAAGGAGGGCGATGTGCTGACGGTGGAGGAACTGCTTATAGGCGTACTCCTGCAGTCTGGCAACGACGCCGCTCTGGCTCTGGCTGATCATTGCGGCGGCAGTGAGGGCGTTAAGGGGTTTGTGAAGTCCATGAATGATTTGGCGCGTCAGTTGGGCATGGAGAACTCCAGTTTTACTAACCCTCACGGTTTAAACTGCGACAACCATTACTCCACCGCCGTGGATATGGCAATATTGACCCGCAATGCCATGAACAACGCGGCATTCGCCGCGATCGTCTCTAAGAAAACGGGCAGCGTCGGTGAATTGACTGTTAAAAATCACAATAAAATGCTGTGGAATTATCAAGGCTCGAACGGTGTGAAAACGGGTTTCACCAGACTGGCGGGACGCTGTCTGGTATCAAGCGCGGAGCGTAATGGTCAGACGCTTATCGCCGTGACGCTTAATGCGCCGTCAGACTGGGCCGATCATACAAAGATGTTAGACTTCGGCTTTAATAATTTCCCCTCGCGCAGACTGACTACGCAGGACTCTTTTGTCTGTGAACTACCCGTTGTAGCGGGTACGGCCGGATCCGTGGATGTGCGGGTACGCGACACACTCTCACACACACTGACCGAGGAAGAGGTATGTTTTGTGCGCAGTGAGATTGAACTTCCACGTTTCACATGGGCACCGGTCGGTCAGGGCGAGACTGTCGGTGTAGTGCGTTTTACACTGAACGGCGAGGTGATCGGTCAGAGTGAACTGTATGCGGTCACGGCGGTACCGGAGAGGGCTATACAGAGGCAATCGCTTTGGACGAGATTTTTTAGGAGGATGTAGGGGTGGAGTCAGCCTGCCCATGAAAACCAAATCCCCCTGTCACTGCGGTGACATCCCTTTTTACAAAAGGTGGCAGGATGGAGGTCACAGTGATGCACGCAGCCCCCGTCTCTGCGGAGCCCACCCCCTCCAAAGTGGGCAAGGGTTTAAGGAGGGTTTAATGAGGGTTCAAAAGATTATAGCGGCGCGGGGACATATGTCCCGCCGCGCCGCCGAGAAATATATAAAGGACGGGCGCGTTACTGTAAACGGACGTCTCGTCTGTTTGGGTGACAGCGCTGATGAGGGCGATATTATAGCGATAGACGAAACACCCATCGTCGCTGAACCTGAAAAGGTGTACATAATGCTGAATAAGCCGCGCGGCGTCGTGTGTACGATGAATGACGAGCGCGGCCGTCCCACAGTTGCCGGACTTGTTTCGGACATTGGCACACGCGTCCTGCCTGTCGGGCGGCTGGACATGGACAGTGAGGGTCTGCTGCTTATGACTAATGATAATGGTATGATAAACAGGTTGACGCACCCGTCGTATGAGATCGACAAGGAGTACCACATCCACGTGCGTGTGCCAAGCGGCACTCGCATAGAAGACGCTATTCACGCTTTACAGCAACCCATGGACATTGAGGGGTATATCACAAAACCCGCAAAAGCGCGGGTACTTAGCCGCAACGAGGCAGGTGCCCTACCGGGCAACACGGGGGGAATCCCCCCGCCCCCCCCAGACAGCAACATTGCCGTCTTGTCTATTGTCATACACGAGGGGCGCAAGCGTCAGGTGCGGCATATGTGCAAAAATGTGAGCCTATCTGTCGATAGGCTCATTAGGGTTCGTATTGGAAACTTGGAATTGGGCAATCTGGAAAGCGGCAAGTGGAGATATTGCGATTATTTACCTACCATGCCGGCGACTTCATCGGCGAAATTGTCTTCGCGCTTGGCAAGCCCCTCGCCTTTTTCAAAGCGGCAGTAGGCGGTAAGCTTGATCGAGCCGCCCAATTCTTTGGCTTTTTGCTCGATAAGTTTTTGAACTGTGAGAGTTTCGTCTTTGAAGAACGCCTGATCTAGCAGGCAAACCTCAGAGTAATATTTATTCAATCGTCCGGCGACCATCTTCTCGGCAACATTATCCGGCTTGCCGTCGGCTTTTGCTTGCGCGAGATAGACCGAGCGCTCGGTCTCCAGCGCTTCTTCGTCAAGTTGCGAGCGGTCGAGGCAAATAGGACGCATGGCGGCGGCCTGCATACAGATATCATACGCCAATTCTTGTATGGCGGGATTGCCGTTGAGCGCGGGGTCGATTTCCATATGCGTCAGGACGCCGATTTTGCCGCCCATGTGGACATAAGAGCAGTTAAATGGCTCGGCGAAACGTGCGAAACGTCTGATTTTCAGATTCTCGCCGATGACAAGCACCTTTTCACGCAGAGTCTCCTCGACGGTGAACTCGCTGTTCGGATATTTGCATCTGCCCAGAGCCTCGATGTCGGCAGGGTTATCATTGATAATGACCTGCACGAGGTCTTTGACAAATGTTTGAAAGTCCTCGTTTTTCGCTACAAAGTCAGTCTCGGAGTTAACCTCGATAATGCCCGCTACGCCGTTTTTGGCGACCGCAGCGAAGACCATACCCTCGGCGGCGATGCGCCCCGCTTTTTTGGCGACGGCAGCAAGCCCTTTTTCGCGCAGGATAAGGACGGCTTTTCCGATGTCGCCATTGGTCTCTGTCAGCGCGCCTTTGCAATCCATCATGCCGGCGCCCGTCATCTGGCGCAGGCTTTGTATATCTTTTGCTGTAAATGCAGCCATATATATTTCTCCTTCTTGTTGATTTTTGTAGGGGCGCACTTGTGCGCTCGCAGGCGATTGATAATCGCCCTTACGATAATTACATTGTATCTTCTTTGCCGTTTTCGTCAGCATCATCCTCAAGCTCGCTGGCGAATTGCTCGCCCTGACGTCCCTCTAAAACAGCGTTCGCTATAGCTTGGGAAATGAGTTTTATAGCGCGGATGGCATCGTCATTGCCGGGGATGGGATAGTCGATCTCGTCGGGGTCGCAATTCGTATCGACAACGGCGACTATCGGGATACCCAGTTTGCGTGCCTCAGCGATGGCGTTACGCTCCTTGCGCGGGTCAATGATAAACAGCGCGCCGGGGTGACGTCTCATTTCTTTCACGCCGCCAAGATATTTTTCGAGTTTGTCGATCTCGCCCTTGAGTTTAATAACCTCTTTTTTGGGCAGCATGTCGAATGTGCCGTCATCTTCCATCTTTTTAAGCTGGTGCAAACGGTCGATGCGGCAGCGCATGGTCTTGAAGTTTGTCAGCATTCCACCCAGCCAGCGGGCGTTTACATAGAACATGCCCACGCGTTCGGCCTCTTCTTTGATGGCGTCCTGTGCCTGTTTCTTCGTACCAACGAAAAGGACTTCCTGACCTTCGGCGGCCAGTTCGCGGACAAAGAGATACGCCTCTTCCAGTTTCTTCACCGTTTTTTGCAGGTCGATGATATAGATGCCGTTGCGCTCCGTAAAAATATAGGGCGCCATTTTGGGGTTCCAGCGGCGGGTCTGGTGTCCGAAGTGGACGCCCGCCTCGAGCAGGTGCTTCATTGAGATTACTGCCATTAAGGGTTTTCCTCCTTTTGTTTTATACCTCCACGGGTTATTCATCGGCGCAAGCCAGATGCCCGAACATGCCGTGAAAAACTCCCGTGTGTGGATTAGCTCAAGGGAAATGCTGAATAAATCACGCGAATACGATAGCGAGGATATTTTTGTTGCCGCGAGACGAACAACGATGCCTTACTGGCGTAAGGCAAGGAGAACAACGATGCGGCGGCAGAAATACACCGCTATTCGTGCCGTGTCAATTTATTCAGCGCTTCCTTAATGAGCCGAAAAAGAGTATATCATAAAAATTGGAGGTTTGCAACCCCTAATTTTGCTGTTTTTAATTTTTTTAATTTCTTATTCTATCCCTAATCCGTGTAAACCAAGTGCCGCTATCGCTGACGTCTATCGTCGCAAGCAGCTCCTCTACCGACATATCGCCGTGGATATTAAACCTTTTAAGCCCGAACAGGCTTTCCGGCGAATCAATAACAACGGTATTTACGCCGTACACAGTGGTCAGCGTAACCTTGACGTCCAAGTTTCTGAGCAGCATCTCGGACATATCGCTATAAAACCCAAACGGGTAAGAGTAAACGAACGGCCGCATTCTAAGCATGTCTTCTATCTGCGCGGCCGCACGCTGAAAGTCTGCGGTAAAAGACTTTATATAGTCTTCATCACTCTCATCATCTCTCTGTAAAACGCCTTCCCGAAATGAATCCGTCTCAAAAGGTTCGTGCTGGTGCATGTCATATGAGTGACTTTGGATTGATATAATGCCCGATTCCGCCATCTCCAATGCCTGAGCATTATTAAAGCGTGGTGTTATAGGGTGTTGGGTGTCCTTATAAACGCTTTTGCCATGCGACACTCCGATTATAAATACCGTGGCTTTCATGTCATACTTTTTGAGTATCGGGAAAGCAGTTTCATAAACGCTTAAATACCCATCGTCAATAGTAATTATCAATGGGCGTTCCGGTAGCGGAGCTCCGCTGAAAACATAGTCGCAGAGTTCCTCAAATGTAATAGCCGTATATCCGGCATCGCTGAGCGCCTTAATCTGATTTTCAAACTGGGCTGCCGAAATGACAGTGCTTGGGCTGCCTTCATCCGCAAAATGGTGATACATCAGTATCGGAATGCGGGCGGTTGATTCATTCCGCGTTTGATCCTCGAAACGGCCAAAAGGGTCAAGCAAAACAACCATACCGGCGATTAGCGCAAGCGCGGCTGTTGCAGAGAATATCAAGACAGTAAGTCGTTTTTTTGATGACACAGTATCACTCCGATTTAATTAGACGAGGTTTAATGGGTTATGTCATAAAATATCATAAAAATTGGAGGTTTGCAACCCCCAATTTTACGATTTAATATTATATTTTCATTACTCCGGCATTACGACCATACCTGTAATCGTCCCGTTTTCGTCTATAGAAAGGCATATGGCATAAAGAATGTCGTCACTCCTAATTTGGTGAATGATTAAGGATTGGGGCTTTTGATTATCCCCAAAATATTCGTGAAAGTCCACGATGATCGTTCCGCCGCCATATTCAAAATCATATGTGAAGGTTATCGTGCCCGTCTCGTCAACCGTAAGCTCCTTTACTGTGGAAGTGACAGGCACAGCCCTATCCCAATCTATACTGCTCCACAGGTCTTCCCCTATGTCTAAGCCAGCGTTTCTTTCAACAGTATCGTTAGGGTCATTGAAAAGGCTTTCTAAATACCGCTCAGCTTTTTCCGAGTCGGCAAGCGCCTTGTCAAAGGGTAATTCGAAGACCGCGCTTGAACCGTTATAATTCGGGTTGGCTTTTAGTTCTCCCGTTTGATCATTATAAATAAACGCCTGTGAGTGATTGCCTATCGTACCGGTATTTATGCCTAGATACACGCCACGGTCAGCAAACATAGTTATTTCATCACACTCAAGTATGCGATACATAACGCCATCTACTACCATCTCTGAATAACCACCGTTCAGGGTATGCGCGTTAACTATCCACGGTTTCTGACCCTTGACGTAAGGAGAGGTATAGAACGGCATATTTCCGTATTCGTCATCACTTGTATTCGGCATGGGGCTGCCGTCCGTTTTTTGAATAGCTAGTACCGAGTAAGTACGGTCACTTAGAATTTCTCCATTACTGTAAATTGGGTGTTCTTTAATATCCTTTCCCGATACAATAGCAAGCAGCGTAAAGATATAATCGCCGGATGTAACGGAAGTGTTAATATTAATGGCGTTTTCGCTTTCAAATGCCGCGCTCAGAGCTGAATTATTAAAAATGTCGGCAACCTCGCTCGCATTTAAGAAATGCCATGCCGCAAACGCGGTCGTAGTAAAAATCGCCAACGCGGCGGCAACTGCGGCAACCCTGCTGAAAGTACGTCTCGCAGCGGTTTTTTTCAAAATAGGTTCCTCCTTAATTAGTTCGTATTTCACTTTTCGTATAAGTTTTGCGTCAGGCGTCTCCGAGCGATTCAAAGTTCTTTTCAGAAGAACATCTACATCAACTTTTCTATTTCCCATATCCACTCGTAATCAATCCTTTCTCAATAAGTTTTCGCGCTTTGAACAGCCTGCTTTTGACTGTGCCGATAGGGAGCTTTAAGGTTAAAGCTATATCAGTCACACTCATTTCAACAGTATAGTACAGGATAATTGGTATTTTGAATTTTTCGGGTAAGACTTCCACCAAGCCTTTTACCATACGGGTTTCTTCCTGTAATATAAAGCCATCCTCCATGCTGACATCGCTTGAGACAGTTTCATTTAGTGGTTCGACAGGCGCAATCCGATTGCGGCGAGCATACTTTCGTTTCCAGCTCTTCCATTGGTATAACGCAGTAGAAAACAGGAAGCCTTGCGGATCGTCTGAAGCACTAAGTTTGGGCAGCTGCTCAAATGCACTTAGAAATGTTTCCTGGAACAGGTCGTCCGCGTCCTCTTTTGAATATGTAAGGCTCCTGCAAAATTTATAAACCGGACTACTGTACATATCCACTAAATCTGCAAACGCGTAATGCGGAGTTGATTGATTTGTTTTTAATAATATGTCCACTTTAACCTCCTCTCAAAATCCCGTACACCTGTTAATAGTCACGAGATTTTGAATGGTTCACTTTTATTTCCAAATAACAAGGGCGGGGGTCGATACCCCCGCCCTTGTGCGCAGGACGATGTGGGCATCGTCCCCTACTTGTCTTATTTAATATAATTGAACGGGTTTACTTGTCTGCCGTTGACTATTACCTCGAAGTGTACGTGGGGACCTGTCGAACGACCGGTGTTGCCGACACGTGCTATAAGTTCACCTTGCTTTACCTTCTGCCCGACCTTGACTAAGTTTTTGCTGTTATGCGCATATCTAGTCGTGATACCGTTCGGATGTTGTATGTCGATACAAAGTCCATAGCCTGTTTTTGTGCCGACAAAGCTAACTACTCCGTCGCTGCTTGCCACTATCGGAGAGCCGATGGGTCCCGCGAAGTCCACGCCCGAGTGCATCGCCGTTCTTCCGAACAGTCTGCGCATTCCATATGGCGAACTCATTCTTCCCCAGAACGGGCGGATAAATGTCGGCGGCGCCAGCGTCCCCTTCGCGATGATCTGCGTAATGGGTTCGAGAGTGTTCTCAACATCCATTATAACCCTGTCATACTCACGACCGCTTATATAACTGATATTCGCAGTGACGGTGTTGTAGCCATCGGCACCGGCGGTCACAACGCGCGAACTGGTACTATACATGTTCGGGTCTTCGATGTATGTGGTTTCAAAGAAAACCGGTTCGGTGTAAATCTCTTCGCGTGTGGCTACTATCTGAAGCAGCGGGGTCTCATGGCTGATGATAAGCTCTTGGCCGCTGAGGTCTTCAAGCTCTGAGTTGAGTTCAAGCAATCTATCGGCGGACATACCGTAATCGTTGGCAAAGACCTCGATGTCGATCCCTTCCTCCGCAAACGCGGTGACGGCGTGAGTTAACTCTATATTCAGCGCTTCTTCCAATCCGGCAATGTCAACTTCAATAGCCGCCGGCGCCATCTTGCGTGTGACGCTTACATCACCGACAAATTCGACCGTATCATATTCCGGCGCCAACTCGGATAACATTCCGTCAAGCCGTTCGGAAACAATGCCCCTCTGTGACATGCCGACAATAGATTCACCGTTTACGACAAGTACGTCAAGCATTTTCAGCTCCGGTATACGGGAGAACAGCATATCCTCGACTTCATGCCTGTTGAACACCTTGCCTCTGCTGACCAGTGAATAGCGGTAGGTGGTATTCGGGCTGAGAGCGAACGGAGTGTTTAATATTTCGGCGGCCTGCTCGGAGACAGTAATGACGGCACGCTCGAATTGTTCCTGACTGTTGACATAGCCGACAGATTCACCATCGACAAAAACCTCAAGCCCCATACCATAAAAGCCATAAGTGAATACGAGTACAGAAAAGCCCGCGAGTAAAAGCGCCGATTGCGTGCGCTTACCTATGCCGATATGGATTTTCTTAATAAGAACTCCTGTATTGAACGCTGCGCCGGAAACGCCGTGCGCGACACGTCCCGCGCCAATCGCCGCAATACCGGCAGCCGCCGCGGAAAAGCGCCATGCTTTATAGAAGACGGGCTCCATCATAAGGATAAGCCATGCCCAAAACGCAATTATTGGAGTAATGACCGAACGGTTAAACGCGAACGTTTTTGCCCTTACCCATGCCTGATAACGACCTGCGTTAAGCGCATCGACTACCGAGCGCGCGGCGGGGTTCAGCATCATTTGGGGCTGCTTTCGTTCAAGTATGCCCTGTGCCATACAAATTCTCCTACTTATTATAATACGAAAACAATATGATTACAAAACAGTAACAAGTGAATTGTACCTGATATTTTTTTCTTTGTCAAGCATTTTTTTCTTTTTATAGAAAATTTGTGTATTTGGTTGACGTTATAGATATGGTTAGTGTATAATGTGTAAGGTTGTACTTTATATTGTTAATTGTCAACTGTTAATTGTTAATTGCAAAAGGTGGTGAGATGAATGGACGCCGGCAGTAGCAGCGGCATAGATTACCCAAAGCGAAGTACATACAAAGGGGGGATGCGCCCCCAACTGAAAGGAGGGTATCGGTATGCCCAAAAAAAGCACGACTCCAAGCATCTCAACCCGTGCGGCGCGCATCAAGAAGCGCCTTATAAACGCGTCTGTAAAAAAATCTGAAACGCTGCTTATCCAATACGACACCTCACCCCAAGGGTTTGACGAGGAAAAAGTCGAGGATATGCGCGATGAGTATGGCTCAAACGCCATAACGCCGCCGAAAAAAGATTCTATTTTCAAAAGAATATTTGACGCGTTTGTCAATCCGTTTACCATTGTGCTCTTTATACTCGCAGTGATCTCTTTCTTCACACGCGACTATTCGGCTGTCGTTATTGTTATGTCGATGGTTACAATCAGCGGATTTTTACGCTTTATTCAGGAATACCGCAGCGTGCTCGCCGCGGAGCGGCTCGGCGAGATCGTCGAGACTACTGTCACCGTACAGCGTATATTTACCGACGAGGACACCGAAGAAGAGATTTCGCAAAAACTCGAGATACCGCTTGACGAGCTGGTCGTCGGCGACTATATCTATCTCGCGGCCGGGGACATGATACCCGCTGACGTCAGGATACTGCAAGCAAAAGACTTGTTCATAAGCCAGTCATCCCTGACCGGAGAGAGCGAGCCCGTCGAAAAATTCTCTGCAGAACTTAAGGGTAAGAATGTCAACCCGCTCGACCTTAACAACCTGGCCTTTATGGGCAGCAACGTCATATCAGGTTCCGCAGCTGCGCTGGTTCTTGCCGTCGGCGACGACACTGTGTTCGGCGCGATAGCCCGTCAGCTTAACGAGAAAAAGCCGCCTACAAGTTTTGAAAAGGGCGTCACATCCGTCTCGTGGGTGCTGATACGCTTTATGATGGTCATGGTACCGGTCGTACTGTTTATCAACGGCTTTACCAAGGGCGACTGGATGGAGGCGTTTTTGTTCGCGCTTTCCGTTGCTGTAGGTCTTACGCCCGAAATGCTGCCCATGATCGTGTCCGCGAATCTGGCAAAGGGCGCGGTGTCCATGTCAAAGAAACAGGTCATCGTCAAGGATCTGAACTCTATCCAGAATTTTGGCGCCATGGACATCCTCTGCACCGATAAGACCGGTACAATAACACAGGATAAGGTCATTTTAGAGTATCACTTGAACATCCACGGCGAGGAAGATGAGCGCGTCCTGCGCCACGCGTTTTTAAACAGCTATCACCAGACGGGACTTAAAAACCTTATGGATATAGCTCTCATTGATAGAGCAAACGAGAACGAGAATGTTGAGTATTGGAAATCATATACTAAGGTAGACGAGATACCGTTTGATTTCCAACGCCGGCGTATGAGCGTCGTTGTGCGTGATATAAAAGGCAAGACGCAGATTATAACAAAGGGCGCTATGGAGGAGATGCTCGCCGTCAGCAGCCATGTCGAAAGCAAAGGCGTTGCTATACCCCTAACGGATGAGCTTAAACAAGAGATTTTAGCTAACTGCCACAAGTATAACTCCGATGGCTTGCGTGTTCTGGGTATAGCGCAGAAGACCAATCCGCCCCCTGCCGACGCTTTTTCCATTGCCGACGAGAGCGATATGGTGATAATCGGTTATCTTGCCTTCTTAGACCCACCGAAAGAGAGCGCTGAGGAGGCTATCGCCGTGCTGCATGATTACGGCGTTGATGTAAAGGTTCTGACGGGTGATAACGACGCTGTTACAAAGTGCGTTTGCCGTCAGGTCGGCCTGAAATCTGACAACATCCTGTTAGGCGCGGACATTGAGCATATGAGTGACGAACAGCTTAGGGGCGTTGTCGAGGGTACGAACATATTTGCCAAGTTATCGCCGCAGCAGAAGGTGCGTGTTGTCACTGCGTTGCGTGAAAACGGTCATACCGTCGGGTTCTTAGGCGATGGCATCAACGACGCCGCCGCCATGAAGGCTGCCGACGTCGGAATATCTGTCGATACCGCCGTTGATATTGCCAAGGAGTCCGCGAACATCATCCTTATGGAGAAGGATCTGATGGTGTTGGAGGAGGGCGTTATCGAGGGGCGCAAGATTTACGCCAATATCATAAAGTATATCAAGATGACCGCCAGTTCGAACTTCGGCAACATGTTCAGCGTGCTGACCGCCAGCGCGTTCCTGCCGTTTTTACCCATGCTGCCTATTCAGATACTAGTACTCAATTTAATATATGATATCTCGTGCATTTCAATGCCATGGGACAACGTTGACGCGGACTATCTCAAACTGCCGCGCAAATGGGACGCGTCGTCTATCACAAAGTTCATGTTCTGGCTGGGTCCGACGAGTTCGGTTTTCGATATGACTACCTTTGCCGCGTTATTCTTCTGGATTTGCCCGATGGTGTTCGGCGCCGGTTACTCTGCGCTGGCTCCAGAGATGAAAGCATCATTCATCGCATTGTTCCACTCGGGATGGTTTGTCGTGTCACTTTGGACGCAGACACTGGTCATCCACATGTTGAGGACGCCGAAGATACCGTTCATAAAGAGCCGCGCGTCGTTTGCCGTAACAGGCATGACTTCGCTGGGAATAGCCGTGGGTACGATTATACCCTACACCGTCTTGGGAGAAAACCTGAACATGCACCCCATGCCCTTGGCGTTCTTTTACATGCTGGGCGCGACGGTTTTATGCTATATGGCGCTGGTAACATTAATGAAAAAAATCTTTGTTAAAAAATATGGAGAGCTTCTATGAGATTAAATGCTCCATTAATAACGCGATGAAGATTTGCATGGAGGATTCGTGTGATGCTGAAAACTGACCTTGAAATCGCGCAAGCCGCGAAAATGAAAGACATTCGGGATATAGCCAGCTCGGCCGGGATCGACGAATCATGCCTTGAGCTTTACGGACCCCATAAAGCCAAGGTTACAGGCGTTCCCCATTGTACCGGGCCCGACGGCAAGTTAGTACTTGTCACTGCTATCACGCCAACGCCTGCCGGAGAGGGTAAGACCACAATGACGATCGGACTTTCAGATGCGCTGAATCGTCTTGGGAAGAGGGTTGCGGTCGCTCTCCGCGAGCCATCGCTGGGTCCCGTATTCGGCGTAAAGGGCGGTGCGGCCGGCGGCGGCTATGCCCAAGTCGTGCCCATGGAGGACATTAACCTGCACTTCACGGGAGACTTGCACGCGGTAAGCGCGGCTAATAACCTGCTTGCCGCCATGTTGGACAACCATATCTTTCAGGGCGACACCCTGAACATACACCCTAAGAAAATCACGTGGAAACGCTGTATCGATATGAACGACCGGCAGCTGCGCTCGGTCATAGACGGGTTGGGCGCCGGCGGCGGCGTAGCCCGCGAAGACGGGTTTGATATAACCGTCGCGTCGGAAGTCATGGCAGCAATGTGCCTGGCAGACGATATTCAGGACTTGAAAAAACGACTGGCACGCATAGTCGCAGGCTTTGATTATGATAACAAACCCGTTACCGCCGCCGATCTTAACGCTCAAGGCGCGATGGCGGCGTTATTGAAACACGCGATAAAGCCCAACCTCGTACAGACCCTTGAACACACACCCGTACTGATACACGGCGGACCGTTCGCCAACATCGCGCACGGTTGCAACTCCGTTATTGCCACGCGCATGGCGATGAAACTCGGCGACTATGCCGTCACCGAAGCGGGCTTCGGCGCAGACCTAGGCGCGGAAAAATTCCTTGACATAAAGTGCCGCATTACGGGCTTGCGCCCGAGCGCCGTGGTCGTCGTAGCGACCGTTAGGGCACTGAAGCACCACGGTCAGGGGACTTTATGCCTTGATAATCTCATGCGTCATGTTGATAATATAACAAATGTCTATAAATTGCCCTGCGTCGTCGCCGTAAACCGTTTCTCTTCTGATGCCGAGGAGGAGCTTGATTTCATCGCGAAAGGCTGTGAAAGAGCGGGCGTGAAGTCCATTTTAAGTGAGGTGTGGGGCAAGGGCGGCGAGGGCGGCCTTGCGCTTGCCGAGGAGGTCGTCAGACTTTGCGAGCAGCCGAGCGAATTGAGCTTCGCTTATGACCTAAATGATAGTATTAAAGATAAGCTGGATGCACTGGTGAAGAGGATCTATCGCGGCAAAAATCTCGTTTTAACTCCCGTTGCCCGTAAGCAGGCGGAACATCTGACATCGCTTGGCTTTGGAAATTTGCCCATATGCGTCGCCAAAACGCCGCTGAGCTTTTCGGACGACCCGCGTCTGTTGGGCGCGCCGGAGGGCTTTGATGTTACGGTAAGGCAGTTGAGGGTATCGGCGGGAGCGGGCTTTATCGTTGCGCTGACCGGCGAGGTAATGACCATGCCGGGGCTTCCGAAAGTCCCCTCGGCGACAAATATCGACATTGACGCGAACGGGAATATAACGGGGTTGTTTTAGCAATTGGCAATGGATAATTGACAATTAAAATACGTAGGGGTCGTGCACCAGGCGACCCGTTTAGGAGGATAATATTATGATTTCCAAAATGGACCTTTCCGCGTTTATTGACGTGCTTTCAAGCTCTGAACCCACACCGGGCGGAGGCGGAGCGTCCGCCGTGACCGGCGCGATGGGCGCGGCGCTTGCCGGCATGGTAGCAAGCCTGACGCTCAAATCTGCCAAGTACAGTGATGTTCACACCGAGATGGCGGACATCAAGTCGCAGACGGACAAGCTACAGATGCGGTTGTTGGAACTTGCCGATGAGGATGCCGCGGTTTTCGCGCCGCTCGCCGCCGCATATAAGATACCTAAAGACGAACCAGGACGTGATGAGACACTCGAAAAAGCGCTTGTTTACGCGTGTTCGGCGCCGCTCGATATTATGAGCGCATGTGCGGATGCCTTGAAGCTGTTCCCTGTACTTAGGGAAAAGGGTACAAAGATGGCAGTGTCTGATGTGGACGCGGGCGAGATTTTATGCAAGTCGGCGATAAGAACCGCATCGTTTAATGTGTTTATCAATACAAAGTTGATGAAGGATAGAGCAAAAGCCGAGGAGACGGATAATCTTACACGAAAGATGGTGGAGGAATGCTGCTGTTAAAGGGTGCGCCGGTTGCTCAGTCCATAACCGCACAAGTCAACGCTGACGCGGCGCAATTGGAGTTGGAGGGCGTGGTACCGCGCCTTTCAATCGTCAGGATGGGCGAGGATCCCAGTGATATAGCATATGAAAACGCGGCGATCAAGCGCTGCGGTATGACGGGTGTTGCAGTGAAACAGGTGACGCTCCCCGCTTCCGCGACACAGGAGGCTGTGATTGCCATGATCGACTGGCTAAACAAGGACGATTCTATACACGGCATTTTGATTCTGCGTCCGTTGCCTAAACACATAGACGAAGCCGCAGTTTGCGCCGCGCTTAACTCTGAAAAGGATGTGGACGGTATAACCGCCGTTTCATTAGGCGGCGTCTTCGCGGGACATGACGCAGGGTTCCCTCCTTGCACGGCACAGGCGTGTATTGACCTTTTGGAATTTTACAGTTACGGTTTCGCGGGGAAACGCGCGGTAGTCGTCGGGCGCAGTCTGGCGGTCGGCAAGCCCGTTTCGATGCTGTTACTCAACCGCCACGCAACGGTGACGGTATGCCACACGCGGACACGTGATCTGCATAAAATCTGCCGCGAGGCGGAACTTGTGATAGTTGCCGCCGGCGTTAAAGGCGTAGTGGACGGTTCGTTTTTGTCTTTAAGTCAGACGGTCGTCGATGTTGGTATACATGTCAGCGAGGACGGCAAGCTCAGCGGCGACATTGACATGGGCGACAGGCAGGTCGAGGCGTATACGCCCGTGCCGGGCGGAGTCGGCAGCGTGACCACAGCGGTATTGGTAAAGCATGTTGTGATAGCGGCGCGGAGGCAAAAGCGGCCGGGCATGTAAGCCCAACCCTACGAATGGAGGGAAAACGATGATAATCAATAAAAACATCGACAGCGGAAAGAGCTTCGATTGGGGTCGCGCTTCGGAAGATTATGCAAAGTACAGGGATATTTACCCCGATATTTTCTATGAAAAGATAGTTGAAATGGGATTGTGCATTAAAGGGCAGAGAGTGCTTGATATTGGTACGGGAACAGGTGTATTACCGCGCCATTTGTACAAATACGGCGCGGAGTTTATTGGTTCTGATATTTCTGAAAATCAAATCGAACAGGCGCGCCGTCTTTCGGCAGAAGCGAACATGGACATTTCATATGTTGTTTCGCCCGCTGAAACTGTTGATTTCCCCGACAGCTATTTTGACACGGTGATGGCGTGTCAGTGTTATGTATACTTTGACAAAGACGTTATCTTTTCTAAAATTCACAAGTTATTAAAAGATTCGGGACATTTTTGTGTTCTTTTTATGGCATGGCTTGTTGAAGAAAGTGACATTGCTTCTAACAGCGAAAAGATGATTTTAAGGTATAATCCATCTTGGGATGCTCACAGTTATAAGCGTTTTACTTATGATTTCCCCGAACAGGCAAAGGGGCTTTTTGAGTTCGCGGATTCATTTCTATATGACGTGCCCGTCACATTCACCCGTGAGAGCTGGCACGGGCGAATAAAGGCGTGCAGGGGCATAGGGGCATCTTCGCTTTCGGCGGAGAAAATCGCGGAGTTTGAAAAAGAGCATATTGAGTACTTAGAGAGTGTACCGGATACTTTTGATATTCCGCATTTTGTTACAGTTTTTAATTTGCGCAAGATATAGGCAAATTAGCCTTACATAGTTTAAATTAAGAGGTGTATATGCGTGTTTTTCAAAGAACTAGAAACAGACGGACTGTTTTTGAGAAATATATCATCTGAAGACAGAGAATTCATTTTTGCTGTATTCACTAACGATAAAGTAAATCAATACTTATTTGATACCGAACCGTTTACAGATATTCAAGGCGCTGATGAGATCATTGATTTTTATCTTCAAGCAGAGCCGCGGGAGTGGCATCGCTGGGTAATTGTAAGAAAAAGCGACGGCGTTAAGTTAGGCACTTGCGGGTTTCATTGTTGGGATAGATCAAAAGGTTGCTGTGATGTCGGATATGATTTGTATCCCGATTTCTGGGGCAGAGGTTACATGAGTGAAGCAATGCAGGCTATTATCGCATTCGCAAGGGACGATATGAAAGTCAATTATATAAATGCTTGTATTTATAATGATAATGATAACTCTATCAGGCTTGCGGAAAAACACGGGTTTACTTATAAGGGGCAAATAAAAGATGAAATCTTTCGCGGAGAGAGATATCCGCACAAGATTTTTACTTTAGACTGTAACGCAGTATAGCAGTACAGATGAGGTGTTTATATGGTAAGACATATTGTCGCTTGGAATTATAAAGATGGATTTTCTGATAACGAAAACAAAGAAAACGCCCAAAAGGTTAAATCAGAACTCGAAGCGTTGACAAAGTGTATAGATGGTATTATCGAATTGAAAGTTCACATTGATGTGCTCTCCTCAAGCAGCAAGGACGTAATACTAAATAGTTTGTTTGAAAGTGAAGAAGCTCTGTCGGCATATCAAATTCATCCCGAGCACCAAAGGGTTGGCGCGTTTGTCGGAACTGTTATGCAAAATCGGGTTTGTGTTGATTACTATGAGTAATAACAGTAGGGGCGGGGTTTAACAATCCCCGCCCGTGATATTATTTATTTGTAGGGGCGATTATCAATCCCCCGCGGGCGCATAATATGCGCCCCTACAGTTTAGGCAGTGCGGCGGCCGCGACGCTTTGACCGACACGGCGGCTCTTTTCATCCGGCAGATGCAATTGAAGGTCTTTGATTTCGGGATAGTCGTCGCGGAGTACGAGTTCGGCGGTTTCCTTGATAGTATTTCCTCCCACACCCGACATGACGCGCCCGAGCAGCAATACATGCCTGCAATCATAAACCGAGCGATAGAGCGCCAGCGCGTGACCAAGATAACACCCGATACTCTTGAAAATATCAGTTGTCTGTTCGTCCGGCAGATTTTGGACAAAACTCAGCTTTTCGGCGGGTGTGGCGCCTTCCGGTAATTGTATTCCGGCTTTAGGCGCAAGCAGAGCCACAGCGTCCTGCGACATATGTTTTACCCCGCAGCCCTTGTCGCCTGACCACTCGTCAACGGCGCCGTTGTCTTGACCGTCAACGGGTGCGAAAGCTAACTCGTTTAAGCGTCCGGTAACGGCTCCGTCTTTATTGATGTAACCGACGGCCAAGCTCGTTCCCATGGCGATACCGAGTATTTGCGTATCATTAAGGCTCATAGCGCCGGCCATCGCCGATACGTCACCGTCATTAGCAACCACAAAGGGGACGTCACCGATTTCCTTCACGGCATCGATATATATAGTTTTGACGACACGTTCGAAATCATCCTTTGGAACCGCGCGGAACAGCGACGCTACCATTGTGCGGTTATTAACGTAAATACCGGCGGACGATATACCGATAGCGTCAACACGCGGCATTTTAGAAGCGGCCATTTTAAGAGCGGTCACTACCTCGTTATAATGATATTCGGGGTCTGACGTTACTTTGGGGTGCCAAATAGTCTCCTCGCTGTAAACCGCATTACCGTCAATTACGGCGGATACTTTACGGTCACTGCCGCCTGCGTCGAACCCGATACGGCAACCCGTTAAACTGCGGCTTTGCGCTGCCGCCGTTTCGTTTGTCTCGGGTTTGTCGGCATAGGAGCATGACAGCACTTCAAAATCTCGTTCGTATACGCCGCTCATAAATTCGGAGTCAAATGCTCTCTCCCCGCTTGAGCTGTATACTTTCTTTATGTAGGTTGCAATCTTTTCATCACCGTAAACGGTGATACGAAACCCGCCTATCGCCCACAAAAGCAGTTTGACCAGACGGTCGGCATAGAAATTATCGGCGGCGTCATGGGCGCCGTCTCCGATAATTTTTGTCGGGAATACAACTCGCTGCCCGTTTTCACGTTCTATGGCAATAGCAAACGGCTTTTCGGCTTTTTTAACATAAGCTCGGTTGAAAGCGGCCACGGATACAAAGTCCTTGTCTAATGGAGGCATATGTTTTACATCGAAAGATATGTTCTTGAATGTCATATTAATCGTCCATTCTGCCGCCGCGCATCGGCATAAAATTTAATGAAGCCATCTTATCGCGCGGCAAGGAATGATAAGACGATTATTTTTCTAATCAGCTAGTCTGAAACTTGTTTCAGGCTACCCACCTATGCGTGAAATGCGATCAAGTATATCAGAACGCATATCATTAATATGTTTTTCAATAAATCCTGAGGCATCATTATTGTCCATCAATTCAGTTATGTCAATCCCATATGTACAGGAATCAACGGTATCGACGGCATGAGAGGCGAAAAATGTGGCATTGGCCAAACGGCGGCCCAGCGCGGCAAGGTCATAGCGTTTACCACCGGCGCACTGTGACGCAAAAACGGACAGCAATTTTTCAGCGATCTCCGGCTCGGGAGCGGTATCGAAGACCACTTTGGAGCTGTCCATGAGCCAGTCAAGCCCTCTCCACACCTCAAGGGCGTAGAGTTTCTTCGGGCGCAGTTCTTTGGGTAACAGGCGTATGGCTTCAAGCACGCGCAACACGACGCCGACGTGAGTGTCGTGTTTATCGGCAAGATTGTGTGTAAGTATAACTTCAGGTGAACACGCTTTTATGATTTCGGCCAGTTCGGCGGCGCATTGGACGCCGTTATCGGCGCTTTTTAAGGCTTTGCTTGGGTATCCGAGCTGTAACATAGCGGAATATTTGCCGATGGAGGCGGCATCATCCTGCTCCTGACTGCGGACTTTCTGCATTTCTTCGTCAGTCATGGAAGCGTACTCGCCGTCTCTCGGTGAACCGGCGCCGTCCGTTATGACTACTGCGCTGAACCATTTGTTCTCGTTGGCATAGCACTCGGCAATAGAACCGTATGCCATAATTTCGACGTCGTCCTGATGGGCAGCGATGCAGAGGTGTGTGGTTCGTTCCATTGCGGCCGCAATATCACGTCCGTCAGGTATAAAGATATGACCTTTTGCATTATTTAGCTTCATCAAACCCCTCCTTGTAAAACTTGATGGTTCAAGTATAACAAGGAGGGGTTTGATTGTCAATAGGTGGAATTTTTACTTTGTTCTCACCGCGCCGGTAAATCTAAAGCAAACTATCTCATCTTTATATAAATCCTGTTCAAACGTATATGTGAACGTATATAATTCGGGCATACCGGGTGAGTCCTCGTAAAAGATAACATCGAATTTGTATGTGCCGTTTATGACGGTCAAAGTATCCGGCTGTATTGAAAATAATACATAACCCGGGCCAAATCCGTCCGGCAACCAGAAATAATCCGGGTCATCTTGATTAACATATGAATCATCATACTCTACGGAATGGCCGTCTACATTAGTGTAAAAATACGCAACTGCGTTTTTAACTGTCCAAGCAGGTATCTTTAAACCGTTGCCTCTTTCGTCCGCGTCAAAAACGTTTCCTAGCGCGGCTTCAAGCACATAAGTTTTGTAAATTGCAAAAAGTGTGTTTGCTTCGGGGGTAATATCATCATTGTTCATGAGAAGTTCATGATAGTGATGAAACAGTATGAATGAGGAAATTTCATCCTCTGATCCCACAGGAAATCCTGGTAAATCAGTTTCAGCGGGAATGTCATCCGGTGTGTAATTATCATGAACTCCACCGCTTGGATCTACCTCAGGTTCGTAAGCGTCAGTTTGAGTTCTGTTTAACGCGCATCCGACTGTTAGAACAGCGGCGATGATCACCCCAAATAATACAACTATTTTTGAGCTTTTCTTAAAATTTAACACGTTTTTAATTCTCCTTTTCGTATCGCCCTCTCCAAACGCGAGGGGGCTTCCATTAATTATGCGGCGCTCGGCCGCCAATGATAGCAGTGACATCGAATAATCTTTCTTTGTTTCGTTACCAGCCGGGCTCCGGTCGCCCATCTTTTTCAATACACGCTCATCGCATGACATCTCCATATCTGAACTCATCAGTATAAACGCCGCCCAGACTAACGGATTAAACCAATGCAGACACAAAATAAAATATGCCGCGATTTTTACTATATGGTCACGCCGCCGTATATGCGTTTGTTCGTGAAGAATGATGTACCCTCGTTCTTGTGCGGATAACCCTATTGGTAAATATATTTTCGGAGTAAAAAAACCAAGCACAAACGGCGATTTAATATTTTCCGCTTCATAGATATTTACATTGATATGGGCCGCTCCTCTCATTTTTTGTTTGAGAATTATGAATGATACTGCGCCGTAAATAAACATTACGGCAATACCGGCAAGCCATACATACGCGCCGATAACTGTCCATATTTGAAGCGGATTGGCACTGTACTGCGGCGCTGCGGCGGGAAGCGCGCCGCTGATAATGTTGTCCACAATCGTGACACCGCTGTCAATGCGCGGTATTGGCCGCATAGCTATATCAGGCGGTATCGTCTGCGCTTTGAACGGTATCAAGCTGAAAACGCTCTCAATCGAAAACGGAAAGGCAAGCCGGAATCCGGCCACCGCCCACAGACAATAAGAGATGACCTTCGGGGCTTTTCTCAATAGCAGCCGCGCAAGGCATATCACAGCGATAACAAACGCCCCGGTTAGACTCATGTTGAGAATAGTGAGAAATATTTTATCCATTCGCGCCGCCCTCCTCGTGTTCTTCTATCAGACGTTTTAACTCTGACGTTTGTTCCGGCGTCAGCTTCCTGCCGCCGATAAATGAAGTTAAAAACTTAGGCAGCGACCCGCCGAATGTGTCCTCGACATAACGGCGGCTTTGGCGGGCTATTTGTTCGTCACGGGTTAGATTAACCGATACGTTCGCGTTCTCGTTTTTGAATACGCCTTTGTCGCATAGTTTCTTAAGTACAGTATAAGTCGTGGATTTTTTCCAACCCATTTCCCGCTCCGCAACCGCTACCAATTCCGGCGAGGTCATCGGCGCATCCCGCCAAATCAGAGCCGCGAGCTTTTCTTCCGCTTCGGTAAGAGCTATATTTCCAGCCATAGCGTTTCCTCCCCCAGTCTAAAATTAATAGACCAAAAGCAGTCTAACATAATTAGACTGCTTTGTCAACAACAAATATTTTACAGGGCTAAAATATCAAATATCCGAATCTAATCAACAAATACGCTATGTAAAAAACTGACAGCGGCCATAAGATGAGAATTGATTTGCTGAAACGATCAGTTTTCCTGCGATGGCGCATAAGATTGAACATAAATCCAAGTAAACAGACAAGAAACACCTCAACAGCCATAATAAGCGAGAGTTGCAGCATCAACGGGTTCCAGAAAGATACTATTCTGACGCTATATATTGATGACCAGAATGTCTCCTTCGCCGGTTGTGCAGCATCCAAAAATGAGAGAGAAACAAACGCGCTTAACCAGCCAATAACACTTATTACAGGAACAGCCTTTACAATCCAGTCTTTCTTTTTTCTTCGCTCGATATAGTCGGGCGGCTTAGGCGCTTCTAGCGGTTTCCAGCCGCCGCTTTTTAATTGTTGCTCCCAATCTTTTTCTTCCACGGCAAATACCTCCCCATCTTTAAGATAATTCATCGGTAACAATTAACCCCCGCCATGCAGGAATACAACGGTAAAAAAGCTTTGGAAGTGACTCCGACAGTCCAACTCTATTATATCTGCATTTTGATATTATGTCAATCGAAATAAAAAGTATTTTTAGAGCGCAATGGTCGGGCATGGACACCCGACCCTACGAGAAAAACAGGGAACAAAGATCGCCAACCATCATCCTACTACATAATATGGTTAATATTCCAATGGACAGGGTTATAAAATGGACGCGCAATGCGCGTCCATTAGTCTTTTATTTTATTTCTCCGATGGTTGGATTGTCTGTGTACCGTCGTCTAACGGTGTTGGTGCAGGCGTCGGGGCGGGGGTCGGTGTGGGTATAACTATCGGCTCTGGTATAGGGGCTTCAAGCGGGTCACCCTTGTCACCCATATTACCCGGCAGGGCACCTGCCTCGTCAATCTCAGGATTATCATCAGGGTCATCATCGTCCGGGATCGTCTCAGGCGTGGGATTGCCCTCCCCATTGCCCGGCAGGGCACCTGCCTCATCCGGCGTAGGAGCAGGTGTTGACATCAGGGCTATGTCAATCGGTGGCGAGTCGGGCATTTCCGGTTCTGTCCCGCTGTTAAGGGCAGCCGAAACAGAGATTGCGCCTAGCACTAACGCCGCAATCAGAATTGACAGAACCAGTAATCCGCGTCCCGTAATTTCGTAGTGCATCTCTAACAGCCCTCGCTATTTCGTGACAAAATCTAAAACTTCTTTTAATCTCTGTGCTTCGTTCTCAATTGATAAAAACTGGCGTTTGTGCAGATTCTTACGTTCGCCGATAAGCTCGCGCACACGCTGTATCTGTTTTTCAAGTGCGCCTAGCTCGCTGTTGTGGCGCGCAACGATCTTATCTGTCTGTTGCGCGAAAGTTGCTGCATATTCGTTTAGCTTTGTGACGCGGTCTATGCCGTCGTTGAGTAGTTTATCAAAATCAAAGCCGGACGCCCCGACAATCTTCATAATGATTGAGCGTCTTGATTCTGCTGGCAATGAATCGGGCAGTGTCTTCATATATTCCTCGACCAAATAAATCGTATCCGTGCCGCCGCTTTTCAAATTTAAGGCACGATAGATGTCCTCAACCTCCATAAATCTGTCGGTATCCGTATTCAACGCCGGGGAATCATCCCAGAAAGAAGCCTCGTTCATCTTTTCACCAACTTCATTTTTTAATTCTCCCCATCTCTCTTCGCTAGTAGACACAGGAGGCGGCGTGAAAGTCACAGGTTTGTATATGGGTTCGGGTTCAGGCTCAGATTTGAAAGCCAACTCGGATACATCCAAGTCTCCTGCGGAGGGGGTGTCGCCGGAGACGGCGGGGGTTGCGTATCTTGGTTCGGGTTTCGGCTCGTGCGCTGCCTCTGCCTCCGACCAGAAACGCTCTTCCGCCGGAGTGGATTGCGTGCCCTCGTCGGAAAATGACTTCGAAAAAGCGGTGGGCTCCGGTTCATAAACGACAGTAGCGGCCTCTTCCTTTTGCTCTACAGGGTCGTCAACTTCGTCGGATCTACGCACCATCCCCATGCGCTCTAATACATTCAAAACCTTAGGCTGTTCATTCTTCATAGTAATTCACCCCTAATATCAGGCATTGGGTCAAATCTCATTATATGTGAATTTTTTACTTATGTCAAGTCTTGTTGCAATTTTTTCGTTATTTTCCCAAATTTTTCTCATATTCTCATTTTTGATAATATATATATAAAATTTTTTCTCAATTCCCTATTGACATATATCCGTTTTGGGTATATATTATATTTTATTATCCCACATTGGGTATTATCGAGGAGGTTATCAAAAATGTTGCCCATAACACAAAAGGAATTATCTGAATATGTGGCCCTAAAGCGTGAGATCAACGCGCAAAAGCTGCGCGCCGACGCGTTAGAGCGTCAAATCAGCAGGGGCTATGAAAACAGTTGGTGGAACAGGCGCAGGCGCTCTGATTTACCGACGGACAGACTTGTCGAGTTAAAAATCGGACTTGAGGTGAGTATTATAAAAGATCTTGAGATTTTAGAGGCACAGGCATTGAGGATAGAGACGGCTATACAGGCTATTGATGAGCCAATACTGCGCGAGTTAATGCGTCTCAGGTACTTGGAGGGGCTTGAATGGGACAAGCTGGGCAGGGAGGTTGGATATGTGCCGCGGCAATGTCTCAGGTTACATAAGGTCGCGTTAAATAGAATAAATCACACTCAACGTGCAGATTTATCAGAGTCCGTAAAGTGATAGAACTCCCTAATATCAATGCTACCGCTCCTTTATCTCTTGCCACTGCTCGTATGACACAAGTATCGCCCGCGGCTTCGAACCCTCGCTGGGGCCGAGGAGCCCGCGTTCTTCGAGCTGATCGACGATGCGGGCGGCGCGGGCATAACCCAGCTTGAGACGCCGCTGGAGCATAGACGTCGACGCTTGGCCGACTTCGAGTATAATATCCATTGCCTGATTGAGTACCGGGTCAAAGTTTTCTTCGCTGTCGTCAAATGACGGTACACCGCCTTTTTTGCCTTCCTCGGGCAGGCGATTTATCTGTTCGACCACATCGGAGTCATATGCCTCAGCCGAGTTCTGTTTTACAAACGCCACCACGGCTTTTACCTCTTTTTCATGCACATAGCAACCTTGGACGCGCGATACTTTATAACCCAGAGGGGCGTACAGCATATCGCCTTTGCCGATTAGTTTTTCGGCTCCGGTCGTGTCCAGTATTATACGCGAGTCCGTGCCGGACGCGACGGTAAACGCGATACGCGATGGTATATTCGATTTCATTAATCCCGTTATTACGTCGGCGGACGGGCGCTGGGTCGCGACCACAAGGTGCATTCCTGCGGCTCGCGCCTTCTGCGCGATACGAATCACTGAATCCTCGACTTCCTTGCCGGCGACCATCATCAGGTCCGCTAGTTCGTCAATTATAATAACCATCTGCGGTACTCTGGGTAGATCTTCACCCGTTATGGATTGATTATACGCAAAGATGTCACGCACACCGCGCTCTTGCATCATCCTGTAGCGTTTTTCCATTTCATACACTGCCCACTGCAAAGCGGACGATGCCTTTTTAGGGTCGGTCACTACGGGTACGAGCAGGTGCGGGATACCGTTATATACGTCCAGTTCGACCATCTTAGGGTCGATAAGTATAAGTTTTACCTCGTCGGGGCTTGCTTTATACAATAAGCTGATTATCAGGGAGTTAACGCACACGCTCTTGCCTGAGCCTGTGGTTCCGGCAACCAACAGATGCGTGAGCCTGAATATATCACCCACGATGCTTGACCCGCCGATGTCCTTGCCGAGCGCGAACGCTAGGCGCGACTCCGCTGCGGAGAACTCATCACTCTCTAAAACGTCACGCAGATATACGGTGTTAATAAGTTTGTTGGGTACTTCGATGCCCACAGTCCCCGCCTTGCCGGACACGGGCGCTATGCGCACGCTGTCCGCGCCCAGCGCGAGGGCAATATCATCAGCGCGGTTGGTTAGTTTATTAAGCGTCATGCCCTGCGCTATCCCGAATTCATAGCGCGTTACAGACGGACCGCGCACTATATTTACTAGTGAAGCGTCGATACCGAAACTCTGTATCGCCTCGCTTAGGCACGACGATGTATTCTGTGTCTCTTTGCTGAAGTCCGCCGTATTCGCCACCGAGCTTCCGGGTAATAGCGACAGCGGCGGGAATACATACTGCGGGGATTCTATCGGCGGGCGCAGCTCTTTGCCAGGCAGCCTGGCGGCCAATGCGGGGGCTTCGCCCCCGAACCCCCGAGAGCGCTGTGCTGTAACAGGAGCCGGCAATGGCTTACCGGGCTGGTAATTCTTTAGTGACACGAATCCGGCCGGTATATCTCGGCTGTCGTCGTCAGGTCCGGATAACGAGACTTCGAGAACGCCGTCCCCTATGGGAGGTTCCGCCCCCCCCGCGGAGGAGGGTGCCGTCGCGACACCGGGGGGTTGCGTACCGGGGTTCGGGGGCATTGCCCCCGCATTGCCCGGCAAGACATCTGCATTGTCCCCTACGTTGCGTGCCTTTACCACCGGCGGGTTCTCTACAGGTATATCAATATTGAAACGACCGCGTTGTCGGCGTGGCGGCTGCACACTCGGGGTGGTACGTTTTG
>Ga0123353_10000808_pt1 | contig 38097 bp, 37 predicted proteins | sample TergutLab28metaG_3_FD_92763 | JGI IMG/M metagenome (GOLD analysis project Ga0123353, IMG submission 92763) | Labiotermes labralis P3 segment gut microbial communities from Petit-Saut dam, French Guiana - Lab288 P3 | ecosystem: Host-associated > Arthropoda: Insects > Digestive system > Gut ... | reverse complement strand
GTTTACAACTTCAAGCTCTCCGTCAGCGTTCAGCCTTGTGAGAACCGCATTTTGTCCTGCGGTGTCCGTACCTAAGTTAACAGGTACGTTGCCTGTCGCGGTTATGCGAAGCCGTGCAAAGGGGAGGTCGCCCTTTATGTTATTAACTGTTGCTGCGGAGATTGCGAAATTTGGCGGTATGGTACCGGCAGAGCCGGTTTGAACTATGTTTGCAGGAGGTGCGGCTTCATCGGTTGAACCGCCTCCTCCGCCTCTGGAAGAAGATGGCGTTCTGTAGCCGCAGGTCGTACAAGTCGCGCCCGATGTTCTCGGCGAGCAGCTTTCAGTTGCCGTACAGCCGTCACGCTTGCAGGTGTGAGTGCCGTTGTTATTGCTTGTACCGAAATCGTGGCCCGACTCTGCCGCCATTTGATGCGTACAGTTTACGCAAAATTGTGCCGATGTGCAGGTTGCCGCCGTTCCCGCCGTATGGTTTGCGTTTAAGCCCGTGCCGTTCGTTGCAGTGCAGACACTGCAAGCCGTGCAGTCGTCAGCTTTCGGCGTGTGACCTGCCGCTCCCGACGTGATTATATGACCGCAGGCGCAGACAAGGCTGACCATGCAGTCCGCATCTGCTTCCGCCTGATTGCTTATTGTATGGTCGGAACAGGCATGAGCGGTGCAGGGCGCCGAATCATTACATTCCCTCTCAAGCCCCATAGCTCCGCAATCCCCGCACACCGTGCAATTTGCGGTTGTTCTGTTTGTGTGAGGGGAGCAAGCTGCTTGACAGGCTGCGCATTTCGGAGCGGTTACGCAGGAGGTCAGACCTACCGCTGTACATTCGCTGCATTCTGTACAATCAGCAGCTTTCGGTATATGGTTTGCGTTTAAACCTGTGACGCTTGCGGCTGTGCAGACACTACAAGTTGTGCAGTCGTCAGCTTTCGGTGTGTGCATTCTGAACGCAGCTTCGCATTTTTCACACACGGTACAGTTCGCCGGATTTGATGACGCACAGGCTTCGTTTGTAACTCCGCAGCCGCTTGCCGTTGTACAGTTATGAGTGCCGTTACCGTTGCTTACCCATGTGTGGGCGCAGGAAGTGCTTTGTGCTTTCCACCCTGCCGTACCCGTACCGCCCGCGTCGGCGTCCCACGCATAAGTCATATTTGCCGATATTGTATTTGCAGCACTACCGCTCGCATTAAAGAAATTATCAACCGTTCTTGTCGGAGCGGTCGCACCTACAATGATTTTCGCTTTACTGTCATTTGCCGTACTGTTCACGCCGGTTATGATTCCCGTTCCGATAAGCGACGTTTCGCCGTTGAGATTTAAGACTACGTCCGATGTAGCACCTGCCGAGCCGATTGTCAATGTGCTGTTTGCTCCGGCAAGATTTATCCCGCTGCCTCCGGTATTGGCTACATTGACAGCGCCTCCCGATATTGTCATTGTTCTGTTGTCGTTGATTGTAATTGCATTTTGAGCGCTGTTATCGATGTCAATTGTGCCGCCGTTTATGGTCAGCGAGCCGTCTGCTCCGACAGTAACCCGTCCGGCTCCGTTAGCTGTGATAACCAGCTTCACTCCTGCCGGAATCGCAGCGTCAGCGGCAAGCGTTCTGCTGCCTGACGGTATGACAGTTTGCGTAGCAACATTCGCTTGTGCGATGTCCAAAAGCTCAATCGCTAATATCTCCGCAGGCGTGGCTATTCTCCAGCCGGGCGAGGACAGGGAAACAACGCCGGACGCGTCCGTACTGCTCCATATATGGAAAGCGCTGGTTGCCGAATTGCCTTTGCCGCCGGTCGCGTTGTAGAAAGCGTTCGTTCTTTCCGTAATGGCTGTACCGCTTGTTGCAATTATACTTCTTGCGAGAGCGGAAGTTGTAATAACATGGCTTGCATTAATTACGTTTTCGTTCAAATTTAATCTGCCTAAAAGATTAATGCCGCTCGCCGCATTAACTGTTCCGCCGTTTGCAGTCATTTGCGAAGTGTTGGCTATTTCAATGCTCCTGCCGCCGTTTACAGCGGTGGCATTGACCGTACCGCCGTTCATTATAAAATTACCCGCCGCGCCGGTTACGTTTATTCCTCTTGAATTTGTAGCGGTATTTGCTGTTCCGCCTGCTGCGTTAAATGTTGCTGCTCCGCTCACAATAAGTGTGCCGTTGGTATGTACACCGCCGCTCACACCGCTTGTTGTCGTGCCGCCACCTGCGTTGATGATACCGCTGTTGAACGTAAGGTGCGCGGCATTGATGCCATATGATGCGTTTGTGCCCGAATCTCCGCCGGTGACGGTAAGGGTTCCGGCTCCCGTAATCATTACGGGCACGCCAACAGCGCTGTTTATGTCTATGCCGTACGAAGCTATGTTCGTGATGGCGGTGACGCTCGTGACCACGCTGCTGCCGACAAGGTTAATTGTTACGGCGGGAGATGTGCTTGGAACAAATACCGCAGTCGATGCGTTGGATGTAAAATTAAAGTTGTTGAACGTCCATGTATCATTACTCGTGTTAAACGATATATTTGTCGGATTGAAACGATGGGTGACGTTCGCACCATTCGCCCCTCCGGCCCTTAAAATGCCGGTCGGGTCAAGGTATAATCGGTAATTTTCGTTGTACGTGCTACCCGGCGCCGTTACCGCTGCGCCTAATGACGAGATATGCGTATACTCATGTGTAGATGCGTTGGTATATGCCGTCGGGGTATGAGAGGTAAGCGTTTTAGCGGCGGAATCGGTCGTATACCAATAGGCAGCCGGCAAATTAAATGTGGACGCGCTTATCGTACCCGAAGCCTCGGCAGCCTTATCGACCACGATTTTAAGCGAACCGCTTGTGAACGTCAGACCCGCGCCTGAGAATATACCCCTGCTTGTGCCGGAGCCACCGCTACGGCTGGCTACGATGTCGATGTCGCTGTTCGTTATACTTATGCTACCTGTCGTAGTTAAGGCTTGAACCCCGCCGCCAGTGGTGCTAACGGCTTGTACTCTAATTGTGGCGTTTGATATAGCTATGTTTTTTCCGTTTGAATTGATGCCGTATAAATGACCTGCATTACCCGTTGCATTGGTGGAGTTGGCAGATATGTTTATCGTGCCGCCGGTGATAGTTATGTCGCCGTCGGCGAATATGGCCGCGCTGTCGTTGCCCGTGTTCGAGCTGTTATTAGTCAAGTTCAGCGTTCCGCTACCGCCAACAGTCATAGCACCGCCGCCGGCTACTGAAACAGGTGAGCGCAGGGCGTAGGCTTGACCGGCCGTGTGCGTAATGTTGTTAACGCTGCCTGCAGCTGTGTTAACGGTCGAGCCGGCGGGCAGGTTAATTGCCGCTGCGCCGCTTGCAACAATCATGTTGACCCCATTGAGCGTAAGAGTACGTGTACCGTTGTTCCAGACCCAGCAATGGTCGGACGAACAAACACTGCATTGAGCATCAGGAGCAGGAAGGTTATTGTCGATGAAGTTGAGCGCACTTGTTATTACGTGCCCCGTTGACGTTGCCTGTACCGGTGTTGAAATCACCGGTATAATCGTAAGTACCATGCAGAGCGGTAACAATAAGGCTACCAGCTTTTTGCTTATCTTGTTTTTGACAGACATTTAAAATTTTCCTCCGAGTTTTATTCTGCCCGTGAACGACAGGCGGCGTGTATGTATTGTTAAAGCGTTTTTGCCATTATGAACGGAAATTATTTTTGGTTCCTTTTTACTTAAATTCTACTGCACATACTATAATATATTATAATGCATTGAGCGGAAAAAGTAAATAGAAAACAAGAAAGGTGAAGAATTCTTCACCTTGCATCTATTCCTGTTATGCTTCCGTCACTTCACTATTTCAAGACGGTATCCCTCGCCCCGAATAACTGAAACGGAATATCCGCTGTCTTTTAATTTTTCCCGCAGATTTGAAATATGCTTTTTGAGGGTGGTATTATCGTCATTTATACTTTTATTCCACACGTTTTCGTATAGATACTTAGCGTTTAATGCTTTGTATTCATTTTGAATAAACATTAACAATAAAGCGAATTCTTTTTGAGTAAGCAGTATATCCATGCCGTTTATAAATGCCTGTGAGGAAACAATGTCAAGCGTGAGCCTGCCTTTTGTGATTATATGCGGGACTTCGCTTCTGTCAATGGGGTGGCGCAGCTGCTCCATAGCCGACAATACCTTTTCCTCGGTAATCGGTTTTATCAGAAAGTCGCTTGCGTGAGCCTTGATTGAATCCAAAGCATAATGAGCGTAGCCCGTTACGTATATAATATTGGTTTTACTGTGTATTTCAACTAAATGCTTTGCAAGCGTCAACCCGTCCGTGCCGCTCATGTTTATATCGAGAAAAGCTATATCAATCCGGGCGGTTTTCGCATAATCAAGCGAATCAACAGCCCTGTCGAAACAAGCAAGGCTGCAATCGGGCAATACGTTTTTTATTACCCGCTCCATTCCGTTTAGTGCAAGGATTTCATCATCTACAGCTATTATGTTCACCGGAGAGCTGCCACTGAGATTCTCCGCTACGGACGAATATTTATCCATGCCCTTTCTCCTTCGGGATTTTAATTACTGCGTTTGTACCTTTTCCGACTTCGCTCCGGACTTCAAGAGTGCCGCCGCTCATCACGGTAAGACGGCTGCGGACGTTTTCAATTCCAATGTGACTTCTTGACGATTGCGGCGAAGAAGAAATATTGCCGCCGGAGGCACTCCGGTCAAACCCCATGCCGTCATCTGTTACGGTAATTATAAAGCTGCCCGCGTCTTCTCCGGTGCGGATTGTAACCGTCCCGCCGCCGTCTTTTGGTGTGATTCCGTGCAGTACGGCATTTTCAACGATTGGCTGTAATGTCAGAGCCGGAAGTAAAAAGTCTTGCGCGTTAATGTCGTAGATTATATTCAAGCTTTTGTTAAAGCGTTTCTTTTCGATTTTCAAATATGTTTCGGTATGGGTTAGTTCCTTGGTAAACGGAATCAGTTTATTTTCCAAAAGCGAGTCAAGGTTGAACCGCAGATATTCAGCAAACTCATCAACAGTCTGACTTGCGATTTTCGGGTCGATATAACATAACTCACGTATAGCTGTAAGGGAATTATACAGAAAGTGAGGTTGAATTTGTGTAAGCATGGTAGCAATCCGGCTTTGCGTTAGTTCGTTTTCCAATTTTGCAACGGTTAATTCGGCTTTTGCCAAATGGTGCTTAGCAGTGATTTCCAATAATCGTTTATTGTGTATGGTAGAAAAAATAATGAATGTCGATATTACCATTGCCATACTGATGAAAAGAGTTCCGTAGAACATAATTTGCACTAATGACAGTATAACGGGAAGTAATTGAAACGCGTAGTAGTAAATGTTAATACCTTTGAACGGCAGAGCGGGTTTGTTTTTTGTTTTGATCGCTAAAATCGGGTATGTTCCGAGTGTGTAGAGCCAGCAAACAACCCATGTGATTACAGCGAGTGAGCCGCGATGATATATATTCTCTCCGTCAAGGAAAAAAGTTAAACCATGAATCGGTGTGAACGCTACAAAAATCATGTTAGCAATCAGCGGAATTAAATACCACCGCAAACGTTTTTTTAACCCCGCCATGTTTCCCCACACCTTATAATCGCATATCAGAAACCACAGGAAAGCGGGAATCGGGACAATTATAAAATAGATTGTATTTACGGCATAAAATATTTCCCGCTCGGATGAAAAGCCTATAAATTGCCCCATTTCAAACAAATGCCCCGCCGTACAAAAAATGATATGAAGCATTACCGATATTTGAATCATCCTAAACATTTTTAAGTCCGGAAAATTTTTTGCTTCTCCTGCGCTCGTGTTGAGGTACATAAGGCACATCATGATAAAACCCATTATGTTAACGCCTGCCCAAAACATGATTATACCCCCTTTTGATATTGAAAACAATGTAAAAGCTAAACAGTCTGCGGGTTATGCTCATTGAACGAAAGTCAGCAATCTTAAAATGGCGGCAATGAGTATTAATTATTTATCCGGCAATAAATTTTCTACTTCTTAGTATATACCATCAGCTTAAAATGTCAATATAAAATTTTATGTTTCACTTGAAAACGTATGCAAATTATGATATAATAGCATGGAGCATTTCATTTTGAGCCTTGTATTTTACTAATAATCGGTTCATTGTCTTACCCATTGAGAAGCTAACACGAGGCAATAGATAAAACTTTTTAATCCCAATTCCCGTAAGGCGTAACGGGTTTTATTTTAATGCATTAAGGACAAATAAATCAATATGTTTAAGCTTTCAGATTTATTGCAGCACGACAATATAGCCATACAGTGCCATAATATACCCGATGCGGATACAATCGCGTCGGCTTTCGCGGTATATACTTATCTGAAAGAACACGGCAAAACCGCAAAAATCATATACTCCGGCAATATCGAAATCACCAAAGCGAACCTCCTCGAAATGATTTCAAAGCTCGCTATTCCGATTGAATATGTTAAGCCCGGTGAAATACCCGGCATCAAAACCCTTGTGCTCGTTGATTGCCAGTACGGCGAGCGTAACGCTGAAAGGTTTGAGGCGGAAGCTGTCGCCGTTATCGACCATCACGTACAGGTGACCGATATTGAATTCGGCATTATATCGCAGCTCGGCAGCTGTTCGACTTTGGTGTGGAGTTTATTGATGCAGGAGAACTTCGATTTAAGCAAGTATCCGAACGTATCGACCGCGCTGTATTACGGGCTTTATACCGACACAAACAACCTGGAGGAAATCGCGTATCCGCTCGACAAGGACGCCCGCGACAGCCTGCAGTTTGACGCAAGCATTATACGCAGTCTGCGCAATAACAATCTGACCTTATCCGAGCTCGGCATCGCGGGCGCGGCGCTCGCCAACCACTATGCAAATCATGATATCAAGTATGCGGTTTTCCGCTCCGCGCCGTGCGACCCTAATATTTTAGGCTTCATCAGCGACCTCGCGCTACAGGTGAGCGGAATAGACGTCTGCGTTGTATATAATGAACTGCCCGACGGCTACAAGCTGTCCGTGCGCAGCTGCTCGCGTTCGGTTATGGCGAGCGAATTCACCGCGTTCCTCACAGAGGGCGTGGGCTCGGGCGGCGGGCACATTCACAAGGCGGGCGGTTTTATCCGCAAGAGTGACATTGATATTGAATCCTTTATGGAAGTACGGATTCTTGAATATTTCAACAGCTATGATATAGTGGACTCTGCGGCCCATGATTTGGATATTACCAAGATGACAAAATATGTTAAAATGAAGATTCCGCTCGGCTTTGTAATGTCAGCTGATATTTACGAGAAAGGAACACCGCTGCTCATACGCACGCTCGAGGGCGACACCGAAGCGCAGGCGGGCGAGAATATTTACTTTATGATAGGGCCGCTGGGTGAGGTATACCCTATAAAAGCCGAAAAGTGGGCAAACAGCTACACGCTCACCGACGAGAATTTCGCGAAAGAATACGTCTACTCCCCGACAGCAAGGAATAAAATCACAGGCGAAACAGTGGAGCTGATTAAACACGCAAAATCATGCATAGCAAAAGGCGAGATGCATATTTACGCAGCGCCGCTCACCAAAAACACAAAGGTTTTCACCGCCTGGAACACTGAGGGATATATGTACGGTAAGCCGGGCGATTTAATCGCGGTGCGGTCTGACGACAATAACGACGTGTATATAATCCGGCAGGATATATTTAAGAAAACTTATTTTAAAATATAAAAAACTGCAAGCTCAAAAAGCTTGCAGTTTTTATTTAGTATTATTTAACCCGCTCTTATATATACTTCAGTAAATTCCGAGTCGCCTACGATAAGGGAATAATCGGTTATAATCGTAAGTGTATCTCCTCTTACATTAAATGTTGACGTAACAGCCACGCCGCCTGCGGTGAGTGTTATATAGCTGCCGCTGATTTCGTATGTCCCCGATACAGGCTTGCTTGTGTTTGTAACAGAATAGGTTCCGTCACTCCTGAACGTATAGGAGGGGTATTCGCCGTCCAAAGGGTCCCACCATGTGCCGTCGCCCATATCGTATACGTCGTTCCAGTCCAATTCCCATACGCCGATGATATTGCTGTCTATGACAGTTTCTCTTTCCTCTTCTCTTTCCCTGCCGCCGGTGCTGCTGCCGGAATTGTTGTTATTTAAAACTAATATTAACGTGATTACCAGTCCTGTAATAATTACAGCCGCAGCGGCAATTCCTATTATTATACCGGTTTTCGGCTTCGCCGCCGGAACAGGCGCGTATTGCGCGGGCGGAGGAGCATACTGCTGCACGGGGGGTGAAGATTGTTGCACAGGAGGCACAGGCTGCTGCACAGGAATAGGCGCGGGCTGCTGCACAATAGGCGCAGGCTGCTGCACAGGAACAGGCGCGGGCTGAACTGCTATTTGAGTAGCGCCGCATTTATTACAGAATTTAACATTTTCCGGTAACTGAGTACCGCATCCTTTGCAAAACATTTATAGCCCTCCTTATGTAAGCTTATAGTTTAACGCCGCACTCCATGCAAAACAGGTCTTCCGCCGGATTGTATGCAGTGCCGCAGCTTGTGCAGAAAATCTTAACCGGAGCGGGCGGCGGCGTTTGTACCGGCACAGGTACGGGTGGGGCGGCTTCCTGCACAGGCAGCATTGAATCTACACCCAGTACGTTTCTTATGGCTTTAATAAGAGCGTCAAACTCTTTATCGTCGGGAAAAGCGTCCAGCCAGTGAAGATTTGAGAGATAGTATTCAAGGCTCTCACGCATTTCGACGTCTTCTATACGGAAAGGAAGCACTGTTTTCTCGTATCTGAACGCGCTTTCGATTTCCCTTGACACAGGCTTAGAAACGTTGGATTCTTTCGAGAAAACAAGCAGAAAGATTTTACAGTACTTTATTCCCTTTGTGAGCTCCTCGGCATATTCGGAGCCGGGGCTGACATCTCTCGGAGCAATCCAGCATTTAACGCCGCTTTTCTCTAACGCGTGACAAATAGCGTCTGCTGCCTGCTTATCTTTTGACGAGTGGCTTATAAAAACGTCGTGTGCCATAATGAACTCCTTACTTAAATATGAACCCGTACCGAACTATATTCTACCATATGTTTAACAGTATGTCAAGATTTTTCAGAAAATCACAAAAAACGTTGACAACCCGCCTGTATTATGTTATAATAGATAAAATTATGTCTATTGAAGAAAAGAGGATTAATTATGAAAAATATGAAGATTTCTCAGAAGTTATTGCTTTGTTTCAGCATCGTGCTTGCTTTAGCAATGGTTATCGGCATCGTCGGCATTATCGGGCAGAGATACATGAGCGACGCCGCAACCGAAATGTACAAAACCGCATCCCCCATGAGCACTTTATTAGTGGCGGTTTATGATTTCAGCGCGCTCAGATACGAAGTGGCGAACGCCGTCATCCATGCGGAAGACCTTGCCTACGTTACAAAGATTGAAAACGATATGAAGACGCAGTTCTCCGAATTTGAGGAATTAATGCGGGATTACCGCAGTACTGTTACATCGGGCAGCGACGGTGAAGCGCTTTTCGATGAAATAATGGATAAATATGACAAAGTTGTAAAACCAGGGATGCTGAGGGTCTTCCAGGAAATCAGAAACGGCGCCTCTCTTGAAACATTAATCGGAATTCTTGACAGCATTGAAAACGACAGCAATATAATTTCAGCAGATTTAAAGCAACTTGGCGCCATACGTACACAGTTCATACGTGATCGCGACGAAAGTACAACCCGCATGGCTTCCCAGATGCTCATACTTATTATCGCAGTAATCGTGGGTGCGGTTACAATCGCAGTATTATTGGTAATCACTGTTTCCAAGATGATAACAAAACCGCTTGTTCCGCTCACCTCGTTTATGGTTAAGGCGGGCACCACGGGCGAGCTCACAATGAGCGCCGAAGAAAATGCCGCTATGAAAGAATTCTCGCAGTATAACGATGAAACCGGACAGTGCCTGAAAGGCGCGGACGCATTCGTCAGACATATATACAATGTTTCCAAGATACTAAAGAGAGTCGCTGAGGGCGACCTCACCGTTCACCTCACTCCTCTTTCCGAAAAAGACACAATGGGATATTCACTGCAGCATATGATGAAGCAGCTTAACATGATGTTCGGGGAAATAAACTCGTCCACATCGCAGGTTAACAGCGCGTCGGGACAAATCGCAGAGGGCGCGCAGAGCCTGGCACAGTCCTCCACCGAGCAGGCGGCATCGGTTCAGCAGCTCTCGAGCTCGATTCAGGATATGTCCGGTCAGATTAAAGAAACCGCGGGCATGACAGGTAAATGCGCCGAGCTTTCGCAGAACATAAAAGAAAAAGCCGAAAAGGGCAGCCAGCAGATGGACGAACTCATGAAGGCTGTGCGCGAAATTACCGACGCGAGCACGCAGATTGAGAAAGTCATCAAGGTTATCGACGACATCGCTTTCCAAACGAATATATTAGCGCTCAATGCGGCTGTCGAAGCGGCGAGAGCGGGCGCAGCAGGCAAGGGCTTCGCGGTCGTCGCGGAAGAAGTGCGCAACCTCGCCTCCAAGAGTGCCGAGGCGGCAAAAGATACATCGGGTCTTATAGAAAACTCAATTAACAAGGCAAGCCTGGGACTGTCGCTTGCCACTAACACCGCGTCTTCCCTGCACGAAATCGTAAGCGGTATCAGCGAAAACGCTGAAATCATCGCCGATATTGCAATGTCTTCAAGCGGGCAGTCTACTGCGATTTCGGAGCTTAACATTGGAGTCGAGCAGGTTGCAAACGTAATCCAGCAAAACTCTGCAATCGCCGAGCAAAGCGCGGCGGCATCCGAGGAAATGAGCGGTCAGACAGATGTGCTAAGGGGATTGGTCGCGCAGTTCAAACTGAATTGAACAGCTTAAAAAGCATACAACGAAAACCGGCTTCACAGCCGGTTTTTATTTGCCTTTGCGGAGAGTTAGCGTATGAAATCAAGCCGTTAAAGGATACTCTATTCTATAGCTTCCTTTAATCCTTTTGCAAGCTCCGCCGGACAGGAAGTTCCCCTGTTCTGGCAGGTGACGTTTTCAAGGCGGCGTATAGCCTCCCGGGCGTCCGCTCCCTCAAGCAGGTTTGCCATGCCTTTGGCGTTTCCGCTGCAGCCGCCGTGGAACTTAACGTCATGTATTATTCCGTCCTCAAGCGCGAAAGTTATTTTCTGCGCGCAGACATTCTTTGATTGAATTTCATATATTTTCATATTTTCATTAAGCCCTTTCTTCACAAAAACGGAATGAAAACAACGTTTTCCCCGATTCAGATTCATTTATTCTCAAGCTTGTTTTCATTAAGTCCTTTCTTCACAAAAGCGGAATGAAAACAACGTTTTCCCCGATTTGGTTATGTTTATATCCAAACTTATACTTTCATTTCCTTTTCCTTTTTACTGTGAAAAGCCTGCATTCTCTGCAGTGACGCTGCCGGCGTCAGATTCGAGCCGAGCGGCTTCGCCTTGTGATTGTAAAATCCGTGAAAATCCGAACCGCCTGTGGTTATAAGATTATATTGCCCAGCGACCTCAAGTAAATTCTTCTCGTCGTTGTCGCGTATGCTTTGATGCCAGACCTCAACGCCGTCAATATCGCCTTTTTCGGCGAGCTCCTCAAGCAAATCGAAGTTGTCGTAAACCCGAGGATGCGCGAGCACTGCGATTCCGCCCGCCGAGCGAATTAGTTGAATCACAAACTTCACCTCGGGATACTCTTTAATCTCATTTCTCACTTCCTCAGCGCAGAGCCCGTCCTCCATATTGAACAGCTTCTTGTAAAGTCCGCCGTAGAGCCGCGTCGTGTGCCCGTAATCCATCAGCGCATGCATAATATGGCATTTGTAAATCGCATTGCTCCCCGACGAATACCGCGCAATATGGTCGGGTGAGATGTTGTATTTTTCAATCACCTTCTTCGCCATGCTCACTCCGCGCCGCTTACGAAAGTCAGTCGTGCGCATGCAAAGCCCCTCTAACCTGTCGGGTTTTTTAGGCAGGTAGCAGATAATATGCGCCTTTGATTTTCTCGCGCCGTCAAAGGCGGAGAACTCGACCGCCGGAATCACGGTTACGCCGTAACGCTGCCCTAAAACGCTCGAACGCGAAAGCGACGACAGCGTATCGTGGTCGGTTATGGATATGCAGTCTAAGTTATTGCGCTTTGCCTGTGCGATGGTTTCCTCGATTCCGAGGGAACCGTCGGATAATGTAGTATGACAGTGCAGGTCAGCTTTCATATTTTAACAAAGTCCTTTCTTCACTAACGAATATTAAAAACATCGTTTTCTCCAACTTAATAGTTATAACTTCTAACTAAATAGCACTAAGCCCTTTCTTCACTAACGAATATTAAAAACATCGTTTTCCCCGATTCAACAGTTATAATTTGTAACTTAATAACACTAATCCCTTTCTTCACTAACGAATATTAAAAACATCGTTTTCTCCAACTTAATAGTTATAACTTCTAACTAAATAACACTAAGCCCTTTCTCTACTGACGGGTTTTAAAACATCACTTAATAACCTTTCCTTTCGGCTTCGGTTTGGATTTAATTGCGGCCTCGCGCCCGCCGAAGTCCTCAAAAAGCGCTTCCTCCCCGTCCTCTTCTGTTGAATAATCGGGGATTTCGGGGTTTTTCTCGCCTTTCGCCTCGTAGAACGGCGTAATAATATACTTTTGAATTACGGGGTAGGTGTTGAAAACCATCAGGAAATTAAGCCAGGCAAACGGAAGAACCGGCAGCACAAAGAGCGAGAACGGGAAGAATATGACCAGCGCCACCAGGATTAAAATCGTGAACACAAGCGTAACCAGGCTGCCTTTAATCCCGAGCACTACTAAAAGAAGCGAGTTTTTTATAATCTGATTGAGGTTTAATGTAAGAGCGGCAATTTGCGGGTAGATGTAAAAATGCATCATCAGCACAAACGCACCCGCCGCAATCGTCATTGACATCAGGGCAAGGTTGAAGAACGTAGGCTCGAGCATTGTCAAAATATCATAATAAGTATACGCATATGCGAAAGATACGATGAATATTACGTTCACAATTCCCAGACCCACCGACTGCCTGAAATTCTTCTTGAACGCCTTCCAAAACTCGTCAAACGTGAATATCGGCTGCTCGAGCGTGAACTTCCGCATTACCTGTGTCATCGCGACCGTCGCGGGTCCGAACGTTACAACCGGCAGGCAAAAAAGCACGTAAATAAAGTTTATATAGAAAAACTTCCAGAATTTACGAGCGAACAGCTCCCAGAATTTAAAGAAAGGTCTTTTAACAGGCGCGTCTTTTGCAATTCCCTTGCCTGATTTACCGTAATCGAAAAAGCCGAATAAAGGCAAAGCGTTACCTCCGAATAATAATAAATATAATTATACCACAAATCGCGGTTATTTGCAAGCAAAATATCTTGTTTTTAACGTAAATTTATGGTAGAATGGATTGATAGAAGCAAAAGCCATATAAACCGGAAAAGCAATGTTCAAAAAAATGCATGCGGGAAAGGGACTGTTATGAAATTAATGCTGGCTATGAGCGGAGGCGTCGACAGCTCGGTCGCGTATACTCTGCTTAAAGATAAATATGAAATTATCGGCGCAACAATGAGTTTGTTTGACGGCGCAAAGGCTGCCTGCGAGGAAGCGCGCGCAGTCGCCGAACGCTTTGGAATCCCGCACCATGTCTTCGATTTTAAAGAACGGTTCAGGCATGATGTAATAAAGAGTTTCGTAAACTCTTACATAAACGGCGAGACCCCGAACCCCTGCGTCGTCTGCAACAAGCACATCAAATTCGGTGTACTGCTTGAAGCGGCGAAGTCGCTCGGCTGCGGGTTTATGGCGACAGGGCATTATGCGCGGGTTGAATTCGACAAGGGGGGCGGACGGTATCTGCTTAAAAAAGCATTGACTGCAAAAGACCAGTCTTATGTACTTTACGGGCTGTCACAGGAGCAGCTGAGCCGCGTGGTTTTCCCGCTCGGAAACCTTGATAAAGCGCAGGTACGTAAACTCGCGCGCGAAAACGGACTCGACGCGGACAAACCCGACAGCCAGGACATCTGCTTCATCCCCGACGGCGATTATGCCGGATATATAAAGCGCTATACAGGCAAATCTCCCGAAAGCGGCAACATTATTAACAAAACCGGTGAAATCCTCGGAAAACATAACGGCATAATCAACTACACCATCGGACAGCGCAGAGGACTCGGGCTCGCAGCGCCCGCGCCTCTTTACGTAACCGGAAAAGATGCAAGCAGCAACACGGTCACAGCCGGCGTGAACTCGGAGCTGTTTTCAAGCAGACTTCACGCCCGCGAGCTTAACTGGATTGCTTTTTCCGGACTTCATGAAACTCTGCGCCTGCATGCAAAAACCCGTTATTCGGGGCAGGAGCAGCCCTGCACGGTTTCTCCTATAGACAGCGACAGGGTTCACGTCGCTTTTGACAGCCCGCAAAGAGCGCTGACGCCGGGGCAAAGCATAGTCTTTTATGACGGCGAAGCTGTAGTCGGAGGCGGGACGATACAATTGACAGTTGACAATTGACAATTGACAGTTGACAATATACAATTATTAATTTTCTATATTATGCTGGATATAACTTAGCATCGTTTTATATGCCGAGCTTCGGAAGTGCAGACCGTCCACCTCGGCATAAGCGGGAGAAAGATATCCCGTATCCGTACTTAATATTGAGGCGGTATCTATAATAAAGTAGTTGTTTCTCTGTGCCGATTCTAAAAGCAGTGCGTTGAAACTGTTAATTTTTTCTATGGTTTCGGGGTGTTCCTTCTCATATTCATAGGTTACGGGCGGGATTGTCAGCAAAACAATTTCAGAATCCGGAACGGCTCTTTCGAGCTCTTCAATAAACTCCTCCATATCCGCAATCATCCTGCCTGCCGACATAAAAGCTATTCCGTTAGAGCCGAGCATAATATAAATCCTAACGGGCTTCATATCCGAAGCTTTATCAAGGGCGGTTTGCCCGCCTATTTCGGTATAAGTGACGCTTTCGGGGTTTACCCCCACTTTTGCGAAGACGTTGCCCGCAGGGATATGCCCGTAAAGATGAATCCCGGTCATAATCGAATCACCGATAAACAGCGAGTTCTCGAAAAACTCTTCATTAAAGCCGGCGGGAACGAAGATTTGCGGAGCGCTGTACGAGGGCGGCGGCGTTGTGACGGCTTTGGTCATGATACGCGGCTCAGGTTCCTCCTCAATTGTTTCCGGCTCCGGTTCGTCAATTACCGTTTGCTCTTTATCAATTGTAAACTGTTCATCAGGTTCCGTGCTTATATATCTGTAGATAAAAAACACCAGCAACAGCAGCACCCCTGCAATAAGGATGTTGACAATAATAATTAAGGGAGTGAGCGAAGCCTCTTTTTTTCCGTAAGGGCGTAAACGCCGCAATGTGTTCACCCGCTTTATAAATAAAATATAGTTGTTTAAATAAAAACTCCTCCATAGTTTTTTATTTAAACTGTGCCTGCTTCATGAGCGTAGCAACGCAATGCCTAAGTTAATATAAAATGAGCCTCATTTTATATTAACTTAGATATACTGTTAAAATTATAGCACAAATTTGTTGACAAGTCAATTATTTTGTGATAAAATAGGTTCTTGTATAGTTTATTAACTCAAAAAACCGCTTTTACGGCTTTACCGACAAGCAAAGCTTGCCGTCCGCGCTGTAAGCGCGTCATTAACTATGCAATCAAATTAAGCCGTTATGCAGCTATGCGGCAAACACCGCACCTTTAAAATGCTGACGCATTTTAAAGGTAATTAATTTTAGTGTTTCTTGATAACCACTATTACAAAAAAACAAGGAGAATTATTACTATGTCCAAAAAACTTACCGTGCAGCAAATCGCATTCGGCGCGATTATTACAGCAGTCTATGTAGTTCTTACCGTGATTAATCCGCTGTCGTTCCCCGCAATCCAGTTTCGTATCTCGGAAATACTCGTACTTATCTGCTTTTACAACCCGGTGTACTGCATACCCATGATTTTGGGTTGCTTCGTCGCTAATCTTTTCAGCCCTTACGGCATGATTGATGTCACCTTAGGCACGCTCGCGACCGCGCTTGCGGTAATCCCGATGTTCAAAATGAAAAACATCTGGCTCGCCTCCCTGCTTCCCGTGTTCACAAACGCCGTAATAATCGGACTGATGCTTCATTTTCTGTATGAGCTGCCGTTATTTTTCAATATCGCGATGGTCGGCTTGGGTCAGTTTACAGTAGTTACTGTCATCGGCGCGCCGCTTTTCAAGTTTGTCTTAGAGAAAAATAAAGCGTTTATGAGTATAATTCGCAGAGGTGATGTTAAAAGCACATAATATCAAAGCAAATCTGCAAAGGAGGACGATAATTGTGAAAGAATTAATTATACTGTCAATTTTATGTTCATTTATTATCGTTACACTTTTGTTAGTGATGTTTACTGCACTCCATAATGTACATGATTGCATTAAAAGCCCATGTGATTTATGTCCTTTGTTGAAGCAAGCAAAACAGATTACAGAATCAGTTTTACTTACCATTTTTACAGGCGTATGCATGGTTTATGCAGTTTTCACTGCAATAAAATTTGATTTGTTGTCCATAAATCTCATAAACATGAAAGCGAGAATGAATAATTAAATTTCTTATTAATGTTATAAATGTTTAATAATATTAATAAATATGGAGATTTTTTATGAAAAAATTATTTATACTTATGCTCGCGCTTTCTGTGATGTTTGCTTATACCGCCTGTTCGGAGGATAATTCTGCGGAAAATGCCGGTAACGGTCACTCTCACGCCGTAGACTGCGGCTGCGGTTCCGGCTGTCATTGTCACAAAACGCCGGAAACCTGCGATTGTGCAGACAGCGATGATAATGACCACGACGATTGCAGCTGCGTCGACTGCGACTGTGACGATTGTCATGACTGCGATGATTGCGACTGCGACGATTGTGACGACCATGACCATGATTATAATCCCTGCGACGACTCATGCGACAGTCATCCCGAAGCCGGTGATTGCCACTGTCACGGACATTGCGGCACTGACGGCTGCAAGTGTCATGGCACTCATTAGTAAATAAATTATAAAATATTTTTAAAAACACTTGACAAACCTCTATTGATGTGTTACAATAGTAATACCTCAATAGGGGTTATTTTTATGTGCCCTAAAATTTTGAGGGAGGCTTTCCGCCGCCAGGCGGCGAAATAAATAGGAGGTGCCGATATATGAGAGTGAAAATTACACTCGCTTGCCAGGAGTGCAAGCAGCGCAATTACAACACCAAAAAGAACAAAAAGAACGACCCGGACAGGCTTGAAATGAACAAGCACTGTCGTTTTTGCCGTAAACACACGGCTCACAGGGAAACCAAATAGGGAAAGGAGAAAGGTTTTATGGCAAATCTTGACAAAGAGTTCGCACGGGAATCAAAGGAAAAGGAACGCGAAAAACGCGAAAACCAAAGAAACGCCCTTAAAGCCGCCGCGGCGAAACGCCCGAGGCGCTCCCCTGTTAGGTATTTTAAGGATGCTAAGGCTGAATTCAAAAAGGTCACATGGCCCACACCCAGGCAGGTGCTCAACAACACGGGCGTGGTGCTCACCGCCATAGTTTTAACTGCGGCGATTATCTTCGGGCTGGATTCGCTTTTCGCGATGGTTTTAGAACTTGCGTACTCAGGTTAATAACTGTTAAAGCATTAAACTAAATCCGCGCAAATGTTAAGTTTCGATTTAAAATATGGCAATCACCGCATGCATAATAAGTTTCGATTTAAAATATGGCAATCACCGCATGCATAATAAGTTTCGATTTAAAACATGGCAATTGTCGCATGCATAATAAGTTTTCGATTAAAAACATGATAATTACCGCATGCATAATAAGTTTCGATTGAAACATGGCAATTACCGCGTGCATAATAAGTTTCGATTAAAAACATGATAATCACCGCGTGCGTAATAAGTTTCGATTAAAAAAGGGGACAGCCGATGTCAGAGGCAAAATGGTATATTCTTCACACCTATTCCGGTTATGAAAACAAGGTAGCGGACAACATTAAAACACTGGTGGAAAACAGAAACTTAGGTCACTTGATTGAAGAGGTTATGGTTCCGACCGAAGAGGTCATGGAAACCACTTCAAAAGGCGCTCCTAAGCTCGTAAAGGTTAAGCTTTACCCCAGCTATGTTTACGTAAAGATGGTCATGACCGACGAATCGTGGTATATCTGCCGGAATACACGCGGAGTTACAGGCTTCGTGGGGCCCGGCTCGAAACCTATTCCGCTTACCGAGGAGGAAATCAACAACCTCGGCGTAGTCGAGAAGACGGCGAAAGCCTCCTTAAAAGAGGGCGATATAGTCGTTATAAAGTCCGACCCGTTCGAAGGAATCGAGGGCGTTGTCAAGGAGCTTGACGCAGCTGCGGGCACGGTGACGGTAATGGTTTCAATGTTCGGACAGCCGACACCGACGAAATTAGAGCTTTCCGACGTAGAAAAAATATCGACTTAATTTACTTTGAAAACCATTCTGCCATTTGGGGAGATAAGTTTTCAAAACAATAACAACCTTGAAAGGACTATTAAAATATGGCACAAAAGATTATAGGTTATATAAAACTGCAAATCCCTGCAGGAAAAGCGACTCCCGCCCCCCCTGTAGGTCCGGCGCTGGGTCAGCACGGCGTCAACATAATGGCGTTCACAAAGGACTTCAACGAGCGCACAAAAAATGATATGGGACTCTTAATCCCTGTAGTAATCACAGTCTATGCCGACAGGAGCTTCTCGTTCATCACGAAGACACCGCCCGCATCGGTTCTGATTAAAAAAGCCTGCAAGCTCGAAAAAGCTTCAGGCGAACCTAACAGAAATAAGGTTTCTAAAATCACAAAAGAACAAATCAAACAAATCGCCGAAACAAAAATGGCTGACCTTAACGCGGGCAGTGTTGAAACCGCCATGTCGATGGTAGCGGGTACGGCACGCTCGATGGGTGTCGAAGTAGCAGACTAATTTACAATTAACAATGTACAATGCACAATTAAGTGGGAGGTTAGCACTAATCTGCAAGCGAGTTAGTGCGAGAACCGCACAACCACAAGGAGGAAAATTTAATGAAACACGGTAAAAAATACAACGAGAGCGCAAAGCTCATAAACAGAGACAAACAATATGAAACGGGCGAAGCGCTTCAGCTCGTCTGCGACACAGCAAAAGCGAAGTTTGACGAAACGGTCGAAATGCACATAAGGCTCGGCGTTGACTCGCGCCATGCCGACCAACAGGTAAGAGGCGCGGTCGTTCTCCCCAACGGCACAGGCAAAAAAGTAAGAACGCTTGTCTTCGCCAAAGGCGATAATATTAAAGCAGCCGAGGAAGCGGGCAGTGATTTTGTTGCGGACGACGACACTGTCGCGAAGATTCAGGGCGGCTGGATGGATTTCGACGTTGTAATCGCAAGCCCCGATATGATGGGCGTTGTGGGACGTCTGGGTAAGGTGCTCGGTCCGAGAGGACTCATGCCTAACCCCAAGGCGGGAACAGTTACTCCCGACGTCGCCAAAGCAGTCACCGAAGCAAAGGCCGGTAAAATCGAGTACAGACTTGACAAAACCAATATAATCCACTGCCCAATTGGCAAGGTTTCGTTCGGCAAGGAAAAGTTGGAGGAAAACTTTGACATGCTCATCGGCGCAGTTGTAAAGGCGAAGCCCAGCGCCGCAAAAGGGCAGTATATCAAGAGCTGCACTGTTACGTCAACGATGGGTCCCGGTGTAAAGGTTACCACCGCTAAATATATCGTTTAATATACAATTTAATTATAAAAACACAAAATTCTTGCATTTGCAGGAATTTTGTGTTATACTGGTAATAATAACCGCAAAGACGCTAAGTTTAAATTGAAAAATAAATGATATTGAATCGAGGAAAATGAAGCTTTTCATTTTCACCGTTGCGGAAAGGACTTATTAAAATATGTTTACTGTTGAAAAGCAAGTTAAGATAGCGGTCGACTGGAACAACAGGTTTGTTAATGTTATGATTGACACGCTTTCAAAAAGAGCAAGCTCCAGCGTTTACATAGCAAAGGACCAATCTCGGCAGATAGCTATGAAGAGCCTGATTGGGCTTCTCTCGGGTAATTTTAAGGAGGGCGACGAGGTAAAGCTCACCGTAATCTCCGACAGAGAGGACGCCGCTCACCGCGACTTGAAGCTTGCCGAAGACTTGCTTAAAGGATTAGAGGATTAGTTTTGAAAATAGCTTTCTACGATACAAAGCCGTACGACAAGGTATGGTTTGATAAAATCGCCGGGGAATCCGGCGCAGAAATTAAATATTTTGATTTTAAGCTGAACGCTGAAACCGCCCGCCTTTCAAAGGATTTTGATGTTGTCTGCATATTTGTCAATGACAACGCGGACAGGCAGGTGCTTGACATACTGCACGAAAACGGCGTAAAGCTGCTCGCGCTTCGGTGCGCGGGGTATAACAACGTGGATTTCAAGACAGCGTACGGGAAAATCCATGTTGTGAGGGTTCCCGATTACTCACCTGCGGCGGTTGCTGAGCACGCGATGGCTCTGCTTCTGACGCTTAACCGTAAAACCCACCGCGCTTATTCAAGAACGCGCGACAATAACTTCAGTATCAACGGCTTCATCGGCATAGACCTCGCCGGGAAAACCGCCGGCGTCATCGGCACAGGTAAAATCGGGCGCGTTTTCACGGGGATTTGCAAAGGCTTCGGTATGAAAGTTCTCGCCTTCGACCCCTACCCTGCCGAGGGCTTGGACGCAGAGTACACCGGGCTTGACGAGCTTTTCGCGGGTTCTGATATTATTTCGCTTCACTGCCCTTTAACACCGGAAACAAGGCATATTATAAACCGCGAAAACCTCGAAAAAATGAAATCCCATGCAATCATCATTAATACTTCAAGAGGCGCGCTGATTGACACTTCGGCGTTAATCGATGCTTTAAAAAACTACATTATCGGCGGCGCGGGACTGGACGTATACGAGGAGGAAAGCGAGTATTTCTTTGAGGACCTGTCCGATACAATAATAAAAGATGATGAGCTTTCGCGGCTGCTCACATTACCGAATGTGCTTCTAACCTCGCATCAGGCGTTCTTTACCGAGGAAGCGATGCGCGAAATCGCGCTCATAACAATGGAAAATGTAAAAGCTTTTAAAGAGGACAAGCCGCTCGAAAACGAAATATGCTATAAATGCGACGGACCATGCAACAAAAATGAAAAAAGCGGCAGATGTTTTTAAGAAAAACTTATAAATGAAACTGAAATGTAAGAAACAGCTTTGCTGTTTTTTAAGTTAAACGATTATAAAGAAAGGACTTAATGGAAACATGAAAAAAATCATATCGCTTTTCACAGTCATCGTTATTGTTTTTTCGCTGGCGGCGTGCGGAGCTGATTATACCAATGCCGAAAAGTTCGCCGCACGCGCTAACATTACTCTTCAGCAGGGCATGTGGGACTACCCCGAGCTCGAAAGCGCCACCGATTATGTTTTCACCTCCATTGAGTACTACGTATCGGGGGCGGCGAAAGTAATAAGAGCCAACTGCGCTGTTTCCAAAGGGGGCGTTATCGTTCCTTATGTTTTTCTGCTTTCCGACAGAGAGGATTATTTAAATGATTTTATCCTCACCGTAGACGATCTGTATGCAAAACCCCGTTACTTAGAAGAAACCGAGCTGTACTTCATAAACCTGTTTGACTTTGAATTCACCCCGGACGAGGATAACAGTGTCAGCATATTGAATGTGATGGATTTAACCTCGCTTTATCTCAGAAACGAAGATAAAAGTTTAATCGGAATGAATTAATGAATCGGGAACCGCCTTAAAACTGCGGTTCCCTTTTTATTGCGTATAATGCCAGTATATTTTGCTAAGAATAATCATAGATTAATTAAAAGAGTGAGGGGGAGCGGACAAATGTCTAAGGCGAGTGCGTATTTTATTGTTAATGAAATTAACGGGAAAAAGGATATTAAAAGAATAAAAAGCGATTTGGATAAGCTTCGTGGTGTTATATCCGTGAGCATGAACACGATGAGAAACAGCGTGGCGGTGGATTTTGACACTACCGGAATCAGAAAACACCAGCTCTTTGACGAGCTGGATAAAATGGGTTACGATGTTTCCGAATCAAGGTATGAAGTGCATATTATGTGAGCGGATTTGAAAATAATTTTATAATCATCTCGTTATCGTCGTCTTTTGCGGCGATATTTTTCTTTTGCATTTTGCATTTTCTGCACTTATAAATAATTTTCACGCCTTTCTTCCCCTGCTCCGCTCCAATCGGCATAAGCACTCCGCCGCAGCCGCTCAGGCGGTCGCCGGGGTTTTCGTCGAGGTGAAGCGAGCAAAGGCACTTGCTGCAATGGTCGCGGGCGGTATACCCGAGCGGCGCAATCGCCGCGCCGCAGACAGCGCATATAAAAGACTCGTCTATAACCGTAAACCGTGAACATCTTATCATATTTCTATTAAACCCTTTCACCACCGGCAGGAAGTGAAAACAATGTTTTCCCTAATTCACTATTACCCTGTTTCAAGATTTAAATACTCCAAAACACCTGTAATGTTGTCAAGCACGGGAGCGCCGAGCCGCATAAGCCGTTCCCTGCTTTGATGACCGCGGGCAATTAAAACGCAGTCTGCGCCGAGCATTTTCGCAGTTTCAAAATCATGTTCTGTATCTCCGACAAAAAGCGCGTTTTTAACGTTATTCCTCTTTATAAATTCCCTGCCTGCTTCAGTCTTGCTGCCTGCAAGAATATTCGATATTCCAAGAATTTCATCAAAGTACTTCGTTATATCAAATCCGGAAAGCTGCGCGTTCAGGTAATTAATCTCCGATGCGGATAATATTGCCTGTTTAATGCCTTTTTCATGAATTATGCGGAGAATATCCTCTGCATTTTCATGCAGCTTAAAGCTCCCCGAATAATAGTCCTCAACGTACTCAACGGCTAAATCCTCAAAAGGCTCTTTCTCAAAATCAAAACCTATTTTCCTGTAATAATCAATCACGGGGAATGAAAAAACCTCGTGATAATCGCAGATTCCATCAAATGTTTTTAATTTTCTTCTTAAAAGCATACGGTTAATCACATTCACACACCAGTCAACATCGTCAAGCAGCGTTCCGTTCCAATCCCAAATCACATACGAATAGCGCAACATCTACAACGCACCTTTCAGGTTGTCGAGAGACAGCGTGAACGAGTCTGTGCAGTTGTCCAGGAAATAGCGCAGCTCCTCGCTTTCGATACTGTCAAGCTGCCTGCGTATGCTGATGCTCGCCGCCTCGAATTCTTTATTCCCGGCGTTAAGCTCGGCAGTGCATTTAAGATAAGCGCAAAGCTTGTCCGCGATTTTGATTAGCTTGCGCTCGTCCGGTTCCAGGTTTCCTCTGTCAAGGTATGTTGAATAAACACTGCGCAGCTCCGGCGGCAGATGCGCAAGAAGCCGCTCACATGCGATTTTTTCGATATCCTTGTACGCTGACTTTATTTCCTCGTTGAAATATTTTACGGGCGTCGGCATATCGCCGGTCAGCACCTCCGAAGCGTCATGGAACAAGGCGTAAGCGCAGAGCTTATCCGCGTTGTAGTTTTTGTTAAAGCAGTTATTCCCGACAATTGCGAGAAAATGCGTTATAAACGCACATTCTGCAGTATGCTGCATTAAATTTTCCTGCTGTGTGTTAAACATAAGACTCCATCGGCTGATGTGCCTCATGCGGAAAAGCATCGCTAAGAACGTGTTATCCATATTTTCATTAAGTCCTTTCTTCACCAACGGGAAATGAAAATATCGTTTTCCCCGATTTAGTTTTACTTATTTTCAAACTTAAAATTCACCGCCTTGTAAAACTAATTATATTTAATAATTATTATCGGTATTTCGCTCAACCCAGTAGTTAAGTTCCTCCCCTGCAAGTCTTCTGCTGCCGTAATTGCGGCTGTCGTGCATGATATTCATGAATTTATAATGCGCTTCGTTATTTTTGTTTTCAAGCATATCAAGCTTCGCCTCAAGATAAAGCAGCGTATACTTAAAATCCTTCATCGGGAACCGCTCCTGAATAGTTTCGTCAGACAAAAAAGACCGCGCCTGCCCGAGTTTTTCACGGGCGGCGGCAATGCCTGCACTTTTATAGACCGACAAATACAGATGGCTGAGCTTTAAAAGAAAGAATCCTGCGGAATCCGAAAACGATTTCAAGCCGAGCTCACGCAGAAGAGTTTCTGCCGGCTTGAGTCTGCCCAGGTGAATCAAAACCATGATTTCATCTGCGTAAATCGCGGCTTCTTCACCGGTCAGAGAGGTTGCGGCCGCGAATTTACGCGGGAGGAACTTCCATATCTCCTCACAAGTTTCAAACGCGGCAAGATAGTCGCCCTTGTCCGCGTAAGCCACCACAAGCATGGAAAGGAATCTGCGCCTGATTCGCCCGTAAAAAGGCAGATTGACTTTAACCGTATTCCGGCGCAGATAGTTCTGTATAACCTTGATTTTATGGTCGGGTGCTTGAATTTTAGGAATGTTATAAAGTATGCGGAATTGATAATAAATGTAAATTACTATAGATGTAATAATCAAATAAGGTATGCTCGCAAAAAAGAGTATATACGGGTTACCGTACAGCTCAGCGCCAACCCAGGTAGTAACCACAAGCACAATCGTAAAAACATAACAGGCAATCGAAAAGATTATAACAAATCTCGTGCTTATTACCGGCTTCATTTCACGTCAGACAAATCGTGTCTGAGCCTCTCTTTTTCCTCCGACTGCTTCGCGTTGTTGAAGCGGTCTATTGTCCCGGCAAGGTAGCCGGTAATGCGGCGAATCCGCTCAAACTTTTTGCCGCCGTTCTCGTACTCAAGCCGCCCGCACTTAGGGCAGCGGTCGCCGATGACGCCTGTGTAGCCGCAGGCCGGGTCACGGTCAACGGGGTGGTTAATCGAGCCGTATCCGACACCTTTTTCTTTCATGAAGCGGATAATCTTCTCGAAAGCCTCAAGGTTATTCGACGGGTTGCCGTCCATCTCGACATAGCTGATGTGCCCCGCGTTTGTGAGCGCGTGATAAGGGGCTTCAAGCTCAATTTTCCTGTATGCCGAAACGTCGAAGTAAACGGGAAGATGGAATGAGTTGGTGTAATAATCGTGGTCGGTAATGCCTTTGATTACTCCGAAGCGCTTCTTATCCATGCGCAAAAACCTGCCGCAAAGCCCTTCGGCGGGAGTTGCGAGGAGCGTAAAATTGAGCCCCGTCTTCGCACCCTCTTCATCTAATCTGTCGCGAAGACGCTTGATTATACGCAGCCCCAGCTCCTGCGCTTCTTCGCTTTCGCCATGGTGTTTGCCGATTAATGCGGTCAGACACTCCGGCAGCCCGATGAATCCCATCGCGAGCGTGCCGTGCTTCAGAATTTCCGCGACGCTGTCCTCGGGACCGAGCTTCTCAGAATCCATCCAGACGCCCTGCCCCATAAGAAACGGGAAGTTCTTAACCTTTTTCTGGCATTGAATCTTAAAACGATACATGAGCTGGCTGATTGCCAAATTCATGGTTTCCTCAAGGTTTTTGAAAAACTCTACTATGTCGCCGGAGCTGATAATCCCGATACGCGGCAGGTTGATTGAGGTAAAGCTCAAGTTACCGCGGCCCGATACAGTCTGGCGGTCGGGAGCGTGGCGGTTGGCAATCACGCGTGTGCGGCAGCCCATGTAGGCTACTTCTGTATCGTAGTCGCCCTCTTTGTAGAAGCTTAAGTTATACGGTGCGTCAAGGAACGAAAAGTTCGGGTACAGCCGCTTCGCCGAAACGCGGCAGGCAAGCTTGAACAGGTCGTAGTTCGGGTCTTCGGGGTTGTAGCTTATTCCTTCTTTAATTTTAAACACATGTATCGGGAAAATCGGTGTTTCACCGTTGCCGAGTCCGCTTTCATTGGCGAGCAGGATATTGCGGATTACCATTCTTCCCTCTTCGCTCGTGTCTGTGCCGTAGTTAATGGAGGAAAAAGGCGTCTGCGCTCCCGCGCGGCTGTTCATGGTGTTAAGGTTGTGGACAAGCGCTTCCATCGCCTGATAGGTTGCGCGCTCGGTTTCCTTCTCGGTCAGCTTGCGGGTAAAGTCCTGTATTTTCTTTGCTGCGTCCGCATCTTCCGCAAGCTCCGTTATGTATGGCAGCTCAAGGTCGTGATAATCCCTGCCGGCGGAAAGCGACGGGCTTTTGCCGTGTTCTGCTCTTATTTTTTCAATGTAAGCCTCAATTTTTTCCTCAAGCTCACCGACCTCCAAGTTCCCCGTGAACAGCCCTATTCCGCGCAGGATGTTCTTTTTATAAAGCTGCAGATAGCTTTTACGGACTCCCTCGGCAAGCGCATAGTCGAAGTTCGGGATTGACTGCCCGCCATGCTGGTCGTTCTGATTGGACTGGATTGCAATACACGCAAGCGCCGAATAGCTCGCGATATTATTCGGCTCGCGCAGATAGCCGTGCCCTGTGGAAAAGCCGCCTTTGAAGAGCTTAATTAAATCAATCTGGCAGCAGGTCGTCGTCAGCGTGAAGAAGTCGAGGTCATGAATGTGAATATCGCCCTCGGCGTGCGCCTTGGAGTGCTCGGGGGAAAGCAGGTACATCTCATAAAACTGCTTAGCGCTTTCCGAGCCGTACTTGAGCATTGTTCCCATCGCCGTGTCACCGTCAATGTTGGCGTTTTCACGCTTTATATCACATTCTATTGCAGACTTAAACGTCAAATCCTCTAAAGTTTTCATCAGTTTCGTGTTCATCTCGCGGACGCGGGTGCGGTCGGAGCGGTAAATAATATAAGCTTTTGCGGTTTTTGCGTGCCCGGTTTCAACCAGTACTTTCTCCACCACATCTTGAACCTCCTCAACAGAGGGAGGCTGTCCGGTTTTTTCCGCCTGACGCTCAAGTATTTCGCAGGCTTTTTCCGCAAGCCGGAGCGCGGATTCATAATCGTGCCCGCCTACGGCACGCGCCGCCTTATAGATGGCGTCGGCGATTTTTTCGATGTTGAACGGGACCTGCCTCCCGTCGCGCTTGAGAATTTTGGTCAGCATTACTCTTACTTTCCTTTCGGTACTATATATAGTGTTTCAAGACACCGTAATATATATTATATTGCGTTTTAGTTTAATTGTCAATAGAACCGCCAAAACTTTTTTATAAATTTTTTTCGTGCAAATTTGTGCAAATTCTACAAAGAAACCCGTTGTTTATATAACAGCGGAGTATAAAAAACTATTCGGTAAATAACGGAAAGGTTCATACAATCTGTATTGTGATAATCTGCCAAGCCGTCTTTTTAATTATTTGCATTTGATTTATTATGAATATGACATACAGTTGTCTTGTTCGTTATGATAATATACTATTATAAAACGAAACTGTCAATTTTATTAGGAGGAAATCATATGAAGAAAAAAGCTTTGGTAATAATTGATATTCAAAACGATATAACAAAGAATTACAGGGATATAATTGATAATATAAATCAATCTGTTGATTGGGCAGTTAATAATGATATTTATGTTGTTTATATCAGGCATGAAAACCTATCAGACGGCACGAGGACTTTCAAGCCCAATACGCGCGGGTCAGAACTCGTTCCGGACTTAAAAATGGTATCAGAAAATATTTTTACAAAATATAAAGGAAACGCATTGAGCAGTGAGGACTTTACAGACTTTATCAGTAAAAATAATATATGTGACTTCTACATAACGGGAGCAGACGCTGTTGCATGTGTTAAATCAACCTGCTTTAATTTACGTAAAGCAAATTATGAAGTTCATGTCTTGTCAGATTGCATTACGAGTTATGATAAAAGAAAAATTGACGAAATGCTGCATTATTATGAAAGTAAGGGCTGTAAAATTATTACATTAAATGACCTGTTAAGTTAACCGCTTTTTGAAAAGGAGTGCGACGGACGCATTTTATTATTGTATTACAGAGTAGTGACGGGCAAAGAAAAAGACTATTTCATCAAGATGAAATAGTCTTTTAATATTTCATATTAAGCAGCGTGATTTCTTTATAATTTAATACCTGTAAATCATTTTTCTTCTGTAATACTTGAATACAAACGGCGCTGCCGTTCCTGCTCCCGCGATTAAAAGCGATAAAATGACAATCAAAGGCACTACGGTCGAGCCTCCGGGGGGCCTGCCGCCCGGATTGTCGAAGCTTTCGCCCATTACGATTGGTGTTGTGTTCAACTCGTCTTCCGGTACAGGCTCGGGTTCTGATTCGGGCGGTGGTGGCTGCGTTTCCGTAATACGATGAGATTCGTCAAAAATCAAATCGTCCGCGTGCAGAGGAGGCGGGGGAACATACGGCGGCGGCGGCGCGGGTTCGGGTTCTGAAACATCAGAATCCTCGGTAACCTCGGGCTCGTAAATATCGGATGTTTCCTGCTCGTCCGGGTCTTCCGTGTCCTCCGGCTCCTCTGTTTCCTCAGGGTCTTCCGTATCCTCCGGGTCTTCGGGTTCACACACGCAGAATTCAATATCGTTCTCACAAATCTCACAGTTGACGTGCTCAATGGTGTTTTCTTCCTCGTTTTCCTCTGCCTCGCCGTTCTCAATGCTTTCGTTGGCTTCGGCTTCAGCCTCCTCCGCAAACACGTTTACACTGAAAGCTGTTAACAGAATAAAAGCGAGTACTAATGCTGCCGTTTTTTTCATTTTTATTCTCATTATGTCCTTTCTTCACAAAAGTGGAATGAAAACAACGTTCTCCCCGAATCTGTTTTATTTGTTTTCAAACTAATATGCCTTTCCCCAAATAACCAGTGCTGTCGCGGGTTTACCGCAGCAGACGCAAACATCGGATACCTTTTCCTGTCGAAGCGGCATACACCGAGAGCCTGCACCTGTCTTCTCCTTAACCTCGTCTTCGCATACTTCCGAGCCGCACCACATCGCTTTAATGAAGCCGTCGCCTTTTGCGGCGAGCACGGAGTTCATATCTTCGATATTTATGCACGTATAAGTCCGGGCTTTGACGTTTGCGAGCGCTCTTTCGTAGATGCCGTCAGCGAGCGCGTTCATGAGTTCCGCAACTTTGCTTTCAAGCTCGTTAAGTGAAACAAACGTCTTCTCCCTCGTGTCGCGCCGCACGATTACGCACTGATTCTGTTCGATGTCTTTCGGCCCGATTTCAAGCCGCAGCGGCACGCCTTTCATCTCGTATTCTGAGAATTTCCAGCCCGCCGAATTATCACTGTCGTCAACCTTAACACGCCAGCCGGCACTTAAAAGTTGCGCTTTAAGTTCATTTGCTTTTTCAAGCACGCCCTCCTTGTGCTGGGCAACGGGGATTATCACCACCTGAACCGGAGCAATCGCCGGCGGCAGTACAAGCCCCGAGTCGTCGCCGTGCGACATTATGACCGCGCCTATGAGCCTTGTTGTAACGCCCCACGAGGTCTGGTGAATATGCTCGAGCTTGTTTTCCCTGCTCGTGTAGGTTATGTCAAAGGCTTTTGCGAACTTATCGCCGAAGTTGTGCGACGTTCCTGCCTGAAGCGCTTTGCCGTCGTGCATGAGGGCTTCTATGCAGTAGGTTGAAACCGCCCCCGCAAATTTATCGCTTTCGGTTTTCTTGCCTTTAATCACCGGCATATTAAGCGCCTGCTCGCAGTGCTCTGCATAAACTCCCAACATGCGCTCGGTTTCCTCTATTGCGTCCTCGGCTGTAGCGTGCGCCGTGTGTCCCTCCTGCCACAGAAATTCGCGCGAGCGCAGGAACGGGCGGGTGGTCTTTTCCCAGCGTACCACCGAACACCACTGATTGTACAGCTTGGGCAGGTCACGGTATGACGAGATAATTTGCCTGTAATGCTCGCAGAACAACACTTCCGAAGTCGGACGGACGCACATTCTTTCTGCAAGCTGCTCGCTTCCGCCATGCGTCACCCACGCTACCTCCGGTGCAAAGCCCTCGATATGGTCTTTCTCTTTGTTCAGTAAGCTCTCCGGTATGAACATTGGCATATAGACATTCTCGTGTCCGGTATCTTTAAAGCGCCGGTCAAGGTATTTTTGTATATTTTCCCAAATAGCATAGCCGTAAGGGCGTATAACCATGCAACCTTTCACGCTCGAATACTCGATAAGCTCCGCCTTTTTTACTATATCGGTGTACCATTTGGCGAAATCCTCATCGCGTGAAGTAATCTCTTGTACTAATTTTTTATCTGACACTTTCTCTATGTCCTTTCTATTTTCTGAAATCTATTATATCACAATTGACAAAGGGTGTCAATTCGTGTTATAATAAAATCACACATCTAAATACAAAACGTTTGACACCCGCCTTGCGGGTGGTTTCGGCAAAGCCGAAATGGTGATTAAAACCTCAGGGATACCGAAAAGAGGAGGAGTTAAAATGGCTTTTGAGTCTCTTCCCGGTGTTAAGGTTTCTTCGTACGCCGCGGAACAAACCTTTGTAATCGGAGATTTTTTCGCCGTTTATCAAAAAGGCGAAGAAAATCCGACCATTTACCGCTGGACGGAAGTAAAATCCATAACTGAAAATAAAATCGAATTCATAATCAATGTAGCCGGCGTTGTTTATAAAATACCGAAAACGGGTCTTCCCGACGAGAAGAAGCTGCTTAATCTACGCGGCGTCTTGGAGGGCGCGGTTTCATTTAACCCCAAAATCGAATACAGCCATCAAAAGCGGATTCTCCCGCCGAAATACCTCTATCTCAGCGGCGATGCAGGCGACACGCCGTACAACGTGAACGGCTACTATAAGGAGCGCGAGATAAACCTAAGCAATGTGATTCTGCTTAACACCCGCCTTGGAAATATATTCAAGCTTATTGCCGCTGTTGCAATAACCGCGGTGTTTATTATTCTGCACTTCATTTGGGGCGATACAGCGCAGAACTGGTTTTGGTTTCTGCCGATTTCTGCTTTCTCGGGCGGAATCGCTGTTATGCTAGTATACTTAGTCTGCGCCGTAATCGCCAATTACCATTACGCGCATCTTTATAAGACCGACCCCGCTCTTTCCGAGGAGATTACCTTTACCATTTCAACTGCCGGATTTTCCGCGGTGGAGAGCCATCTTTTCTCGGGACATGAGTTTATCCCCTGGGAAGAGGCGAATTATTTCATTGAAACCAATAATGTTTTTATAATTTATAAGCACAACAAAGCAGTTTTTTGGCTCCCGAAGAGGCTTTTCTCCAAAGAAGTGCAAACCGAAATTTCCGGTTTTATCCACGAAAGGCTCGTCCAAAAGTAGCGGCTTACCCTCGCGGAAAAAGCCGTCGCTGGCAATGCTTTGTGCATAAATATAGGCATATTTCCTTGAAAGGAAGTAAAAAGTTTGAAAATAAGCACAACTGAATCGGGGAAAACGATGTTTTCATTCCACTTTTGTAAAGAAAGGACTTAATGAGAATAACCATGTCATTAATAAACACTTATCACATGACTGTCGGGAGCCGTGAGTTTCTTTTAGTCGATGTTTCAAAGTCGCACGACGTTATCGGAACCACAGTTGTTTCGGGCGCTTCGATGAATCCTATGGAACATTCCCCTGTTACAGAAATCCTCTACTGCGGCAAGGAAGCTGTAATAAACATGACAAGACCCGCAAAGGGCAACGAATTCTCCGATAAATTAGTTAATCAAATAAGCACTACTACTGCCGTTAATGATGAAAATATAAAGACTATTCTTTCCTCTGTAGGCGACAGCTACTTCACCTATCAGCAAAGCATGACTAAGGCGCTTCATCCTTTTTTGGAGCTGCTGTCCGAGGGGATTTATGTCTGCCATGATTCAAAAATGATTCCCAGCAACGGCGGGGGCGAGTTTTTCTGGAGCGCCTACATGCACAGGCGCGAGGTTCCGGGAACTGCGGCGCATAACCGCACGATGGGCAGGGACAGCAACTTCATCCCCTGCTTTTTAATCCCGACGACCAGCCCCGTTGAATTTACCGAAGCCAAGGTTCGTGCTCAGCGCGAGAAAATTGCGGCGGGTAAAAAGGTGGGGGGGCTGGCGTTTCATATGTCCGGAATGTTTTCGGCGCTGCTCGACGGGCATCACAGCGCGACGGCCTGCCTGCTGAGCGATACCGAGTTCCGGTGCATAATAGTCGAGCCTATGCGTGATATGCTTTACGAAACTCCCGAGCAGGCGGCAGCGTACGGCAGAGAGCCGCGCATTATCGCGCTTTCCTGCCCTTATGTAAAGATTCCCATCGGGCAAATACCGCCGTCCATGCTTGAAAGCTTTCTGCTCCGCCGAAGCGGCGTAAAGCCGCGGAACTTTTCCGAGCTGCGCAGAAAAGCGTTCAAAACGCTGCGTACGGTTACAAGGAAGCCAATCCCGCGCGAAATCCTGCTCAAGGCAGAGCTTCTCCCCGACGTCTCCGCCATTGAATCGGCTCACGCCGTCACAGAGCTTACCGACGAGCAGCTTGGTGCGCTTCTCGCCGGTGAAATCAAATATGACGATAAAATTATCATCTCGCAGAATTATTATAACAGCATAATCACAGCCTGCAATTATCTGCAATACGAGGACTTTGACCGTTTCTTTAACTTCGCCTGTGCGATTGTCGAGAATCCCGACCTCACCGCCACTCATAAATATATTATCGAGCGGCTTTGCGGCTTGAATAATAAGAAGATTCACGACTTCTTCGTTTCCGTCAAGGAAAAAGACGACCCTCTTTATAAAGACCATATCCCGAGCTTTGAAACTTATATCAGAAGTTATCAGAAACACCTGAGCGACAACCTCAAGGACAAGAATAACAGGGCACAGAAGCTTAATCAGGCGATGGGAATCATCGGCGGCGAGTTCAGTGACAGCAGCCTCGCGCAGATGGAAGCGATTGCGAGGTCTTCCAGAGGGCGCGGCTGACGGACAATTAACAATGTACAATTGACAATGTACAATTGACAATTACTTTTTCTTTTTAATTCTATTGCTGACTTCGTTCATTTTTGCGTCTTTGCAGGTTTCACACCGGAACTCGGGAGCTTTATCCTTTCGCCTGTTATAACCGAGCCATTCTGTGATTCGGTAGCCCTTACCGTGCGCGCCGCAGTCCGCGCAGACTGTATCTTCTTCGATTTCCCATAAAGGCTTCGGGTAAATAGTTCTGAAAATGAACCTGTCCACCCAAAAGAAAATCAGCCCGCCAATCAGATTCGCGATTACTGTCGCAGCTATTGCGGGAAGCTCCGTCAGCCACACTAAAACAAGCCATAGAATCGGCGTACTGAGCTGCCATCTGATTAGATAGAGAATATATTTTTTCGCCATTTTTCACCACGTCCTTTCTGTATCAAAAGAAAATGAAAAATTTTGTTTTCCCGATTTTGTATCAGTTATTTTTTGACCTTGACCTCCCATAAAACAGGACGCCGTTACAGCGTCCCCGTATTATTATAACCCAAACAGCTCTTTAGTGCTGCGCGCAATCAACAGCTCCTCGTTTGTCGGGACGACCCAAACCTCGGTTTTACTGCCCTGCTTGGTCACGCATGCCAGCTCCCCGCGCGCCACTGCGTTCGCTTCTTTGTCAAGCTCAATGCCGAAGAACTGCAAATCACCGACAATGTCCTCGCGCACATCAAAGGCGTTTTCGCCTATGCCGCCCGTGAAAATAACGTAATCCAGCCCGTTCATAACCGCTGCATACGCGCCGATATACTTCTTTATGCCGTAGCGCAGAATGTCGCCCGCAAGCTTTGCCTTTTTATCGCCCGCTTTAATCGCGGCGGTAAGGTCACGGTTATCGCTGAAGCCGCCGATACCGAGCAGACCGGACTTCTTATTCAATATGTTTTCCATTTCGCCGACAGATATGCCGAGCTTCTTCATCATGTAGGTTACTGCCGACGCGTCAAGCGCACCTGCACGCGTTCCCATGAGAACGCCGTCGAGCGGCGTGAAGCCCATCGAGGTGTCCACGGATTTGCCGCCGTCGATTGCAGTAATGGACGAGCCGTTGCCGAGATGGCAGGACACGATTTTCATAGCCGATATATCTTTTCCGAGGTGCAAAGCGAGTTCCTTACAGACGAAGCTGTGCGAGCTGCCGTGAAATCCGTATTTTCTGACGTTATGCTTCTCATAAAACTCATAGGGCATACCGTATATGTAGGCTTTTTCGGGTATGGTAGCATGGAACGCGGTATCGAAAACAGCCGCCTGCGGCACGCTTTCGGGAATCACCTGCTTGCAGGCACGGAGCGCAAGCGCGTTTGCGGGATTATGCAGCGGGGCGAGCCGGCTGAGGTCTTCGATGGTCTTGATTACTTCTTCCGAGGCGTCCACAGTGCCCGAATAAACTTCGCCGCCGTGAACGACTCTGTGCCCGACTGCGCCAATTTCATCCATGCTTGTTATAACCGCGGCTTCGCCTTTTGTAAGCGCATCCACGACACTCATAAACGCTTCCGAATGTGTCGGAAAGCTGATGTCTTTTTGAATTTTCCGTCCCCCCGCGACATGCGTTATATTTCCGTCGATGCCTATTCTGTCGCAATTTCCCTTTGCAATGACGCTTTCGTCTTCCAAATTTATCAGTTGATACTTGAGCGACGAACTGCCCGCATTGACTACAAGAATCTTCATTTTTTCGATAAGTCCTTTCTTCACGAGAATCTATTTAAATCTTCGTTTTCCCCGAAATTGAAAATCTAATTGCAAACCGCTCTCGCTTTTTCAGTATGCATTATTTTAATTCTATACTTTTTCGACGGAAAAAGCAAGTGTTTTTTGGAAATAAATTTTATATAGCGAGGATATATGAAAAAATATATTATTATAAACGGCACTATGGGAGCAGGCAAATCTATTACAGGCAGACGAACAGCCGAGCTGCTCGGACGTGCGGCATTTATTGAAGGAGATTTTGTTATTGAAATGTTCCCGCATATTGACTATAACGAGACCAAATCTATGCAGAAAGATAATATATTGCATATGTCAGGGAATTATTATAATTTTGATAAATGTGATTCAATAGTTTTGAGCTGGATTATGAGCGAGAATACTGTTAAAGAAATTATATCGGGGCTATCAGATTTTAATTTCCAAATATATAACTTCGTTTTAACTTGCAGCGAGGAAACTCTAACAAACCGATGGAAAAAGGATAACATCAATGACTGGCGAAATGATGAAAACTTAAATATGGCAATAAATATGTTAGATGATTTTAATAAACGCACAGATTGTATACTTATTGATACGAGTGATTTGTCGGTTGACAAAGTTGTTGAAAAAATCATTAGGAGAATACATACATTTTAACACAAAGGAACATCAAACATGAAAACTGCCGCTATTATCTGCGAGTACAACCCATTCCACAACGGTCATAAATATCACATCGAGCGCACTAAGAACGATTTCGGCGCTACGCACATCGTCGCTGTGATGAGCGGGAATTTTACGCAGCGCGGCGATATCGCAATATTCGATAAGTTCACGCGCACAAAAATGGCGCTCGAAAATGGCATAGACTTGGTATTGGAGCTGCCGGTGGCGGCTGCGCTTGCGAGCGCACAGCAGTTCGCAGCAGGAGCAGTGCATATTCTGAACAGCCTTAATTGTATAGATTTACTCAGCTTCGGAAGCGAGTGCGGCGATATTGAACTATTAAAAGAAACGGCGGGGGCAGCGGTTTTTGCCGAGGAATCCGATGAGTTCTTAGGAATGATGCGCCGCGGGCTCACATACCCTGCCGCGCTTGTCAAAACGATTGAAAAGTATTACGAGGACGTGATTCCCGGGACGCTGGCTTCCCCGAACAACACGCTCGCCATAGAGTACATCAAGTCGCTGGCTGATACAGGTTCAAGTATTACTCCCGTCACAATCGCGCGTTACGGCGCCGCGCATGATTCCGATGAAACAGGTCCAGAGCGCAGCCTTAAAAAAATCCATCCCTACTTTCAAGGATTAGTGCCGGAAGAAGAGGTAACAGAGCTGCTTTGTACCGCCTCCGCTTCCCTGCTGCGTAAGATGATAATAAAAGGCGAAGATGCCTTAAAGTTCACGCCGTGTGAGTTCCCTGCCGAATACGCCTGTATTTCCCGCCTGGAAACTGCAATTCTGTACAAGCTGCGTACCATGAGCGCGGTTGAAATAAGCAAAGCCCCGAACGTTATGCACGGGCTTGAAAACCGGATTCACAAGGCGGTGAGAGCGGCGCGGAGCCTGCCGGAGCTGATGACGCTGATTAAAACCAAGCGCTACACGCTGGCAAGGCTGCGCAGAATCGTGCTGTGCTGCCTGCTCGGCATTACCAAAGCTGATGCGAAAGCCAAGCCCGCATACATCAGAATCCTCGGCATGAACGAAAAAGGCAGGGAAATCCTCGCTAAAGCTAATCCAACGCTTCCCGTTGATGCTTCTCTCTCTGCTTTGATGAAAAAAAGCGATGATTGCAGAAAGCAGGCGGTACTTGAAATCCGCAGCTGTGACATATACGCGCTCGCTTTTGAAAAACCGAAACCCTGCGGGCTAGAACTTATAACAAAACCTGTAATATAGCAATTCGCAAATTACTGTAACGACGACGAAACCGGGGTCTGCCGCTAAAGCGGCGGGCGTTAATATTGAATTCATTTCAATATCAACAAGATTCTATAATACGGCGTATAAAATTTGTAAATAAATACGATAATAATATAGTTGACAGGGGATTTTTTTTATGATATACTATACAAATATATAAAGGAAATTTTTTCAAGAGTAAAACGAAATGAAAAAAGAGGATACGTAAAATTGGAAAAGTTCATTATAAACGGGGGAAACAGACTTAAGGGCGATGTTTATATCAGCGGAGCCAAAAACGCCGCTGTCGCTATAATTCCTGCTGCAATTCTTGCCGACGGCCCCTGCGTTCTCGAAAATGTACCTATGATAAACGATGTTTCGGTTTGCCTTAAAATCCTTTCCGAAATGGGCGCGGATGTCAAGATGCTTAACAAAAGCACAATCCGCATTGACGCTAAACATATCAGGGACACCGTCGTGCCTTATGAAATGGCACGCTCAATCCGTGCTTCTTATTATTTCATGGGAGCGCTTCTCACAAGATTTAATCACGCCAAGGTTTCGATGCCCGGCGGCTGCGCGCTCGGAGACCGCCCGATTGACCAGCACGTTAAGTGCTTCAAGGCGCTCGGCGCAAACTATTCAATCGAGAGCGGCATTGTTGAAATCACGGCTGACAAGCTCGTTGGAACGCAGATTTACTTCGATAAAATCACGGTCGGCGCAACGATTAACGCCATGCTCGCCGCCGTTAAGGTAGACGGACTTACAATCCTTGAAAACGCCGCCAAAGAGCCGCATATAGTGGACTTGGCAAACTTTTTGAACTCTATGGGCGCTGAAATCATGGGCGCGGGCACCGACGTTATTAAAATCCGCGGCGTAAAGCGGCTGAAAGGCACAAACTATACTATTATCCCCGACCAGATTGAAGCAGGAACGTATATGGTTGCAGCTGCAGCTACAGGCGGCGACGTAACTATAAGAAATATAATCCCCAAACACCTTGAGCCTATTTCATCCAAGCTTGAGAAGATGGGCGTTATTATTGAAGAACACGACGACAGCCTGCGCGTAATCGGCAGTAACCGCCCTTACGAACGCATGAACCTTAAAACCATGCCTCATCCGGGCTTCCCTACCGATATGCAGCCGCAGTTCGCGGCGCTGCTGACGCTTTCAAACGGCACGAGTATAATAACAGAGAGCATTTACGAGGATAGATTCAGATACGTTGACGAACTTCGCCGTATGGGCGCGGATATTTCCGTAGACGGTAAGGTTGCTGTTATTGAAGGAGCACCGAAACTCACCGGCGCTCCGGTTAAAGCCGCTGATTTAAGGGCGGGCGCCTCCCTTATTAT
>Ga0123353_10000807_pt1 | contig 38111 bp, 38 predicted proteins | sample TergutLab28metaG_3_FD_92763 | JGI IMG/M metagenome (GOLD analysis project Ga0123353, IMG submission 92763) | Labiotermes labralis P3 segment gut microbial communities from Petit-Saut dam, French Guiana - Lab288 P3 | ecosystem: Host-associated > Arthropoda: Insects > Digestive system > Gut ... | reverse complement strand
GCGTTTTTTCCGATCCGTCCAAACGCATTTTATAAAGATTTTTATAATATAACAGATACGGAGATTCCGCTATTTTATAATAAATCCAATTATCGGCAATGACAATATCACTGCTTCTTTCATTGTTTACTTGTGTCATTTCAGAACCGTCGGTTCGCATTTTATAAATGAAAGTATCCCAATAATACCAAAAATAAACCCAATCGTCGATAACATCAATGATACCGCTTCTGTCATTGAATAATAAAGTTCTTTCCGTACCGTCGGTACGGATTTTATAAATATAAGAATCTTCGTCTGTATTAATATAATAAACCCAATCGCCGGAAACAATTACGCTGATGCTTGAATCTTCATTTATTTGAGTTCTTTCTGTTCCGTCCATTCGGATTTTATAAATATTTTTTTCACAATAATATATCCAGTCACCGACTATTTGTATATAATGACTGTTGTCTTCGTTTAATTTTATTTTTTCGTTATTGTGAATATTTATTTTATAAAGATGACCGTTTTCTATATAATTGTTATAATAAATCCAGTCCCCGTGTATATGCGCCATACCACTTTGACTCAAATTCCCTGCGCCGTTTCGATTTTCGGGCGGCAGGATTTCAATAACGGGTATATCTTCTTCCATTGTTTGCGGCTCGGAGGTGGTTTCGTCTGTTTCAACAAATGAATCTATTTTATTGCACGCCGAAAAAAGAATACAGATAAAAATAATTAATAAAAATTTTTTCATATCGTTCACTCCTTAAAACACATAACCGATGCCATTTATGTTTGACACCGGTTTAAGTTTTGGTGGAATTAAGCCTGTAAGCCGGGTTCTGTGTTCCGAAAATGCGGAGCATTTTCAGGTCGATAATGCGAAGCATTTTCGACTGCAATCATCTATCTGGACGCAGCGTTGCCGCTGCGTTCGTGCCACCCGTGGGATTATACGTCGGGCAAACAAATCCCAAGTGGGTGTTGCTTCGGATAGGGTTTACAGCCGCGCTAAGTCGCCAGAGCGCGGGGTGAGCTCTTACCTCGCCTTTCCATCCTTGCCACATCTTAATAATACGGCGGTTTATTTCTGTTGCACTCTCCCTGAAGTTGCCTTCGGCGGACGTTATCCGTTATCCTGCCCTGCGAAGCCCGGACTTTCCTCATGATAAAATCTTTCGATCAACTATCACGCGATTGCACAGCTTAGTTCCAACTATATTATATCATAATTTGGAAATCGAATCAAGGTAATTTTGTAAAATTATTTCGGCGGCGAGCGTATCAATAACTGCTTTGCGTTTTTTTCCGCGCGTATCGGTTTCGTTGAGGATTTTATGCGCGGTCATCGTGGTGCAACGCTCGTCAAAAAGAATAACTTCTACGCCCAATTCCATTTTAATCCGTTCCGCTAACATTTGAATTACTCCCGACTTCTCGCCAACCGAACCGTTCATGTTGACGGGATTACCGACAACGATGCTGTTTATACTATATTCCGCGAGTTTCTCTTTGATGACTTGAATCAAATTTGCGAACCCGCCCGTCTTAACCGTACCGATACCGTGCGCCATTAGTCCTAACGAATCGCTGACGGCAAGTCCAGTCCGCGCCTCGCCGAAATCAACGCCTAAATATTTCTTCATAATATTTTCGACGCGATAACGCCTTCGTAAACATAATTGATAAAGTCAAGAAGATTCGTTTCGCTATAAGATTTATTTGTAACGTCATTGAGTTCGGCTTCGATGAAGGTATCGTTTAACGCTTCATCGTCCGTGAATATCGAAAGACTCGGCGGAACGTTAGGCAGCCATTTGCCTTTTTTAATTTTTTTGATAATTTGTTTATACGAGTGATCTTTTTTAGGATTAACATCAACCAAAACCGCGCCGTCAATGTTTTTTCCGTGTTCCGAAATATAATCGCGCACGAGATACGACCCCATACCTTGCCCCATCATGATATACGGCAGACTGCGGTATTTTCTGCGCATGGTTTCATACAGCGCGTGCAGATCGTTACCTTCGGTTCCGCAAACGATAACGCCGTTCGACGTTAAAAATTCCGCTTCAATATCGTTTGTAACCTGCAATATCGCTTTCGGAAGGGTTTCTTTCTCCGGTGTGTAGATATAATATTTTTCTTCTGCGTTAATTGTTTTTATCATAATGCCTCCAAAATCTTTTCAACAATTTCATCCGGCGGTTTCGTGCCGTCCACAACTAAATCGACCGCCGGCTTGGATATTTCAACACTCCAAACGTATGTCGGGCGGGAATGTTCCAAATACCAGCGGAGATACTCGTCAAGTGATTCAAGATTTACTTCGCCGACATCGTCAAGTCCGAATTCGCTTTCCATTGAGCGGCTTGTGAAATCGCGGATAATCCGCCGCGCGAGCGCCACATCAAGCGGCGTATCTATAAAAACACTCAAATCGATGTACTTCCCCACGCAATCGTTCATGTAACCGAACGGATAATCGAGAATTATATATTCATACGGTTCGTGTAACAGTCTTTCAATATCGGTGGTAATCGGTTCTGTATTCCACTCATTATGGTCGCCGCCGTCAGCCGCCCATTCGTTAATGTCACGTCCGGGAGGAAGGTCAACAGCGTCGCCGTAATCGTCAAAATAAATCACGGCGGAATTATTAAGCCGTTTCTTCAACGCGCCCACAACCGTGGTTTTTCCACCGCCAGAAACCGCGGCAATTGCTATTACAAAAGATTTTTTCATAAGTTCTCCTAAAACACCCCCCGCCTACGGGCGGTACCCTCTTTACAAAAGAGGGCTGGGAATTGGTTCGTTCTTATCCTTGTCCTCTTTCGTAAAGAGGGTGGCGCCGCAGCGCCGGGTGTTTATATCCTACAAACTTCCATATCCACACGCCCGTCAGGCAGAAACGCCACTCCTTCTGCTTCAAGCAATTCCTTGCGTTCATCCGCAAACGTGCCGGCTGTGATATTACCGTCCGCCATGACGACCCGCTGCCAAGGGAGATGTTCAGGGCAGTGGTGCATGGCGCGTCCGACCTCTCGGGCTGCATGCGGTCGTCCCAGCATACGGGCGATCTGCCCGTAGGAGATAACTTTCCCGCGCGGGATTTGCTCTACGATACCGTAGACTTCTTGGTAGAATGGGTTCATAACTTAAAATTTATCTCATTCTCGATCACAAACCGTTTCACTTCCGCGGCGGTCGGCAGTGACGGCGACGCGCCCGCTTTCGAAACCGTTAATGATCCCACGATGTTGGCGTATTCGCACGCGCGCTTGATGTCGCCCGAACGCATGTACTCCAACGTCAGCGCCGCCGTGAACGCGTCGCCTGCCGCCGTCGTGTCAACCACGTCAACGTCATACGGCGCGAGCATTTTATAAAACTTGCCGTCGTAAAGAAACGCGCCGCGTTCGCCGAGTTTGATAACGTAATACTTTGCTTTGATTCGGTTCGCTAACGCCATGCACGCCTTCACGCACATTTCCGGAGTTGTAGGATTGACTCCGGTGAACACCTGCGTTTCCGTCTCGTTGGGCGAGAAAACCTCAACGACCGCGAGTTCCTCAAGCGGGAATTCTTTCGTAGCCGGACCCGCGTCGATGAATATCGGGATTCCTTGATCCTTCGCGAATTGCGTCGCGGCGATGACCGTTTCTACAGGTATTTCAAGATGCAGAAACAATGCGTCTGGGTAGCACGTAAACGCGTCCTCGACGTTCGAGACCGACAGTTTGAAGTTCGCGCCGGGATAAACGATGATACGGTTATTGCCGTTAGTCTCGACGATTATAATCGCTAATCCCGTCTTTTCATTCCGGTCAAGCGAAATAAACCGCGTGTCGATGCCGCTGGTGTCATAAAACTTCATGAGCGCAGTGCCGTTCGGATCGTGACCCAGCTTGGCGCAGAAAACGCTGTCGCCGCCGAGCCGCGACAGGGTAATGGCGGCGTTCGCGCCCTTACCGCCGGGAATGAAATCGTATGTGTCGCCGATAACAGTTTGACCCGCAACCGGCGTTCTGTATGTGTAGGCCGCAACGTCCATGTTAGCGCTGCTGACTACTAAAATTCTCGGATTCAACACTTCTATTCCTCCTTTAAGATGTAGAAAATGTTTAATTTGTGCATTCTTTATTCTCTAAAATAGCGGCTTTTCTTATTTTACCTAATTTCTTCATGCACTCAACTGCCTCGGTATTCGGATTGTCGAAAAACATTAGTGTACGATATAGACTTTCAAATAGTTTTCCAAATATTACTTTACGCAATCCTTCACATTGCCCACCGCCACAATCACCTTTGAACACGTCAACATTTGCCCATGCAATCTCTTTTATCCGTTCGGTTACTGGAAAATCTGCATAACAATCTGAACCGCCATCTTCAAACCAAATACCCCAATGACCATCTTCATAGCCGTTAACTAAAATAAAACAAAAATATTGTTCTTTGTATTTTATCCACCAATAGAGTTTATCTTCCCAATAACCATTTTTATCTCTATAAAACTGCATTTCATTCTCTCTCAAATATTTAACGAATTCCAAAGCATTTTTTTGTGTGTCCCCAGCGAGATATTCAATGATAAAGTCTTCAATCTTTTGTTCAAACATTTTTATACCTCCGATTATATAATTTCCCTCAATATTCAAAATTCCCAATCGTCAACGTATTCACGTCCGAATCACTCTTCTCAACCCTGCCCACAACTTTCGCCTCAACGTTGTACTTCTTTGCCGTTGCGATAAATCCATCCGCATACTGCGGTTCGCAGAACAGCTCAAGCCTGTGACTCATATTGAACGTCTGGTACATCTCGCGCTCGCTTATCTCGCCGCTCTCGTAAATCGCCCGGAACAGCGGCGGAATCTCGAACAAATTGTCCTTGATGTAATGCAATCCATTACCGAAGTTGCGGCATTTAACCTGCCCGCCGCCAGTGCAATGGATCAAACCGTGGACTTTTTCGGAATTGGTGTACAAAATCTCTTTTATAATCGGCGCGTAAGTACGCGTCGGTGAGAGGATAGCGTCGCCAACGGACATATTTGTTCCGAGCAACGTATCTTCCAGACGATATTTTCCGCAGTAGACTTTGCTCTTGTCGATTGTGTTTGAATACGTTTCGGGATATTTGTCCGCGTAATACTTCGACAGCAACAAATGGCGCGCGGCGGTTAGACCGTTCGAACCCATACCTGCGTTATATTTATCCTCATAAGATGCTTGTCCGAACGAAGAAAACCCGACAATCACGTCGCCCGCGCTGATGTTGTCGCAGTTGATAACGTCGGATCGTTTCATCCGCACGAACAGCGTAGTGTTCACAACAAGTGTTTGCGTCAGATCGCCTACGTCGGCGGTTTCGCCGCCCGACATCGTTATGTTGATCCCGTAAAGAGCCATTTTGTTTAAGAAACTCTGATATCCTTCGATGATAGCCTTGATGGCGTTGCCGTCTATGCGGTGGGCGTTACGGTCGATGGTGTTGGACATGATGAAGTTGTCCACCGCTCCGACGCACAGCAGGTCGTCGAGGTTCATGACGGTCGAGTCCTGTGCGATGTCGAAGTACGCGCCGAAATCTCCGGTCTCGTTGTATTTGAGATAGGCGAGGGCGGCTTTAGTGCCTGCGCCGTCGGCGTGCATAGCCGCGCACATGGTGTCGTCGCCGTAAGGATCGGCGATGATTTTGCAGAACGCGCCCTTGAACACGCCTTTGTCAAGCTGTGCTATGGCTTTATGGATGTCTTCTTTCGTAGCGGAAGCGCCCCGTGATGTGTAAGCGTCGGACATGGTGTTAATCATTCACTTTCCTGTAGTTTTTTGGCATAATCCGTTAAACAGCGGCTCATAATGAAAAAACGGATTTTTGACAGCTTTTGCGAAATCTTCTGCGGTATATTCGTCTTTCATTTTATTCACCTCTGTATAATTGAATTTCATTTTTCGTTTACTCTGCCCGTTCAAATTCCCCTCCTTGGAGGGGTGCCCGAAGGGCGGGGTGGTTGTGAAGCATTGACATTACACTATTCAAATCATTCAAAATATCCATCGCCGGAATATGAATAACAATTAATCCCAATCCTTCAAGATAACAATCTCGTATCTTATCATATGAAACTTTCTTATCATGGGACTTCCCGTCGATTTCTATAACAACATTACAATTCCCACAAAAAAAATCAACGATATAATCACCTATAATTTTTTGACGGTCGAAATCGTATTGTTTGAATTTATTATTATGAAGTTGCTTCCACAATAATACTTCGCATAAATATCCGGCTTTACGCAGTTCTCTGGCGCGTTCACGCAGATGGGGGTTGAAAGGAAGCGTGAAATAGGATTTACTGTTGCGCATTTGTTCACCTTTTCCAATTATACATTCAAATTATCGCATCAAAACCACCCCGGCGCGTTGCGCCACCCCCTCCAAGGAGGGGAATTTTTTTTTGGATTCCGTTCTTACCCATTCTTCTTATTATACATATATTCGCTCACGCATTGGCTCACGACCAGCAGCACGCTCGCGGCTATGCAGTACGCCAATTGCGTCATCAAAACAACGATCCCCCATGTCGGCACGATGATTTCCGGTGAAGTCAGGACGTAGAAAATAACGCCGATATTCACAAGCGATTTCGCGGCGAAAACATATCTTATGACAGGATTGCCCGTGAAGAGCATGACAGAAAACACGATTGACATAATCAATATCCCAATGTTCAAATTAACAATTGCAGATAAAGCCGACATCAAAATGTCCGAAATCACCACGCAAATAATGATTACTTTACCTATTTCGAATTGTTTCTCTTTCTTGGCGTTAAACTCCTGTAACGCCTGTTCTTTTTGTTCGGGTGTTAGATTGTCGTTATTCATAGCGTTTTCAATTCCTTCGCGGCGGTGTTGTTCGGATAGCACGTGACGTCAAAGATACGCTGGTTCGAGCTTCCCCTGAATTGCAGCGATAAATCGCGCTTCTCCTCAACATACGGACCGTCCTTCAAATAGTTCGTTACGCACAGCAGTTCATGCACGGAATTGTCTGTTTTCGCCATTATTAATAATTGCTCATATGTGTAACCCGTGTAGGTCATGATGTTCAACTTCTTCTCAGCGGCCGCCCTGCCGATGACTGCGAGTTCATGTCCCCACATGAACGGTTCGCCGCCGCTGAACGTGATCCCCTGCACGAGCGGATTCTTATTGATTTCACGCCAAATGATGGCGGTGGAAGTTAATTGCCCGCCGTCCGGATCATGAGTTTCCGGATTATGGCAGCCCGGACAATCGTGCGGGCAACCCTGCACGAACACAACGAACCGCAGATCAGGTCCGTCTACAATCGATTCCCTGACGACTCCGGCAATTCTGATCGGCAAATTTTCTATTTGATATAACGAAGATTTATGGGCGTTTACGCCTGTACTGTAATGTAACATTGTTTGTCCCCTATCCGCTCTTTAATATGATTATTATACCACATATTGTGTCTAAAATCAATAGAATTTATTTTTTTTACATATTAAAAAGAATCCCCCCGCCAAACGGTAGAGGGGATTCCGTGTCGTACATGCGTTATGCGTAAACGGATTGTTTTACTTTCCGAAAGCCGCGAAGGCTTCGTTGCTCTTCTCAAGCGTTTTCTCATGCGCGGGCATATTCTTATCGTACCATGACACTACATCCACACTCTTTGCGTTCATCAGCGCGTACAGTATCTCCATGTAACCGAACGCGTTCGCTAAATCAACTACTACGTTGCTGAAGATAATATCAAGCATTTCCGCGGATTCGTTGTCACGTGAAACTTTCTCCGTGAGCAGGACTTCCTTATATGTCGGAACAACGGAATAATAACCCCAATATCCCAGCAGTTCAAGGACTTTTCCCACAAGGTCGGTATCTATACCTGCTACGTTCGGAATAACGTTATAACAAGCGCTGTTATAAGCGCGGAACTTTTCCTGATTTTCGTCGAGCTTCGGGTGCGGGAGTATTCCGTATTCCACGTCTGCCTGACGGTATTTCTCGGAATGTGCCATCCATTGGTTGAGGAACAGCATACGCCCTTCGTCGAACATCGGAACTATTATCCCTCCCTGATACGTACCATAAACCCATGTCAGCGAGGTGTTGTCTTCGTACAGAAGTTTGTACATCTTTTCGGCGATCGTTATCATGCGTTCATTCATCACGACATATTCCATCAGCCCTTCGGAATTTTTAGCTACGACCTGCTGATTGAATCCCACAAGGAACGCTTTCATATGCCAGTCCAATGAAGTTCCGAAACCGTATTGGTCTGCGTCAGTGAAAACGCCGTCTCCGTTGATGTCTGAAACAACTATTTTTGCCATTTCAGTCATTTTGTCGATCGTCCATTTGTTGTTATGAACAAGACCGAAAGGATCGTCAAGCTGATAATCCGTTATCATTTTTTTATTGAACAGTATCGCGATAAATTCCGCGATATTCCAGGAATTTGATATATACGGCTGTTTTCCCATGACGCTCATCGTCCGGTTTATTTCGTGATTCCAATATTCTTTCGTAGGGTCGATATAATTTACATTATTCCAATCCAATACGAGATTATCGTAGATGATAGGACCGAGATCGACGGCGGTATGAGAAAGCACCATATCAAATTCAGCGTCTCCGGCGCCGACAAGCCTTTGAAGAAGCGGTAAAACATGGTTACAGTTTTCCAGTTCCCCTGTGTCGCGGTGCGCGAATTTAATATTGAGTTGTTCCTCAATTTTCATCAGACGGTTATAAACTGCGTCGTTAAGCTGGTCGCCGGTTTCCTCGTGTATGAGATAATAATCCTGATTGAGCGTCAGTATAGGCCACGCAATTTTAAACGTGCGCCCTTTGTAGTCGGACATTTCAAATGTCGGCGGACCTTGCGGCGTTGTTTCAGCAATGTCTGACTGGACCGGCAATGTCGTTTCGCCGGACGCGGGTTTTGATGGGTCGCCGCACGCGACAAATGACAATATCATAATGACAGGTAAAAGTAACGCAATAAATTTTTTCATTTTGTTTTCCTCCTTAATAAAATCCCCTAACCACATCCCCATCCTCAACCTTAGCATTAAACGCCCACACGCCGTTTTCCAACTGCCACGTCGAAACGGCGTTGCCGTTTAACGTAACTGTTACCGGGTGAGGTGATTGCACGGTGAAAGTGAGTTCACGGTTCATGACTTGCTTGGGCAATCCTTCCAGATTTATCTTGAACGTGTTTGCGTCTGTCTCTTGCAACTTCGCATACCGCCGCATATACCTGTAATCCACAACGTCGTCGGGATTCGCGAACCAGCAGTCGTACTTGCCTTCGGTCGTCACGGTCTCCAACCGCTCGTAATGGTGCGCCGCCGAGCAGTCTTTATAATCATGCACCGCCGTTTCAAGCGGGCAGTGCAGGTAGTCTATGATCCAGCCGTTATTTTTCTTCGCTTGTTGAATCCGCCTGAACGGGTCGAAGATGCTCTCGAACAGGTCGCTGAAAGTTTCATGCAATGGCGGGCGGTTCAGGAAGAACAAATCCTCGCTGTCGGGAAAGTTCAGCCTGTCGTAAATGCCCATACCTGCAAGGTATCCGTACTCCTTCGCCTTATCGATGATGAACGGCGTTAGATTCGCGTTCGAACCCGGCGCGCAATAAACGGTTACGGCGCGTCCTATCGCGTCTTCCAAGACTTCGCGGGCTTTTAAAAGTTCCAATTCCGGGTCGTCGGCGACGTTGAAATGGCTCCACGAATGGTTTCCAACGCCCCATCCGGCGGCGATCATCTCGCGCATTTCGGCGGGCGACATATGATGGAACCCATTGTAAGAGCTCGCGCCGATCTGGCGTTCCACGCCCATGTGACCCACGACGGCTTCAAGATGCCCGGGTATGCCGAAGTGTTCGTGGTGGGGGATGACAAAGCGATGAAGTTCAGACAATGCCTCGTCGTATGTTATGGAATACACCCACGTCTTATTATATTTCCATTTCGTCGTATCTAAAATCATTTCCTGAATTCCTCCGCAACGCCGCTCACGATCGAATACACGAGTTCGCAATCTTTTTCGGTGTACTTCTCGCAGAAAGTCGACCAGCGCAGGAAGTTGGACAAGTAATCGACCGCGTTCGGATATTGGGAAATATTGTAGTCATATCCGAATAAACCGTGCAGGAACGTGCAGGCTTCGGGGAGCAGATAGTAATACCCCGTGCCCAGACCCGTGAAGCCCTTTTGAACGCAGGCGTCGGCGAATTGTTCGAGCGTGCAGTTGAATTTTTGTAAATCAACCCTGAACCCAGCCATCCAGCATGAAAAGACTTCCTGATAATCCTTCGGCGCTTCGACGGTTATACCGTCAATTGTCGCGAGCATTTCGTATATGCAGCGGATCATCTTGTCGCGTGTCGCGACGTTCTCCGGCAGGATCTCAAGCTGCGCGAGATTGATAGCTGCGGTACAGGACGGCATCCTCATCGCGCTTCCGGGAACAACGTGCAAACGCCCGTAGCCGGGTTTATTCTCCGCGCCGCGGCTCTGCGTGAAATACAGCGCGTAGTTGTAGAGATTCTCGTCGTTTGTGACGAAACAGCCGCCGATGTCGGAGCCCATCGTCTTCTCGCTGTCGAACGAGAACGCGCCGGCGTAACCGATACTTCCGGCTTTGCGGTCTTTGTATGTACTGAAAACGGCTTGGCAGGCGTCCTCAATGACGGGCAACCCTAATGCGGTAATGCTGTCCATGTCGCACATAAGGCCCATCTTGTGGACGCAGAGGATGGCTTTGGTTTTAGGCGTGATTCTTTCCGTAATGGATTGACACGAGATGAGGCAGCTATCCTTCTCGGTGTCGGCGAAAACGGGCACGTAGCCGCATTTGACAATCCCCATGATAGTGCCGTAGTCTGTGATCGGGCTGACGATGATTTCGTCGCCGCGGTTGAAGTTCAACGCTTCGGCGAGCGAGAGGATAGCGTTCGAGCAGCCCGGCGCGGAAACGACGTACTTCACGCCGAGCGCCTGCGCGAATTCGCTCTCGAACCGCGCGGTGATGTTGCTGGTGAGACCGGAATCGACGACCTCCTGCACGTACTTGCCGGCGTTGGGTCCCATGATCCGCGGGAATGGGTTGGGCAATGTGCCCGTAAGGTTTTTGAACGCGTTATAACCGTAACGCGCGCGGTCGGTTGGTGTGTTGGTGTTCATAAGTTTATATTCCTCCTATAAATCCCCCCGCCGCTGCGGCGGCAGCCCCCCTTTAGCAAGGGTGGGCAGGAAGGAACGTTTTATCTTTCCCTCCCTTGTTAAAGGGGGGATGTCGCCCGCAGGCGACAGGGGGGATTCCTAAGGCTGATACAGCGTCGGGTTCTCTATCTTCCAATCATTCTCTTCATCCGGTCGCGTTAATATCCCATACGTTTCCGGTTTGCGGATCTTAAAATAGCAGTCTTTGAGCGTCGGATAGCGTTTTTTCAATTCCGTGCCGCCTCCCGCCCAAAACTCGTACGATTCGTCCAAGTCAACGGTTGCTGTCGTTATGCCCGGTCTGTGTCCGGTATCGGCGAGAACCCGCCCCATGGGATCAATGACGACAGCGTGACCCATTGCCCTGCCCGCAAGGAACGGCACGTTCACGTAATGGCTCGTAACCATATAAATGCCGTTATCGATCGCTCTTGCGCACGCGCAAACGTCGCAGTACGCGCCGGTATAGTCAAGCCACATAGTGGGGTGAAGGATTATGTCCGCGCCCTGCAACGCCAGTATGCGGAACAGTTCTGGGAAGTGTATATCCATGCAGATTGTCATCGCGACCTTGCCGAAGTCCGTTTCGAACACGGGATATTCGTTGCTTGCGGTGATGTAGTCCTCTTCGCCCGGAGCGAGGTGTGTCTTGCGGTATTTGCCGTTATAACTGCCGTCCCTGTTGAATAAAACGGCAGTATTATGTAATTTCTCGCCGTTTATTTCAAGGATGTTGATGACTACGTACATGTTGTATTTTTTCGCGATTGCCGCAAATCGCGTCTGCAACCTGCCGTCGCCGGGAATGATTTCGCCGCTGTGCGTCAGCCAATCGTGGCGACCGATGCTGTAAACGTCGAACAATTCAGGCAGGACAACGATGTCGGCGTTTTCCTTACCTGCGGCTTCGGCGAGTTCGGCAGCTCTGTCAATGTCTACGCCGAAGGTTTTTGATTTATCGTCAATTAATAGTGATGTTGTCGCGATTTTAACCATACGGCTCATGATAAACTGTGCCTCCTTTAATTTTTTATAACACAATTATACCATATTTTTGGTATTTGTCAATAATTTTATAATCTTTCCCTTGCCTTTCCCGATATAAACATTTGTTCTGATATATTTATTATATCATGAAACAGGCGTTCTGTCAAGAGAAGTTTATAAACGGTTTTACTACCTTGCCAGACGTTTCTCAAGCAAGTCGCGGTTTGTTGAATATTTCAAAGCGCTTTCTCTCGAGATTTTCTCTTCTTTGAGCAACTTCAAAATATAGTTATCCATGGCGATCATTCCCTCTGCTGTAGACGTCTGGATAACGGTGTCGATCTGATGGATTTTAGATTCGCGGATAAGGTTCGAGATAGCGCTGTTGAGATTCATAATTTCAAAAGCCGGAACAAGTTTTCCGTCAACTGTGGGGAGAAGCTGCTGCGATACCACCGAACGCAACAGATTCGAAAGCTGCATACGTACCTGCTGCTGCTGCTGCGGCGGGAACACGTCTATAATGCGGTCGATGGTGTTGACCGCGCCGACCGTGTGCAAAGTGGAAATGATAGTATGCCCCGTCTCCGCGGCGGTCAGAACGGCTTTGATCGCTTCAAAATCGCGCATTTCGCCGATATAAATAACGTCCGGCGCCTGGCGCAGGCTCGCGCGCAGCGCAGTGATATAATCGTCCGTATCGCTGGCAAGTTCACGCTGGCTGAAAATACATCCGTCATTGCGGAAAATAAATTCTATAGGATCTTCAACCGTGATAATATGTCCCTTTTGAAGTCTGTTTATTTCATTGATCATACAGGCGAGAGTCGTCGATTTCCCGCCGCCCGCCGGACCGGTGATTAAAATAAGCCCTTTCTGCTTCACGCGGACGATGTTCATGACTTCCTCAGGCACGCCTATAGATTTGTAATCGGGAATGTCAAATTTGACGATGCGGATGACGGCGGCAAGCGAATTGCGCTGTTTGTACGCGCAGACTCTGAACCGCGACAGCCCCGGAATAGTTATAGAAAAATCATCGTCGCCTTTATCAATCAGATTTTGAATGTCGCGTTTGGCAAGCTCGTATATTTCATCAATGATCGCACGCGCGATCGGCGGCATTACCTTTTCGTTGTCGCCATCTACGATGTTTATAACGCCGTTGACGCGCATCGACAGCGGTATACCGGACACGATAAATATATCAGACGCCGAATTATCTACGGCGGCTTTTAACAATGTTTTCAAATCCATCATAAAATCACTCCCCCATCCATATGCCGAAACTGAATTCCATAACAAAACCGCTCTCGGTGAATTGATAATAAGCTGTGATCGTGTCGCCCGTTTCCGTTACGGTCATTTCGACTGTTATCCTTGATCTCTCGTCGGCTTCTGCAACGTAGGTAATGTATAATCCATCGTCGTAAAAATTGGTTGAGGCCCCGTATTTACGCGCTATGGATTCAGCAACGGATAGAGAAGGGGCGTTTTTGATTTCCGCTACGAATTGCGAAACGATGTTGTCGGCGGCGTAATATTTAGTTACGGAATTTGAATATTTCTGCGCCAGCCGCAATTCCGCATTGGCGGAAACCATTGTCAGGATCGCGAACACGGCGAGACATAAAACGGTGAAGATCATAATGACCGAAACGCTTCCGGCGTTAACTCCGTGCGAGCGTTTGTATGATTTGCGTTCCTGTGTGAAGTTGATATTTCTGTAATCTACCATTATCTCACCCCTTTTTCGTTTATAGCGCCGACTTCGATCCTGTATATCTCGTCCCCGTTAAACAAGTAAACGGCAATCTCGCAGGAAGTGTAGAGTCCGCTTCTTCCCGACTCGGTCAGCTCCAGCGTCATTTCGTGCTCAAGCGCGTATTCGATTTTATCGTTCAGCGTTTCAACGCCGAGAATTTCGGCTGCGCGTATTAAATTACCGCCGCTCGCTTTGTAACATTCCGCGGCGTTCTGCGCCGCTGTTACCGCTATGCTCAGATTTCCGGCGTAATCCGCCGTCAGTTTGGCGTGGACGAATATGCGCATACAGATCGCCGTCGTAAACGAGAATACCAGTATCGCTATGAGCAGTTCCATCAAAAACAGCGCGGATTTTGACGCGTATTTATGTTTCATGTTGTTTTACTTACCTCCCGCTCCGTATGTTAACGTGCGTTTCGCAGACTTTTCCGCCGTCGGATTCGTATCTTATATACACCAAATCGGATGTTTTCATAGTAAAGTTAAGTTTTTCCGCTTCGACGATATTCTCGCCCATATGCGCTTCAAATTCCGCAAACTCGTCTATAAACAGTTCGCGCAGCCAGCCTTCATGACAGTAGATATATGTAAGATAATCGATACCGCCGATAGTTTCAGTGAATATAAGCGCATCGGTGTCGCCGAATTTTTTAACTGTGATATTGCCTTGTATATCGTAGTTATGCACTTTTGTGATAATATAAGCGAGCGCGGTCCGTTCCTCATAGCGGCTGAGCATTAGCTCTTCGGTGTTTTTATACACGCTTACGCCCGAAATAAGGGTCGTCATAACGGTAAAAGTGAACAGGCAAAACAAAAGCAGTGTAAAAATAACATCAAAAGACCGGGGTTTTATTTTTTTGTGAGAGGAATTATTCATATAGTGCTACCTTTTAGTTTATTTTATTTAATAAGTATTTTAATGTTCGGCATAAGGTTGGACGATATGGCTTCGTAATGGACGATATATTTGTCCGTGTCGACGTTGATTCCGTAATTATCAACCAAATACTGATAATCCGACGGATAAGCGCCCTCAAACGCGTAACAGCTTGCGGCGGCCCTCATAAGCGAAATTTTCGCGATCCGCGCGCCTTCCGCGACGCTGTTACCGGCCGCGTCGCTTAAACCGCCGATGAATAATATAAGTATAACTGCGAAAATAATTATCGATACGACAGTTTCGACCGTGATGACCCTTTTATGGCGGACGTTGTTTTTCATGTGAATCTATCCCCCGATAACGGTCATTATATTCATAAGCGGCAGCATTACGGACAGCAGTATAAATCCGATCAGCACGCTCATGATTATAACAAGCGTCGGTTCAACGGAAGCGACGAGCTCGTCGATTTCGTCGTTTACGGATTCGTCGATACGGCGGACGATCTCGTTCATGATAGTATCGGCCGAACCCGTTTTAAATCCCGATGACAGCATACTTGTATACAGCACAGGGAAAATTTTTGATTTGGAAAGCGCGTTTGAGAAAGATTCGCCGTCCGCGATAAATTTTTTGCATTGTTCGACCTGCGGAGTCAACACGCTGTCGCCTATTATCTTCTGCGCCATTTCGAACGATTCGTCAACGCCGAGCCCGCTTGCGAGCGACATCGAAAGGCTTGCCGCGAAACGCGAAACGGAAATATTGCGCATAAGCCCGCTGCGGCTGAAAAGCAGCCTGCCGGCGACGAAAATCCCCGCCAATAAAACAATCGCCATAATTATTACAATCGCCATATTTTCCGTAATAAACGTCCCGAAATTCATAAGCGCGCTCGCAATCGAGGACATCTGCGCGCCCATTTGATTGTAAACCGTGTTGAAAATCGGCAGCACCTGAGTGATGAGAATCAAAACGATAAGTACGATCATGCCCAGAAGCATGGCGGGATACAATATAGCCCCGCGGATGGTTTTTGCGAGCTGGTCGCGCTGGTAATAGTAATCCGACAGCGTGAAAAATACCTGCTCCAAACGTCCCGTCCCTTCGCCGACGGCGATCATATCGACCGCGTATTTAGGGAATATACCGGGAAAATCCTTAACGTTTGCCAGAGCTTCCGAAAGCGGCATGCCTACTACGGTTTCGTCGTAAAGCGAAGTGAGGATTTTCTTGAAATTTTTATCGGACTCGTCTTCCGCAAGCATGGAAAGTCCGTCAGCTATAGTTATTCCCGCCTGCATGATAAGACCCAGTTCCATGAAAATGGCGCTCATTTGCTGCGCGGGTATTTTTTTAAGTTGATTTTTAATTGTACTCATATATTTTCTCCGTTCCGTGATTTTTAATTAAAAATATTTCATATTCCTATATTTCGAGCCGTCTCCGATAAGCTTATAACCGGCGTCGCTTGAGTTTGTTGTAGAAACGTATGTAGGATCCATCAGTTTCCAATTTTTGCCGTCAAATTGAATAATGCCGTTGATCCAGCCGGTTTCTTTTGTATAAGTATTGATCCACGCGTGATATACTTCAGTGCCTTTCCCGTCAGGAGCATATCCGTGAATATGCTTTGCCGGTATGCCGACGCTCCGGAGCATGGACACCATAAGCGCGGCGTAATCGAAACAAATGCCTTTTTTATTTTTTACGATATTTTCGAGGTCCGGAACATGATACGAAACTTCCTTATTTATAACTTTTTTCGCGTAATCGTAATCATATGAATACGTTGTTATGACATAATTATAAATAGCCTCAATTTTTTTGAGTTCGTCTTTTATATCCTTTACGAGATACGCGGCTATTTTAACGGCTTTGGAATCTTTGTTATAATTAGCGTAAAAGTTCGGATAAGTGAAGCCGTTAATATCATTAGTTAATTTAACGTCAACCGTAACGTCAACGATTCCGGAACCTTTACCGTTTACAATTTCCATCAAAGTAATCTTGTAGGAACCGTTTCCGACGGATAAAGGCAGCGTCGCGTATTCACCGGGCAGTATCCCCGTATAATCGTTTAAAATTTCATTGCCGAACGAGACGCGGACATTGAGCAGGTTTGAAGTTTTTCCGTCGTATTTAACCATAACATAACCTTCGGAAGCGTTCGAGTAATCAATGATACCTACGCCCCTTGAGGCAAGGGATTTACCGTCGGCGGAAGGCATTTTCAGTCCTGTGACAGCCGCCCCTTTGAAAATTGCGTCTTCATCTATTTTAGGTTTAACTGGCGCAGCCAGCGGGATCGTTGTTGACGGCGATAAAGTTGTCGTAACGGGAGGAGACGTTGTAGTAGTCACCGGAGGTTTAGTGGTGGTAACGGGAGCTGTAGTAGTGGTTGTTTCGGGCGGTTTGGTTGTAGTTTCAGCGGTGGTAGTTGTAGTTTCGGGAGATTTGGTTGTAGTCGTCTCAGGCGGCGTTGTGGTTTCAGTTTCCGGCGGAGCGGTTTCAATTAAGGTAGTGCTGTCCGAATCTATCGGTTTAACTGCGACCGTAGTCTCTATATCAGGCGGCAGAGCGCTTTGTTTATTACAGCTGTACAGCAATATTAAACATAAAAATATAAATATAAATTTGCTATTTAATAATTTCATTTAAAAAAATCCTTTACGAAATATTTTCGTCGTTAGTTATTATATCTTACAGTTAATAATTTGTCAATAAATAATGTTGAATATCGCACTTCGATTTGTAAACTATTTGTTAATCTTATAAAAGATTGCATGAATAATTAATATATTAATTGTATAATTTTATTAAAATTTTATAATCTATAAAAAACATGGGGTAAAAACATGAGAAAATTTATTATGATAATATTATTGCTGGTATTGGTTTCGTGCGCGAAAGTTGACGCAACGCTTGCCGGAATGAAGTTGATTTCGAACAATTTCGTTACGTATAACCTTTATGTTCCGGACGATTGGATCGTCACAAGCGACGATTCAACCGGTTACATGGGCGCGTACGTGAGCGAAAGCGACCGTTCGAGTATTAATGTCATCGCGTTTGAAACTAAAGAGCAAATGACGCCCGACGAATTCTGGGAAGGGTACAAAAAAGATCTCGAAACAATTTTCCTCGATATTGAATACGAGACCGTCAATAAGATACTTCTGAACGGTTACGAAGCGAATTGTTATGAGTACAGCGCTACCTTGACAGGTACCGCATACAAATTCATGCAGGTAGTGCGTTTGCATGGGGGTACCGTGTATATAATGACCTATACCGCCGTTCCGGAGAATTATGAGAAGAATCTCGAGGATGTCGCGAAAATTATCAACAGGTTCACATTTAAATAATGAATAAAATATATCTTGACAACAGCGCGTCCGCGCCGATACGCCGCGAAGTCATTGACGTTATGACGCACGTTTACGAAAACATCCACGGCAACCCTTCGTCATTGCACGCCGCCGGATTTGAGGCGGAGAACGTTATCACCGAAGCGCGGCGTAACATATTAAAAGCGTTGAAAATGCAGGGGCGGATAATCTTCTGCGGCAGCGGAACCGAAGCGAACAATCTTGCCGTGTCCGGAACTATCCGCGCCAAGAACCGCAAAGTCAAACGCATCGTCACCACCGACAGCGAGCATCCGTCGATTCTTGAAGCGGTTAAAGTATTGGATGACGTTGAAGTCGTGTTTCTCTCGACGAAACACGGCGTTATCGACATTGAAGAAGTGAAGAACGCCGTCAACGAAGATACCATGCTCGTTTCGGTCATGCTTGTCAACAACGAAACCGGCGCGGTTTACGACGTGAAAACCATCTTCGACGCTGTCAAAAGGATCAACCCCGCAGCCGTCACGCATTGCGACGCGGTGCAGGGTTTTGGGAGGGTTTGCGGAATTAACGCCGATCTTATAACATTGAGCGCGCATAAGATACACGGTCCGAAAGGAATCGGAGCGTTGTTCTGCAAAGAACAGGTGATAACATCGAAACGGTTGGTGTCGATCATATACGGAGGCGGCCAGGAGCGTGGATTCCGGTCGGGAACGGAAAACACGGCGGGGATCGCGGGTTTCGGCGAAGCTGTGAAATATAAGGCGGATATAAATTTAAGAGATCATTTGATTGAAAATTTGCCTGTAAAAGTAAATATTCCGCATGGCGAATACGCCCCGCACATCATCAGCATCACACTGCCGCGGATCAAAAGCGAAACCATGCTGCATTATCTTTCCGGCAAAGGAATTTATGTATCGAGCGGTTCAGCGTGTTCGAAAAACAAACGGAGCCATGTTCTTTTAGCGTTTGGATTAAATGAAATGGAAGCGGATTGTTCGCTGCGGATCAGTTTGAGCGCGTTTAATACAATCGAGGAAATCGACAGATTTATTATAGAGTTAAAAAACGGTTTGGATAGTCTGATTAGGATGTGAAGTAAAAAAGTGATTCAATTTAATAATATCCGTCGTATTTTAAGCCACGGACGCAAAGCGGTTGAGGATTACGGCATGATAGCCGAAGGCGACCGCATAGCGGTCGGGTTGTCGGGCGGAAAAGATTCGATCGCGCTGCTGTGTATGCTTTACAACATGCGTTTGTTCTATCCGAAACGATACGAACTCTGCGCCGTAACGGTTGACATGGGATTCGGAATCGATTTTGAGCCGCTGATAAAATTCTGCGCCGAACTTGAAATCGAATACAAAATAATCCCCACCCAACTCGCAAAACTAATTTTTGAAACGCGCAAAGAATCTAACCCGTGTTCGTTATGTTCGCGGATGAGGCGCGGCATACTTCACGACGCGGTTGTCGCCATGAACTGTAACAAAATCGCGCTCGGGCACCATTTCGACGACGCCGTCGAAACTTTTATGCTGAATTTGTTCAACGAAGGCAGGATCGGCGCGTTTTCGCCCGTAACATATTTGAGCCGCAAGAATATAACTATGATAAGGCCGCTTATTTATGTGCGCGAAAAAGAAATACGTTATTTTATAAACCGCAATCCGCCGCTTCCGTTGATAAAGAATCCGTGCCCCGAAGACGAGAACACGGAACGTGAAAATATGAAAGTGATGCTCGATAAATTGGAGCGCGAAAACAAAGGGTTGAAACACCGGATTTTCGGAGCGATGCAGAAGGCGAACGTTGACGGTTTCGGAATGATGGATAATTCCAATTAGGGTATAAAATTTATATGAAGAAGGGACACGTGGTATCGTGTCCCTGTTTTATTTTATCTTCTCTCCCTTAATAATCGCCGTCAGTTTAACTCTCGCGCCTTCCGTTTCACTCTTAAACTTCGTCGTATTCGCGCCCGTTTTCAAATTCAAATATCCGCTTACATCAGCGACCTCAACGACGTTACCGAACTTATCGTAAACATTCGCCGTAGTTTCGCCGGCTCTGTAATCCAAATACTCCCCGCTCTTGATGGCAGCTTTGAACGAAATCCCGCCGAGCGACGGATTCACGATCACGTTCTCCTTTGTTGAAACCGCCTTAATGTCGCGCATCTTGATACCGTCGTTTTTACCGATAACCCTGACGTGAATATACACGAGCGAGTTCAAATTCGGCGGGAACTCCCTGAACTCCGAGTAATCGCAGCTGACTTTGCCTTCGCGCGCTTCGGGAATCTCGCCGTTATCGGTTTCAACGAGCTCGAAATACTTCCAGCCGTTGAAATCGACTTTAATCAATCTTTCAAGAATCCCGTGCGCGATATGCGGCTGGCTCTTGAGTTTGATTGAAACATACGACCCCTCGTTGTTGCCGTAAATCCAAACGCCCATTCCCAGCGGAACACCTGTGACCGCTAAATCCTTCTTGACTTCCGTAATGACTTCATTCTCATCTAATTCAAGCAACGTAACTTCTTCCTCATTCGACAGCGAATACAAACTTTCAATCCGCAAACCCGCATCCTGTTCGCACACCGGATTGTCAATGACGAACGTATCGTCGCCCGGGCTGAACAACTTCTTTGTCGGATAGAACATACGGTAGAACTCATTGCCGATCAATTTGAAATCCGCGTCCAAATCCTTCAATTGCTCAATTATGTGCGGGGCGAAATAATTCTCAAGCCTTAACTTGTCATACGTGCCTATCAACTCAGTATTCTTAGTCAGCGCCGGCCACTTGTCCTGATCCTGCGCCGCCACGACGATGTAAGACATACCCGTGTTGTACGCTATCGATTTCGCGCCGAGGTAATCAACGTCGTCCTCGAAGAAAAATCTGGTCGAATAACCTGTCAGCAAATCAAGCGGGCAAAGCGTAGTCGGATAAACGGAAATCCATCCGAGCTGACCGGACAGATACATCGCTTCCGCCATATTTTGGTTGTAGTGAATATGCCCTTTAATGAACTGCTTATAGCCCGTGAACGGCGTGTCTAACGCGCCCATTCTCGTGCGCCCGTACCAAAGGCTCGGCGTCATCATGCTGTATTCGAGAATCGGCGGCTTTTCTTGTGTGTACTTCAAAATCTCCGCTACGAACTTCGCGGAATAATACCACGTGAACTCATAATCGTCTATCATGCTCGGCGTGCCGTCCAGCGCGTCGAGATAGATCATGTCGAACCCGCCCTCATTATAAGCCTGCGCGGTGTTGCGGGCGATCTCAAGAAACAGCTCCGAATCCATCTTCGGCACGAACAGGCAGAACATGTGCGCCATATGTTTGACTTGCGCGCCTTTTTTATGCGCCGTGACTTTCGTTCCAAGCGCGCCGCGCTCGACGTTCTTGAATCCTTCCGCGTCAACGTTTCTGAAAACTATCATTTCGTCGCCGATTTGAATGTATAAACTATTCCTGACGAAGAAGCCGGTTATCGTGTTTAAACTTGATGTATCTTCCAATACTTTTATTATATCCGCCGTAGTGGATATATCTTCGGCGAGCGTGTAAACTTTTATCGCGTCCAATTCTTTATACGGAACGGGCGTGACGTATTTCGACATCGGGTCGATAAACTGTGCGTATGTGTGCAAGCCCGACATCATTCCGTACTCTTTGAGCTTGTCGGAAAACTTCCTGAACTCCGTTATCCCGCCGGGGAAATGGAAGTGGAAATCCCCCTGCCTGAACATCCCGCCCTGATGGAAATCCACCTGCGTTATCTTCAGCGAACGGTAATACTCCAGAAGCGCGTCCACTTTCTCGGGAGCCGGACACTCGCCGGAAATGATGTACGTGCCGTTCGCGCCCTCGACGCTGCCCGCCCAAGGACCGCCCGCTCTGGAAACGGTCATCGTGCCGATTTCGATAGGTTCTAATATCTCCTTCATAAGAGGGATCAAACGTTCCTGCGGAACGGCTATCAAAGCCGCCTGCGAACCGACGATACCCGTTCTGCCGAAACACATAGCGCCGATGAGTTTCGTTTTACCGGGAAAACCGAGCGTTTCGGTGAAATTATTCAGCGCGAGCATCGTGCCGCCGCCGGAGATGTTGACCGCGCCGTACACGAATTTGTAAACGTTTTCGGACGCGGAAATAACTTTATAGGTGATGTACTCATCATAAACCGTGACTTCAATCTCAAACGAAATGTCGCCGAAACTGACGGTTAAGATATTATTGTTGAGTAAAATTGTCGGAGTCAACGCCGCGGAACCTTTCTCTTTGTAAAGCGCGGCGAAATTTCCGCTCGTTGAAAGATTCTTGCCGCCGATGGTAAATTCCGTTATATTGCCGTTTTCTTCAAAAGAATAGCGCAAATATTTGTTTTCAAATGTTATCATTTTATTATCCTCCCGGTTTTGTAGTTAAAATAACTTCGCGCAGTGAATTCATGAAATATTTGTAGTTCTCAAACGACGCGTCGTACATTACGAAATGGTCGGTGCCGGGTATGCAGCGCCCATTTTTGATGAGCTTGCGCGCGATTTCCATTTGCTCGTCGATTGCGTCCTTGCCTAATGCGCAGGCGTTCTTCTCAAGACAGCCTATCGCGCTCATAGTCGGGAGTTCGCGCAAGACTTTCAACGTATCGCAGCCCGCGCCGACTTCAAACGGATAAAGCGAGTTGACGCCGTTAGCCGCCATCAGGTGCGCGAGTTCGTCGGTGTAGCCGTCGCTGTCTACGAGCAGGATCGGGATTTTATGCGCGGCGGCGAAATCACAGACTTTTCTGTAATTCGGAGCCATGAACTCGTTGAACGAATCCGGCGAAATGATCGAGCCCGTCTTGCTCGCCATATCCTCCCAGAATTCGACTAAATCGAACTGCACGTCGCGGCACATGATTTCCCAGAGTTTTAAACACATATCGGTGTACGTGTCCATAATGTCGCGCACCAGTTCCGGCTCGTCGTAGATGGCGTAGCACAGGTTCTCGTCGCCCATCATGTTGCGGGCGAACCCGTAAACGCCGCCGTGCGTAAGCTGCAGCGGGAACTCGCGGTCTTTGTATAACAGCGCGTATAATTCCCAGTCTTTGGGGAAACGCGCAGGGTCGTATGGGTCGAGATACGTCGATTTTATCCTGTCCCAATCGTTTGGGGTTTTGACAGGGTATTCGACGTGGTGGGAGTGAAAATTGCCGCTTTTATTTTGTATGGTTACTTGCCCGATACTGCTTTTCACGGTTCGGTCATTGTCGGTTTCGGCGATAACTTCGTAAGTGACCGGACCGCACAGATTAAAGTTTACGGGCGTGATCCTCCAGCCTCTGTAGCCGCCCTCGAATTTCAACAGTTCGTCGATGATTCGCGGCAGGCTCGGATATTTTTCCAGCCAGGGCGGAATAACCGCGGCGTCGCCGCCGAATACTTTCATGAACGGCACGCGGTCTACTTCCTGACCTGTTAATGTGCGGATGAATCTTTCTCTTGTTGTTAAGGTTTTCATTTTATCATACTCCTTTGTAGAATCCCCCCGCCCTTCGGGCACCCCCCTTTGGCAATGGAGGCAAGGAGGTTGCGATTTCCGTTTCTTTCTCTTTCTTGCCCCCCTTGCTAAAGGGGGGATGTCACATCGCCAACTTGTTGGCGTTTGACAAGGGGGATTCCGTTCCCTAATCCTCTATCCCCAAGAACACATTGACCATCTTAGTATAATGCGTCAGAGCTTTAGTTTCGTTCGCCGCGTACCATGTTTCGAAACTCTGCTCGCTCCGCAAGAGCCATTCGACGACGAACCCCATACCCTGCCAGTTATCGAACGTGTAGCCGAAATCGTATACGCGCCCGTCCATGATAAGCTCGATCATCTCGATCGACTGCTCGTCCCTGACGCTCTTGACTTTGAGCGCGATGTCGTAGTATGCCGGCATCAGATACTTCCAGCTCTCCGCGTTCAGAACTTCCGTTACCGCGCCGATCATCTCAAGGTTACTCGCGGTTATCGGTATCGCGAACAGAGACATGCCTCCGTCCGACATAGTTTTGTATCTGTCCTGAATCTCGTCCCACTTCGGATACGGGATAATTCCGTAATCCTCTTCAAGTGCGCGGAAACCATAGTTAAGCCCGCCGGTTATGAATATGCAGCGGCTTCCGACGAAAAGCACCGACCCGCTGTTGCCTTTAGAATAATCATCGTTTTTATCGCACCATGAACCCGGGTTTTCAAAGTGCAGATATTTGAGCTTTTCAATGAGATCCGTCATTTTCGGCGTTTTCAATACTACCTGCGGGATACCGGTTTCGTCTTTCTTCATGATCGGGTTGTCAAACGACTGAAGGAACGCGTTGATAGGACTGAGCGGAGAACCCGAATAACCGAAAAAGTCTTCGGAATCTTTTACGCCGTCGCCGTTAAGGTCTTCGTAAATGTCTTTTGTGAGTTCAAGAAGTTTATCGGCCGTCCATTGACCTTTTTTAACAACGTCATACATATCGGGAAGCATATATCTTTCCGCGTGCATTTTGTTGTAATACATACAGTATGTCGTTGTTTGCGATGAGAGCGAAAAGTCGCCGATCGCTAAATAGGTCTTGCCGAGTACCGACAAGTCGTCAACCGTACTCGAAGACCACCACGGTTTGGAAAAATCAACGTATGGGATATATTCCCACGACAGCATCAACTTTTTCAAAACCACTTCGGAAGTTGACACGCCCTGACCGTAAAAGAAATCGAACGCGTCCTCGTTCGCCATAACGACTTTAGTTACATAATTGTTATTTTCCCAGTATGTGTCAGGGATCAATACAAATTTGATGTTGAACCTGTCTTCAACCGCGACGGTTCTTTCGTAAATTACGTCTTTAATTGTATCTCCGGTAGCTTCTTCCTGAATAATATTACCTGATTCATGCGTCTGGGTCACTATCCTGAATTCCGCTCCGTTGAAATTCATCGCGGGAACCTCGTCTGAAACAAACCGTCTCGCTTCAAGGCTGTCAATGAGTACGTCGTCGGGAAGGTATTGCCCCCCCCCAGTATTGACATTTAATGGTTCTTCGCTTTTGGAACATGCCGCAAGTACCGTCGTAACTAAAAAGCATAAAATCAGCGCGAAACATAACGCCTTTTTTAAATTGAACATAATCTTTCCTCCATTTAATATTTAAATTTATAAATTTTCATCAAAAAACATCAAAAGGGTAACACGGTCTTTTAATGTTTTTAAATTTCAACTGTTTGATATCCACGCAGCTGTCGCCGGGCGTGAACGCAAGAATCGCTTTTTTCGCGATTTCAGCAAGTTTTGGATATAAGTATCCAAGTTTGACTACAATAATATTATATTCGCCGATTTTAACGCCGCCGGATTCGATGATTTCAGGCGAGATGAATCCGCAGCGGTTTTCAGTAACGATAACGTCAATACCTCCCATCGTGATTAAAAATCCTCCGCCTGCCGGTTCGTCGCTCCAGCTCAATATTTCACAATGCTTTTTGACGGTCGCGCCGTTGATTGTGCCGCGTTTACATTGTTCGTATAATTCAGGGCTGTAAATGCCCGCGAAGAGAGTTTTTTTCATACCAAGTTTGATTGCCAAAGACAGCAATAACGTGCTTCCGCCGCCCGCTCCCGCGGTTACGTTGTCGCCGGAATCGCTGCAAAATACAGGCGAATCCGTATATTCCATACAGCGCTTCAACGCTTCTTCAGGCATGTAAGTTTCGACCTGAAACTTGAATTTGGCTTTGATGTTCCAATATATGCCGGCAATCTCACCGGCATAACCATTCGCAACAGCGATATTCTCCTGTTCGTTTGCGTAGCATACGACTACGCTCGCGTGGTTGTTGGGAACGTCCGCCCAATTCTGCCCGCTGAAAAACGAAATGTTCAGTATGCGCGAATCGTTGTCGATCTCGCGCAGACGCTTGTCGAGTATTTGATAGGGTGTTTCGGCCGTGATTATCGTGTCGCCCGCGACAATCGCCGGGATGGTTTTGATGATACATCGCGGCATTATTTTGTTGCGCAGGCAATACAGCAGCAGTTTGGCGGCTTTGATCTGCGTTGCTTCCATATCGGCGTGCGGAGCCGTGCGGTAACCGCAGATGATATTGCAATGGTTGACGATATCCTCGTCGTTGTTGGCGTGAAAGTCCAGCGCGACCGCATAGGGAATGTTGTAGCCGGTTACTTCACGCAGCGCTTTGACGATCGCGAGGTCGCCGCTCCCTGCGCCGTCCACTTCGAGCGCGCCGTGAAGATAGAGCCAAACGCCGTCAACATTACCGGCGTTTTTGAGCGATGTGACGAGCTTGCCCAACAGTTCGCCGAACACTTCTTTCGCGAGCGGACCCGAAGGCAAAGCGTTGCCGTAAATTGACGGGATTACTTCACATTCGGCGAAAACTTCCGTCGCGGGCGTTTTTGTTAACATCCTGTCGCCTTCGACGAAATTAAACGCTTCGATGGTATTCCGAAGCGGGCTTAACGTGTTTACTTCCATTTGTATTGAGCCTATAAAAATTTTCATGGCATTACTTCCTTGCCCTCTTTAGCGCCAATTTATTGGCGCGGGTAAAGAGGGTGGCGCCGTAGCGCCGGGTGTTTTTATTTTTGAAAACGTTTGCTGTTACATCATAATATACCATAATTTAAAATACTTGTCAATATCCAAAATATATTTTCTCCCTTTACAACGTAGCAAATCTGTGATATAATACCCACAGGTGATAATAATTTATGAAATCGGTTTACATCCTGCTGACAAAAACAAATACGCTCCCCGCCCGGATTATCCGCAAGGTGAACGGCGATACATACTCCCACGCATCGATTGCGCTCGATAAAGAACTCAACGAACTTTACAGTTTCGCGCGGCGTAACATCCACTTTCCGCTTATTGCCGGATTCATCCATGAAGACATCGACACGGGAATTTTCGCCCGTAACGGCGACGCGCCTTGCGCGCTTTATGAGCTCGAAATCAACGAAGATACATACGAATCCATCAAATCGCGGATCGGCGATATGCTGAACAACTACGACGCGTACAAATACAACCTTATCGGATTGATTATGTACAACTTCGGCATTTCTATCGAGCGGCGGTATCATTTTGTGTGTTCGCAGTTCGTCGCGCACATCCTTTACACCAACGGCGCGCTGAAATTCCCGAAAAAAATAAACCTCATCAAGCCGGCCGATTTCTGCGATCTGCCGGAACTCCATGAAGTTTATAAAGGGCGTTTACGTAACGTCAAATCTCATTTTCTCTCAAGTTCGCGCATGACTTGATTTGCTTCCTCCTCGTTCGGGCACCACACGTCAAGGTACACCAGATCGCGGTCGAGTTTATCCAAGAGTTCCCGGACTCTTGTGTACGGCGTGCTGATGAGAACGCTTCTACCCGCGTTTTGTATGCGCTTGAACAAGTCGATCCAGTTTAACGGGTCATGGTTTCTGTTCGGCACCCACTGAATCATTTGCAGTTTCTCCAAACGGAACAGCGAATCCAAATGTCTTATCTCCTCTTCGCCGTCAAGGTGATACATTCCGCGGTCAAGCTGATCGTAAGTGGATTTCAAATCGTCGAACACGAACCTGTCAAACATTTCCGGCGAAATCATGACGCACAGGTCGCACTGGTTGCACGTCGTTTTGTCCGGCGTCCAAATTCCGAGCCAGCTTATACTTCCGTCGCCGTTTTCACGTTCGATTGCGGTATGTTTTATCAAATTATCGCGCGCCGCAATGACTTTTTCCGGTTCTTGGACCATCGCGCACAACAGTTTTTCCGTGCCGAGCAAAGCGTCCAGGATATCAATGTACGAACTGAACCCAATCCCCGTAACCAAATAGCTGCCGTCGGCGCGTTCGACGGATTTTTTTTGGATATCCATACTTATGTTCCACCATTTATTGTTGGGAAAATCCGGCTTGTACGCGATTATCTCATCGAGCGTTTGAAAATTCGGCTTGTACCAAGTAGTAGTTTCGGTGAACGTCGGTTCCGCGCCGAAATACGTGACCGTGAACATCGGTCCGAAGTACACGAAATGGAACGGGAACGCCTCCGCATAGTATAAAGTGGAATTCAGCGCGCGGTCTAAGTTGTGGAACACAGTATCGTGATCGGTGTATTTGTCCGGCACGCGGCCGATGTACGGCGGAAGGTTATCAACAGGTTTCGGCGCGCGGACGCTCGCGACGACGCGGTCTACTTTTTTGCCGTTCCACCAATCGGTCATGCGCTGTTTCGCTTCGGTCCAATCCGGCTTGTATTTTTTCATGTTATCGTTCATCATGAATTGTAAACCTCAATAATCTTATCCGCAACCGCTTTGCCGCACGCGTCCATTCCCGCTTCGCTTAAATGAACGCCGTCCTCAACTAAATATTTATCGGTATTTGCGGTTATCAAGGCGTTTAAATCGTTTATGGGCACGCCTTCTTTATTCATAAAATCTGTTATAACGGAATTGAATAAATTTACGTTTTCGTTCCGTATGTGATTTGCTATTGCCGGAGTTGTAGTCGCGAATATAATTTTCCGGGTTTTTGTGCGCAGGATTCTTAATATACGCGACATGTAATCCATATAGGTATAAATTGATGAAAACGTATTGTTGTCAATTTCAACGGTGGAAACATCCCAAAGCCCGTTGTTCCAATGCACAACGTCAATATCTTTCGGAAACGCCGCAAACCATGTAAAAAGGAATTTTAAAGTATAACTGCTCCAGCGGCAGTTTTCATCCGGGGTGTAGACATCCGCGACGCCGTCGAGATAAAATCTGACTTTAGCCTGATAATTCATGCGAATCGAATCGCCGAGCAAAACTACGTTCATAATCCAAGCACCGCCGCGCCGATGATACCGGCGTCGTTTCCTAACTCGGCTATTTTTATTTGCGTTTTTCTTCTTTCGATTGCCGGTTCGTTATTCAAAATTGCCATAAGCGGTTTCATCAAATAGTCGCCTTCGTTGCATACGCCGCCGCCGATGCAGAGTATCTCCGGCTGGAACAGCAGGATGATGTTGCCGATACCGCACGCAAGATATTTTATGTACATATCGACGACTTCGCTCGCGGCTTTGTCGCCTTTCTTCATTGCGGCGAACGCAGTCTTGCCGCTCAGCTTATCAATGGAATTTTCGCACATATCCCACATCACCGAGTCTTTGTTTTCGAGCATTTTTTCGCGCGTCATGTTGATCAGCCCCGTCGCGGAGCTGTAAGTTTCCCAGCAGCCGTAGCGTCCGCACGTGCAGGGACGGCCTTTGTACTCGATAACCATATGACCGAGTTCGGCTCCGGCGTAATTGAACCCCGCGTACAGCTTGCCGTTGATTATAACGCCGCCGCCGACACCCGTTCCGAGCGTGATGAAGACAGAGTTGGCGACATTCTTAGCCGCGCCCGCTATAGCCTCAGCCCAAGCGGCGGCGTTAGCGTCGTTGTCGATGTAGACTTTCTTGACAGGTATAAAACTCATCAATACTTCCGAGATAGGGAAGTGCAGGAACGGCAGGTTGTTCGCGAAGTCGATCATACCCGTAGCGGCGTTAGCCGTGCCCGGCGCGGCGATGCCTGCGTATTCGATATCATCGAACGTAAGCCCGCACTCTTCCACAAGGCGCGCGCAAAGCGCGCCCATGTCGCGGATAATCTCTTTAGGGTCGCGGTTGCCGAGCGTGGGAGTGCTGCCTTTTTTGATGATTTTGTAATTCTCGTCAACGATTCCGGCGGCAATATTCGTTCCGCCTAAATCAATACCAATATAATACATATTATTTTTATTCCTCCCGAATTTATTTATAAATTTTGTTTATTATTTTTTAATATATCGCGGATTTCCGTAAGTAATTTTTCCTGCGCGGGAATTTCGGGGGGCGGCGGAGGCGGCGCGGGTTCCGGCGGATGTTTTAATTTATTCATGCCGCCGACGATAAGTTTTATCGCGATGAAACACGAAATCGCGACAAGCAGAAAGTACACGATGTTCTGTATGAACATCCCGTATCTGATTGCCGTTTCAGGGGTTATGATGTTGCCGGCTTCGTCGATAACCGCTTCGGATATAACAAGTTCCAGCTTGCTGTAATCGAGTCCGGCGGTGAATTTGCCAATGACAGGCATGATTATATCGTTGACCAGCGAATTGATTATCGACGTGAACGCCGACCCGATGATAATACCGATTGCCATGTCCATGACGTTGCCTTTGAAAGCGAATTTTTTAAAGTCGTCGAAGATTTTTGGTTTTTTCATTGTTATGTAGCCTCCTTTTAAATTAAAACACCCGCCGCCTACGGGTGTTTTTACCCATACGCTATATCAAAAAGCTCGCTCAGCCGCTCATGTTTCCCATCAAGGTACAGCGTCGCGAACAGCACTTCAAGCCCGGTCGCGCGCTTGTATTCCATAGCCGTCGCGCTTTTGGGAACGTTCGCGTCTTTGATATTGCGCCCGCGCTTGTAGACCGCCAGTTCATCCTCCGTCAGCACGCCGATTATCCGCTCGACCGCCGCGCTCTGCGACTGCGCCGTCACGTAATTTCGTGAAATTTCATTGAGATTTCCCGCCGTAGTATGGAAATTTTTAATCAGCATCGCGCGCGTCATCAATTCAATCACGGCGTCCCCGAGATACGCCAACGCGGAATTTGTATAATTATTAATTTCAAATCACCTTTTTTATATGTCTTAGCCATAAACGCTTCGGCCGGTTCATATTGTAATAAATTCTATCCCACAGACCACGCAGGTAAACGCCGATCTTTTTGAGTTCTCCGCGCGAGCAGCCCGGTCCGAATTCCTCTTTTTCCATGTAGAACATTATATCGTTGAACTCAGTGTCAGTCATAGATTCGGAAACGCGCCGCGCATATTCCGCAGGCAACTCTCCTGTTTCGGGGATATAACCGCCGGCAGATTGTATTTCCATGATGTAATCGGCGAGCTGCTTTGTGAGTTCGCGGATTTCCTCCGGCTCGAGATTCGCGCTTTTTTCGGCGATATTGATCGCCGCATAGCGTTTGACGAGTTCGTTTTTGGAATTGATTCGGATTTTAATCACTATCAACGTACCAATGATACCCAGAACTGCCAATATTAAACCGCTGATAATTCTAAATCCGTTGGCAATTTCTTCAACGGTAAGCGGGTTTTCTTCAAATTCGATTTCTTCGTATTCAGGTTCCGGCATCATTTCGCCCGGTGATGATTCCGAATTTGTCCGCGGGGGAGAAACTTCATACGGTACGTACATCTGCGTGTAATAAGTCGGCGTAGCCTCGTACTGCATCCACCCCATACCGTCGATGTATACCTCAATCCACGCGTGCGCGTTGTAATCGTGTACCTCGGTGATGTAGTTGCCCGCGCGGTTGTCGGCGTCGTTGCGCCTGAAATCCGACGCGACGTAGCCCTCCACATATCGTGTGGGAATGTTCATCGCGCGCAAAATCATCGTCGCTGCGGTTGCGAACTGAACGCAATAGCCTTCTTTGGTGTCGTTTAAGAATATAGCGAGCGCTGACGCGTCGTCAAATTCCGGCGACGGTTCGACCGGCGACAATGTGTAATTATAGTTGTCGTTTAGAAAATTAACCACTTTCAACACCGTATTATGTATATAAACAACGCTTGCAGAATCTGAGTACCTTCCGATTGACCTTGGAAGTGTATTTACTATCGGCACAATCACCGTGTACAGATCCGCTTCCGGCAGCGCGAGATAATGTTCGCGCACGTACTGCGAATATAATTCGCGCAGCACGATGTTTTCATAGATAAACATCTGCCGTTCGACGTTATCCATTTCGAAAAACCGTTCGACAACCGTCGGCTCGGCGTATTTGATTTCGTAACTGTCAAGAACCGATTTGTAATTGAAAATTATACTGCTTATATTTGTTTCCCGGGCGTTTATGTTTGCGCCTATCGTACTCATGGAAACATTATAATAAAACATATTTTTATACAAATTGTCGAGATACTCCGGATGGCGGTAAATCGGCACGAACGCCAATACGCGGTAATTTCTGTTGAAATTGAACCAGCTCGTCGTTACGATACCTTCATGATACGGAGTCCACGAGCTTGAATACGGAACTCTGTCGCGCGAACCGTGTTCAAGCAGGTTCACGCTCGCGTTCATTATCGACGGCACGTAGAGGAGGTTGGATGTTGACCTGATCCCGCTGATATCCACCGCTTCCGTGATGAACCCGTGCTCAATGAAGTTGCCGTATGACGAAGAACTGAACGACGTGAACCGCGGATTAATCGCGTTGTAAAAATTATATGTCAATTGTTCGGGCGTGAAGTTGGGCGTGAACATATTGTTATATCGCTCCACTTCATCGGTCGTCGCCGAATACCAGCTGTCGCCGCGGTAATACGAACCGACCCAGCTCCTCATGTAAACGGGCGTATTATAACCCGATTCGACAGTCATCATCACTTTTCCGGAGAATGACCGGCTTTCCGCGCGGGTGTTGCGCGGGTTAAGCGTGTCCATATTCCCGACGAATCCCAGATCCGACATGTTGGGCATATCGCCGATGATAACGGACGAGATCATAGCGCGCGCGTATTCAAGACGGTCGTTGATAAATTCAATTTCCCGCCAGCGTTTCGTAATAGTCATCGCGGGTATAGAAATTATAACTATCGCAAGCAGCAATGCGGCGAACCCCGCGAACCCGCCGAGCGCGTGCTTTTTGAAATACCCGAATTTATTTTCCGGCTCTATATAGTTGATATAGTAGGAGTCGTAAAGTTTCAAAACTATAATCGCGCAGAGCGCCGCGAGAATCAGGGCGAATCCGAAATTAGAAGTGCTGATGTTGTATGTAAAAACCGTCGAACAGATGAATAATCCTGTTATAAGGCAGGGTAAAAAGCGCGTTTTCCGCATTATACACGCGCTGAATATAGCGGTAAGCAGGATGCCTGTAAATATAAAAACGATTAAAATCAGAGTAGATTCGTTTGCGTCCGGCTCGAATTCCGTGAACAAAAACGGTCGGAATGACTTATATCCGGCGTCTTCGAGCCGTTTCATCATCAGATTTATTACCGTCTGAAACGATAAAACGATAAAATCAATTATGTTTTCGATGAAAAATGTCAGCAACAACGCGGTTATTGCCGTCAATCCGAGTACAACGAGCGCGGGAATTATGCCGATCTGTATTACCGCAAATACCACCGAAGTTGCCAAAGATATGACAAATATGGAAATACTTGAAATCTGAAATTGAAAAGCGTCGGCAATAAATATCAACAGACCGAATACAGCCGTCGCGGTTACGACCGCGCGCATAAAATACGCCGAAAAAACGGCGCCCTTAGAAATAATCTGCCGTGACGGCGAATATATGAATTCAAACGGGTTTCTTGGTTTTTGTTTTTTTGTTTGTAATTTTTCTTCTTTCAAATTATCAATCCTTGTTAAAAATTAAAATTTCGTCTCATACACATTAACGCCGTTAAGCACCAATTGATCTCTGCACGCTTTTTCACGTTCTGCGAACGCATCCAACTTTTTCTCGTCGGCAACTTTCTCCGCCGCGGAAAAATGATACAGTTCAACGTTGATCTGTAAGCCCGCGATTCCCGTCAGATCCGCTACAACGTCCTGATCGATCATTCCGGTGACGAATATCATCGTTACCGCCTGCGTTTCCGTCGCTAAAGCGGCGAGCCGCGTGACTTCTTTATCCGCGCCGCACAACTCCGCCGTCGCGAACATTTTGAACACGCGATCAAGGTCGGAAGCCGTCTGCAATTTGCATATCTGCGCGCCGCTTTCGATTCGCTCGTCGTACCAAATGATAGTACATCCGTTGCCCTCCTGCAATTCGCGCAATGCCGCCGCCAGCGCCGTTTCGATAACGCCGTCCGCGACAAATTCGTTAATATCGTCAGAATATGTCTTATCCTCGGTGGTGTAATTCGCCGCCATATCGACGAAAATATAAATCGTTTTCCCCGAATTCATGGCGAATTCTTTGACCATAAGTTCCTGCGTTTTCGACGACAGTTTCCAGTGGATATTCTTCATGTGGTCGCCGGTGAGATACGTGCGTATCTCGTTGAGTTCCGAGCGGTCGACGCCTATGATATTCTTAGTCGAGTCGGTATTGACGTCAGACGCGGAAGTCCCTGCCTTCGCCTCAAGCACAAAACGGCGCGGCGCGACAAAAACAGATGTGTATACGTCGATATTTAAACTTATTCTGAAAATGCGGAAAAGGTCCGAAATATATATTTTTTTAACGCCTATCTGATAACTTCCGCGGTATTTGAAAACAGGCTTTTCTGCGATTCTGTAGAACCCGAACGGCGCAAGACTCAATCCGACGCGCTTCTCAACGCAGCGGACAATGTCGTCGTTCGGCATGATAAGGTCGGCTTCTATGAACGGATACGGCAGGATCGCGTCATTTATGATTTTAATATTGTAATCGACGGGAATATTCTTTACCGTTTCGATGCTGCTGTCTTTGACGTAAACCTTTATAGCGACCAATGCCGTCAGCATATACAAAAAGCTGATTACAGGCAGGATCAGCACGAAAACCAACATCAAAGACGACAAAGGAGACCGCAAAGCCTGTGTAAATACCAAAGCTCCAGCCAAAATACAAATATAAAAATTGAAACCGCTTGTCAGGGCAAACTTTCTTCGCTTTTTAGGCGGCATAAATTTAACGGTTTTTTTCATCTTTTTGATTTGAACGGTATTTCGGTTTTGCGCATAATTTCGCTCAATACGTTGTCGGCTGTTATGCGGTTTAGTTTGGCTTCCTGCTTTAAAATTATCCTGTGGGCGATAACCTGCTTGTATACCGAACAGATGTCTTCGGGGACGACATAATTCCTGTGGTGCGTGAACGCGTAAGCCTGAGACATGCGCATAAGCGCGAGAGATGCGCGCGGGCTTGCGCCCAGAGCGAGGTTTTCGTTCCTGCGCGTAACGGACGTCAGCAGTACGATATATTTATACAATTCGTCGCTGACATTTACAAGCTGGGTAAGTTTTCTGATTGCGGTAATATATTCGAGCGAAGAAACGGATAATATTTTATCGGCAGGATTAACCGTTTTGCGCGCCGATATAATATCAACTTCCTCGTCGATCGAAGGGTAGCCCATAGTGATCCGCGCGCTGAAGCGGTCTAACTGCGCTTCCGGCAACGGATACGTTCCCACAAACCCCGTCGGGTTCTGTGTCGCGATTACCATGAACGGATTCGGCACTTCGTAAGTCACGCCGTCAACTGTGACGCGGCTTTCCTCCATCGCCTCAAGAAGCGACGACTGCGTTTTCGGCGACGCGCGGTTGATCTCGTCCGCGAGGAGAATGTTACACATTACGAGCCCTTCCTTAAAATCAAAGCTCTCTGTCTGGCGGTTATAAATGTTGAAACCCGTGATATCTGACGCCATAACATCCGGCGTGAATTGGGCGCGCTTGAAATTCAGCCCGGCGGCTTTCGCAAGGGAAGCCGCGAGTGTGGTTTTTCCGACACCCGGAACGTCTTCGATGAGTACATGTCCGCCCGCAAACATAGCGGTGACAAGCATAGAAACGGCGTTGTGCTTGCCCAAAACAACTTTTTCAATTTCGTTGATTATGCTGTCAGACATGCCGTATGCAACTTCAAATTGCTCGTCATGTTCTTTATTCATCGGTTGATTGAACCTCCGCAATTAAAAATATTTTATTCTATTATAACATATTAAATATAAAATTACAACTGTATTTTTTATTTTTTATGTAAAAAAACGTGTTGAATTTTTTAGCAGGGTGTGCTATAATATGATGGGTGATAAAATTTATGATATACGATGTCTTGATAATCGGAGCGGGAATAACCGGATGTATGACGGCGTACCGGCTTGCGGCTTACAAATTAAAGACAGCCGTCGTCGAGGCTTACGGCGACGTCTCGATGGGCGCGACGAAAGCCAATTCCGCGATAGTCCACGCGGGGTTCGACGCTGAGTGCGGTACGTTGAAAGCTAAGCTGAACGTCGAAGCGTGCGCGGAAATGCCGGCTTTGGCGAAACTGCTCGACGTTGAGTACAATCAATGCGGTTCATTGGTTTCGGCGTTCAGCGAAAAAGAAGAGGAAAAAATAAAAGAATTATATAACCGCGGTATTAAGAACGGCGTTCCGGACTTAGAAATAGTGCGCGGCGAGAGATTACATAAAATGGAGCCTAACCTGTCGCGGGACGTAGTCTCCGCTTTGTACGCTCCGACGGGCGGGATAATTTGTCCGTGGGGTTTGACCATAGCGGCGGCGGAATCGGCAGCGGTGCATGGAACGGATTTTTATTTTAATTTCAGGGTTAATAAGATAACGAAAACGGATGATGTGTTTACGGTGAGTTGTGATAATCGCAGCCTGCAGGCGTATAGGATCGTCAACGCCGCCGGAGTGTGGGGCGATTATATCGCCAGCGTTGCCGGCGAACAAGATTTCCCAATCCGTATAACTCCACGGCGCGGCGAATATATGATTCTCGACAAAAGTTATGACACTGCGAATCACATTCTGTTCAGTATTCCGTCGGAGAAAGGTAAGGGAATCCTCGTTTCGCCGACAGTTCACGGCAACGTTATCGTCGGACCGAACGCTTACGCCATCGATGACAAAGAGGATAAATCCACAACCGCCGACGGCTTGAAGGAAATCAGCGATGGCGCGGTGCGGCTTGTGCCGAGCTTGAATCTGAAAACGGTTATCACGTCGTTTTCGGGAATCAGACCCACGCCGAACGCCCACGATTACTTTATCGAACCGTCGGAAACAGTGGTCGGGCTTGTTCACGCGGTCGGGATAGAATCGCCGGGATTCGCGTGCGGCCCGGCTTTGGGGAACTATATCGTGAAAAAACTTGAGGAAACTGGTTTGAAATTAGAGAAGCGTGAGGATTATACAGGTGCAAGGCCGCCGATTTTGAAGTTCAATTATTTGGATGACGAAGGTAAACGGAAGTTGATTGAATCGAATCCAAACTACGCTAAAATCGTCTGCCGCTGCGAAACAATAACAGAAGGCGAGATAATCGACGCGATCAACCGCCCGATACCCGCATTAGACTTGGACGCGGTGAAACGGCGCACACGCGCCGGAATGGGCAGGTGTCAGGGCGGTTTCTGCTCGATGCGGGTTGCCGCGATTATCGAGAGAGAAACGGGATCATCTGTGACGAAACACGGCGGGAAGAGCTGGGTGTTGGGAGATTGAATATGTATAAAATCGATAATAATGAAATGCTGAAATTTTTTCAATCGAATAACGAAATTCGGTTTTATTATACTTGCTGCAATAGTGTAAATGCAGGAAAAAAAGGATACGGTATAAAAAAAGTTGAATTTTATACTCCGGAAGAAAGCAAACCAAGTCTTGAATATGTTGAATTTATTGAAAATTTGTTTGATGAATTAGTCGTGTATATTAATACAAGTTCTGATAATTTTATTGAAAAGACATGCAAGAAAATTATAGAAATTTATAAATCATATAAAGTTATCCGAATCAGCACGCCGAATATTCATTTAATGAAAAATAATACTATTTTGAAATATTTTAATATTTCGGATATTAATACAATTGAATATGGAGTATTCGCGCTTTTATCCGAGCAAAACCTGCCGAAACTTGTTATACCGGATGGTGTGGAAATCGTTCTTGCTTCTTCTGAAGATGAGAAAAAATTGAAGAATTTAGATAATACGGAATGGGACAGATTACCTGCAAATTTAATGTATAAAGAAGATTCGGATTTC
>Ga0123353_10000806_pt1 | contig 38117 bp, 44 predicted proteins | sample TergutLab28metaG_3_FD_92763 | JGI IMG/M metagenome (GOLD analysis project Ga0123353, IMG submission 92763) | Labiotermes labralis P3 segment gut microbial communities from Petit-Saut dam, French Guiana - Lab288 P3 | ecosystem: Host-associated > Arthropoda: Insects > Digestive system > Gut ... | reverse complement strand
TTCCTGCTGTGCGACTGCTTCAACTGGGGCGTGCGGTACAAAATGTACGACGAGATGCGCCGCACCAGCCCGGACGAGCATTTCGCCAGCCTCAAGCGGGTGATCAGCGCGGCGGCGGGCAAGGAGCGGCGGCTGACCGTGATCATGCCCATGCTCTATGAGGGGCGGCAGCACTGGCGCTCCGGCCGCGAAAGCCTGGACTGCGCCATGGCCCTGCAGGAGCTGGTGCAGCTGGGGGTGCAGAACATCATCACCTTCGACGCCCACGACCCCAGGGTGCAGAACGCCATCCCCAACTGCGGCTTTGAAAGCGTGCCCCCCATCTACCAGATGATCAAGGCCATTCTCAATAATATCAGCGATATCAATATCGACAAGGACCACCTCATGGTCATCTCCCCCGACGAGGGGGGCATGAAGCGCAGCATCTTCTATTCCAACATGCTGGGCGTGGATCTGGGCATGTTCTATAAGCGCCGCGATTACAGCGTGGTCAAGGACGGGCGCAACCCCATCGTTGCCCACGAGTTTTTGGGCAGCAACGTGCAGGGCAAGGACGTCGTCATCGTGGAGGACATGATCGCCTCCGGCGACAGCATCATCGACGTGTGCACAAAGCTCAAGGAGCTGGGCGCGGAGCGGGTGTTTGTGTGCGCCTCCTTCGGGCTGTTTTCCGGCGGCCTGGGGCGCATGGACGCCGCCTACAGGGCCGGCCTGTTCGACAAAATCTTCACCGGCGATATGATTTACACCCCCCCGGAGTTGAAACAGCGCGAATGGCACATCAGCGTGCGCATGTCGAAATATATCGCCTTCCTCATCGATACCCTCAACCACGACCAGTCCCTTTCCAAGCTGCTTGCGCCCGCCGACAGGATACAGAGGCTGCTGGTGAGCAAGGGCTACAGGCTGGGGTAGATGCTCTGCGAAAAATCCCCGCCCGGCAAAACCGGGCGGGGCTGCAGCTTAGCTTCTGCGAGGCCGGCAGCCGGCATGCGAAGCATCATGTCGGCTTCCTGAGCCTTCTGTAAAGGTTCCCCAAAAAGCGTTTGATGATCCAGATAGGGTTGATGCTGCCCAGCGCTTTTCGCAGTTCGGTATTTGTTTCCCTCAGTTTTTCGTTCTTCTCTTTCAGCGCGGCGTTCTTTTCCCGCAATTCTGTATTTTTTGCGGAAAGCGCCGCGTTTTTTTCTTTTAATTTTTCGATTTCCCCCGCCTTTTTGGCTTTATAGGCCGCCGTCTTTTCCGCCCTTTCCCTCGTGCCGGCGCGCCATTCGTGCAGCACCCCGCGCATGGCCCCGCTCTGCCATGCATAGAGTTCAAGCGGCGTATACTTCGTTTTGGCCAAATCCTCCAGCGGCCGGGTATCGTCCTTCATCCCATCGGCAAAGGCTGTGATTTCCCTGATCAGATTCTCCCTCGCCTCCAGGTAATCCGTGGGGTTGGGGGGAGGGGACGCGAAATCATAGGCGGTATTTCCGCTGAGGAAATCATCGGGGGATACGCGGTGGAGCCACGAGCGGTAGGGGGTCATCCGGTCGTCGTTTTCCTTGCGGCTGACCAGCAGCACCGGAACCCCCATCGCCAGGCAGGGGAGTGCGCAGTGCAGCCGTGAAGTAACCACAAGCTTCGCGTTTTGATAGTCCATCAAAAGCGCTTCCACCGCCCGGAACCTGTCATCCCAGGAAACATCGGCGTTTCCGTGGTAATAATCCACCTTATGAGTTCTCGTTATCACGGCGAACCCCGTGCCCTCCAGTTCTTTCCGCGCTTGGCGCTCGATATCGTCATCCAGATCCACGAGGCAGGCATATTCTTCTTCCGCCTCGATTTTCGGCATATTCGGCAATGTGAGCGTGACGCAGCCGGAGAAATAGGCTTCCACGCCGTTCCTCCGCATCAAATCCACGGTGAACTGGTCGCGGCAGCCTATGGGCCCATAGGCGTTCAGATAGTCCGCGCCCAGACCGGTGATGAACTGCTCTTTCGCGGGGGAAGCGAGGGAATTCTCCCCTATCCAATAGTGAAACGAGATGAATTTCGGGATCAGGCACCGCGCGGGGGGCCAGCTGTATTTTTCCCACATGAACCAGCCGGCCATGAGAATCGCCACAGGTTCGCCATCCGCGCTCTCAAACTCGGCCGTGCGCTCCCTGTCGATAAAATAGTCGATTCGGGGCAAAAACCTTGAAGCGGCATAGCACCAGATGTCGTCCCCCATATTCATTGTGGTTTTATAAGAGAGCAGCCCGAATTTCACACGCATTCTCCCCTGAAACTATACGCTCAGCAGCCCCGCGTCCAGCACGAACTGCCCCCCGGTGATGTAGCGCGCCGCGTCGCTGGCGAGATAGAGCACCATAGCCGCCACGTCCTTCGGCTCCACCCAGGGTACGGGCTGCAAATTCCCGGCGCTGGCCTCGGCGATCTCCATGGGGGTCTTGCCCTCCATGGCGGCAAGGCCGTCGTTCATGGGGGTGTTGACCCCCGTGGGGTGGATGCTCACCACGCGGATATTCCAGGGCGCCAGCTCGATGGCCCAGGATTTCGTCAGGCCCGTCAGGCCCCATTTGGAGGCCGCGTAGTGGCTCAGCCGCCTGCCGCCCCGCAGGCCCATCACGCTGGAGTTGTTGACGATCACCCCGCTGCGGGCCGCCTTCATGTGGGGCACCACCCGCCGGGCCGCGATCATCGGCCCCTTGAGGTTGATGTCGATCATGGCGTCCATTTCCGTATCGGTCATGGCGTCTATCTCGGCGTAGGCGCAGATGCCCGCGTTGTTGAACAGGATGTCGATTTTGCCGAAGGCCGCGATGGCTGCTTCCACGGCGGCGGTTACTGCTTCATCGTCGCGCACGTCGCCTAGGCAGACAAGGCATTGCCTGCCCAGGGCTTCAATTTCACGCGCCAGAGACTCCAACTCCGCGCCCGCGCCCGCGGCGTAGGCCGGGTATTCAATCTTCGTGCCCACGTCAAAGGCGACGATGTCCGCCCCCGCACGGGCGAAGGCCAGGGCGGTTTCGCGCCCCTGCCCCCGGGCGGCCCCGGTGATGAAGACGGATTTGCCGGTGAAGTCGTACATGGTACTTCTCCTTTGCTTTTTTACGGGCAGGTCACAACACATCGGCCACGCGACGCACGGCCTGATTCGCCGTGGACATGGCCGATTTGATGTCTGTTGTTTGGGTGGTGGGTATGGGATTATCCGTTTTCCGGCGAAGGTTGCGTTTTTTTATCCCCAGTGGCTTTACCGACACCAAAACCGCCGGCCGCGCCGAGGAGAGCATAAATCACTCGCTCCAACAGCTCTAACAACTCAGGTTTTCCCCTATACATGAACAATACTACAGAAATTACTGCGAAAACACCAATGATGACGGCCACAAAAATGATTGCTTTGAACATTCGTTCTTTATGTTCATGTTCGAGCTTCTTGTTTTCGAGGGAATCTTTTCTTGTTGTTTTTACTTGCGTAAAAGCTATGAATGCTAGTACAGAGTTTCTATCACTCTCACCAGGAAGCAACTGATTTAGCATCTCTAGCTCTTCATTTGTAACCGAAGAACTCATCATCCACCTCCTCGCAGCTCAAGAAGTTTTAGCACTGCCTCTTGCTGCGGTTTCGTTAGTGATGCGAATTGAGAAATCAATTCACTACTGTCAATTGGCGGTTGATCGAATGATATACGGTTTAGATCTAGAATTTTTTCCATTAGAACAGCATGATGTCTTTGCTCCTCAGGATCAAACAAATATTTTGCAATGACTGTGGGAAGCGTTATCAATGCTACAACTATTACTGACAATCCGCCAATCGTGATGGCAATAGTCACCATTTGATTCACAAATGAAAATGAGTAGACCATGACAGAAATGAGGACGGTTATTACCATAACCAATAAAGATATTGTAACAGAGAACATGGTCTTCTTTAATTTTTGTCTTTGCTCTATTGTCCTTACATATTCTTCCATAAACGTGCTCGTTAACTGCATGTTGCGTTCATTGCCTTCTGCATGCAAAAGATCGTTCGATATTCGCGTTTCTGCAAACATGTGTTCTTCGCCTTTCATAATCTTCACCTCCTATACATAGTATGCGCGCCATCTGTCTTCATCATAACATATTCGTCCGCAATTTGCAACAATTATTTTCACATCCCCGCCACCACGACAGCCCCCTCCTCCTCGCTGAGCAGCACCTGGCTCAGCTTCCTGTCCACGGCCTCCACGATCTGCGTGGTGATGGGGTCCTCCACCTGGCGGCGCAGCACGCCCAGCAGGTCGCGGGCCCCCCGGGCGCCGCCCAAAGCCTGTTCGGCAAGGACCCGTACGGCCTCGTCGGACCACGAAAAACGGATGCCCTTTTCCAGCAGGGAATCCCGCAGCTCCTCCAATTGCAGGCGGGCGATCTCCCGGTAATCCCCCCCGTCCAGGTCGCGGAAGAAGACTATCTCGTCCACGCGGCCCAAAAATTCGGGGCGCAGGAACCCCTTGATGGCCTTCATGCAGCGCTCCTTCGTGGCGCTTTCTTTCGTGACGCCGAAGCCCAGCGCGCCCTCCCGGCGCTCGCTGCCCGCGTTGGAGGTCATGATGATCACGGTATTCTCGAAGGCTACCTCGCGGCCCTGGGCGTCGTGGATGCGGCCCTCGTCCAATATTTGCAGGAGGATGTTCATCACGTCCGGGTGCGCCTTCTCGATCTCGTCGAACAGCAGCACGGAATAGGGCTTGCGCCTTACCTTCTCTGTCAATTGTCCTGCTTCATCGTAGCCGATATAGCCCGGCGGCGAGCCGATGATGCGGGATACCGCGTGCTTTTCCATGAACTCGCTCATATCCAGGCGGATGAGGGTCTCGGGCTTGTCGAAGAGCTCGGCGGCCAGGCGCTTGACCAGCTCCGTCTTGCCCACGCCCGTGGGGCCCACGAAGATGAACGAGGCCGGGCGGCGCTGGGGGCTCAGTTGCACGCGGCTGCGGCGGATGGCCCTGCCCACGGCCGCGACGGCCTCGTCCTGGCCGATGATGTGCTCTTTCAGCGCGCCCTCCAGGCCCTGGAGGCGGCGCACGTCGCTCTCCATCACCTTTTGGGCGGGGATGCCCGTCCACAGCTGGATCACCCTTGCCACGTCGTCCTCGGTGACCAGGTTGTCCGCCGCCTGCGCCTTCAGCGCCGCGACCTTGCCCTCCTCCCGGATCATCTCGCTACGGATGACCGAAAGCCGCTCGTAGTCCGGCTCCGGCTGGTCCATCAGGCCGCGCTGCTGGTCCATCAGGCGCTGGATCTTCATGCGGACTTTTTCCAGCTCGTCGATGGAACGGTTGCGCAGGTTGGCGCAGGTGCAGGCCTCGTCCAGCAGGTCGATGGCCTTGTCGGGCAGAAAGCGGTCGCTGATGTAGCGCTCGCTGAAGACGACGGCCTTGCGGATGATCGTGGGCGTGACCTTTACCTTATGGAACGTCTCGTAGTATTCCTTGATGCCCTCAAGGATCTGGCAGGTCTCCTCAATGGAGGGCTCCTCTATCTTTACGGGCTGGAGGCGGCGCTCCAGGGCGGCGTCCTTCTCGATGTATTTGCGGTACTCCGTGAAGGTGGTCGCGCCGATGATCTGCACCTCCCCGCGGGAAAGGGCGGGCTTGAGGATGTTCGCGGCGTTCATGCTGCCCTCGGCGTCCCCCGCGCCCACCAGGGTGTGCACCTCGTCGATGAACAGGATCACGTTGCCCAGGGCCTTCACCTCCTCGATGAGGCCCTTGATGCGGCTCTCGAACTGCCCCCGGAACTGGGTGCCGGCCACCAAGGCGGTCATATCGAGGAGATGGATCTCCTTTTCGCACAGGCGCGAGGGCACCTCCCCCGCGGCGATGCGCAGGGCAAGGCCCTCGGCGATGGCCGTTTTGCCCACGCCGGGCTCGCCGATGAAGCAGGGGTTGTTCTTTGTGCGCCGGCAGAGGATCTGCGTGGCGCGCTCGATCTCCTCCCCCCGCCCGATGATGCGGTCCAGCTGCCCGGCCCGGGCCTTTTCGGTCAGGTCGGTGCAATACTGCGAGAGGTATCGCTTGGACTTGTCCTTTTTGCCTTTGCCTTTGCCTCTGCGGGGGGCGGCCACCGTTACAGGTTCGTTGGGGCGCTGCGGCGCCTCGCTTTCGTCATCCTCGAAGTCCTCTTCTTCGTCGTCCTCGTTTTCACCGAAGACGGCGAAGGGGAGCATCTCCCCGGCCACCGGGGTGATCCCGGGGATGCCGTTCATCATCTGCCGGAGCATATCGCCGCCGCCGCTTTCCAAAAAGGCGTTGAGCTGGTCGCCGGCGGTGTCGATCTCCTCCTGGGGCAGGCCCATATTGCGCAGCATGGCCTTGATGGGCCCGATGTTCATCTCCATGGCGCACTGCAGGCAATAGGCAGTCTGCGCCGTGCCCGGGCCGTCCACGCGGCTGATGAAGAACATGGCGGGGCGTTTTTTGCAGCGGTTGCACATTGGCTGGGGCATTTTTGCTTACCTCGCAAGTTTGGTATTTAACAAATGCGAATCACAGGTGGAATCCGCCCTTTTTCGCCCCCTCTGCCGCCGCCCTTAAGGGCAAAGTGGCGGCAGAGGGGGTAAAATAAGCTGGCACGCATTGTCAATTGTCAACCGGTTCCTTCTTCTCCTTCCCCAGTATCTGCCGCGCGGTATCCGGCACATAGCTGAAGAAGGCTATAAACGTGAGCGCCACGCTGATCACCACCAGCGCCTGCACGGCCCACGGCGGCAGCACGAACCACTTCACCCACTGCGTGACGACGCCCACGCCCGGCCCGGCCAGGAAGAGCAGGAGCATCACCACGTAGAACGCGACGGTGGCGGCCTTGCCCCAGATTTCCGCCGCCACGGGCCGCTTGCCCAACAGCAGCACCACCAGCGCGAAGAGGAGCAGGAGCACCTCCTTGCCGATGAACAGCAGGAACACCCAGGCAAAGCGCCGCATCCAGACGTCCTCGCTGCCGTGGAACCGAACGAACATCAGCGCGGCCAGGGTCATCTGGGTCAGCTTGTCCGCCACGGGGTCGAGCATCTTGCCAAGGTCGCTGATGGAATTCGTGCGGCGGGCGATGGTGCCGTCCAGCTTGTCGCTGATGCCGGACAGCGCGACCAGCACCAGCGCCAGGACCATGCGGTCCTCCAGATAGGCCCAGGTGAACACGGGGATCAGTAGGATGCGGAAAAAGGAGATCATATTGGGGATGGTGAAGATTTTCTTGGCTCCGCTGAGCATGGGGCCACCTCCTTATAGGAATCAGGGGTTGGGGGTTGTGGGATCAGATTTGGGATGGGGATTGGGATAAATATGCCCAGGCCTCGTCTTCTTCCGGTGTCAACCAGCCTCTAGCCAATGCGGCTTCACTGGCTATCGTCAAAGCTTCAGTTTCAGAATATATTTTTACAGCGTCGGCCATTTCCATGCCTCCTTACATAATTACAGCCGTATCCATTCCAGCGCGCTCACGATGTACGAGCCATCCACGCCCTGGATGAATTCGGGGCCGCCGAACTCCAGCGCCGCTGTGGCGCGCAGGGCAAGGGCCAGCACCGACACCAGCAGCGCGCCCTTCAAAAGGCCCAGCGCCGCCCCCAGCAGGCGGTCCGCCTGCTTGAGCACCGGAAGCCTGCGCAGTTTTTCCAGCTGGCGGCAGACCAGGCGGGTGGCGATCAGCAGCAGCGTGAACAAAATCAGGCTCAGGAGGATGCGTATGGCGGCCACGGCCAGGGGGGCCACGATGGTCTCCTCCAGAAGCTGTGCGGCGTTGGCGGAGGAGAACTGGCGCGCCTGCAGGTCGCCGATGAGGCCCTGGGTGGAGATCCCCGCCATCTGCGCCAGCTGCGCCAGGCTCTGCGGCAGCCCGGCGAGCACCTCCTGGGCGTATTGGGCGACCTGGCTGCTTTGCACCGCCTGGTCGATCTGCCCTTCGATGAGCCCCTGCGCCCAACTCCGGACGAAGGCCTCATAAAGCGGCTGGGCCAACAGGCCGCTCAGGAACCCCGCCAGGGCGATGCTGACAATCCACGCGCCCAGCTGCAGCGCGGCGGCGAAAAAACCCCTGCGCACCGCCAGGAAGATCACAAGCGCCCACAGCAGCAGCAGGATCAGATCAAGCGTCAGCGCCAAAGCGCACATCCCCTTCCGTTGCACAAAATACCTTTACGGAATATAGTATAGCACATTCCCGGGCCGTGCGCAATGGATAAACTGTAAAATTCGCATCAACTTACTATGGAAGTGCCGCTCCGCGAAGCCCCCGCAACGCCGGACGAAGGGGGCTTCGCGGAGCGACGTATCCTCGTCGGCTATTTTCGGCTTGGATTCTTCATATGCCCACGCCCATAGGGCTTCGGCTCGTTGGTTAAGCCCATAAGATAATCGACGCTTGTATTGTAGTAACGGGCCAATTTTTCCATTACCTCAAGGGGAGGTTCAACTTGGCCCGTTTCGTATCTTGAGTAAGTCTGTTGCCTGCAATGCAAGTATTCCGCGAGATGCTTTTGCAACAAGTCGCTGTCTTCGCGCAAATCCCTAATCCGCAGCCTCACTATCATCACCTCAACAAGAATTATACATACACAGAAATTGGGTATTGCATTATACCCAATTTCTGTGTATACTATTCCCGAGGTGATTATGAATGGCTGAATTCTGCTCGGACCGCTGGAGCGAAACGCATAGCAACCAATTGACAAAGGAGTATGGGAATCTGGCGGACTACTGGAAAGAGTTGAAAATCTTAAAGGAGATGAAGAAGGTGTGCCAATACTGTGGTTGGCGCATGCCTTCGGAATATTTGACCATTGAAAATGACCGGTGTCAACGCGGCGACAGGGAGGTTGAGCCGCAGCAATGCGCCTGTGAAAATTTTATCTTTTGCTTCATCGGATATTTTTCGTAGCATTTTCACCTGCCTGCGGGCGGAGTGTCTCCCTGTGCTTTCGCGCGCGAACTATTTTTAAGCGGGATTTGAAAAAAAGTTGAGTTGAAGAAATAATTGTCCACCAAGGGCAAAGGAAAAAGGCGCAGATGAGAAAGGACGACGACCAGGCGAAGCGCGGCATCTGGATCTCCTCGCTGTTCTGCCTGCTCATCGCCGGCGGCGGCTATTTCATCGGCTCGCTGTGCTGGAAGTTCTTCACCGACGCGGAGCTGCAGGCTTTGGCGGCGGAAAGGGGCGCCACCTTCAAGGACTACATCGTCCCCATGATGCTGGTCAGGGCGGAAATCCCCTCCGTGCTGATGGGCATCGTGTTCGTGCTGCTGATGGCGGCTTCCGTAACGACCCTCAGCGCCATCATCCTCACCGCCTGTTCCACCCTGGTCAAAGACTTCTTCGGCACCCTGAAGCCCAAGAGCGACGAAAAGAAGGTGGGCATGAGCATCAAGCTGCTGTGCCTGGCCTTCGCGGTTGTATCCTACTTCGTGGCCAATACCAAAACCCCCATCCTGGACCTGATGAGCTACTCCTGGGGGATCATCTCCGGCTCCTTCCTGGCGCCCTACGTCTTCTCCCTCTATTACAAGGGCGCCAACAAGATCGGCGCCTGGGCCGGCATCCTCACCGGCTTCGGCATCGCCCTGGTGCCGGCGGTCAGCAAGATGATGACAGTCTTCGGCAGCACGGCGGAGACGGCCATCAAGCTGGCCGGGCAGGGCCCGCAGTTCGCCGTGATCGCCGGCTGCTGCTCGGTGGCGGTTTGCTTTGTGGCAAGCGCGGCTGCGAACAAGGCGGGGCTTAGCAAAAAGGCGCAGGCCGCCGCCGCATAACAAACGCAGGGATTATATGATTGCGCATATCGCCCGGGGGCTCTGGCCTCCGGGCGGTTTTTGATTTGCCCCCTCTGTCGCTCATCGACCCCGCCGGGGCCGCCGCGACATCTCCCCCAGAGGGGGCGATCCTGACGGTATCCGAAAACCTGTGCGCAATTCTGGGCAGAAAGAGCCCGGGGAAACCGCCAGGGTTGCCCCCAATGGAGCCGCAGGCGGAATGACTGGGGGAGATGTCGCGGCCCCGGAGGGGCATATATGCGACAGAGGGGGTATACAACAAAAAACGCTTGCCTTTGCACATCCCGTGTGATATACTTTAATAACGTACACAAGAACTCATAAAGGAGCGAATGATCATGAAAAAGCAAATTTGCCGCGCGCTGCTGCTTTGCCTGGCGGCCTGCGTCCTCATGGCGGGATGGGCCGGCTGCGGGGAAGAAAAAACGCAGGTCCCGGCCCCGACGCAGAGCGGCCCGGTCGTGGGCGCCTACGGCGAGGACAGGGAGATCACCCCGGAGGACATGGAGGTCTACAACGAGGCGATGGAGGGCTTTGTGGGCGTGTCCTACGATCTAATCAGCGTGGCGGTGCAGGTGGTGGCGGGCCTGAACTACCGTTTCCGGGCCGTCGGCACCCCCGCCGTTCTCAACCCGGAACCATTCGACGCGTACATCTATATCTACCAGCCCCTGGAAGGCCCGCCGGAGCTGACGGATATCGAAAGAATCGGCGTTGGCGAACCCTAAAAATCGAAAGGAGCGGCATTCATGGTCAATTTTGCGCCCAACTTTTTTTACAGGATCGCCTGCCTGTGCTTCTCGCTGTACCTGAGCCTTTCCGGCAGCACACTGGCGTCGCTGGACTATTCCGACAGGCTCGGCGACCCGGATTACACGGGCCTGTGCGAGGTTTACGGGGACTATTTCCCCATAGGCGCGGCGGTGTATTCCCACGAGCTGGACGACCCTCGCCTGGTGGATTTCATCCTGAAGAATTTCAATTCCATCACGCCGGAGTGGGAGCTCAAGCAGGTATCGCTGAATCCCCACGCGCCGGACGCGCCCTGCACCAGCCCGCACGAAACCTGCGTGGACGGCTGGCACTTTGAGGGCATGGACCGGCTGGCCAACTTCGCCAGAGACAATGATTTGCAGGTGCGGGGCCACACCCTGATCTGGCCTGTCTCGGAGGGCGTGTGGATGCTCTATACGGATGAGACAAAGACGACGCTTGTGGATAAGGAGACCCTGTTCGCGCGCATGGAGGAGTATATCAAAACGGTCATGCAAAGATACGGCGACGTGATCGGCGTGTGGGACGTCGTGAACGAGCCCTTCCACTACAACTGGTTCGCGAAGCTCAAGGAGGAGACGAACATCTACAAAATCGCCGGGGAGGAGTTCGTGGTCAAGGCCTTCGAGTATGCCGACAAGTATTCCAAAGACGGCGACATCCTGCTGGTCAACGAGACCTTCGTGGAGGGCAGCAACGCCAAGACCTACAACCTGTTCAGCAGCGTGGAAAAATGGCTGAAGCAGGGCGTGCGCATCGACGGCATCGGCACCCAGGGGCATATGGGCACCATCAGCACCGTCCCCTTCGATGCGAATATGAAGGTCGTGGATGACCTGGCCGCCCGCTGCAGGAAGCTGGGCATCAAGCTGGAGTACACCGAGGTGGATATCAAGCTCTATGAAAAGCAGGAGCAGAGGGAAGAGGAAGTGCCCGAGTGGCTCGCGGTCTGGCAGATCAACAAATACAAGAAGTTCTTCGAGGCCCTGCGCCGCAACCGCGACACCATTATAGGGGTCACCTTCTGGGGCCTGGACGACGCCCACTCGGTGATCAACTACGACGCCATTTATAACGGCAGGATCCCGGACGCGCCCATGCTGTTCGACATGAACGGCATGCCAAAGCAGAATTTTTACGCGGTTTGCGACTTTTGATTTTAGATTCACGGAGGACATATGGAAACCATCACCGCCAAGGACGGGGAGGAGCGCGAACTTCTGCGCTTCCTGGATAAAGCCTTCACCAATATCCCGCCCCGCTTTTTAAAATCGCTGCCCAAGCTCTACAAGACCGAATACCATCCGTGCCCCAACAATCTGATCGTGCGCGAAGGCAGGCAGATACGCGCCGCCGTGGGCCTTTTCCCCATGGAATTTTATGTGGGGGGCGAAAAGCTCATCGCCGCGGGCATCGGGAACGTGGCCGTGGGCAAGGCCTGGCGGGGCGAGGGTTACATGAAGCGGCTCATGGGGCAGTCCCTGGCGCTCTCGAAGCAGCGCGGGACGGACCTGCTCGCCCTGGGCGGGCAGCGCCAGCGCTACCAGTATTTCGGCTTCGAGGACGCGGGCGTCTCCTACAACTACTCCGTGACGAAGACGAATCTGCGCCACGCGCGGCTGGAGAAGACGGCCCTCACGGTGGAGCCCCTGCGCCCCGGGGACACGGAAACCCTGCGGGCCGTCCACGCCCTGAACGAGGCCGCCCCCCTGCACTGCAAGCGGGATTTCGCCGCCCTTTGGGATATCCTGCGCTCCTGGAGCAATGTGCCCTATGTCCTGCGCAGGGACGGCGTTTTCGCGGGGTATTTCCTCTCCGGCCAGGAGATTAAGGGCGTATCGGAGCTGCGCCTGACAGACCCCGCGGATATCGGCGGCGCGGTGCAGGCCATCCTCGCCGCTGCCCCAAAGGACGTCAGTTTCTCCCTCAGCCCTGTCGAAACCGAAGCCAACGCCTTCCTTGCGGGCATCTGCGAAAACGTGGGCGTCTCGCATGTGGAGCAGTTCCATATCATGAACTACGAGCGCGTGCTGCGGGCCTTCCTGCGGCTTTCTGCGCGCGTCAAGCCCCTGTGCGATGGGGAAATTGTGGTCCACATCAATGGCTTCCTCGAGCTGGAGACCTTGCGCCTGCGCGTCGAAGGCGGCGAAACCAGCGTGGAGGCCACGGACGCGCCCCCCGACGTGACCCTGGAGCACCTGGCGGCTACGCGCTGCTTTTTCGCTCCGGTATCCCCGGAACGAAATACCCTGCCCGCCTTTGCCGCCGCGTGGTTTCCCCTGCCGCTGGCCTTCCCTGGCGCGGATTCGGTGTAAAAGGAGGAGCTATGGACTACATCACCGCGCGGGACGGCGAAGAGCGCGAGCTGCTGTGTTTCCTGAACAAAGTATTCTACCGCAACCGGCTGATGCCCATATTTCAGGGATTGCTGCCCAAGCTCTACAAGGCGCGGTACCATCCCTGCCGGCACAACCTGATTGTGCGCGAGGGTGGGCAGCTGCGCGCCGCCGTCGGCCTCTTTCCTATGGAATTTTGCGCAGGCGGACAGGCGTTACAAGCAGCGGGCATCGGCAACGTGGCCGTGGGCAAGCCCTGGCGGGGCAGGGGCTATATGAAGCTGCTCATGCGGCAGGCGCTGGAGCTCTCGCGGGAACGCGGGACGGACTTCCTCGTCCTGGCCGGGCAGCGCCAGCGCTACCAATACTTCGGGTTTGAGAACGTCGGCGGCGCGGCCGCCTTCAAGGTGTCGAAAACCAACCTGCGCCACGCCTGTCTGGGGAAAACGAACCTCACGGCGCGGCGCCTGCGCCGGTCGGACGCCGAAAGCCTCGCGGCCATCCATGCCCTGAACGAAACCGCACCTCTGCACTGCAAGCGGGATCCCGCCGCCCTTTGGGATACCCTGCGCTCCTGGTTCGCCGTGCCTTATGTCCTGCGGGAGGGCGGCGCGTTCGCCGGGTACTTCGTCTTCAGCCGCATCGGCCAAAGCGTGGGGGAACTGCGCCTGGCGGCCCCGCACACCCTGGGCGGCGCGGTGCCGGCCATCCTCGCGGGGCTAAAAAGGAGCAGGCTGACCTTCAGCGTGCTGCCGGCTGAGGCCGAAGCTGCCGCGTTCTTCGGCGGGCTGTGCGAAACCATGCGCCTTTCCTGCCCGAATCATTTCCATGTGATGCATTACGAGCGCGTGCTGCGTGCCTTTCTGCGTTTACGCGCGCAGATCGGCCCGCTGTGCGAAGGGGAGCTGGTTCTCCGCATCAACGGCTTTCTCGCGCCGGAAACCCTGTGGATTCGCGTGCGCGGTGGCGAAATCGATGTTGAAACCACGGATGCCGTTCCAACGGTCACCCTGGAGCACCTCGAGGCCATGCGCTGCTTCTTCGCGCCGCTTTCCCCGGAACGCGCGGCCCTGCCCGCCTTCGCTGCCGCGTGGTTCCCGCTGCCGCTGGAATACCCGTACATTGATACCGTATAGGAGGACATATGCCTACCATTCTGCTAAAAGCCCTGGCCCTGCTCATGGGCGGACTGCAGGCCCTGTTTTTCCCCGTCGCGGGCCTGTTGACCGTCGGCAGGCTCACCACCGCCGCCCTGGACCGCGTGCCGAATGCGCACTACGATGAGGCCAGCGCGGCGCTCGGCGATCCGAACGCCACGCCGGAGGCGAAGGCCCTCATGGCCTGGCTGAAGGCGCAGTATGGCGCGCGTATGCTCAGCGGGCAGTTCGTGGATCCCTACCGGGACTACACGCCGCCGGAGTTTTACACCGAGGGCGCGCTGGACGTGCGACGCAGCTACGAGCTTTCCGTGATTCAGGATGTTACCGGCAAACTGCCTGCCGTGATCGGCCTGGATTTCACCGGCGTGGAGTTCCCCGGTGCGTGGCGGGACTGGGTAACCCAATTCGCCCTGCAATGGCACGAGCTGGGGGGCGTGGTCACGTTCTGCTGGCACTGGCTGGCCCCGCGGGATGTCACCAGGCCCCAGAGCGAATGGTCCCGCTGGGAGAGCGCCATCAACGGCGTGAACACGAATTTCGACCTGAAAGAGGCGCTCGCGGACAAATCCGGCGCGGGCTACCAATGGCTGCTGCAATGTATCGAAAAGGTGGCCGCGCAGCTGCAAATTCTGCAGGCGGCGGGGGTGCCCGTGCTCTGGCGGCCTCTGCACGAGGCCTCGGGCGGCTGGTTCTGGTGGGGCGAGGATAAGGACGCCTACCTGGAGCTCTACAACCTGCTCTACGACCAGTTGGTGAACGAATACGGCCTCCACAACCTCATCTGGGTATGGAACGCCCAGCACCCGGACTGGTACCCCGGCGACGGCCGGGTGGACATCCTGGGCGACGACCCCTATCCCCCGGGGAATCTCAAGTGGCTCTATCCCGTGGACCCCGCCCGGGCCGTGCGCTTCAAATACACCCTGCGGGCCAGCGGCTCCAAAATGGTGGCCATGACCGAAAACGACAAGCTGCCCAACCTGGATCTGATGTGGGCCCAGAACGTGAAATGGCTGCTGTTCTGCACCTGGGACCGCGAAAAGCTTCTGAAGCCCGACCCGGACGACCAGCCCTGGGGCTACCTGCGGGAATTTTCGGGGGAGTACGACCGCGCGCAGACCGTTTGGGCGGTGTACAACGACCCCAGGGTGGTTACGCTGGATGAGATAAACTGGAAATCTTAAGGGAGCCTATGAATGAAAAAAGCAAAAAAGGCAAAGAAGAGCAAAAAAGTTAAAAAGTATGCCCCCAAAAAGCTCGCCGCCAAAAAAATCGGCGGCATGGCCCTCGACCAGGCGTATTTCCTGCTGGGCTGCCTGAGCTTCGCGGCCTCGGTCAACATGTTCGCGCTGCCCAACAAAATCGCCCAGAGCGGGTTTTCCGGGATGGCCGTCATCCTGCATACGCTGTTCGATTTCCTCCCGGTGGGGGCGGTGAATTTCGCCCTGAATATTCCGCTGCTGGCGCTGGCGCTGATCTTCTTCGGCTGGCGCTTCACCTCCAAGACCCTCTGGGTCACGGCGGAGCTCTCCCTGGCCATCGACCTGATGGCGCGCTTCGTATCCTGGGAATACAGCGGCGACCGCCTGCTGGCGGCGGTGCTCTGCGGTGCACTGCGGGGCTTCGGCACGGCGCTGATTTTCATGCGCGACGCCACGGGCGGCGGCTCGGACATCGTGGGCTGGCTGGTGCGCAGGCGCTGGCCTGCCATCTCCCTGGGGCGCGTCATCCTGGCGGCGGAAGTTGCCGTCGTGGCGGCCTCGGCCGCCGTGTTCCGCGAAGTCGAGAGCGCCCTTTATGCCGCGATCATGCTCTTCATCAACTCCCGGGTGATCGACACCATGGTCAGCGGCATGAACAACGGCAAGATGTTCTACATTTTCTCGCAGAAGGCGGAGGAGATCTCCAAAACGGTCATCGAGCAGATTGGGCGCGGCGCGACGATTCTCCAGGGCAAGGGTGCTTTCACCGGCACCCGGCGGGAGGTGCTGCTGTGCGTGGTGCACCGCAACGAGGTGGCCCACCTGCGTCGGGTGGTGAAGGAGCACGACCCCGGCAGCTTCATCGTCATGGCCGAGGCCCAGGAGGTGCTGGGGAAGGGCTTTGACGAAAGGGAGCGCATAAAGCAAAGTCCAAAACGCAAAGAGAGGAAAACATAATGGCGATTTTGGCGTTTTTCAACGGATTATTCCTGAAGGCTGTGGGCTTCATGCTCAGCGCCCTCCTGGTGTTTAGCGTACCGCCGCAGCCGCTGAAGACCACCATCGTGCCGGCGGACGAGGCCAACCTGAAGCTGCAGTTCAGCGTGGTCGCGGACGTGCACATGGAAACCTTCGAGTATTACCGCTTCCAGGGCCTGGCGAAAAGCCTGCGGGATATCGCGGGCAGCAAAAAGACCCAGGACGCCCTTGTGCTGCTGGGCGACAACACCATGAACGGCCAGCCCACCGAGTACATCATGCTCTACGGTCTTTTGGCGCACTACGGCGACGCGGCGCAGAACATAGTGGTCGTCGGCAACCACGACCTGAACCGGAGCGCCTACGCCCTGGACGAGGCCACAAACCGCCACAATTTCTTCCTGCGCTCCTCTGCGGGCTTCGACCCGGGGAAAGCCTACTACAGCAGGGAGATCAAGGGCTACACATTTATCGTCCTGGGCGACGAGGGCCCGCAGGCGGACGGCAGCGCCACGCTTTCCGCCGCGCAGCTGGACTGGCTGGACAAAACCCTGGCGGCGGCCTCCAAAACGGGCAAGCCGATTTTTGTCTTCAACCACCAGCCGCTGAACCACACCTTCCCAGGCTACGGCTGGGGCGGCGTGGGCAAGCAATCGGAGGCCCTGCGGCTGATCCTGCAAAAATACAAAAACGTCTTCTTCTTTTCCGGGCATCTGCACACGCAGGTGAAAAATCTCTCCCTATACACCTGGGGCGGCGTTACCTATGTGAATCTGCCCACCCTGCTGAGCAAGGAGCCCTACGGCGTGGGCTATCAGGTAGAGGTCTACGACAAGCAGGTGCGGCTGCGCGGGAGGAACTATATGACCGGGGAGTGGCTGGAAAAGAATCAGTACACGATTGATTTGGTATGATTGGGACGGATGCGCCCCCTCTGGAACGCGGAACAGAGGGGGCGTTCTGCTATCCGAAAAAAATGCTTGCATTTCTCCGCGCGATCCGCTATAATGTATAAAAATACGCCGGTGTGATGGAATTGGCAGACGTGCCGGACTCAAAATCCGGTGGTGGCGACACCGTACCGGTTCGACCCCGGTCACCGGCACCAGCGGGCAGTGCCCGCCTATAATTCGCGCACTCACATTTTGTGGATGTGTGGTTTTCTCTTCGCGGTCCGCATTTTTTTGTTGCGATGGCACCAAATATGTAATCATGGAGGTCTTCATCTTGAAATTGCGCTTAGGGCTGCCGACGGGGAGCTTGCAGGAAGCGACCTTTCAGCTGTTCCGGCAGGCGGGCTTTCATATTTCCGCGCACAGCCGGTCCTACTTTCCGGCGGTGAACGATCCGGAGCTGGAAATCCTGGCGATGCGGGCCCAGGAGATCCCCCGCTATGTCCATGAGGGGATATTGGACGCGGGCATCAGCGGCTATGACTGGATCATGGAAAACGACGCCGACGTGGTGGAGGTCGCCGAGCTGGCTTACTCCAAGAATACGTCCAACCCGGTCAGGCTGGTGATCGCCGTCGCCGAGGACAGCGGCATCATGGATGTAAGCGACCTGGGCGGCAGGCGGATCGCTACCGAGCTGGTCAACGTCACCGGAAAATATTTGCGCGCGCAGGGTGTCACGGCGGCGGTGGAATATTCCTGGGGCGCCACCGAGGTAAAGGTCCCACAGCTGGTGGACGCCATAGCGGAGCTCACCGAGACCGGCAGCTCCCTGCGGGCCAACAAGCTGCGGATCATCGCCACCATATTGGAATCGACGACAAGGCTGCACGCCAATCATGCCGCCTGGGAGGACCCCTGGAAGCGGGAAAAGCTCGAAAGTATATCCCTTTTGCTGCAGGGGGCGCTGCGGGCCAGGTCCAAAGTGGGCCTGAAGATGAACGCGCCGGAGGACGCGTTGCGTACGGTCCTAGGCATTTTGCCGGCCATGAAGCAGCCGTCGATCTCCAGGCTGGTGGACAGCGACTGGGTGGCGATCGAAACCGTTTTGGAGGAAGCGCAGGTGCGCGACCTGATCCCGGCGCTGAAATCCGCCGGCGCGCAGGATATTATCGAGTATCAACTGTCAAAGGTCATACCGTAAGGAGGAGAACATGGAAATTAACCTGGATAAGCCCTACGGCAGCCAAAGCATCGAGGGCACAAATATCTTGAAGCTGGATTATACCAAGCTAAGCCGTATCCCGCAGGATAGCCTGGTAATCCCGGTAGCGGTTCAGAACGCCGTTACCCATGAGGTCATCCTTATCGCGTATACAAATGCCCTGGCCTTCGGCGAAACGATAAAAAAAAGAAAGCTGATCCTTTGGAGCACCTCCAGAAACAAGCTGTGGTTCAAGGGCGAGGAGTCCGGCAATACCTTCACGGTGCATGCCATTTATGTCAATTGCGAGCAAAATTCGCTGGTCTATACAGTGACGCCGGAGAAAGATAACATTTGCCATACCAGCATAAACGGCGTGGCCAATAATTGTTTTTACCGGCAGCTGGATTTGGATACCCTGGAGTTGAAGCTGTCCGCAGAAGACGACCGACGCATTTTTTTCGCGCCTGCGGCGGAAGGAAGAGCGCCGTGTAGGTCACGCCGCGAAACACAGATTTTGCGTTAATGGGCATGTCTTTTAGGGGATTTTTTGCCTCTTCTGGCAAAAAAATGAAATTATTTCCTCTGAAGGTGTTGACATCCGCCACTTACATCTGTTATAATGGAAATGTGTCGTCATTTGGAGCGGCACAACATATTATATAAAGGAGGGTAGCTTTTTTGGACGCAGTACAGACCATGATGATGCAGGACGCGACTGCCGTGCCGCCACCCGCAGAAAGTCAAGCGGCTTCGCCACCTGTGGGTAAGCGCACCGGAAAAAAGAAATGCCTTGGTTTCTTCAGCAAGGAATTTATAAGCATCGAAAAGAAATTTTGGGCAGGCTTTGCAATTTCACTTGTCCCCCTTTTGCTCACATTGTTTTTTGGATATAAAGGTGCGATGAATTTCTTTGCAATTTTCTCGATGTTCTGGCTACCGGCAGGCACTGTTTTTCTCTGCGTTACTTTATCAGCCAGCGCCCTGCTCAGCGCCCTGCTCAATGGAAGGAAAGAGAAGAACGGGGTAATCGTCCAATTTATCATGATCATGTTTCTAATGCCCTATTATGCTATATTGGCGGCGGAAATAAGCGGTAACTCGCTTTTCTTTCAAATGCAGGATCCGCAGCGCGGGCTGTTCCATTTCGCTTTATTGATCATAACGCTTTCGCTGTGTACCTACAGCTACTTCGCAAACAACCGGAGGAAGGAGAACTCGGATTGAATATAATGCATATACTCATAGCGATCATCATCGCCCTGCCGGCGATTGCCTGGGGCTCCTTTGGACTCCGGGTGCTAAAGGAGCGGCGCAAGCGGGGTGTTCCCATTGATGTGGGCGGAAAAATTTCGACTGAGCCACCTGCCTTAGAAACTATCCCTGATTTGCCGCTGCATGAACAGGCGCCGTCTTTGATGAAAGCTGCATCGAACGGTTCATTCCTTATGCACTTGCTGACAAATGATGCTAAGGCACACGACGACGAGGCCGCGCTGCGGCAATACCGCTCTTTTATGGCGGAACCGTGTAATGTGGAAGCCGTGAGAAAAATCGCGGAGTGGAGGCCTGAAGATGAGTAAGCAGGACATGCAGGATATACTGCGCATTGAGCCGATCTATACGAAATACCCGGCCTTAGACGATGCTGTTACAAGAAAGCAGGTTGAAGGTCGTATTGACTACTTTCTGCATGCGATGGATGCGTTTATCCGCGTGATGGGTTACGAGGGAAAAATATCGGTCAACCAAGGGATTCTAGCATGCGCAGTTTTTGACTATTTCACGGATATCATGCGTCTGAAGAAGGAAACAGGTATCAAGAGCGCCAACGAGTTCAAGATCGCCGCTTACGAAGCGCAGTGGTTGCTGAGTCGCCGTGCGCTGCAAAGCAGCGATTTAGGCGTCTGCTTTGCCAACGAAGAATTTGTTCTTTCCCATTTGCTGAAGTTTCTGTATCGCGAGAAATCACCTGAAGAGCAGAAAGTCGCCAGTCGAACCATGGAACTACGGCGTCTTCATGAATCATTGTTCTTCCATCTGAAATTCCGAAACTGCGATGCGAGGACTTTGGAGTTGATGTTGTTGGCATTTCGAGCCGGTGAGGTTCTTGCCAGAGACATAGATGTTAGACCTCAGGTGGAAGCTATCGTTGCTCCCGCTTAATAGCATGCACCATGCCTGCGGCGATCACTTCGCGCGCAGGCGTTTTCCTATTTCACCCAATCCCGACACAAAGGAGAACCCCATGAAACGTTTTCTCAAGCTGCTGCCCGCCCTCGCCCTGGTTTTCGCGCTGCTGGGCGGCGGCCTCTGGGTGGCCGCCCAGGCCCTGCCGCAGGCCCCCGCGTCCCAATGCGAGCAGCAGGGCGGCGTGCTCGGCCGGCTGCACAGCGCCGCGCAGGCCCTCATACGGCCCTTCCAGAAAAAACTGACCTTCGACCTGGACAAGGCCGGGGAGGTCATCGGCAACAAATTTTCCGATATCAACATCTGGCAGATGCAGGGCCGCTGGAGCGACTACCAGCTGGATCCCGGCCAGTTCGCGCAGCGCTACCCCTTTGCCGAGCGCCTGCAGATCATGACTGCCACGGGCGGCAACGCCAGCCGGGACCTCTTCCGCGATCCCCTGGATCGCGGAACTCTGACGGACTACGACTTCGAGCCGCTGCTGGCCGCCTGCCGCCACATCGTCGCGGTGGGGATGAAGCCGATGATCAAGACAGGGGCGGTGCCGCTGAAATTCTGCGCCAGCCCGAACATCGGTACCTTCGGGGTCAACACCCTGCCGCCGGACGATTTTACGCAATACTACGCTTACATCAAGGCCATTGCAGAGGCCCTTGTGGAGGAATTCGGCATCGAGGAAGTGAAAACCTGGACCTTCGGGGTGCTGACGGAGTTCGAGAACAGGGACTGGTACTATATCCCCGGCCCGGGCGGTGCGCCGGACGTCCAGGCCTCCAAGCTCGCCTATTTCAAGCTCTACGACTACACCGTCGCCGCGCTGGGGGACGCCCTCGGCGCCGAAAATCTGACGGTGGGCGCCCACGCCATGCAGTGCGTCACGGGGATGTGGCCGGTGGCCGACTTCATCAACCACTGCGCCAGGGGGACGAACTACGCCACCGGCGGCACCGGCACGCAGCTGGACTACCTGGCCGCCTCCTTTTACGATGTGCAGCCGGGCAAGTTCGCCGGGGAAAAGGATCTGGCGAAGACCGTCGGCCAGCTCAAGGAATGGGCGAAGGCCGCGGGGCTCACGGGCCTGCGCTTCGGCGTGGACGAGGGGCGCATCCTGCTGGGCGCGGACAATAAGGAGCTTTCGGCCCGGGTGGTGGCCATGAGCTACCAGGGGGCCGCCGACGCGCGGATGTTCCAGACCATGATCGAAAACGGCATCGACTGGTTCGCCAACTGGGACGGCGCGACGAACATGTGGGACGACGGCGCGGAGCCAGTCAGCACCCACGTAGCTTTCCTGGGCGGCCGGATGCAGCATGACCGCTACATCAGCCCAACGGTGCGGGGCATCCCTATGCACTGGCGCAACCAGGTGGGCGGCGTCGGCGGCTACGACAGCGAAACGAACACGGCGCGCTTCATGCTCTACAATTTCAACCCCAGCCCGGACAGAAAAACCGCCGAGCCGGTGCGGGTGACCATCGAAAATATCGGGCGCATCAGCGGCACGAAAGTCACCGTGCGGGAATATGTCATCGACGACGACAATGCCAACTTCTGGCCCCTGTGGTGGGCGGACCAGACCGCCCGGGGCCTGACCGATGCCGACTACGACTGGTCGAAATACTCGAACCACCCCATCCATGTCCTGCTGAACCACGCGGATCGGCAGTTCTTCCTGGATAATCTGCCCAGGTACAGGCAGGCGGCGGAGTTGAAATTTACCGAAACGGAAGTGGCGGTGGTGAACGGCGCAATTACCCTAACGCCGACGATACAGCACCATGGCGTGGTGTTCTATGAGATAACGGCGGGGGAGTGACATATTGATGCCAACGAAAAAAATAGCGGGCTTGGTTTTAGTGCTGGCGCTGTGCCTGTACTGCGGCTCCTGTGGCCGCCAAGCGCCTGCAATTGAGGAGACAAGCACCGCCGCAATGCCCGCGCATGTGCCGGAAGAGCAGATGTTCGATGGCGCAACGGTTTCCATCGTGCAATCCCAGGCACAAAACGCGGAGGATATAAGCGACAGCGAAGTGGAAAGCATGGTGCGGGAGGCGGTTCGGCTTTCCGGCGGGCTGAAAAGCCTGGTGAAGAACGGCCAGACGGTGGTCTTGAAACCGAATCTGGTGCAAATGAAGGTGGATTCCACAGGCGAGCTGCTGGCGCAGACCGTCAACGGCGTAACCACCGATTGGCGCGTTACAAACGCTGTGGCCAAACTGGTTCGGGAATGCAACCCGGACGGCAAAATCTATGTGATGGAAGGCTCGGCCACAGGGCGGACTAAGGACGTCATGGAGTATCTGCACTATACGCCGGAGTTCATGCCGGACGTGGACGCGTTTTTCGCCTTTGAAGAGGACAGCGGCGACTGGCGGGATTTCGATTCCCCGCAGGTTGTGAGGGTCGCGCTGGAAGAGGGACTTCTGCACACGGAATACTACTTCAACAGGCTGTTCTACGAGGCGGACGTCGTCATCAGCATCCCCTGCCTGAAAACAACCTCCGGCGTGGTGGTGACCGCGGCGATCAAAAATGTGAGCCTGGGAACGCCTCCGGGCAATATCTATGGTCTTTCGGCCGAAAGCCCTGGCAGCAAAATGAACATGGTGTCGCACAAAATCGCCGACGGCGAGCTCGATAAATGGATCTATGACTACTACATATGCAGGCCGATTGATTTCGTTGTAGTGGATGGGCTGCAGGGGTTTCAGAGCGGGCCCGTGCCCATGAGCGGCGAAAGAAAAGAAACGGATAAAATGAACATGGGCCTGGTGCTTGCCGGGCACGATGCCGTGGCGGTGGATACGGTTTGTGCGCTGGTCACAGGTTGGGATCCCGAAAGTATTGGATATCTCAATCACTTCAGGGCGCATGGCGTAGGCAGCGGGACCGTCCCCGCGATTCATGTGGCGGGGAAGAATGTGGCGGATATCCGCAAATATTTCACAATCAAGATTCCGGCCCTTGGGGGAACACCCGTTGCGCAAAAAGACCCGCCCGCCCTGGCAATTACGGATTGCAGCGTGAACGGCGGCGTTCTGGGTATAGCCATGGATTGCGGCGACGATACCGCAAAAGTTGAGGCATACATTGACGGCAAGCTTTATGCATCGGTATCCGGGGACGAAATGGAGCGTATGGAGATCAACGCGGCGGAAATCAAAGGCAGCTATACGGTTCAGGTGGTCGCCTTTGACAGGTTTCTGTACTATACCGCGGAAGAATTTGAAGTGGAGTTTTAGTATCGGTTGCGAATAAGACGGCAGGCCCTGCCAAAAGCCTGCCGTCTATGTTTTATTTGTTTGTTTACCCCAGCACCGCGCCATTGGAAACCGGCCCCACCAGCTTGGCGTAGCGCGCCAGCCAGCCGCTTGTGACATTGGGCCTCGGGCACACCCAGGCTTTGCGGCGCTCCTCCAGCTCCTCGTCGCTCACCAGTAGCTCGATGGAGCGATTGGATAGGCTCAGGCGGATGCGGTCGCCGTTTTTCACCAGGGCGATGGGCCCGCCCTGGGCGGCCTCCGGGGCCACATGGCCCACCACGCCGCCTCGCGAAAGGCCGGAGAAGCGCCCGTCCGTCACCAGGGCCACCTCCCTGTCCAGGCCCTTGCCGCACAGCAGGGCGGTGAGCACCAGCATTTCCTGCATGCCGGGGCCGCCCTTTGGCCCCTCGTAGCGGATGACCATGACGTCCCCCGGCTTGATGCCGTTCATCAGCAGGGCCGCGAAGGCCGCGCGCTCGCTGTCGAAGACCTTCGCGGGGCCCTCGTGTTCGAACATTTCGGGCTCCACGCCCGCGCACTTGATCACCGCGCCCAGGGGGGCGATGTTGCCTTTGAGCACCATCAGGCCGCCCTCCTCGGAGTAGGGCGCGTCCATGGGATGGATGACGGTTTCGTCGAGGACCTCCGCCTTCGCAACGACCTCCGCGAGGGTTTTGCCGTGGATGGTCTCCGCGCCGCCGTCGATGAGGCCCGCCCCGATGGCCTGTTTGATGACGGCGGACACCCCGCCCGCCGCGTCCAGATCCTGCATGAGGTGCTGGCCGGAGGGGGAGAGCTTCACGACGTGGGGCGTTTCGCGGCTCAGGGCGTCGAAGTCCTCCAGGGTGATGTCGATGCCCGCCTCGTGGGCGATGGCGGGGATGTGCAGCGCGGTGTTCGTGGAGCAGCCCAGCAGCATATCCAGCCGGATGGCGTTATAGAAGGACGCTTTCTTCAGAAAGGAGGAGGGAGTCACGTCGTATTTCGCCAGCTCCACCGCCAGGGTGCCGGAGCGCTTGGCCATGTGGCAGCGCTTCGCACTCACAGCGGGGACGGTGCCCGTGCCGGGGAGGGAAAGCCCCAGCACCTCCGTCATGCAGGCCATGGAGTTGGCCGTGAACATGCCCTGGCAGGAGCCGCAGCCGGGGCAGACCTCGTCCTCATAGGCGGCGTAGGTGTCCAGATCCAGGGTACCCGCCAGAACCTTGCCTGCGGATTCCGCGATATCCTGCACGTCCACGCGCTGCCCCCGGTAGCAGCCCGCCAGCATGGGCCCGCCGGTGACGACGACGGTGGGGATATCCAGGCGCAGCGCGCCCATCATCATGCCGGGGATGATCTTGTCGCAGGAGCAGATGAGCACGATGGCGTCACAGACATGGGCCGCGGCCATGGTCTCCACGCTGTCGGCGATGAGCTCGCGGCTGGGCAGGGAATATTTCATGCCGGGGGTGCCCATGGCGATGCCGTCGCAGATGCCGATGGTGGAGAATTCCACCGGCGTGCCCCCGCCCATGTAGATGCCGTCCTTCACCGCCTGGCCGATCTTATCCAGGTTGCTGTGGCCGGGGAAGAAGTTGGAATAGGAGTTGCACACGCCGATGAAGGGCCGGGCGATCTCCTCGTCCGTCAACCCCGCGCCCTTCATGAGGGAACGGGAGCTGATCTTCGCCTCGCCGACCTTGATGCTTTCGCTGCGGAAATCCTCGATGGGTTTGCGTTTCATGTCATGTCCTCCTTAGTCGCTCTAAATAAATAAGTCATAGTCCGGTTTCCCCACGAGGGGGCCGGGATCATTCAACATTTCGATAATCCGCGCGTTCGCCGGCCCCCGCGCACAGTTGACGCAATACTTCAGAGGGTCGATCTCCCGCACCATGCGCAGCCGTTCCTCCGAGTGCCAGACCTCCTCAAAATCCCCGCCCCGGCTCTCCCCGTATTTCATGGGCGCGTGCCCCCGGTGGTAGGAGCAGGTGTAAAGCCCGTGGGTCGTGATCACGGTGCGCAGGTGGCAGATATAGCACTGCTCCATGCCGGTCTGGTCCGGGCAGGCGGCGGGGTCGAACAGCCGCCGGATGTTCTGGTTCGTCAGCACGGCGAAGCCGGGGGAAGCGAGGGCCCGCGCCGCTTTGATTTGGCTGGCGATCTCGTCTATGTTCTCCAGCGCCAGGGGGACGTCCGGGTGGTTGTAGCCGACGTCCTCGAATTGCAGCTTGATCTCGAAATAGTCGCAGCCCAAGGCCTTCGCCTGCCCCGCGGCAGCCGCGATTTCCCGTGTGTTGTCCAGCTGGTCGTTCTTAACCACGAGGAACGAGTAGCCCAAGAAGCAGCGCCCCTTCACCTTGGCGAAGGCGGCGATATTCTGTTGCACCGCATCAAAAACATGGCGGCCCTTCTGCTGAAAGAACGTACCGTCCGTCGCCGCATCCATGGAGAGCCGTACCCAGTCGAACTCCCGGAGCGTGTCAAAATGCTCATGCAGCAGCACGCCGTTCGTGATCAGGCCGATCCGGAAACGGTATGCCTTCAGCTTTGCGGCGAAGGCGTCAAAATGCGGGTTCATCAGTGGCTCCCCGCCGCCGGTGAGGATGACCGCCCGCGTATCCATGCGGTGCAGGGCGTCCGCATAATCGGACAGCTCCTGCCCGTCGAAATATTCGCCCCGCAGAAGGCCCTTGCTCACGCAGTGCCCGCAGCGCAGGTTGCAGGCGGTGGTGCAGTCGAACTCCACCACGATGGGGGTGAGCGGCCGCCCCTTTTTGTGTTTCTCCAAGCGCGCCGTCACACTGGCCTGCGACAGCTTATCCACAAAAGCAAATAGACTCATTTAGGTCAAAGGGCCTCCAGCCGCGTTTTGAATTCCTCGATGCGGTCCTCGGTCACGAGCTCCGCGAAAAAGGGCAGCGCCACGTTGACCGGGAAGGCCCGGCCGACCTCCAGCAGGGGGTGCTCCAGCAGCTCGGGGCAAAGCTCGTCGATGAGCGCCCTGGTTTCCGGGGTGTTCAGCAGCTCGCCGATGGTGTTGTCGAATGAATAGGCCATGGTTTGTCTCCTTTATAAATATTTTTTACCCATTTCCAGTCCCTTCTCAAACGCCCTTAGATTCGCTTCCAGCGCTTCGGGCTTCGCCGCAAACGCCGCGCGAATCTCCTCCGCAATGAGCGCTTCCGGCAGCAGGCCGCTGGCGCCAATGAGCGCGCCCAGCAAAACGATATTGGCCGCCCTGGGGTTACCCAGTTCCACAGCAATGCTTTCCGCCGGCACGAAGAGCTTTTTCGCGTCGGCGGAGGCGGGCACTAGGCCGACATTGAGGATCATCAGATCCTCCGCCTGTGAGGCGAACTTTTTATAGGACGGTTCGTCCATGGCGATCATGTAGGTATACTTTTTTGGCATGGGAGAGATGATTTCCCCATCGCTGAGAACGATCGTGCACCTCGCGTAGCCGCCCCGCTGCTCGGGCCCGTGCTCCGGCAGGCAGGTGACGAAGCCGGTTTTCGCGGCGCACCGCGCGAGGATCATGCTGATGGCGACCACGCCCTGCCCGCCCATGCCGGAGATCATGGCGGAAGTTTTCACGCGCCCACCTCCTTGTAAACGCCCGGTTTGAAATAGGGAACCGTGTTGTTTTCTATGTAGTCGAGGCTTTCCAGGGGGCCAAGCTTCCAGTTGGCGGGGCAGCTGGTCAGGAGCTCCACAAAGGCGAAGCCCCTGCCCGCCAGCTGCAATTCAAAGGCCTTTTTGATGCCCTCCCGGGCGGCCTGGGCCCCCGCAGGGGTGTGCAGCGCGAAGCGGGCCACGTAAACCGGGGCTTCCAAAGCCGCGATCATCTCGCACATTTTCATGGGATAGCCCGTGCCCTCCACCGTGCGGCCCCGGGGCGTGGTGGTGGATTTCTGCCCGATGAGGGTGGTGGGGGCCATCTGCCCGCCGGTCATGCCGTAGCTGGAGTTGTTGGCGAAGATTACCGTGAAGTTCTCTCCCCGGTTGGCCGCGGAGATGATCTCCGCCAGCCCGATGGCGGCCAGGTCGCCGTCCCCCTGGTAGGTGAATACCAGCCTTTCCGGGCCGCAGCGCTTGACGCCCGTGGCTACGGCAGGGGCCCTGCCGTGGGCGGCGCAGATCATGTCGCCCTTCCAATACATCAGGTTCAGCGTGGCGCAGCCCACCGGGAGCACATGGACGGCGTTCTCGCACTGGCCCAGCTCCTCCAGCACCTCGGCGATGAGCTTCGCCGCCAGGCCGTGGAGGCAGCCGGGGCAAAAGCCGCTGCGTATGGGCAAAAGGTTCGCGGGGCGCTTGTATTCCGTTATCATGAATTGCCACCCCCATTCGCCTTGATAAACTGGAGCATGGCGGTATAGACGCCCTCGTCCTCCATCAATATGCCGCCGGAACGCCCGTATTCGCATACCGGCGCGCGGCCGCGCACCTCCAGCTCGATGTCGTCCCGCATCTGCGCGGGGATGGTCATCTCGATGTCTATGAGCCCTTTCACCCTGCTGTAATCCAGAGCCTGGAAGCTCTTCTTCGGGAAGGGGAACAGGGTAATGGGGCGAATCAGGCCGACCTTGTGGCCCTCCTTCCGCAGCTTGAGAACCGCTTCCTTCGCAAGCCGCGCGGGGAGCCCGTAGGCCACCGCCATATATTCGGCGTCCTCCAGCAGGAATTCCTCCACCTGTACGTCTTCTGCTTCCCAGTACCTCACTAGGTTGCCCCGCTGCCTGTTTTCGTTTTCCAGGATCAGTTCGGGGAAGATGGGCGTGAGCACCCGGTGGGCGCGCTTCACACCTTCCTGTCTCGCCAGGCTCCACTTTTTTGTGCTCTCATCAGATAATTCCTTCATGGGCGGCAGCTCCACCTGCTCCAAAAGGACGCCCAGGCAGCCGTCCATCAAAAGCACGACGGGGTTGCGGTCCCGCTCGGCGTAGTCAAAAGCGGCATAGGCGAGGTCGGCGGCCTCCTGCACGCTCGCCGGGGCGAACACCATCAGCCGGAAGCCGCCGTGCCCCATGGCTTTTGTGGCGTGCAGATAATCCGACTGCGCGGGCTGGATGGAGCCCAGGCCCGGCCCGCCCCGGGTCACGTAGACGATGAGCGCGGGCAGCTTCGCGCCGGAAAGGTAGGAGATCCCCTCGGCCTTGAGGCTCATGCCGGGGCCGGAGGAGCTGGTCATGGCCCGCGCGCCCATGCCTGCCGCGCCGTAGACCATGTTGACGCAGGCGACCTCGCTTTCGCCCTGGATAAAGACCCCGCCCACCTCTGGCAGCCGGGAGGAGAGGTATTCCGGGATCTCCGTCTGGGGCGTGATGGGGTAGCCCGCGAAAAAGCGGCACCCGGCCCGCACCGCCGCCTCGGCGACGGCCTCGTTGGCCTTCATAAGCACCTTGGACATCAGGCAGCCACCCCCTCCGCTTTCATCATGATCGCGCCTTCCGGGCACATCCGGGCACATTCGCCGCAGGCGACGCACCGTTCATGGGCGATGGCGGGGAGATAATCCCCCTTCTTGTTGCGCTCCTTCCCTATGGCGAGCGCCCCTTCCGGGCAGAAGCGCACGCAGAAGCCGCAGCCCTTGCAAAACTGCGCGTTGATGCTGATTTGGAGCTTCATCGCTATCCCTCTTTTCACACCAATATTGTACCGCAACTTCCGGGGGCTGTCAATAGCGAATCTTCACAACAGAATCACCAGCGCGACCACCACCGCAGCGACGAGCCCCAAGGCAATGAGCAGCTTGATCCCCTTGGAGATGGCGTCGTCCATGCTGCTGGGGGTCTGGTCGGTGAGCCAATGCTTCAGGCGCCGCACGCGCTTTGCGCCCATCAGCTTTCCATAGGTGATCACCCGGGTCTGGTAGGCGCGGGGGTCGGCCTCGCCGATCTCAAACACGCGCACGCCGCGCCGGACCCCGTCCCCGTAGGCCGCGAAGCCGCAGCCCGGGCAATAGCCCAGGTCGATGTCCTCCACCGGCCCGGCGAAGCTGTTCTTGTGGTCGTGGCCGAAGTACATGCCCAGCAGCTCGCCCCTCTCCCGGGCCGCCGCGAAGAGCCCCGCGTCGCTTTCGGGCACGCAGAGGGTCTCGCGGTGGCAGCCGCCGGGCCGCACCCTGCTCTCGTCCAGGGTATAGAACCTGTCCTTGAAGCCCGCGAAGCCCCGGATCGCGCCCTTCACCCTCTTTTCGTGCGGCGTCAGCAATTGATATGTGGCCTCCACGGGGACGTGCTGAAACAGGAGCGACGGCACGTAGCCCCCCGCCTGCTCGCGCAGGGCCTCCCGGGTAGCGCGGTACCACTCGATCTGGTCGGGCTCCAGGGGCAGGTAGCCGCCCAGGCCCGCGTTGCCGTGGGAGTCCAGCATGTAGACGCACAGCGCGGGCCTCCCGCCGCCGCCTTCGATCACAAGGTTGTGGTTGCCGCAGCCGGAAAGGCCCGGCTCGTCCCGCGCCACGCACAAGGGGGATTCCTTATACCACGCGAATTGCCGCTGCGCGGAAACCGCCTGGATGTCGTGGTTGCCGAAGGCCAGGGTGAAGGGGATGCCCCTTTCCTCAAAGGGCGCGCAGATCTGCCGGATGGTCTTTTCCACATTGTCGGCGTTCTTTTCGCCCTTCAGCGAGGACGCGTAGCCTTTGACCTGGTCCCCCGTGAGCACCACGAGGTCGGGCTTTTCGCTTTCCAGGGCGGCCCCGATGAAGCGCAGGGTTTCCGCGTCCACGTCCGCTGCGTCCTGGATGTCGGTGATCTGCATGATTTTGAACTTTCCGTCGCGGAATCGCAGGGCCTGTTCCATATGGGTTCCTCCAAATCTGTATTGGTTGGGTGCTTTCTATAAGGAGAGTATATCATATCTGAACCAAAAAGGGAAGCGCCGGGTGAAAGGTTTTTTGGTGCAAAATGCTTTACATCCCTTTGCCCATGTGATACAATAGCGGTATCGCGATGGAGGATGGGATGGGCAAGTCACCGGATAATGCGCTATCGCGGCAAATAACGATAAAATTTCCCTTAATCCTTGACTTTCCAAGGGAAATCTGTTAAGATGGATTTGGACAAGCTTCCCAAAATTTTCTTTTTTGCTTGACAATGGGATGCTTGGGTGCTACAATGATCTAGTTCATGAATTTAAAGCGTTGGCCGCGAGTATACTAGCACCGGGAGGTGCTGTATGTATTATGCGGGCGGGTACTTTTTTAAGGAGTGGAGCGATATGCTGGCGCAGATCGAAATAGACAAGGGAAAGATTGAACAAGCGGCCCGCGGGTTTCTTGTCGAGAATCATGTGGATAAGATGCCGATTAATCCTGAAGCGCTCGCATGCAACGCAGGTTTGAGGGTGAGGTATGCGGCCATTCCGGGCAACCGTGTCGGGAGGTTGAATCGGGCAGATAAGCTGATTGTCGTCGATGATTGGTTGAAAGATGATTGGCCCTATGCCCGTTGCGTAATTGCCCACGAGTTGGGGCACTGGTGCCTTGAGGAGAATGATACTGATGATATGGATCCGGAAACGCGATTAGAAACAAAGGAGGTTGAAGCGAGCCTCTTTGCTCGTGCGCTGCTGATGCCCAAGCCCTTTGTTGAAAAAGCTGTAGAGCTTTATAACGAAAGGGTGCGAAATAATAATTCGTCCTTTGATTCAATTGTTGAATACTTCACCTACGTGTTCGAGGTCACGGAACGCAAAGCAAGGCTTCGGCTAAAGGAGTTGGGCTATGTATAAGTGTTGGAATGCAAAAAAAGAAAAGCAGGATTCACAAGCTCAAAAGTCGATTGAGGAACAAGATAAAGAAATCTATGCGCATTTTAAAGATACGCTGAAGAGACGCTTTCGCAACAAAGAAACAATGAAGACAGTATTGTCCATTGTAATCATATTGTCCACAATCGCTTTTTCTGTTGTTACGCTGTACATTCTTTGGTGGCTGGCCAAAAAGCCAGGCGAATACACGGCGGCTTTTATTACGGCGATCGGCGGGCTGCTAGGCACTTTGCTTGCCTTACCCATGGTAATGGCGAAGTATTTATTCAACAAGGATGAAGATGAGTTGATCAAGGATCAACTCACTGATATACGCAAAACCGCCGTAGAACGCGCCAAAAAGGGAGAGGCCAAAGAAGACAAGGACAAGATAAACATACAATTAGGTTGAAATAAACCAAACCGCCGGGCTGTGAACCCGGCGGCCTTTTTGTTGTTGTGTGTTACCCCTTACCCCAACTCCGCGAAATACTTGATCGTCCGCACCATCTGGCTGGTGTAGCTGTTCTCGTTGTCATACCATGCCACCACCTGCACCTGATACAGATCGCCCTCGATGGGGGTCACCAGGGTCTGCGTGGCATCGAACAGGGAGCCGCAGGTGATGCCGATGACGTCGGAGGACACGATCTCGTCCTCGGTGTAGCCGAAGCTTTCGCTGGCGGCGGCCTTCATAAAGGCGTTGATGCCCTCCTTGCTCACGGCGTTGCCCTTGACGACGGCCACGAGGATGGTGGTGGAGCCGGTGCACACGGGCACGCGCTGGGCCGAGCCGACGAGCTTGCCGTTGAGCGCGGGGATCACCAGGCCGATGGCTTTCGCCGCGCCGGTGCTGTTGGGCACGATGTTCGCCGCGGCGGCGCGGGCGCGGCGCAGGTCGCCCTTGCGGTGGGGGCCGTCCAGGATCATCTGGTCGCCGGTGTAGGCGTGCACGGTGGTCATGATGCCGCTCTGGATGGGGGCGAAATCGTTGAGGGCCTTGGCCATGGGGGCCAGGCAGTTGGTGGTGCAGCTGGCGGCGGAGATGATGGCGTCATCGGCGGTGAGGATATCCTCGTTGACGCCGAAGACCACGGTCTTGGTCTCCTTGTCCGCCGGGGCGGAAACGACGACCTTCTTCGCGCCGGCGGCCAAGTGCAGGCCGGCTTTTTCCTTCGTGGTGAAGAAGCCCGTGCATTCCAGCACCACGTCGATGTCCAGCTCGCCCCAGGGGAGCTCGGCGGGGTTGGGGTTCTTGTAGATGGTGATCTCCCTGCCGTCCACGGTGATGCTGCCCTCGCCCGCCGCCACGGTGTGGCCGTCGTAGCGGCCCTGGGCGGTGTCGTACTTGAGCAGGTGGGCCAGCATGTCCGGGCTGGTCAGGTCGTTGATGGCCACCACGTCGTAGCCCTCGGCCCCGAACATCTGCCGGAACGCCAGGCGCCCGATGCGCCCGAACCCGTTAATCGCGACTTTTACTGCCATGTGAATACCTCCGAATATTATTTTTATAAAGTAAACTCTTCTTCTCTGCCATCAAGCAGCAGGGTGTACTTTGTGTTCACAATCTTTTCCGCCAGGTCCGGGTACTCGGCTTCAAATGCCTGCCGATCAAACACCGTACCCCAGTCAGCGGCTTCGCCCTTCAGCACCAGCCAGCGCGCCATGCCCGGGGAAGGTTTGCCCATCAGTTCAAACAAAATAAACGCATAATTCGGCAGGTACTCTATACCGCCGCTTTCGCTCTGTTCATACGCCGTATAGGGGTAGACTTGCGGGTCGGCGTAGTCCGTATCGCTGCCGAGGCTGTAGCACACGGGCATGAACCACTGCAAAAACGCAAGGATGGCTTCATCGGGCAGTTCGCCCTCGCAGTCCCTCAAAGGCCGGAAAAGCGCATCGATTTCGGTTGCGATCTCCAATCTGAGCCCGTCACAGGCGCCGCGCTGCTTCGCGTAGTCCCTGGGATACATCGTGAAAGCCCGCAGCATCGACTGGTAACCGTCAAGGTCGAAGGGCCCATCCAGGCGCATGGTCGATTCCTGGAGCATTTTGCCGTCATTGGCTATATCGCCGCAGGCGGCAAGGCCCAGCAGCAATCCCAGCGCCAGAATAAACGCCAGCAGCTTCCGCATGGGCAACCCTCCTTCACCGCACATATTTTACCCCATTTTTGCGGATATTGCAAGCAAAAACCCCCAGCGGTGTAAAGTTTTGGCAGTTTGACCAATTTTCAATATTCGCGCCGGGAATTTGCCACAATAATCCCATATGAATGTGATACTCACTACCGACGCCGACCGTCTCGATGCGCGGTTCCGCCAGGCCATGGACATCCCCCTCACGGAGGAAGAGCGCCTGCGGGCGTTGCTGCAGGCCCTCATGGGCGAGCTGCTGGCCCGGCGGGATTTAAAATATGACCCCAAGGCGCAGAGCATGCTCCTGGCGTGCCGCCTGCGCCTGCGCTCTCTGCAGAACCTGCTTTTGGGCAGCAGAAGCGAAGCGACGGGGGGGTGGGACAGTCCAGTGGACTGTTCTGCCCAGGCACGCCTTAGCGTGTCCCGGCGCAGCCGGTGTGAGCTGCGGGAGCTCACCGAGGATCTGTGCGCCGCCGCAGACCTGCTCCTGCATCCCCTGGGGCGGGTGGTGCGCTTCGAGGCCCCGGAGGAGGCCGCCGAAGCCCTGTGCGCTCCCCGGGATATCAGTTGGGCTGTGCTGGAGCTGATCTGCAACGCCGCGCGGCACTGCCACGGGGAGGAAATTAAGGTCTCCGTAGATCTAAAGCGGCAGAGCCGCCGTCACAGGCCACAGGCCTGCGTATCGTCCATCGAATGCAAAGGCGCCCTGGATTTGGAGCTCCTCCACGCCGCCGCTTCCCGGGAGGGCTCGGGGGTATCGGCCCTGCTGCGCACGGCATGGCTGCACCACGGGGCGATCCTCTGGCTGCAGCGGGACGGCATGTCCGTGGCGGCTTTACGCGTTCCGCTGGCAGGAGGCAGGGGGCAGGAGGCGATCAACAGAGGGGCTGACTGGTATGACGCCCCCGACTATGTGGAGCTGCTCAGCGACCGCTGCTCGCAGGTGTATATCGCCCTCGCGCCAGCGATTGCGATGGTGGGGGCGTAAAAAAAGCTTGACAATCACGGATTTTCGGTCTATAGTGTAGGTGGAAAGTGAATGCCGGAGGATATGGTAATTCCAAATAGTGTGTGGAGAGGAGAATTTTTTGTTTTTGCTATTTGCACCATTAGCATTATTGTTAATGCCCTTGTATGAACTGTTGAGATTGATATTCGGCAATTGGATGTTTTGAGTAACTAAAACCATTTCCTCCGGTTGAAGAACGAATGCCCGCCGCCAGCGAGATGAATGCGCTGGCGGCGGGCGAAAGTGGTTTTTTGCCTGACCCCCCTGGTCGCTTCGCTCCCTTCCCCCCTACAGGGGGGATTCTGACGCACCGCAAATAGCTGCGTTCATCGCAGTTTAAGTTGTGGCCCTGTCAAAATCCCCCCTGTAGCGGGGAAGGGAGCGAAGCGACCAGGGGGGTTATAAAACAAGTTTTACCCCACCGGCTTATAAAACTTCCTGTTATCCAGCGCCCAAATCTTGCTCGTGAACTCCCCCGGCTTCACGCCCTGGAGGGCCGTGTGCACCTCGTTGACCCGGGCATCCAGCAGGTCCAGCTCGGCGAGAACCTCCGCCTCCAAAAAGGAGGGCCGCTGCGCCGCGCCGAACTCCGGCTCGCCGTGGTGGGAGATCAGCATGTGTTGTAAAAGCAACAGCGTTTCTTCGGGCAGCTCCACCTCTTTCGCCTTCTGCTCCAAATAGATCGCGCCGCCCACCAGGTGCCCCACCAGGTTGCCCTTCAGGGTGTAGCCCGTGGCCAGGCCCGTGGCGGGCACCTCGTACTCGGTGGTCTTGTCGATATCGTGGAGGATGACCCCCGCGAAGAGCAGGTCGGCGTTTAGGATATCGTACTGCGCCGCCGCGGCCCGGGCCAGACGCAAAATCGCCAGGGTGTGCCACAGCAGGCCGCCCCGCACCGCGTGGTGCAGCCGGTAGGCCGCGGGCCAGTAGAGCAGACGCTCCTCGCGCTCCGCCAGGATGGACAGCACCAGATCCCGCAGAGGCTCGTCCGTGAAGCCCTCCACCACGGCCCGGATCTCCGCCAGCATCTCCTCGCCGGGAGCGGGGGCGGAGGGCACGAAGTCCTCCATGCGCAGGCTGTCCTTTTCGCTGGCCGGGCGCATGCGCTCCACCCGGAACTGGTCCTGCCCGTTGTAGACCGACACCGTGCCGCGCACCTTCACCAGCTCATGGAGTGAATACGTTCCGTGGGCCTCGGGCCGGTAGTCCCAGAATTTCGCGCCGATCTCCCCGCCGACGTCCATGAGGGTCAGGTCCAGGAAGAGCTGGCCCTTGGCGTTGGTCTTCTGCTCCACGCTTTTGATGAGGCAGAAGCCCTCCAGGGCGCCGGTGGCGTTGTTGACGCAGGTAAAGTTCATGTGTCAGCTCCTAAATCGGGTTATTCATTTGTCCCTAACGGTTGACCTCCGGCTTATCCGTCCGGCCCACCAGATAGTCAATAGACACGTTGAAGAAATCTGCAAGGGCGACGAGGGCATCATGGCTCGGCTTGATTTTACCGTACTCGTAGTTTTGGTATTGCCTTTCGATTATGCCTGTTTCTTCGGCAACTCTTTTTTGTGTGATCCCTCGCTCTTGGCGCAGGTCTTTTAATCGCTCCGAAACCATAGGACAAACCCCCAAAAAAATTTTGTTTAACCTCTTGACACGTATAAATATACGTGCTATAATATTCTTAACACGTGCATATATACGTTCATTGGAGGAGAAAATCCATGGAAAATAACCCGGCGGTAACCGAAGACGCGTTAACAGAACTCAGCATCTTACGGAAAAGATTTAGGTCAACGGTTGACCTCCGGCTTATCCGTCCGGCCCACCAGATAGTCAATAGACACGTTGAAGAAATTTGCAAGGGCAATGAGAGAATTGAATCCTGGTTTCTTTTCCCCGGATTCATAATACTGGTAGACTCGTACCTGTGCATGGATGCCAATAGCAACGTCCATCTGGGTGATGCCCTGTTCTTTGCGCAGTTCTTTTAGACGAGTTACGAACACGACTATACTCCTCCAAAATATTTTTATTTTGCTCTTGACATGCACTAATTGACGTGCTATAATTATCGTAGAACGAATAAAATAGCGCGCAATAAAGTTCGTTATACGAAAGGTGGTAAGAAGCCTCATGGGAGACAAGCTAGCGGTAACCGAAGACGCATTGACAGAACTCAGCATCTTACGGAGCAAGATTGAAGCCGTGCTTGACTGCATAGTAGGTGGTGCGAACACGCACGACCAAACGCTAACCGACATCGCGAACGATTATCTTGGCGAGATGGGCGAAATGCTACAGGCCATGCATGTGCAGGAGACGCGCCGTTAATTTTGCTCCTCCGCGACCAAGAACGCTGCAAAGCGTCCTGTCATTCCGCGATAACCATCCTCAGTCGGCCTCGGGCCGACTGAGGATGGGTTCGCGCGGCGACCGCTCACTTTGCTCCTCCCTACCTGGGCGGCAAGCACTCCAGCAATTCCATATCGCCCGTGATTTCGTATGCCCCCTGGTCGGCCGAAACGAACAGGCAGTTCCCCTGCGTGACCGCGACGCCGCCAATCACGCCTCCGCCCTTGGTGACGACGACAGCATAGGGCCTTCCCACGGCCTCCACCTGTACCGTGCCGGCCACATTGCGCCTGCGCAGCGCAAAGCAGGGAGTATCCTCGTAGGAGATCAGCTCCTCGTAGCCCGGCGCAAGCACACGCGCGGGCGGGCGGCAGGCGGCCAGCAGCTCTTCGCGGCTCTGCTTTGTATAGTGGAAGCAGTCGAACATCCGCTCAAAGCCCACGCCCTGGTGGATGAGCTGCTCGGGCATGGGGTTGCCCGCCAGGTCGTGGGTTTCGATGTGGATGGTGTAGTCCGTGGGCTCCTGCACCTCCAGCAGCAGCACCCCGGAGCCGATGGCGTGGGGCAGGCCGCCACGGATGAGGTAGACCTCGCCGGGCGCCACGGGGAGCTTGTGCATCAGCGCCCGCATGCCCGCGGTATCCTGCTTATCGAAGAGCTCCCTGAGCAGGGCAGGGGAGACCTCTTCCTTAAAGCCCATGAGCAGGCAGGGCGCTTCCCCGCCGATTTCCCGCCCGCCCAGAATGTACCAGGCCTCGGTTTTGCCGTATTCAGAATGGAACAGCCTGCGGGCGGTCTCCTTATCCGGGTGCACCTGGATGGGCAGGCGCTCGGCGGAATCCAGGAATTTCGTCAGAACGTCGAACTCGTCCGTGATGACATCCCGCAGCAGGGCCGTGGCCCCGTCCGGCAGCTCCACCTCGCTCAGGCCTTCGTGGGGGGGCGTGGCATTCCTGGGGGGGTTGATGGCCTCCACCACCGAGGCCAGCCAGTCCTCAGGGAAGCAGCCGTCCGTCCCCTCCCGGCCGTGCAGCTCGTCCAGGAGCTTCCCGCCCTTATAGAGCCGCCATAC
>Ga0123353_10000805_pt1 | contig 38119 bp, 32 predicted proteins | sample TergutLab28metaG_3_FD_92763 | JGI IMG/M metagenome (GOLD analysis project Ga0123353, IMG submission 92763) | Labiotermes labralis P3 segment gut microbial communities from Petit-Saut dam, French Guiana - Lab288 P3 | ecosystem: Host-associated > Arthropoda: Insects > Digestive system > Gut ... | reverse complement strand
GAACACCATTCCGCGAAGTCGCCTGACGTAATTATGGCTTGCCTCTTTTCGCCGTGGAACGTTCCACAGCGCAAAGAGGCAAGCCATATCCGCGTCGATCGGTATTCGCTTACTTCCGTCGCCGCAGCAGCGCCAGGCCGCCAAGAGCGAGCAGACTCATCGTCGCCGGTTCTGGAATCACGATCAGGGCCGTCGTGATGTTATCGAAGAACACCTCCGGGGCCGAGCCTTGCCAACCTCGCTGAAGGCCAAACGCGGTGCCGATGTTGATCGAGCCGTCGAACTGGTTGATCCACGACCCGGTGGCGTTTCCGGACTCGTTCAGATCCCACGTGGCTTGGGATACAAGTGTTTCGTCCACGTAGTAGTACAGCGTCACCATGAGGGTGTTGCGGTTCTTGATGCCGTCGGGATCGTCGTCGGCCCGGTCCGCGCCGGTGATCGTGAATTCGGCGCGCATCTCAAACAGGTGCCACGCGTCAAGCCCGAAGTTCGCCATGTTAATGTACGTGCCGCCCATTCCGCCCGGACTCCGCAGGCCGTACCCTTCGACGTCGAAATAGGGCCCCACGTGGAAGCCCGTCGGGAGGTTTCCAGCGTCACTGTGATCGGGCATGTACACATCGGCGGAGAAGTAGTAGGTCGACGTCGTCGTGCCCGGCTGCGGAATGATGTGAATTTGCGTGGCCTTCGACGCCATGGCAATGCTGCCGGCTTCGGCGCCGCCCTCGTCGCCCGACGGTGCCGTGTCGGCCGCGAACACGCTGTGCGCCAACCACAGGGCTGTCCCGTCAAACTCCGTGCCGTCATACAGCAGGCTGCCCACGGCCGGCCCCTTGCTGGAAATCACGTGCGAAATATACTCATCGCCGGCGCTGCGGTCGTTCTTGAACGCGATTTCGAACAGGCCCGGCGCCTGCGTGCCACCGCCGTCAAAGTACCGCCTGGACAGGGCATCCCCGTAGGAGCCATGGTTCACCATGCCCCAGGGATCCATGTTCGAGGGATTCAACACGCTGTCGCCCTCGCCCGCATTCCCGAATGTCAACCGGCTCATTATGTCCAGCGTCTCGCCAGAATTCAGCGCCCCGGCAAACGCCGGCGCGGACATCACCATCGCGATCACGGCCACGGCTCCGAGATACCTCATGGGACTCTCCTTAATAATGTATATGCCTGAAATGGAAACACAAACCGCCGTCCATCGTAGCACGGCCTGCCGCGCCGTCAAGCGTCAAACCACGTTCATTTTTCCGCCGTAAAAATACAAAAAATCCCTTGCCGTAACCGCGGCGGGCCGGTAACATTGCTCGACTTGTCGTTTGGTCGACATGACGAAGAGGCACCACGAGAAAAACGAGGCATGATATGCATTATCCGCACAGGCTGTCGAAACGGAAAAAGGCCCGCAAGCACGGCTTCCGCGCCCGCATGAGGACGTCCAAGGGCAGAAAAATCGTCAACCGCCAACGCCGCATCGGCCGGTCGGTGAATACGGTCAAGTAAGCGAACGTAATGCGGGCGCTAGCCCCCGCGTTGTGTTCCATTCGTAATCAATACGACTTCGCTAAGACCGAGCGGGATTACGCGGATTAAGGGATTTACGGGTTGTCGTTTGGAACGAGAACTCCTTAAATCCTTTAATCCGCGTAATCCCGCTCGGTCTTAGCGAAGTCGTACTGATGTAACGCTCCACCCAACCTATCCCGCCGAGGCGCGGATTTCACTCAGCAGCCGCAACACGACTTCGTCGGAGGAAATGCCGGCCGCTTCGGCGTTGAAGGTGGTGATGATGCGGTGCCGCAGCACCGGCAGGGCCATTTCGCGAACGTCCTCGGTCGTCGCGTGATACCGTCCGTGCAGGATGGCCCGCGCCTTGGCGGCCAGGATCAGATAAATGCTCGCCCGAGGCCCGGCGCCCCAGTGGACCAGTTCGTTCACGAAATCCGGCGCTTCGTTCTGTCCAGGGCGGGTTGCCCGCGACAGATCCCGCGCGTACTGGTACACATGATCCGCCACAGGCACGCGGCGGACGATCGCCTGGAGCCGCGCGATATCCTCGCCCGAGAGTGCCGTCTGGAGGTCGGCTTCGTACGTGCCCGTGACCTGCTTCATGATCTGCATTTCCTCATCGGCCGACGGATAATCGACGGTGATGTTGAACATGAAACGGTCGAGCTGCGCCTCGGGCAGTGGATACGTGCCCTCCTGTTCGATGGGATTCTGCGTGGCCAGGACGAAAAACGGCTCGGGCAGTTTGTACGTCTTCTCGCCGCAGGTGACCATGTGTTCCTGCATGGCTTCGAGCAGGGCGGCCTGGGTTTTGGGCGGCGTGCGGTTGATTTCATCGGCGAGGATCATATTGGCGAACAGAGGTCCGTGGACGAACCGGAAAACGCGTTTGCCGGTGGTGCGGTCCTCTTCGAGGACGTCGGTGCCGGTGATGTCGGAGGGCATGAGGTCGGGTGTGAACTGGACGCGTTTGAACGACAGGCTCAGCACGCGGCTGATCGTTGAAATCAGGAGCGTTTTCGCCAGTCCCGGCACGCCCACCAGCAGGCAGTGCCCTTTGCAGAACATGGCGATCAGCACCTGCTCGATGACATGCTGCTGCCCGACGATTACGCGTCCGAGCTGCTGCGTCATGCGCTGGTAGGCGGCGTTGAGATTTTTCACGGCGGTGACATCATCGGCGTTGCCGACGTTGATCTCGGCAAGAAAACGTTGCTCACTCACGCGAGGCTCCTTTGGTTTCGATCGACAGACAACGGGCCTTCACAGGCCACCTGATTATGAAACCAGAGATCGGCGTGAAAGTAGCGAAAAAAGCGTGACACTCGCATCGTGGGTGGTTGAGTCATTATACTAGGTGTCATAAGCACCAAAGGACACACGCATGCGTCACGTACTTTTTTTCTTTGCGTTGTCGGTGACAGTCGGATGCACGGACATCGCCCGCCTGCCTGATGTGACCAACAACTCGTCCAGCCCGGTCGAAGTGCCGCCGGAGGCGACGGTTCCGGTGATCGTGCAACCAAGCGCGCCCATTCACGAATTGCACGGGCAGCGGTTTCGCGTGGAGACGGTCGCGTCGGGGCTGAGCGGGCCTTGGGCATTGGCGTGGCTGGGTGACGGGCGGCTGATTTTCACGCAGCGCGGCGGCGAGTTGTCGATTGTCGAGGCGGGCGTTGTCCGACGGCTGCACCATTTCGCCGAAGTGCAACCGCCTGCCGGCAGCGACGGCGGGTTGATGGGCCTGGCGGTCTCGCCGACGTTTTCGCGTGACGGCCTGATCTACGTCAGCTACACGGGCGTCGTCGGCAACGAGCCGCGAAACATCATCGCGCGGTACCGTCTCTCGCCCGACGCCACGCCCGCCGTCACGCCGGGCATCGTGCTGCTCAGCGCCCTGCCCGCGGCGGAAACCCACAACGGCCTGCCGCTGCGGTTCGGCCCCGACGGCATGCTATGGGCCTTCACTGGCGACGCGGGCCTGCCCGGCCCGCTGCCACGAAGCCAACTCGCCGGCAAACTCCTCCGCATGAACCCCGACGGCACCGTGCCAAAAGACAACCCATTCCCGTACTCACTCGTCTGGTCGTCAGGCCACCGAAACTGCCTGGCCTTCGACTGGTATCCCGACGAGAAGGTGCTCTACGCGATGGAACAACGCACCGACGGGCCGGAAAATCCGGACAACGAAGTGGACAGGATTTACCTCATCAACAAGGGCAAAGAGCCCTGGGCCCTCAAACACGACGAAAGCGTACCGCCGAATCACCGTTGGCCGTCGGAATCCATCGCGCCGGCGGGAGCGGTGTTTTATCGCGGTGACGCGTTCCCCGCCTGGCGAGACCGATTGTTCGTCGCCACACGGAATGGCCCGGCGCTGTACTGCGTCACGGCCTTCCTTGGCAACCCCGCTTTCGCCACCCTTATCACTGACGTCTCCGTCGTGCTACACAAGGAACTCGGCCCACTCCGCGCCGTCGCCGTCGGCCCCGACGGCCTGCTGTACCTCGCGACCGCCAACGGCGAAAACGACCGCATCCTTCGGCTGGTGCCGGAAGAGTAAGTCGCGGAAATTCGACACGGTAGCCGTATTGCATGGATATAAACGAGTTGGCCTCCTCGGTTTCGCGTGGTAGTGCCGGCTCGCAGCCCCAACGGGGCGGCGTTGGGTAGCCCAGGGTGAGCCTGTACTCAGGCGAACCCTGGGTTTCGGGCATTTTCGAACTCCTTCATCGTGCCTGACGCCACTGGCCGAGGGCGCACCGTCGCACGAGGTCGGCATCGAACGACATGCACTTTCCCCTGTGCGCGTCGTTCGAAGCCGTACTCGCCCGCGTGCGCGCCCTCGGCCAGTGGCGTCGGGCACGATTTTATTGGGAAAAACCGCTATTCCCAGGGCTCGCGAGTACGCTCGCCCTGGGCTACCCAAGACGCCCCGTTGGGGCTGTGGGCCGGCGGCTTTCACGCGAGACCGGGATGGCAATCGGTTGTTTGCCGGGGCGAAATCGCACACCTGCGATACGACAACCTCAACAAATTTCAAAGCCCAAACAACAAAATTCTAAACGCTCACGCTCCTTCAACGTCAAGACGCATGAACAGCGCGAGCGTTTGGAATTTTGTCGTTTGAATTTTTGAAATTTGTTTCGTATTTCGTGCTTCGTATTTCGGATTTTGCGAATTCCTGCTACGCCCACGCGGGCGGATTGTCTAGTTGGTGTGGCAGGCAGGCGTTTTGTTCGCAGCGGCGTAGCGTGGCGGCCACTTGGGGCGCGTCGGCCCATGGGGCCTGGATGACCGTTTCGCTCGCGGCCGCGTAGGCGGCGAAGATGAATCGCATGGTTCGGCTGGACTGTTCGACGGGGGTGACGGCGGGTTCTTCATCGCGGAGCACGCGCTGCAAGTGAAAATAGAACGGCCAGGGGCCGTCGCCGTCGTCGCAGGTTTCCGTCGGTTGGCCTGGGCGGTCGATTCGGGCGGTGCCGTCCCATCGGGCGGTACCGTGCTCACATTCGAGGGTGACACAATGTTGTTCCGGCAGGCCTCGATATTCGCGGGCGCGGTCGGTGGCGGCGGCTTCGGCGGCGCAGGTCGTCGCGGCGAAGACGAACTCGGTGGCGTCGTCGTTATCCAGCACGCCGGTGGCGACGACGGTGTCCTCGACCTCCAGGTCCTCCGGTTCGTGAAATCGGTAGAGTTTCGCGTGCATTTCCGCCGGCATGGCCACGTGCGACTCGCCGCTCCGCTGGGCGAGATTGAGCGTTTGATTGAGAAAATGCACGGACTGGTTGACCATCGTGCCGTCGAGCGTGGGCCTGCCTTGAAAGGCCCGCTTGCCGCCCCAGGGCACGCGACGATAGTATTCCGCGTCGCGCCACCAGAGCGATATACACCGCACGCGGCGGATGCGGCCCAACTCGCCGGCCACCAGTTTGCGGTTTAACCATCTCGCCGACGGGCGGAGCAGATGCTGAAAGTGAATCAGCAGTTTCTTCCCCGTCGCGTCGCGCGCGTCGATCATGGCCTGGCACTCGCTCCACGAGCATGCGGGCGGTTTTTCGCACAGCACGTGATGGCCCGCGTGCAGGGCGGCGATGGTCGTTTCGGCGTGCGCGTAGTGCGGCGTGAGGTTGAGGATGATGTCCAGATCGTCGCGGCGGAGCAGTTCGTCCAGGCTGCCGCACGGGGTCAGGCCGATATCGCGAAACCGCGGGAGCCGCTCGACGGTGTCGGGGCGGCCGGTGTCCGGCTCAAACCACGCCACCGGCTTGGCGACGGGGTGATCCTTCATCAAATCAAACAACGTATACCCCGCCATCCTGCCGGCGCCGATGATGCCGAAACGAATCATGATCGCGAACGTCCTTTCATGAACGAAAAACGCGTCGCGGTGGCTCTGCCTGTTTGCGTTGTAGGACGTTGGAGAAGCAAACGCTTCGTCGGATACAGACTTCTACAACGCAAACAGGCGGAGCCCTCACGAACGGTTATTACTCTACAACGCACCCGTGAACAGGTAATCCCAGTTCACCAAAGCGGTCGCCTTTTTTCCATTGTCCGCGGTGAAAACGACTTCGCCGTTGCCGAACGCGACGGTCTTCACGCGGTCGAAGCCTTTGGGGGTTTTGGCTACGCCTTGGATGTACCGGATGGCGGTGGGGGTTTTTGGCGAGAGCGTCATGGCGGTGGCGAAGCCGGCCTGGCTGGCGGGGTTGGCGGCCAGGGATTTCTGCGTGCCTGACGGCAGGTACGTCGCGCCGTCCTCGAGGCCGAGGCAGTTGTTTCGGCCCAGCCAGGGCGTGGTCCAGCGGCCGCGGTTTTCCGACCAGAAGCTCAGGCACGGCAGTACGGCGGCGTCTTTGAGGCTGAACCAGAGGAAGTTTTCTTTGGTGTACACGGCCGCGGTCCATGCGGGTTTGCCGGGCGTGGATTTGTGGAATACGCCCAGCAGGTCGCAGAAGCCTCGCTGTCGCGGGTACAGGCTGCAATCGTCGAAGGCGGGCGACTTGAACACGGTGGGCACCTTGTCGAGTGACGTGAATGTTTGGCCTGGCTGGAGCGTCTGATAGCAGCCGTTGGCGGGGTCGCCGGTATCGGTGTGGAACGTCAGGCCCATCGCGAACGGGCTGGTGCTGACGGCGACGGTGCGTTCCGCGTCGGGCATACGGAGCGTCGCGTGGTGGCTGATCGGTAGCGTGGCGCGGAAGCCCTCCAGCCGATGCGTGTTGTAGACGACATTGTGGCCGTCGACGAGCGTGAGCGTTTTGGTGACTCGCCCGGCGGGCAGTTTCATGTCCATCGTCACGTCCAGCGTGATTTTGTTGCCCTCCCGTGAGAGCGACCCGAAGATCCAGTCCAGCGTGGACGTTTCGCCGTGGGCGAGGGCCTGCTTGCCGTGGATTTTGCCGCCGCCGAAAGGCATACAGAGAAAATCGCCGCGCAGCGTGGTGAGAACGAGTTCGCTTTCGGGGATTTTCGTGTGTTTTTCACTGGCCCACGGCGCGATGTGGTACGGCTGAACGGGCGAGTCGCTGTCGCGATAAAACGTAACCGGCGCCAAATGCCCGCCGCGCCGCGTCAGCGCTAATTCGACGGTTTGGCTTCGAACTACCCACGACGGCTGATGGGCGACGGTTTTTAGTGCAAGTTGTTTGGACTGTTTAGACGCCATGACGAAATCTCCTTTGAGTAGGTTGTGGGACACGATGGGGAACATTATGACCGAGGTTGTTCGTTTTTGCTACGGCTCAACCGGGGCTAAACACGCCGCCGCTTCGCGGCTGTGGCCCGGCCCTTCCGCACGAGACCGGGGAGGGACATTGGCTGTTTTCCACGCAAAATCACTTTGCCAGAAAATCAGGGCACATCCTCTCGCGGCGGCAGTGTGGTTTTCGGCGGCTGGATTTTCTGGCGGTGGTACAGGATCAGCAGCATGCCGAACGAGCAGGGCGTGCCGACGATCAGCGCCGTCATCGCGGTTTTGATCCACATTCTGCCGGTCGCGGCCACGATTTCCAGCAGGCTCCAGTCGTGTCGGGCGAGAATCCACAGCCCAAGGAACCCGACGCAGCCGATGGAAAGATAGGCCATCGCGAGGGCGGGCTTGCGTCCGGCAGGGCGACACGAAAACGCCACGCCAAGCCCAGCCGCCAGACACGCCGCCGCCCAGACGCACACAATCGCCGTCGGCGCCGAAAGCCCCGCCCATCGGATGTTGGCCAGTATGGATGTCGCCAGAAAAACCGTCATGGGTGCTTGATTTTCCTGATGTAGAAGCCGATAATTCATGTGGAAGCCGGTCAATGACTCGGGTTAGTTTTGAGCACTGCTCAAATCCCCCGTAATGCGTGGCCGGCTCCAAGAAGGGCTTGTCGATAATGGGCTTAAATAGTCCAAGTGTCTGACAAGCCCTTCAATTTTTGGTGATAAAAAACGCGAATATCATTTAGCTGCCTTGTTTCGCCGTTTACGACAGTCACGATCATCTCGGCCAAATACGCGTTTCCTGCAATCTCGACCGGAGCCTGATAATGCTCAATGACCTTGATGTAATTACGTCCGTGCTTATCCGCCTCCTCTCCTACTTTGATAGAGCGTCGCAGTAATGATGGCAATACGATGATGGCGTGTATGCTCTCGGGTGTTTTGGCCATTGCCAGCGTATGCTTTATTCCGGCCATGGAAATCAATATTTCACATCCATTCGATTCCACGATCACGTTTTGTCCGACAAAATTTTCTCTAGAAAACTGTTTGGCTGCCGCCCGAAGTTGTTGAACAGTCAGTCCGTCGCCCAACTCATTTCCGGATACACGCACAACATCACGCTTGCCGCTCTCTTTTTTGGAAGGCGGCTGTAATGAATCACCATGATGTCTACCTTCCGACGTACGGGGGCTCACACCTTGCACGCTTTGCGGAGGGCGTTGACTTTGTCGAGTTTTTCCCAGGTGAAGCCGGGGCCGGTTCTTCCGAAGTGGCCGTCGTGGGAGGTTTCGCGGTAGATGGGGCGCAGCAGGTTCAAGTGTTTGATGATGTCCTGCGGCTTGAGCGGGAAAATATCGCGGATAGCGGCGGCGATTCGGTCTTCGTCGACGACGGCGGTGCCTTCGCAGTCCACCAGCACGCTCACCGGCTCGGCCACGCCGATGGCGTAGCCGACCTGCACCTCGGCCACCTTCGCCAACCCCGCGGCCACGATGTTTTTCGCGATGTATCGGCACATGTAGCAGGCCGAGCGATCCACCTTCGAGGGGTCCTTGCCGCTGAACGCGCCGCCGCCATGCCGCCCGCGCCCGCCGTACGTGTCGACGATAATCTTCCGCCCGGTCAGCCCGCTGTCGCCGTGCGGGCCGCCGATCACGAACTTGCCCGTCGGATTCACGTGAAACACGATGCCATTGTGCCACATGCTCGGCGCCTCGGCCATGATCACCGGCTTGATGATCTTCTGGATGATCGCCTCCTTGGCCTTGGCGGACATGGCGTCGGTCTTGGGATCCACGACGCTTTCGTTGTGCTGCGTGGAGAGCACGATCGTGTCCACCAGCAGCGGCCCGCCGTCCTCGTAGCGGACGGTGACCTGACTCTTGCCGTCGGGCCGCAGCCACTTCATCTCGCCGCTCTCGCGGGCCTCGCTCAGGCGGGCGGTGAGGCAGTGGGCCAGGTGAATCGGCATCGGCATGAAATCGCACGTCTCGTCGCACGCGAAGCCGAACATCAGCCCCTGGTCGCCGGCGCCCTGCTCCTTGCCCTTGCCCGCTGTCACGCCGCGGGAAATGTTCTCGCTCTGCCCGTGCAACGCCCGAAGCACGCCGCAACTGCGATAATCAAACCCCGCCGCCGGATCGTCGTAGCCGATCGAACGAATGACTTCCCGCACAGTCTCCTCAGCCTGGAGCAGCGCCCGCTCCGCGGCCACGTTGTGCACCGTCACCTCGCCCGCCAGCACGACCAGCCCGGTGGTCACCAGCGTCTCACACGCGACGCGGGCCAACGGATCCTTCGCCAACAGACTGTCGAGAATCGCGTCGCTGATCTGATCGGCGACTTTATCGGGATGGCCCTTCGTGACGCTCTCACTGGTGAACAAGTACGATTTGCCGGCGGACTGAGTCATAGTTGGTGTTCCTTTATCTGACAAGCTAAGGACTGTACCGAAATTGCCCCGTGCACGCAAGGGCGCGACGAACGCCCGCAGGGCAAACGCATGTCATCCCTCGTTTCGCTCGAGGTGTATATTCAGGCGCCACTGGCCACAGGCCCTGCCATTTTGCGTTGTACGACGGTGTGGGCGACAAAACGGTTCGTCTGTCACAACGATCTACGACGCAAAATGGCAGGGCCTGTGGCCAGTGGCGCCGAACACGAAGGTCATGAGCAAACCGGATCCCACATGTGTGTTTACCCTGGACACCCTCACTCTCCCGCCAACTCTCTCGCGTACGCTTCAAACGCCTGTTCGAAATCGGCCATGTCGTCCGCGATGTAGGCGCGGAAGAGGGGTTCGGAGAGGGTGTCGTTGTAGCGTCGGCCGTCGGCACGGAGGAGTTGGAATTCCAGCCAGCTCATGTCGAGGCGGCTTCGGAGTTGCCCGTCGCGGGCGTCGGCGATGAGTTGTTTCATGCCGTCGCGCCAGGCGTCGTGGGTGTGGAGAAATTTCACCAGCGCCCACAGTTGGGCGTAGTACGCGACGGCCTGTTCGTTGTCCTCCCGAATCGCCGACGCGACGTCCATCGACAGCAGCGTTTGCAGCGGCATCCATCGGCCTCGCTCGAGCGCGCGGCGCAGGTCGCGGCGCAGTGTCCACGCGAAATCGGGATCGAACGTCACGTTCTTTTTCTCGTCCACGGCAAACCCCTCGACGCTCACGCACAGCCCCTCCTCCAGCCACATCGGAAGCCCGTCGCGAAGGTGAAACGTCAGGAACTGGTGCAGTCCTTCATGGGCCGCCACCGCGGCGGTCTGTGCGGGGCCGAGGTCCCACAGAACGCACGTACCCTTGTGGCAGTATCCGCCTGCCTGGATTGCGAGATACCGCGGCGCCCGCGAGCCGGTCACGCGGCGAGTCACGTCGGCCCATTGTTGGCGGTCGGCCAGCAGGTACATCCGCCCGATCCGCGCATCGCTGAGCGCCTCCACGCCCGTCAGCACGCGGTAGTGCGTGTGGGCGGCCTCCATGAAGCCCGGCAGAAATTCCACCAGACTTTCGTCCGTGCAGGTCGTGTAGATGCGGTAGTGCTCCGTCGAGAGGATGACGCCGTTAGCGTATCGGCCAGTCCACGCCTCCCGCTGCACGGTCGTCTGAAGCGAACGAAACGTCGCGCGGTCGGCCTGGCCGTCGCAACCCGCCGACAACACAAACGACCACACGCACAGCCATGCCAGAATCCTGTTCATGCCCCAATTGTAGTGAAACGGCCCGCGAGGCCAAAACCATTTTGTGACGGTGGAATGTTGTTTGTCCGACAAACGTTCACTCGATGGAACGAAGCCAATAGCCAGTAGCCAATAGCCAGTAGGTACGGAAAGACAAGGGCGAAAAGACCATGAAAACGGGAACGGACGTGTGCGTGGACCACATCATGATCGTGTGATATACGGCACGATCGGCCATACCTGATGGCTATTGGCTACTGGCTATTGGCTTTTTTTCACGCTACAATCACACGCACTTCGAGGAGCCTGTCATGCGTCATACGATCCTTATGTACATCACGGCCGGCATGTTGGCGGCGGGGTTTTCGGCGGCGGTGGGGGCCCAAGGGAGAGTCGTCAAGAAAGATCCCTATGAAGTCAAGCCGCCCACCAGGCAGCAGGTTCAGGAGGCCAGGGAATGGGCCAGGGATCTCGGCAAGAAAGCCCGGCAGGTCGCGCCCCGGTTGCACATGGGCGAGACGGCCCATTTCTATCTGTTCAGCGCCTTTACGAAAAAAGCCGACGACAAGCGATTCAGCGACACCGCCGAACGCATGTACAAGGAGTTATGCAGGCAATTCAAGGCCGACCCGCGCACCGTGTGGGTGGACAAATGCCCGATTTTCGCCTTTGAAAACGCCAAACAGTACGTCGCGTTCTGCAAGGCGATCGGCGTCGACGCCGCCGTTGCGGAAAAATCCGGCGGACTCATGTACAGCCGAAACGGCAACGTCTGCATCGTCCTCAACGCCACCGCCGACGAAACACAATTCTACCACACCATGGTCCACGAGGGCACGCACGGCTTCATGGCCCGATACCTCACGATCCGGCCCATTCCCGTATGGGTCAACGAAGGAATCGCCGAATACACCTGCGCGGCGGTGATCGAAAACGGCCGGGCCAGCAAAATGTGGCAGGAGGCCACCAAACAAGTCCTCGCCGGCGAGAAAAAACCGCAGGTGATTTTCGACGACGTGTGGCAGATGGACAGCTTCCACTACGGCATGGCTCACGCGTTGGTGCGATACATGATTCAGAAGGACGGCAACGCGTTTTCGAAATTCATCCGGCTGATGAAGCAGGGGGAATCCGAAGAAAAAGCGTTGAAGACGGCCTACAACACCGACCGCGCGGGCCTGATCCGCGGTTGGCTGGCGGCGGCGGAAAAAATGCTCAAGGCCGCGGAGAAAGCGGCGGAAAAAACCGCGGAAAAATAACAGCCGGCACTATACCTCGCGAATCCGAACGCGAGAGAGCAGTGATGTCGCGACGTCAGGCGAGGCGCCGGCCGGGTCGATCACCGTTGCGCAGGCCGCCCCGAACGCCAACGCGCCCGCAAACGCCTCACGCGGCGAAAAATCCTGCCGCAACCCCGCAATATACGCCGCCAGAAAAACGTCCCCGCATCCGACCGTGCTGGCAATCTCCTCCGCCCCAAGCTCCAGCACGCCGTGCAACGCAACGCCCCCCGTCACCAGATACGCCCCGCGAGTGCCCAACGTCAACAACACATGCTCAAACCGCGTCGCCAACTCCCGCGTGTCCGCCAACTGCTCGTGCTCCTTCTTGTGCTCGCAGCCGACCAGGGCGGACAACTCCTTCGCGTTGGGCTTGACCACCCACAACGGCAACTCCGCGACGGCCGACAAGGCAGGCCCGCTGGTGTCCACCGCCACCCGCGCGCCACGCGATAAACAACACCGCGCCAACGCCGCCAGGTGACTCGGCAGCACGCCCGGCGGCAACGAACCACTGAAAATCACGACCGCCTCGCGAGTGGCCAACTGCTCCAGCGTCCGCGTCAACTTCGCCAGCCCCCACGAGTCCACCGCCAGCCCCGCGCTGCGAATGTGCGTCTCCCGCCGCGAACACAAATCCGTGATCGTAATATTCTCCCGCGTCTGGCCCGGCAACGTCACAAACGCGTTCGTGATCCGACGGTCGCGAAAAACGCCCTCGAACGTCGGTAAACTCTCGGCCCCGAGAAACCCCGTCGCCGTGCTCGACAACCCCATCCGGGCAAGCGTCCGCGAAATATTCACGCCCTTCCCCGCCGCCTGCCGCAACCGCTCCCGCCCAACCTGATGCTCGCCAATCGTAAACGAATCCACCTCAATCACGCGATCAATCGCGGGATTCAGCGTAACGGTAACAATAGTTGACATTCTCGACTGACCCATAGAACATCCATTATCCACCATCGTGTCACTTCTGAGAAGGGGTGTTTTTCAAATAGTCGCCTCGCGCGACAACATGGCCTCTTTCAAACCGTCGAAATCGAGATAATCTTCGACAAACTGCTTACGCAACAGGCTCAACGGGATAAACTCATTATATTTGCCGATGACCTGCACCTTTTCCGGCAACGGGAGATCATACAAATTCAACTCGGACTGCAAAATTTCATAAATAACCCTCTCCAATTCCTCAGCCGTCCCGTCAAAAATCACTTCGAAGAACACACTGGTGATCCAGGGCAATTTGTTTTTGATTTTCCTGCGCAGCAGCGCGTAATGCAACGTAAGAAGCTGCCGCGTGCCGACCCACGGGAAAACGGCATACTTCTTGTCGGAAAGCGGCGTGACCAGGTTCTCCAGAATACCACTGTTTCGGGCAATATATTGTATTTCTGTAAGCCGCTCGAGGCACCGTTGGCTTAGATAGGGATACGACGCATCCGAACGCAAAATACCGCGGATTTTCTGCACAAGTACCGTGTGCAGCTCGGCCTCGAAATCCACGTTCCAGTCCACCAGGGAAATTCCCGGAACCCGCTTGACGAAAATCACCTTGCTCTTCTCGTTGACGTCAACCGTCTCCCACGTCATGCCAGCCAAGGCAAAACGTATGCCCACCGGATACACTTTATCCACCGTTCCGATGGTGCGGTTCTCGTCCTTGACAAGCAGATACTCCGGCGCGTTGAACACGGTCAGGAACTTATGACTGTTGACGACCTTTTCGCCCTCTCGGCCAATGATAATCCCACCACGTTCCGTGCGCTCCAGTTGCTGAATCCCAATCAAATGGGCCAACAGTTGTTTGTAGTCTTCTTGCGATATATACTTGAAACAACCGAGCGACAGTACGGTTTGCGCGAGAGCGGCCGGAGAAAGCTCCCCGCAGCTTTTCAGATGGCTCATCGTCTGATGATATAACAGATTGTACGCGTGATGTTGCGGCGGAATCGGCTCCATCCAATGGTCTTTGGTATAGAGTTCGATGATGGCGACGGTGCGGAGAAATTCCCAGTTGATCGGGCCGAGCGTGTCCGCCGCGTTGATCTTCAGATCCTCCACAAACGTAAACAACAGTTGCGGCACCTGCCCGCGGCGGCCGCAACGCCCCAGCCGCTGCGCAAAACTGGACACGTTCAACGGCGCGCCGACCTGCACCGCCTGATCCAGCGAGCCGATGTCAATGCCCAACTCCAACGTCACCGTGGCGCCGGTGACGATTTTCTCGTCGTTGGACTTCATCTCGTCCTCCGTCGTCTCCCGTATCAAGGCCGACACATTGCCGTGATGAACGCGGTACACATCAGGGGACTTATTTTTCAACGCAATCTCGCGAAGATTGGCCATGATAAATTCGGTTTCCTCGCGACTGTTGGTGAAAATAATCGTCTTTTTGTCCAACGTCATCTTGAACAGATATTCATAATGTTCCCGGTCGCCGATGTCGCCGCCGGTGCTGGCATTAACGGTTTGGCCGCCACTGTCTTTTTCCACAAGATCGCGCTTGTCCGCGTAATTCACAAACCGCTCGATATGCAGCCGGATACGTTTTTTTCCCTCATCCGTAACCGGCGACGCACACGATCGGCCAGTGCCCGTATTCAACCAGTTCTTCGCCAACGACACATCGCCCAGCGTGGCCGAAAGCCCGATACGCCGCGGCACAATGCCGGTCAATTTCTGCAACCGTTCCAGCCCGCACAACAACTGTATGCCACGAACATCACGCATGAAATGATGTACTTCATCAATAATGACAAACCGTAAATCAGAAAATAGTTGTAAACAAGCGCCACGTTTATTGGTCAACAGACTTTCCAGCGACTCCGGAGTAATCTGTAAAATGCCCTCGGGATTCTTTACCAGATCGTTCTTCTTGGCCTGCGACGCGTCCCCGTGCCATTTGCACACCGGAATATGCGAATCAAGCAATAACTGTTCTAACCGCTTGAACTGATCGTTAATCAACGCTTTTAACGGCGAAATATATAACACTCCGACCGATTTTGACGGTTTATTGAATAATTCCGTAAGCACCGGAAGAAAAGCCGCTTCCGTTTTGCCCGACGCCGTGCCGGAGGAAAGTAACAGATTTTCATCGCTGTCAAAGATAACCTCGCAGGCGGCGACCTGGATGCCGCGCAACTCTTCCCACTTATTTTGATAGATGAAATCCTGAATAAACGGGGCAAGGCGATTGAATATGTCCATGATTTCTATACCTCAAACTCTCGAAAATCGGCGTGAAGCTCCTCGTCACTCAGGCCGCCCTTGGCCAATTCAAAACTGTTGCTTCCTAAGATATCTGCCACACGTTTCTGCGGGTTTTGATGGAGAATGTTGACCAACTCGATAAAGTCCCGAATCACCTCTCTCGGCGTGATATGCGTGTCGGCGCCGACTCGATTGTATTCCACCGTGAGGAAATAGACCAGGTCTTCGTGCGTGATCGTTGGCGTATATTTATATAGTTGCGCGTGGATGTCCCGAAGTTTTTCCACCAGCACATACATTTCCTCCTGCGTCAGCATCTGTAGTCGGATGATCGGTGCGGACAGATCCTTGAGGCCATCGGCGGCGAAATGGCCCTCCGCCAACCGCGAGCGCAAGGCTTCGTAACTGAACAGCCCCTTGTATTTATCTTCAATGCACTGCGGTGTGCCGCCCATTAAAAAACCGATGTGGCTGGCCTTGCCTTGTAAGACATCATTATACATCGTGAGAATTTTTTCGTAATTGTTTTGTCGCGTGATCGAGTTGGGAATCTTGAAGATGTTCACCAGTTCGTCGATGACCACCAGCAATCCCTTGAAACCCGCGCTGACCAGGAACATCGCAAAAATTTTCAGGAAATCATACCAGGTTTCGTCGGTCACGATGAAATTGATCCCCAGATCGGCCTTGGCTTCCTTGCGGGAAGTATACTCGCCGCGGAACCATTTGAGCACGTTGCTTTTCATGGCCGCGTCGTCCTGCCGATACGCCCGCCAGTAGGTGACAATGGCTTTGGCAAACTCAAATCCGTTCACCATGCCCTCGAGCGAACTGGCGACGGCGTATATCTGTTTTTCCACCTGGCGGTCGAAGGCGTCGCCGTCCGCGTCGGACTGTGCTTTGATGGCTGACTGAATGCCGGAAATCCACCGTTCCAGAACCAGTGGGAGCGCCCCGCCGTCCGGCTTGGATTTTGTCGAAAGATTTTGTATGAGTTCTTTATATGTCGCCAGTCCCTGTCCTTTCGTTCCGGCAAAACGCCGTTCGGGAGAGAGGTCCGCGTCCACGACGGCGAATCCCTTCGCCGTGGCGTAATTGCGGATGGTCTGCAACAGAAAGCTCTTGCCGCTTCCGTATTTGCCCACAATAAATCGGAACGACGCGCCGCCGTCGGAGATCATGTCGATGTCATATAGAATGGCCGCGATTTCCTGCGCGCGTCCGACGGTGATATATTCCAATCCAACGCGCGGCACCACGCCGCCCTTGAGCGCGTTAATCAATATATTCGCAATCCGTGCCGGCACCTGATTATCCATGTTATCCCACGATCTCCGCGACGTTTTCTCTGTAGTCGTCGTATATAGTTATCGTTTCATCCAATGTCACGATATTGTCCCCGATGATATCCGCCGCTTTTTCATTGATGTTGTCGGCCAGGACTTCCAGCATCACGCCGTGCTTATCGGCAAACGCTTTGATGTTCGTATCGCCTCGCAAGGCCAGCGACAGCGCATCGCGTTCCGCCGCGTTCAGCGCGTCCTTCAGGGCGGCCCAGACATCGGGAACAGGCCCATGTGATTCGGTTTGTGGCTGCGGAAACGCCGGCATATTGCATTCACCCGGCGCGGCGGCAAGTGTGTGGGGAGCATCGTCTTCCGGTACAATCAGTTTATCCTGCGTTCCCAGCGATTCTTTGCGAATACGGGCCAGAGTATCGTGATCGACGACCACGACGGTGCGGGTTGAGTCTCTGTGAAAATCCGCGACCGTTTTTTCAATCACGCCGCTCAGCGTTGCCGGTGGAATTCCCAGCGATTTCAATGGTTGAAAGGACTGGGACGCGGCGCCGGGGTCGGCTGTGATTTTGAATCTATACCCGACAGCCCGCCGAAGACAAGCTTCCGTTTTTTTGATGATGTACCCGGCCAGTTCTTTCCGATCCGAATAATAGATGGGGATATTGGCGAACCAGCGATTGTCGTTGTAACTGTAGAATTCCCGGCCTGGCATGTTTACCTGGCGGTCGGGTTGACCTAATCCATGCATAAACAGAGCCCGTTGAAACGGATACCATGGCGTCCCTTTGCTGACGCCGTAAATAAACAGATCCTCGACGCGGATATTATGATTCGTGCATAGTTTATGAATGGAACGGAGGACGGCGGAAAAGCAGTCCTTCAGCAACGATTCGTTGCCCGCGGCGTAAAATTTGGATTTTGTAACGTCGTAACTTGACAGGTTGTTCCAGGCCGTAAGGGCATTTTCGGTGCCGGGTTCAAAAAGAAACAGTTCAGGCGGATAATGGTTTTGCAGGTGATGTTCATTCACGAAATCTGCAAAAGGGTACGGCAATTCATAATAGATATGGTAATCCTTGAGCCATGGGGGAAGATACTGATCCAGGGACGGTTCGTTGTCACGGCATGCACGCCATATCGTCATCAGTTTGTCCAATCCGTCGGCGGGGCTGTTCACGCCGATATTGGACAACAATTCGTACATGTAGAGAAACACGTAGGACAGGGAGGTCGGATAGATGTTGCCGCGCCGGACGTTCGTACGCCACGTGAAATAGGTGCGGAGTTGTTCGTATCCCATGTGTTGATAATACGGATAATACATGGAAAATTTGGCGAATCCGTAGAATTCGTCCGAGAAGTCCTCCATGAATTTCGCTTGTTTGTAGAACAGTCCGGCGTCATTCCGGGCCAGCGGGGTTCCGGAGGCGAGGCTTCGCATGCTGTAGAATGTTTCCCGGATCGGGTCGATGGTTCGTGGCCCGATTGACTGGGCCTGGGGGGCGGATGTGGTGCCGCACCGCTGGGTTTCTCCGGGCGTGCTTTTGTGGATGGCCGATTCGTACTCGATTTCGGCGAATTCGGTATTCGTAAACAACGGGGCGCTGGATGGGCCGGGCTTCGCGGGCGAGCCGATCCCCTGTGCAGGCCGGGCGTCGCGCGGCGGGATGGAGGATGCGGTATATTTTTTGTTGTCGTCCACGCCATACTCTTGGATTGGCTATCCTAACATTATACAAAACCACCCTTCCGCATGCAAACGGTTTCGCATTCCGTGTACTTCGTGAACTTCGCACAAATTCTCTCGCGAAACTGGCGGCGGCAGGCCGTATACTATCGGAGCGTTGTTGTGTGTTTTCCCACGTATGGAAATGTGATGGCTTCGAGCAACAGGAATGAGTCGTCGTTCTCATCTTCCGCCCGGCCTGGCGTGCCGGCGGCGGCTGATGCGCGGCGATCGACGGGGGCGTTGTTGCTTTTTTTGGCCTTTGTGTGCTGTGTGCTGTTGGGGATGCTGTCGATTTTCGCGACGTTTTTGCCGGTGATTCACGCGCATTCGCATTCGTCGGCTGATTGCGACCACGGCGGCGACGGCGTGGCCGGCGGGTTCTGGGCCAAATTTCCCGTCACCGCGGCGGAGTTGTTTCATTCGCCCGCGTTGGTGGTCGTGTGGATTTTCGTGTTCATGACGCTCGTTGCCAGCCTGCTGTTCGTTCGTGGCCTCTGGCGGAGGCCCGCGGCGGTGGCGATGCACCTTGGCGCGATTCTGATTCTTGGCGGCAGCATGTGGAGCAGCCCTCGCGGTCACTTGGCCGCGAGCGTGTGGGTGAGCAAGTTGCCCGCCTTGGCGACGTGGATCGACGGCGGCCGTGTGCCGCGGGGTGTGATGGTCGTCCACGAGGGCGTGGCGGAGAGTCACGTGCGGCTCCGCGACGCCACGCGGGTGGAGTTGCCGTTTACCGTCCGGCTGAGGGATTTCCGCATGGAGTATTACGGTCCGTGGGAACTTCACGCGGCGGTGCCCGTGCTTGGCCGCGCCGCCGACGGCAGCGCGAAGGTCGTCATTGAGGACCGCCGGCTGGATTGGCAGATCGGGCAGCCGCTGAATTTGCCCGAGAGTCATTACACGATCACGCCGGTGGCGTTTCTGCCGCACGCGCGGCTGGTGTGGCCTGACGACGTGCCGGCCGACCTGCTGATCATGGGGCCTGGCGTGGCCATTACTCTTCCTGCCCAGTCGGGCCGGCGGGCGTCGTTTACGTTGCCGGCGGGCGAGGCCGGGCCGGGTGGCTACGTCAATCCGCTGCTGCCCAAGGCGGCGGCGACGATTACGATTGACCGCCTCATCAACACGGCCGACCCGCACTCGCCGCTGGCGCCGTCCGTCGACGCGGAGGAGACGTTCGCGCTGCTGGCGACGTTGGAATTCAGCGACGGCCCGACGCGGCGGCTGGTCTTCTCGCCGCAAAGCCCGCGCGAGGATCGCGGCGTCACGTACGCGGTGGCGATTCGCAGGCCGCAGTACGTTGCCGATCCAACCAGCGACCTGCCGGCGATGGATCTGAAACTGACGTCGCCCGATTTGCCGGGGGGGACCATGCGTTTTGGCCACTTCCTCGACGCGACGGGCACGTTCCGCGGCATGCCTCCGATGGACGTGCCCATGACCGACGCCGACGTCCATGCGTTCCTCGACGATCCCGACGCGCCCGACATCGAGGGCATTCGGTTGTTCTTTGTCGAGCCGCCTGTGAAGGGATTTTTCAGCGACGTGGAGATTATCGAGGACGGCCAGGTCGTCAAGCGGGCGACCATCGCGGTCAATCGGCCGTTGCATCATCGAGGATACCACTTTTATCAGATGGACTGGGACAAGGAGCGTCACGCGTATACCGTGCTGGGCGTGGTAAGCGATCAAGGCCTGTGGGCCGTGCTGGCGGGGTTCGGCCTGATGCTGCTGGGCGTGTTCTGGCGGTATTGGTTCTCGCCGACGGTGGGGTATTTCCGGCGTCGTGACGCGGGCATCTTGCCCGCGTCCGGCGTCGAAGACGATTTGGCGTCTTCTAGCGGCCAGTCTCATGGAGCGCACAACGCGGGCGAGACGCCCGCGTCACGGGATGATGTCGCGGAGGGCCGGTGATGCAGTTTACATTCGACGTTGTCCACATCCTGATTTACGTGACGATCGCGTTTTGGCTGTTCAGTGCGCTGCCGCTGGGGAAATGGAAACGGCGATATTTTTTCCTTGGCGGCCTAGTCATGGTGGCTGCCTTCGTGTTCCGTTGGATCGACACGTCGCACGCGCCGTTGCGAAGCATGTTCGATGTGTTTCTCGCCCTGGGCGTGGTGGTGGCGCCGCTGTGGTGGTTCTGCGAGCGGTTCCTCGGCGCCCGAATGATTTCACACACCGCCGCCGCGATGGTTGGCGTGTGTGTGCTGTTGCCGGCAGGCCTGGTGTTCGACGCCCAGCCGCAGACGCTCCCGCCCGCGTTGCAGAGTCCGCTGTTTGTGCCGCACGTGGCCGCGTACATGCTGGCGTACATGATTCTCTTCCTGGCGGGCATGACGGCGGCGAGGCAGTTGTTGGCCGGTCGATCGGACCGGGCCGGGCCGCTCGAACAACTCAGCCATCGCATGGTCTGTCTTGGATTTCCACTGTTGACGCTCGGGCTGGTGTTGGGCGCGGTCTGGGGCAAGCTCTGCTGGGGCGATTATTGGAATTGGGACCCGAAGGAACTCTGGTCGCTGGCGACGTGGCTGGCGTTTACGGCGTATCTGCACTGGCGGCGGTGGCAGGGCGGGCGATTCGCGAAGACAAACGCCGCCCTCGTCCTGGCAGGCGTCGCGTGCGTCATCCTGACGTTGCTCTGGGTGAATGTCTCGCGACTGTTCCCTGGCATGCACAGGTATGCGGGATAAATAAACGATGTTGTATTGTATCGGTATAGATCATCGAACCCCCATCGAGGCCCGTGAGGCGTTGGCGTTGACGGCGTCGCAGGGTGCGGCGTTATTGGAGGGGCTGCGCGAGGAGCGGTTGTTTTCCGAGGCGTTGGTGCTGTCGACGTGCAATCGGACGGAGTTTTACCTGGTGGCTGGCGAGGCGGCGATGGATCGCGGCGTGGCTCGGTTGCTGGCGAGACTGGCGACGGTCAAGGGCGTGGCGGCGGTTGACGGGGCGGGGTTGTATCGGCTGGCGGGGGTTGAGGCGGTGTCGCATCTGTTTCGCGTGGCGTCGTCGCTGGAGTCGCAGGTTGTCGGCGAGCATGAGATTTTGGGGCAGGTCAAGTCGGCGTATCGGCAGGCGTGCCAGGCGGGCACGGCGGGTTTTTTGCTGCATAAGTTGTTGCACGCGGCGTTTCGCGTGGGCAAGGGTGTGATGACGCGGACGCGGTTGGGTCAGGGGACGGCCAGCGTTTCGCAGGCGGCGGTGGAGTTGGCGAGGCGGATTTTCTCGTCGTTGCATGGCCGGACGGTATTGTTGATCGGCGCGGGCGCGACGGCGGAGTTGGCGGTGCGAGCGGCGGCGCGGGCGGGCATGAATCATTTGATCGTCGCCAACCGCACGGAGGCACGGGCGGCGGCGCTGATCGAACATTTTCAACAGTGGCGCCGCGAGGAATTCCCGGACGATTCGCCGGCGCAGGCCAGCACAGACCAGCGACGATTCGCCTGCCCGGCGCTGGCTGCCCTGCTCGGCGCGCAATGTGACGAGGGCGTCTCGCCCGCGTCACGTGAAACGCCGCCACTCTCGGCCCGCACGATTTCGCTCGCCGACGTGCCTGCCGCCCTCGCCGAGGCCGATCTCGTTATCGCCGCCAGTGGATCGCCGCAGCCGCTGCTGACGCCCGCCAATGCCGGCGACGCCCTGCGGGTGCTTCGCAAGCCCCTGCTTGTGCTCGACGTCGCCATGCCGCGGGACATCGACCCCGCCCTGGGCAAGCTGCCGTACGTCTGCCTCGTGGACATCGACGCCCTCCAGACCATTGTTGAGCAAAACCTGCGGCAGCGGCAGGCGGAGATTCCCAAGGCCGACGCCATCGTCGAGGCGGAGACGGCCTCGTTTATGGAGTGGCTCGCGTCGCGCGACGCGGTGCCGACGATTCGCCTGCTTCGCGAGCGGCTGACCGCCCTGGCGGCGGCGGAGGTGGATCGTCACGCCAGGCATTGGCCCGCTCCGCAGCGAGAGGCCATGGAGGAACTGGCCCGCTCGATCTGCAACAAGCTGGCCCACGACCCGGTTACGTTCCTTGGCCAACTCGGCGCGGCCTCCAACGGCGATGCCATGGCGACCATCGACCTCGTGCGGCAGTTGTTCCGGCTGGATGAACCGCGGACAGAAGTCACCAGCCACTAGAGCGATTGGCTCTGTTTCCCTCGAAATCGACTGGCCATTTACCTTGTGCGACGCCATAATACGGATATACACATTGGAGCTTCCCATGAACCGCCGCTACGGATTTACGCTGGTGGAACTTCTGGTCACGATCGCGATATTAGGCCTTTTACTGGGCATTCTCATGCCGTCGCTGGGGGTGGCGCGGTCGGCCACGCTGAAGGCGCGGTGCGCCGTCAATCTCAGCAGCGTTCACAAAGCCCTGGGCGTGTACCAGTCGCAGGTGGCCTCCGCCCAAGGCCGGATCGTTCTGTATCCGTCGGCGACTGGCTGGCAGCAAACCCTCATCGACAAAGCCGGCATCAACAGGGAACACCTCATCTGCCCCAGCGCCAAGGCAAACGTTCTGCCGCACTATGGCCTCAACACCAAGGGGGCAACCAAGAATGAAATCGGGATCGTCGCCCTGGATTTTAACGCCGAGTCGGCCAACCCGGACAACAATCTGACCACGCCGCTGAAAGACTCCGCCAGGCACCGCAATACGACGCTGAACGTGCTCTACAGCGACGGCGCGGTTCAATCCGCCAAGCCCGACGCGATCAACCCCACCAACGCAGCCGTCAAGACCAGGCTGTGGGATCCTCCTGCCCCGTGAGTCGGCATCCGACGACACGGTTTTTTCTTCAGCCGACGGTTGACGTCGCGCGCGGGCTGCTGGGCATGATGCTGCGGCGAGTCGTCTCGCGCGAACAACTTCGTTCACTGCTGGACGGGGCGGACGACGCCTGGCTGGCCGATCTGGGCGACCCCATTGTGTTACAGGCCCGCATCGTCGAAACCGAAGCGTACACACAGAACGACCCTGCCTGTCATGCGGTTCGCATGCGGCGGGACGGCCAGTGTGAGTCCAGGCCCTCGCCGCGCAACGCGGCCTTGTTCGGCCCGCCGAGGCACGCGTACGTCTATTTTACGTATGGCATGCACTGGGCATTGAACGTCGTCGCGCAGCCGGCGGGAATCGGCGAGGGCGTGCTGATCCGCGCCGCCGCGCCGATGGCGGGACAGGCTGTCATGGCCGCCCTGCGACGCCTGCCGAATTTGTCGCGACAACTGCGCTGCGGCGAAACATCGCGGCCCAAAGAACTCGCGACACTCACCGCGGGCCCAGCCCGGTTGGCGCAAGCCTTGGCCGTCACCGGTGCACTCAACGGCCACGACCTGACCGCCACGCCGCTGGAATTGCTGACCGGCGACCCGCTGCCAGAGGGCCTCATCCAAGCCAGTCAACGCATCGGCATCCGCAAGGGCGTGGAATTACCCTACCGATTCTTCGTCCGCGATTGCCCGTTCGTTTCCAGGTAGTCCCGCGTCAACGTAGCGGATACATTCCCGTTTTCCAGCCGATGTACGCTTTGATTCCCCAGCCGATGAGGATGACCAGGATCGGCGCGATCACACACCACCAGCCGGGACGGAAGCGGCGGAGTTGGTCGCGGCCGGTTGCCAATTCCACCGCTGCCGCCACCGCCAACAACACCACGGCGGCCAGCAGGATCGGCCCGGCGGCCTGGGCTTGGAACGCGGCCACCAACTGCCCGTTCGCCGTCGAGGCGAATGCGGTCGTCAGCCCGCAGCCTGGACAAGGCCAGCCGCGATCAATCAACATGCTGCACGTTCCAAGCCCCAACTGCTCATGTGTCCCCACGCCACGCGGATCGGGCGTCAGCCACGCCGACACGCCCAGTACGGCCAAACACGGCAACAGCACCGCCAGGCCGCGAAGACGAAAACGCCGCGCGGAAACCTCGCCTCCCGGAGCTACGTGTTTTTCGGAACTCTTCATCATGCCTGATGCCACTGGCCGAGGGCACACCGCAGGGCGAAGCCGGCATCGAACGGCCCGCACGTTCCCTTGTCCGCGTCGTTCGAAGCCGTACTCGCCCGCGTAGTCGCCATCGGCCAGTGGCATCAGGCATGATAAGGAGAAGAAAACTTCCTCCCATCCCCAGGGTTCGCGGCGTACCGCTCACCCTGGGCTACCCAAGACGCCCCGCTGGGGCTGTGGGCTGGCACTTCCGCGCGAGGCCGGGGAGGCCAATCCGTTCGTTTCCATGTAACGTGGCTACCGTGCCCGTTTTCCTTCTATATTCTCTGTGGTCCTCTGTGCCTCTGTGGTAAAAATCGAGGTGCCCTTCGAAGTCGCGCCTACGACGCACGCCAGCCGTACTTCTCGGCCTCCTTCATCACCTTCTCCGCCGTTTTCTGATCCGGCGCGGAGCCGAGGATGAACAGGCCTTCCGGGCCTACGGCGTCGATGAGCGGGATCATCTCGTCCGCCGTCACGCCAACGGCTTGCACGCTCTTGCCGGCCTTCTTGATCCGCCGGTACAAATCGTACCATCGCGGATGCCCGCCGCCTTCGATGCCCGCTTGCGGCGTCCACTCGATCGCGTCCAACGCGTCGATGCTCAGCAATGCTTCCTCGTGCTGTAACGCCGTCGTGCCGTCCCAGTGGAATACCGTGTAATCCAGCCATTCGCATTGCCGCGCCAACGGCGGAACCACAAAATCCTTGAACATTTTGTCCGAGATCATGGCTGCGAAATCGCACTGTAACTTGGCGGTCTTGCCAGGTCCCCAGATGCCAAACGCCGAAAACGCGTTGCCGCCGTCGGCTTCGGGCAGATCCTTGACCGCATTGAACATGATGTCAAACGCGTCGAAATAGACCTGATTAATCTCCGCCAGCCGGGCGTGGACCCACTCGGGCCTCTCGATAAGGTCCATGAGCAGCTCTTCCGACCCGCGAAGGGCAGCCAGCGTGTCGAGGTTTTCGATGAGGTCGGGAATGCCCACGAGATACCGCCCGTTGGCGTGGCGGACGCCTTCCTCGATCAGGCCCATGTGGACCTTGAACCAATGGCTGTTGGGGTCGAATTTCAGCACGCCGCTGTTGTCGGGGTCGGTGATGCACGGTTCGTACCAGACGGTGCCAGGTACGAAATTTGGCTTGGATCCAATGAACGTGCCCAGGCTGCCCGGGCCGATCTGCGTGTCGAAGTAAGCGAAATGGTCCGAGCCGAAGAAATTGCACGACGCCCACGATTCCCAGTCGCGATGGCGATATACGGCGTCAGTCCAGGCGAGTTCCTGCGACGGCGGCGCGGGCGGCTTGGGGCAATTCTCCACGGGTTTGTCCGCCCGACAGGACATCCACAACACCAGCCCCTTGCGGTTCCAGAAATCAACCATATGCCGCTTCGTGACGGCCCAATTGGGTTTCCACTTCATTGTGTGTTCCTTATTTTGTTCCTTCGACGCCTTTGACTGTGTATTTTTCGATGGCCTTTTCCAGACACACGCCGTTCATGTTGGCCAGCGTGCATAGCCAGGCCAGCACGTCGGCGAACTCTTCTTCTTTGTTGGCCTGATCCTTCCCCGCCAAGGCCGTCGCCAACTCGCCAACCTCCTCGACAAACCACATAAACGTTGCTGGCGTGCCCCGCGCGGAATCGGTGGGATAATACCGATCGTAAATCCACTTCTGAAATTCAGCAATGGTCATGGGCAGCATTCTAACCGGCAACCGTCCTGAGAGTCCATCGCAAACGCAACGAGCCGAACCGATTCCGGTTCAGCTCGTTGATAGGATTCGAAAGAATCGTCTTCCTGTTGTTTTTCGTCTTAGTTCTTGGCTTTCTTGCGATTGCGAAGATACGCGCCAGCGCCCATCAAGGCCAGCCCAAGACCCGTCATCGTCAACGGTTCGGGAATCTGCTTGTAGCCCAGGGTCGCGAGCAGGTCCTGATGCTCCGCGTTACGCAGCGCGACCAGGTTGGGGTCAAATTCCGACACGGTCCAGATGGACAGCGACGCCAGCCAACCGTTGGCGATTTCGTCGAAGAGGCTGTTGTAGCTATCCTCTTCCCACGGCCTCATCTGGAACGAGCCCGAGTTGATGTTGTAATCGTTCGTCGGGTCCTCGTTGATGATTTCCCAGATGCAGGCCTGGAAAGCGCCGTAGTAGAAGTGGCCGTACTCATTCTGCGCATCCCACATTGCGGGATCGTAGGCGTTCGCCCACAGCTTGTTGAGATCGTCGATCTGCTTCTGGGTGAAGGCCTGCGGCTGGCCGTCCGTGCCGGTGATCGCGCCAGCGCCAAGCCCCGTGACGGTGTGGGGAGCCCACACTTCGGCATTGGCCACGACTTCCTGGCTGACCTCGAGGCAGAAGACCGGAACCGTGACGTACCGATCATTCGGCAGCGGCATACCATGCTGGCCCGCCGGTCCGTTCAGATTCACCAGCGTGATGCCGTCGCCCGTCGCCGTGTCGGCATTGACGTGCATATTCAGGCCGCCGGTGTACTTGTACCCTTCGGTCCAGGTCTGGCCGCCGTCCGTGGAAACCTGCGACAAAACGTGCGGACCGTTCACGTCGTTGTGCAGTCCGACTTCCCCTTGCTGTGCACTGGCCTGAAACGCCATCGCCGCAACCATCACCACTGTCAAAGCTCGTAAGCAACCTCGCATGTTTCTTCCTCCTAAAATCGGATCCTAATTTATGTGTCCGAAAATGTCAGCAGAACTCCTCTATGTAAGCTATAGGGTATGCTACCTGGCCAATCTGTCAAGTGGGAAAACCTATTAATTAATCACGGCGGAGTCGATAGTGGTCGTAACTCAGGATTTTATACGGAGTTTTGATTCATTTACGCCGAGGTCTTTTTTTATTTTTCTTCGAAAAGTTCACGCCGTTTCGCCCTGGTTACAAATAAAAAACGGGCTGAACCCGAAGGTTCAGCCCGCTCACATCGCGTTCGTATGCCTCGCTGCGATTGGCCGTGAAGGTCGGCTGGCCCGTGACCGTTTTACCTGCTTTCCACCGCGATTTTGCGTTTCCGCATATAGGCGCCTACGCCGGCAATCGCCATGCCCAGACTCGCCATCGTCATCGGCTCGGGAATCGCGCCCGTGCCGCCGCCGGGCAGGGTCACCGGCATGAGGACGGCGAAGTCCTGATAGAGATCGCTGTACAGCGCCCGCAACTGGTACTCTTCCGGCGCATCCGCCAGATCCGCCAGCGAGTTCAGCCATGTATTGCCTGTCGCGAAGAAATTCGAGTTGGCAATTTTGAAGTGGCCATCGGACAAATCGTAGTTTCCGTCGCGTTCATTGACGATTTCCCACACGCAGACCTGGAAGACGCCGGCGAGGAAATTCCGCTCCGCCACCGTGCCCTGATCCAGCAGGCCGCTGTAGTAGTACCACAGTTTGGTGAGGTCCGTCATGGACTGATCGGTCATCGTCAACGTGCCCGGAGCGCCACCGGGGGCCGCGTCGAGCGTGCGGAGTTCGTAGAAGTTCCACTCGTTGTTCTTGGGGGCCAACTGGTTGATGTCGATGCAGAAGGTCGGGGCGGACACGGCGATGTCCTTCGCCCCGCCAGCGGTGGTGTGCTGAAACGCCGATCCGCCCAGCCCGTCGATCAGCGTCGACACTTCTTTGGCATCCGTGAAATCGCCATATCGGCCTGGCTCGGCCTGGATGTGCAGGTTGTACACACCCGCGTACACCGACTGCCAGGACCCGCCATCGACCGAATACGAGATGATGCTCGACGGCGTGCAGTTGTCGTAGTGTAAATATAAATACCCCGTCGTCAACGCACGCGCCTGAAGCGACACGCACAATGTCAACGTCAACATTACAGCACGGAAACAAACCTTTTTCATGTCCTCTCCTCCTAGCAGAGATTCCCCAATTGCGCAGGTTCTCCAATCTGCATACGCTCTCTCGCCTTCCTTTTTTCTAAAGTACGAGAGGTTATCGTTATCGTCTAGGTGTAATCTTCAATTTGTTCATTTAAATACTAAATAATTTATCTTCTCTGATTTGTAGCATGAATAACACGCCACGTCTCAGATGTTGCTGGGCTTGTCGTGTCTGACTCGCAGCATGGCCACAAAAAACACCTGCCGCTTGCAGAATGTGCGACAGCGGTTACAATGCGTAGCCATACCGAGTGAAAGGACCTCGCATGAAATCTCTCCCCGTCGTCGTGGCGTGCCTTGCCGCCTTCGTTCTGGTCGGCTGCGATCACAAACTGAAGATGACCGTCAACAACGTCACGCCGGAAACGCGCGACTTCGCGGTCGGCGTCGGCCAGGACAGACCCCGGCGCGTCGCCACCATCCCCGCGGGCGGCACCTTCAAGCAAACCATCAAAATCCCCAAAGACTCGCTCCCCACCGACCTGCGATGGGGCAGCGGCGATCAACGAGGCCGCGAGACGATCCACGCCAAACAGAAGAAGATCGTCATCAACCTCGACGGCGACGATACCATCGTCACCGACGGCAACGCCGAAATCGAACGCCGCGTCGAACGCCAGACCATCACGGACGTCAAAGTCCGCACGGTCGTGGAGTGACGCGAAAGGAACGTACGATACGCCCTGTGTGCGGGCGAATAATTCTCGAAAAAATTTGAAAACCAGCGACAAGCGACCAGTGACTGGCGACAAGAGCAGGAAAATCTTGTCTTTCCAAACGCTTGCTTCGCGCGAGAAAGTTAAGAAGTAAACCTGGCGCTGCCTTTTCTGGTCGCTTGTCGCTGGTTTTGTGAGGAATGCCATGGACATAGTGAACGCCATCGCGAAAGCGCGGTTCAATTCTGCCAGGGCTCAGCGGGTGCCGCTGCACAAGACGTCGGCCATGCACGCGGACTTGCTGTGTCTGGAGGCCGGACAATCGCTGGACGTGCCCGACGGGGGCGCGTGGACGTACTACGTCATCGCGGGCACCGTCGCCGTCAGCCAGCAACAAGCCGTCAGCCTGCCCCAGGGCCATTCCGTCGGCGTGGAAGGCCCGCATACCCTCCGCAACGTGGATCAACGCCGCCTGATCCTGCTGGCGGTGGGAACGTAGAAGACGAATACCATTTTCACGGGCTCGCCTTTTTGCGCTGTAGAATGTTGTGCAACACAAAACGTTTGCTGGTACACAACGTCCTACAGCGCAAACCGGCAAGCCAGTGAAAGCAATGTCTCGAACACCAACACCCACTCTCTGAGTTCTCTGTGTCTCTGTGGTAAAAAAATCTTTCCGAAACAAATCAAACCGCCCCGCCGGGGAATCTAATCCATGTCATGAATGCTCACGAGTTCGCGGCGCGAATGGAATTGCTCAAAGCCCGGTTGTATCGCCTGGCCGTCCTGTATGTCGGCAGCGAGAGTCTGGCCATGGAGGCCGTGGATGAGGCCATTTATCGCGGGTTCGTCTCCTTGAAAAAACTCCGCCAGCCGGAGTTTCTCGAGACGTGGGTCACGCGAATCCTGCTCAACGAGTGCAAGAAGGAGCTGCGTCGCAACCGGCGAAAACGGCCTCTGGACGCGATATCGCTCGATGCCCTGGCCGATGTGCCCGACGAGTCCGCGGCGGCGGCGCTGGACGCGCTGCCGCTCAAGGAGGCCCTGCTCCGGCTGCCGGGCGAACTCAAGGACGTCATTCTTCTTCGATATTTTTCCGGCTTTACGCTGGCCCAGACCGCGCAAAGCCTCGATCTGCCGCAAGGCACCGTCGTCACACGACAACGCCGTGCCTTGCGACTGCTCCGGCTGGAACTGGCGGACGAGTGATCATGACGAGAAAAAAGACTATCGCATTGTTGACATGTGGTTTGGGTGTTGAAGACAAATGGACTGGCCTCCCCGGCTTCACATGGAAGGGCCTGGTTACAACCCCGGAACCAGTTGTCTTCAACGTCGAATCCAGGCATCACAACATTATCGTTTCGGAGAACCCCATGAACCGCAACGCTGAATACAACGCCCTGCTGGCTGAACTGGACGCCGCCACCATCGCCACGCCGCCCGCGCTGGCCGACGCGGTCGCCCGCGCCAATGCCAAAGCCAGACGCGCCCGCCGTATCCGCAACGTCCTCGTCGTTCCCGCCACCGCCGTCACGATCCTCTTCGCCGCGTTCGTCACCGCCGTGAACGTCTCGGCCGACTTCGCCGAACTCTGCGAACAAACCCCCATCCTCCGAGAACTCGCTGCCGCCGTCGAACGCAGGCCCTCCCTCAAAGCCGCCGTCGAAAACGAGTACGTCCAATCCCCCAACGGTCTCGTGCAAACCGAAAACGACGTCACCATGACCATCGAACACCTCATCGCCGACGAGAAGGAACTCCACATCTTCTACCGCCTGCGGTCGGACAACTACAAGAGTCTTGGCATCGAACCCCGTTTTCGGAAACGCGAAGGGGACAACACAGTATTGAGTTGTGGGTTTGGATACGGCGGAACCGGCGTCGACAAAATCCAGAGCATCAAGGTAAGTTTTTCCGAAACGACGCCCGACAGCCTGGTGATGGAATGTGATGTGTACGACAGAGCGGATGGGGAGCTGTACCCTGGGACACAGATTGCGACGTTCCGGTTCCCGCTCCATGTCGACCCGGACAAAATCAAGCTAACCGAAACGATCACGCTCGACAAACCCGTGGTCATTGACGGACAGAAGTTCACCGTCACGACGGTGGAAATCCGCCCGACGCACACCCGGCTGTTCCTGACCGACGACCCGGACAACACGGCCTGGCTCAAGCGGCTGGACATCTACGCCGAGGACGAGAACGGCGAGCGGTATCCCGTCCGGCACGATGGCAGCACCAGCGTCTGGAAGGGGGTGACGTCGCTCCAGTTGGAAAGCTCGTCGTTCTCGAAGGGCAAGCGGCTGACCCTGCACATCACCGGCGCCGACTGGCTGGACAGGGACGCGCCGCGAGCGAAGATTGACCTGGCGAATGTCGCGGCGGAGGGATTGCCGCAGGGCGTCGCCCTGGAACGCGCCATCCGCAAGGGCGACTCATGGCGGCTGGTGTTTTCCTACGTGCCTCGCAACGTCGGGCAACTGTTTGAATGGGGCACGTATTACGACGAGGCGGGCACACAATATCGGTATCACCAAAGCAGTTCGTATAGCGGCTACGTTGATGAACATCTGACGTTGAAAGACAGGTCCACCGAAGCGTTCGAACTGAAGGACTACCCCTTCGACGTTGTATATCTCCAGCCACACTACACCCGCTGGGTGACGCTGGACACGCCAGTGGAAATCGCGGTGAAATAGGTGAGTTGTTTGTGTTGTCCAACCGTCATGAGGAGCATGCGACAAACCCCTTGTTGCGGGACGCGCGACGGATTCCTCGTGGGCTACTTCGGCAGCTTGTGTCGACCGTTGCGGTAATATTCTGGCAAGTCTTTCGGCGGGGCGCCGTGCTGCCACAGGCCGATGCGGGCGTGCATCGCCTGGGCCTGGCGTTTGGCGAATTCCGCTTTGCGGTGGTGGTCGAACCGCGGGTCGGCGTAGCCGTAGCCCTGCGAAATCAATTCGGCGTTGAGCAGTCGGCCGTCCTCCAGAACCACCCACGCCAGCAGGCGGTTGTATTTGTCGCGCGGTTTTTTGTTCGGCTCCAACTCGATCCGCACCTGTCGGCCCTGGACCGTGTCCTTTACGAACGCGCTGGCCTCGGGGCCGAACCACTCCACGGGCGTGTTCGGCTGAACGGTCTCGGGCGTGTCCACGCCCCACAGCCGGACGCGGGTGGTCTTCTTATTGTTCACGCTGTCAAAATGGGCCAGGTCAATCGTGTCGCCGTCGACGACCCGTGAAACGACAAACGTCTTGCCGTCGTAGGTCTCCCAGTCCGCCGCCGCCGAAGCCGACGGCGTGGATTTCGTGCCGAACAACCCCAGCCGATCGCCCGCGACAAGCCCCGCCAACACCGCCACCGCCACCACGCCCCACAATCCACGCCGCGCCAGCGACCGGCCACGACGGAAGGACGGCGTCGCTTTAGGATATCTGCGTTTGGCCATAGAATTTCTTAGCCCCGGCAGGGGCGCCTTGGGTAGCCCCCGGCCGGGGCTTATTCTTCGTTCTGTTTCTTCAGCGTCACGCGCAGCGTGATGACTTTTTTCGGGCCGATGTTGTCGACGGCGATGGTGCTGTCGGCGCCGACGGCGGCGTCAGCGACGTGCGTTTCGTCCAGGCGGACGCGGGTTGCCTTGGCGACCGGCAGACCGAACTTCACCATGCCATTCACCGGCGTTTCGGCGGCGTTCCAGAAGCGGACGATGCAGTCGCCGCTGCCATCCTCTGCCGGCTTGATGCCGCTGAACGCCAGCGTGCCCGCGGGCGAAATCTCCACGAAACTTTTCTCCATCGGCAGTTCGCCGCCGGCGTTCTGCCCGACCTGCGCGACCACGGGGGGCACGTTCCAGTCGAACGCCTCCGCCATGATGCCGCCAGCGACGTAATCGCCCGCGTGCGGCACGACGGCGAAGCGGAACGTCTGAGGCCCGAAGCACTGCGTGCCCGGCTGATCGGGGTAATCAATGTTCTGGAAACTGTTGCGGTTCTGGAACGCGCGGAAGAGCGTAAACGCGAGAGTGCGGCTCTTGTCCTGCGTCACTTCGTATTGCGTGACGCCCTGATCGAGCACGCACAGGCCGTGCTTGCCGTTGGAAATGTCGACGAACCACTTGTTCGGTTCCAGGCCGGTGGGGGGCTCGACCCAGCCGTTCTCGGGGTCTTCCTTGAGCGACGGGTGCTGCGGAATGTCGATCGCGCGGCGGACGACGTCGAACTGCATGTGGGCGGCGGCGTGCGTGGCGACGAGGTCGGTCGGGAACATCATCCGCAGGCGGTGGTCGCCGACGGTGTTGTTGAGATCGACCTTGACATCCAGCCTTCTGGCGCCTCGGCGGAGCGTGAGCGTGACGGTGACGGGGTAGTCTACCCGTTCCGCCTTTCGCGCGGAGCGGTCGTCGAGCACGCCGGAGGGCAGGCGGAGTTTCACGTCGATCCGCACGCGGGTCATCAGCGGGCCGGCTTCGAGCAGCGTGCGTTTGGCCCGCGTGGCCTTGCTGGTGACGACTTCGTCGGTCGTGGGCGCGATCCGCAGCCAGGAGTCGCCCACTTCGCCGGCGTCCTCGAACCAGCCCAGCCCGCGGTAGGTTCTGCCGGTGGCTTTGTCTTTGACGTCGAAGGTGCCGTTGCCCTTGACGGTCACGAGCAGGTGTTCGTTTTCGAGCGTGTCGGCGGCATCGGAATTGGCGGTGCCTTCCGCCGTCTTCTCCGACGTGCCGGCGGGCAGGCGCGACGGCATGCCGGTCGACATCACCGCGTGTTGCACCGACGCCGACGCGGTGACGTCCTCCGGCGACGTCAGCATCGGCTTGGCGATCAACATCGTGTATCCCATCGGAGGCACCTGCCTGGCGTCGAGCGTGATGTGGTATCGTTTGGCCCAGAACGGCGAGGGGATGTCGTTGGGCTTCTGCACGGTCGGGCGGCAGTATTCCTCGCGGCGGACCTGGCAGGCGACAGGCCGGCCGGCCAGATCGAACAATTCCAGCCCGACCGTGTTGAGGTCGCGCTGGAAGTCGACGGTTGCGTCGAGCACCTGTTCCGCGCGGGCGTACGGCAGCGGGTTGAACACCAGCAGCAGCGTCGCGTCGTCGGGCATGGTGCGCGTGTACGGCTGATGGTCGAAGACCATCAGCGCGCCGTCAGGCAGGCGGTCGGTGTTGATGTGCGGCACCAGCCGGGCCAGGCTCATCCGGGCCACCTCTTCCGAAATGTCGTCGGCCCGTTGGAAGCGGTTCATCACGTCCTCGTGCACGCGGTCCATGGCGCAGCCGCCGATGGAATCGTGCGCGTGATTCTGATGCATCAGTTTCCACGCCAACCCCAGCAACCCCGTGGGATACTCCGCGCCCATCATCGCCGCCACGGCCGAGATCGGCTCGGCGACGTGCTCGAGCTTGATCTCGCTGACGTGATTGGCCTGCCGCAGGTAGGTCCGCGTGCCGCAGATGTCGTAATGCAGATACGTCTGCCCGCCGCCCTGGAGCGTGTGACGCATCTCGCCCTTGGCGACGGTCAGCCGGTCCTTCTTGTCGGCGAGGTATTCGCGAACGCGGGCGACGTAATCCTCGATGCTGGCGTGGTAGACCATCTCCTGGCCGAGGAGTTTGTTGGCTTCGTCGACGAGGTTGGCTTCGACTTCATCGGGTGCGGTGGAGTCGCACCCCTGCATGGCGGCGACGTACGGCGTGGTCATGCCGGCGGCGTCGACGCTGAGCATTTCCTCCAGGCCGGGCAGGATTTTGCTGGTGTCGAAGATCGGCTTGAAGTCCAGCAGGTAGTACGGTTCGTAGGACAGTTCGCGGCAGATGTGGAAGGGCAGCCCGCCCTCGGCCCATTTGTACCAGCACTCGAAGGCCTTTCGTCCGTGCACGGTCGGGCGGTAGACGAGGAAGAAGAAGTTGTACCGCGCGTACATGCCGAACCGGAAAGCCAGCGCCCGCGTGCCGTCGGGACCTTCCCAGATGAACTCCTGCGTTGTGTTTTTGCGGTCGACGCCTCGGTAAAATAACACGTTGTCGATGCCGAAGCCCGCGTAGAGCTGCGGCAACTGCGACGGCTGGCCGAACCCGTTGGGCGTGTAGCCGACCATCATGCATTTGCCCATGTCGCGGGCCTGCTTCGTGCCGCGGAGGAGGTTGCGAACGAGGGCTTCGCCGCTGACGCTCCCGCCGTCGGGCAGCGTGTACCACGGGCCTACCAGCAGCCGTCCCTCGCGGATGTACCGCTCGACCTCCGCGCGGTTCTCGGGTTTGACTTCGAGGTAATCCTCGATGATGATCGTGTGGGCGTCCATGTGATAGACGCGGAAATTGTCCTTCGTGCGGAAGAGCTTCAGCAGGTTGTCGAACAACTCGGTCAACATGGCCCGCGTGCGTTCAAACGGAAACCGCCACTCGCGATCCCAGTGCGTGTTGGAAATCACATAAAACTTGTTGTCCGCGTTCATCGGAGGCCCTTTCGTAGTTGTTATGGCAAAACGTGTCGGGCGGTATTATAGCGGGGATTGCAGGATTTGGGGATAGGGAGAAAAATCCCGTGACGGGAAACCGGACACAGGAAATCCCGCACGGTTGTGTGTGGGGGGGGGTAAGGAATTGTTGCGATGGCTTTGCCTGTTTGCGTTGCAGGACGGTATGGACGACAAAACATTTTGTCGTCCACACCGTCCCGCAACGCAAACAGGCAAAGCCATCGCGAACACGCAAACGTATAACTCATGTCCTGTCGGCGGGGCGTGGCTGTGAAAAAGATAACAATCAGTCTTTTATCTCTTTTCCTTGACCCCCGTCGTGGGATGGGGGTATCATCCAATTGATTAGTTTTTCGTTTGGTTGGCGACCAGGCCATGTTGTTTGCTATGTTGGCCGATTTTGCCGATCTGACGATGCGAATTCCAGGATGACGGCCGATGATTTGCAAGCAGGCCGTCCATTGAACGGCAGGGTAGCCCGGCGTTTCTCCGGGCGTGTGCGGCGTTGGCTGCCGCGGGCGTTTCGTCCCGGTGGCCGCTGCGTATGAGCCTGCCGATTAATCGTCCGCCCGCGTGGCGGACGGGACCCGCGGGTCATAGAGATTCACATGAGCCAGCGCTGTTACAGCTTAGAAGGTTGTGAACGCAAAGCGGTTTGTCGCACGGAGTTGCCCCGCATGCCGGACGAACGTCTTCCCGGCACGAGTCGATTCCGCGCCGGGCCTGATCTGTGTGCTCGGGTTTGTTCCGCCAGGCCGGACGTGCGTGCCGTGTCCGGGCCTGCGTCGTAAGCTGTCAGTGTACTCGTCGGGCGTTCGAGCCCGACGCCTCTGGGGTGTGAACCTCTCGTACGTCGGCGCAGCGTCGCGCCGGCCCCGCCGCCTGCTTGCCCCCCGGCGCGCCTCCTGATTAACCAGGGAAAGGGAACGTGCAATGGAAGCAACGGTTGTATTATGGGGTCTCCTGGCCCAACTTACGGATGGAGAGCTTACCCAGGCCGCGGACATGACCATGGCCAAACTGCGGTGGGCGTTCGGCGCCGCCATCGTGGCGGTGATCGTCACCGCCGCCATCATGTGGTACATCCAACGGGCACGGCGCCAAACCGTCCTGAAGGAACTCGACGCCCAACGGGCCGCCGCCGAAGCGCAATCGCAGAAAATCATCGCCCAGGCCGAAGCCAAAGCCACCAACGAAATCATCGAACGGCGAAAACAATTCGACGCCGAAGCCGAAACGCACCGCCAAGGCCTCCGCGCCGAAGAAAAACGCATCGCCAAGCGCGACGACGCCATCGACCAGAAACTCGATTCACTCAACAATAAAGAACGCGCCCTCGATGCCGCCGAAAAAGGACTCGCCGAACGCGAAAAAGGGCTGCTGAACAAGGACCGGCAGCTCAGCGACCTCATCGGCCAACAAAAAACGCAACTGCTCAAAGTCGCTAACCTCAGCCTCGACGAAGCCCGATCCATGCTCCTGAGCAAAATCGAAAAGGACATGGAAAAGGAAGCCGGCGAACTGATCAAGAAACGCGTGGAGGAAGCCCGCGAAACCGCCGACGTGCAGGCCCGCGAAATCATTGTCGGGGCCATCCAACGCTACGCCGCCGAGCACACGGCCGATTCGACCGTTTCCACCGTCGACATCCCCAGCGACGACATGAAGGGCCGCGTCATCGGCCGCGAGGGGCGAAACATCCGCGCCTTTGAAAAAGCCACCGGCGTGGACGTGATTGTCGACGACACGCCTGGCGTGGTGGTCGTCAGCGCGTTCGATCCGGTCCGCCGCGAGGTGGCCCGGCGGTCGCTGGAAAAACTGATCCAGGACGGGCGAATCCACCCGACGCGCATCGAGGAAATTGTCTCGGGCGTCGAGAAGGACGTCACCAAGCAGATTTTCGAGTACGGCAAGCAGGCCCTGACCGAGGCCAACATCCGCTCGATGCACCCCAAGCTGATTCCGCTGATCGGGCGGCTGCACTTCCGCACCAGCTACGGGCAGAACGTGCTCAAGCACAGCCTGGAGGTGGCGTACCTTTCGCAGGTGATCGCGGAGGAGTTGGGCCTCAACGGCCAATTGGCCCGGCGGTGCGGGCTGCTGCATGATATCGGCAAGGCGGTCGATCACGAGGTCGAGGGCGGCCATCCCGCCATCGGCGCGGACCTGGCCAAGCGGTACGGCGAGAAGGAAGAGGTCATCAACGCCATCGCGGCCCATCATGGCGAAGTGGAGGTCGGCAGCATCTACACGCCGATCGTCGCCGCCGCCGACGCGATCTCCGCAAGCCGTCCTGGCGCCCGCCGCGAGAGTTTGGAGCGGTACGTTCAGCGGCTGCAAAAACTCGAGGAAATCGCCACGAGCTTCGAGGGCGTGCGACAGGCGTACGCGATCCAGGCAGGCCGCGAGGTGCGGGTTATCGTCGACGCGGAAAACGTCGACGACCGGCTGTCGGGCAAAATCGCCCGCGACGTCGCCCGCCGCATCGAAGACGAAATGGAATACCCCGGCGAAATCAAAGTCACCCTCGTCCGCGAAGTCCGCTGCGTGGAGTACGCGAAGTAAAACGTACTCGTCTGACCGTTTTCACTGGCTCGCCTCTTTGCGCTGTAGGGCGTTGTGTAAAGCGAAACGTTTCGCTTTACACAACGCCCTACAGCGCAAAGAGGCGAGCCAGTGAAAACGG
>Ga0123353_10000804_pt1 | contig 38157 bp, 32 predicted proteins | sample TergutLab28metaG_3_FD_92763 | JGI IMG/M metagenome (GOLD analysis project Ga0123353, IMG submission 92763) | Labiotermes labralis P3 segment gut microbial communities from Petit-Saut dam, French Guiana - Lab288 P3 | ecosystem: Host-associated > Arthropoda: Insects > Digestive system > Gut ... | reverse complement strand
TCGGCTGGTACCGCGACGCCTACGGCCTGCCCCTCATTTATTAAGGAAGCCGTTAAGAAAGCCGTTCATCGCTATTAAAACTGCGTTGATACCTCAGAAAGAATTGACAATGCGGTCGGTAGCCAATTAGATACGGGCGAAAAGCCTTGATACCGCGCCATTTCTTGCAAAGCATGAAGCCGAAAACTTGCTTGGTCTGCTCTAAATGTCTGTCGTTTTTCATTCGGCGCTATTCGGAGCCAAACGGAAACATGCGGAAGCGAGCGGAATAGCGAAATGATCATAGTGGAGCTGCCATAAATTCAGTTTGCTGCATTGAACTGCAAAGGCCACCGGAATCATCCCCCGACTGAACCGTGTCAGTGTCGATGTTGGCAACGGCTTGTGGCGTTTTGTGGATCCAAGTCATAGCATTGGCTGCCGCGAGTTTTGAACTAAACTCCAAATGCGCGTAGGTATTGGCTGTAAGTGTGAAATTGCTATGACCAAGCCACTCTTGAATTTGTTTGAGAGGAACGCCTGCCGCCAGCAGCAAACTTGCGCAGCTATGTCTCAAATCGTGGTAACGCATCCGTCTAAATCCATTCTTCTCCATCCAGAGTGGAAACTGCTCCGTCAGATAACTGGGCTTGATCCGATTGCCCAGAGAGTCAGTATAGATGTAGGTATTATCTTTGTTATAGGAGTTCCCACACAGTTTTCGGAACCGTTCTTGCTCTTCTTGAACCGCTAGTAGTTTCGCACGAAAAGCAGGTATGAGAGGCAAAGAACGAAAGCTCGTAGCGGACTTTGTCGTATCTTCCGCTATTGTGACCAGCTTTCCATCTACGCGTGTAGTTGTAACCGTGTGTTCGATGGTGATTACGTTTGCCTCGAAATCAATTGCCTCCCATTGTAAACCAACGACTTCAGAGCGGCGTAGACCATAGAACGCACCCAGGATAATGCTCAATTCCAGTTTGTGGCCTTGTGCGGCTTCAAAAACTTTCACAACTTCCGACTGCTTCAAAAACTTTCCTCGGAACACTTCTGGCTTTGGGCGTTTGACTTCTACCATAATACTGTGCATTTTTGCATCGCGCAATGCTTTTCCAATATTCGCATGATACTTCAAGACCGTCTTTGCCTTCACCCTCTTTAGCATCTCATCATAAAACCTATTGATGTCTGTTGCGGTCAGATTGCGAAGCAGTGTTTTACGTTTACGAAAGTACGGGGCAATACTGGTTTTTACGTTGTTCTGATATCCTCCGAAGGTGGTCAACTTGACACTATTTCGGACACTCTCGAGCCAGTCTTCCATGAAATCCGCAAAGAGAATGTCCACATGACGTGGCTGCTCCTCCAAGGACTGCCCCAGCTCTTTGCGCGCCGAAGCTAGGATGTTTTCTGCGCGTTTTTTGTTACCCCTCACAGGTAAGCCTGTTGATTGGCTTTTTCGCCGCCTCACACCATTCTCGTCCTTCCAGCTTAACATCATCTGATATATGCCATGCTTTTCGTACAAGTGCCCAGCAACTTTGATTTCCGTGTGTAGATGATCTGTCATGAAATAATCCTCCGTTCCTGCAGATAGATTTCACCTACTATTGACAGAGTAAATTGTAACGCTTCGTCTATCTGGTTGTAAATGATGCGGGCGATATTTCTTAATCTCGATTATGCCGAATGATCTGAAATCTGCATGAGTTGAGCAATGTGACATTTGGCTATCCTGTATTTTCTGCCAATTCTAATGGCTGGCAAAGCGCCTTCGCGAATGAGCTTGTACAGCGTTTTGTCGCACACGGACAATAAGCTGCAAGCCTGATTCACATCCAGTACGTCCGGGTAATCCTTTATCTGTCCACTATTTTTCATTAAATCACATCCTTGTGAAACTGATTGGACACAAACAACATCATTATTATCAGAATCAATCGGAGCTACATATTTCAGGCGCGGATGGCTTGTCCGCATCCCAGCCCCGCGCGAACCGCTGTCCTGCCAGAACAGCGCAAACCGCAGGGACTCCCCCTAGTCTACAGGAGGTCTTGCGAGGGTATCGTTAGCACCTGTACGGGTCATCGCGGTCATGCCTGCCACGGCACGATTTGCGGATACGTTGATCGCTCCGGCTTTCGCCATCTCCGCGCCGTTCCGCATTCGCTTGCCAGTTTCCCAGCAGTACAGGGTGTATACCTGAAATATGGTGTATGAACTTGTCAAAGTGCGTTTATGGGATATTTTGGAGGAATTATTTATCCTCCTACTATATAGCCTCGGCAGATGTGAAAACCGGACAGTCTATTTCAACAAAGTTTTGACGCGTTTTTTGGCACGCTCGACAGCACGCCGGATTGCGTCTTCTGTTACACTTTCTTTGGTAGCGAGATCGACAAATGTCCAACCATCCAGACAGCATTTTTTCATGCGATACTGTTGACGCTCAGAAAGGCAGGATAAGGCGCAAAGAACAGTCTCCGAATCAACCAGATCGCCGAGAATATCTGTTCCGTCTGCCATCCACTCCCCATCGAAATCGACGTCGCTCAACGATATAGGATTATGGCCATAGTATTTGCGGTATGCGTTACGCTCCTCCCTGTCCATCGCATCCAGGATGTTGTATAGTTGCTCGTCCACCTCAATCTCATATTTCCCCATAACCGTTTTGTATTGGTACTTCATCCCCACTTGCTCCTTTCTTCACTATGGGTGAAGCAAGGAACTGTAGAGGATAGAAAAACCGGAGCAAAGCAATTCCTTGCTTCACTCCGGCCATTTGGTGGTTCTCACATAACCGCTACGCGGTTAACGACCCCTTTGCTCGGTAGCCAAGACATGCGTCCGCATTCAGTACGAGTAGTTTCTGTACGAGTGCATTTTGGACGGTGCATTTAATCAGCAGCCATTTATGGCGTGCATCGCACATGTATGATGTTGCGGCAGTTAGGGCATTTCAGTCCTACCCACAACGCTTCTTGCGGACACCGGGATAGCGAAAATGCCCGGTGACTGCATTTAGGGCAATCGACCGACACCCGGAGCTTAGGAGGCGCTGTTGATGGCGGCGTCATGTGTTTTGGTGTGGGTGTTATATTTCTTCTGCTCAAATTGGCCGTCGTCATCTGCATCTTCTCCTTCGTGCGTTCGAATGTTGATCATGAATTGCAGTCTTAAGATTGATTTATGGACAAATAAGGAATACCACTACGTAAGCGCACAGCCATTCTGCGATTCATAATCAAGTCTCAATTGCCTGATTCGAATTTCGGCGGAATAGGCGGAAACACGAAAAATGGACGTGAGCCAGAAAATGAAGTCATACTCTGATTCTTTGCTGGCAGAGGCTCTCATGTTCTCTCCAATCTCCAGTTCGTCGTATACGCGCCACACCATGGGTGCGGGCATGAGCATGGCTGCGCTGAAGTATTTTGCCTGATGCTCCAGCCAGTCGTTGTCGGTGATCAGCTTGTGCCGTCCATCGCTTCGGAAGCCCACGATGTCCGCCTGACGGCAGGCCGTCGCCCGTATTGGTTCGCACGCTGCGGTTAGCCACATAGATGGTTCCGATTCTTTTCGAAAATACTGCTTATGGTACACTTTGTGGCCGCACTCGTGCATCATGGTGGAGCGGAACAGGGCAGCGCTTCTTTCATCTTCGAGACTGTTGTCGATTAGGACAGTATCCGCCTCAACGGAGCAAAACTCTGCGCGATCCAACGAGGGCACATAGACCGGGATCTGGCTGTTGTAGAAAACCATGCGTCCCCAGATGCTGCCGTTGTGAGACAGGTTCTGATGATGGATTCGTAAGCCTAAGTAATTCTCGGTGAAATCCTCCACATTCAGCGGCTGGGGCGTTTCCAGCAAGGATGGATTGTAATCTCGTAGCATGCGTTCAGCATCCGCTTCGATGGTGGCGTTCTTTAGGATGGGCACTCCGGTCATGCTCGTTTTGAAACATGGCTGGATCACGTTTCGGCCTCCTTTCGCTTGATTAAATCGTCCACAAACCGCTGCCAGTCATCTTCGTTCGCATCGAGTTTTTTCGCAACACGCAGTGCGGCCATCGCGTAGTCTCGTTCCACGATGTAGTCCGAAAAGTCCTGCGGAACGGCGGTATCCTTGTACCTGCGCGTCTCCGCGCCCTTGTCGTACATGATCCGGGATTCCTCATCCGATAGGTTCAAGAATGCGTTTAGCTTGTTCATCCTTTCGGCAGTCAGGGTTCGGCGGCCTTTTTCGACCTCGCTCAAAAACTGCGATGAAACTTCGATGGCGATTGCGGTTTCGCGCATCGTTCTGCCGCGCTTCCTGCGGAGCATCTCGATGTACGCTCCGAAGCGCTTGTCTGTTCCAGATTCCATCACCATACGCTTGTTCCACTCCTTCCTCTAATTCGATGCAACGGTTGTACACTGCCATCCACGCACACAATATCACTTCCATTCCGTGCCGTGCGTCCTCATCGCCCCCGACAACAACGGGCTTTTCCCTAATTTCGGGGCGATACAGGCACTCCACACTTGCGTAGAAGCTATTCAGATCACAGTGCACAATGACCCTATGATTTTCTTCCTGCCTCATACCCTCACCGCCCGACTGCTCAATCGTGTTCGTATTTGTTCGCATTCATCATAAAGACGAACATCTGTTTTGTCAATCCCCAAATAATCTCATCGTTATGAGGACAGGAGCTATTCTACCGATTGATGTAGAAGGCAAATGGGGTTCTGCTCGGCGCTACCTACTGCTGGTTGGGCACAACTCAAAAGAAACCACAGCAAGCTGTAGTTTCCCAGATTCATCAGTTGTGAAGTTTTGTGAGAAAAGATGATGGATCAGTAACGAAAATTTTTTTTTATAGGAAAACGCTCCCTCAAGCCAAAAAGTCCTTGACACGACGTTTGAAGCTGCACGACGGTCTCGCAAGACCTTTCCTGCGAGAGCTTCAATGAACTGCTTATCAGCAATGACTTCCGTGACGAATGATACAGACGGGCAATACTTTCATCGCGGGGCAGGGCCTTATCCACCTTTACGCTTCGGATGTCCACCAGGGTATCAGCCGCATCCCAGCCTCGCGCGAATCGCTGTGGTGTAAGGACAGCGAAAACTGCAGGGACTCCCCCCTAGTCTACAGGAGGTCTTGCGAGAGTATTGTTAGCACCTATCCGGTCATCGCGACCAGTGCCTGCCACGGCACGATTTGCGGATACGTTGATCGCTCCGGCTTTCGCCATCACCGCGCCGCTCCGCATTCGCTTGTCAGTTTCCCAGCAGTACAGGATGTGTACCTGAAATATGGTGTATGTACTTTTCCAAGACCGGGTATTTTGAAGGCTGTTTTTTTGCCCTCGCTAATATAGTCTCGAAAACAGAAAGTTTAGTCCCTAAATGAACAGTTTGCTCAATTTCGTCTATTCGAACAGTAGTTTGCATCCACCACCAGAGGGTTGTCGCCGACGTCAATGAAGGCGATTGACAGGATGTACGGGGATGAGCTGAAACCGTTCTTCATAACCGTTTTGCGTTTGTCCGGAACGAGAATTCGGCGGCGACTATACATACCGAAATGATTACCGAGGATATCAACAACGCGATCCATGCCGGTCGATAGCTTCCCGAATAGTCGTATACCGCCCCCATGGCTGGCACGGAGATAGATGAACCAAGCGTTGTGATCATCGTGAACATGCTATATATCATCGGATAATCCCTTGTCCCGAAATATCTGGCTATGATGATCGGAGTCGGAACAGAAGCGCCGCTGCTCGCAATTCCAACCATTACCGCATAGATCCATGGAAATATAGGGATATGGGCAAGGAGCGCTGCAACCGGGAATATTAAGCAGCAAAGTGCGATAATGATATTTCCTGCCAAAGTGCCAAAACGATCATAAGCTACACCAAGTATGATTTTGCCTACGGTCAGAAACACCATAAAGAGCGAAATCACACTGGACACGAGCACAATTGGATAACCAATATCGAGTAAAAAGGGTGTGGAATGGGTATTAACCGCTGAGGCAAACATGGAAATGAGAAAAAAGCCAATCGAAAGCAGCCAGAAACGGTTGGTTTGACATGCCTCGCGGAATGACAAATGGAAAGCAGGGCTCTCGGCTTTCTTTTTGCCGTCACGTTTTGCTCCCGGCAAGGTATAAGGCTCAAGCCCGACGGTTTCCGGCTTGTCCTTCACAAGAAAAAGGATGACGGGGATCATGACAGCAAGCCCTAGTAGCCCCATGAACCGATAAGCGAAACGCCAACCGGCGAGCTCAATAATATGGCTGACCACCGGTATCATGATCGCACCGCCAAGGCCGCTTCCTGAATAGGCAAGGCTGGTTGCGATTCCTCTTTGATCGATAAACCAATCGCTGATCAATATACCGATCGCCATGAAATGAACGGAGACAGCAAAGATGCCGTTAAGGATAGCCAGGGCATAGAAGTGCCACAGCTGATTCGCAAAAGAGTAACAGATATTTACCATGCCAAGCGCGACTGCCCCGATAAGGAGAGGCTTCTTGACCCCCAAGCGCCGTATGGTTTTCGCATAAAACGGCATCGTGGCCGCGCTGGCAAGTGTGATAATGGTTCGATACAGTGTGAATTGGCTCCGCGAAACGCCGAGCGAATCGCAAACTGGTATCACAAACAGACTATTTGTACTGAAATACATCCCCATCGCGACCGCCAGAACGATCATGCTTGCGCCGACGATTCTCCATCCAAAAAAGATCCGGATTTTTCCAATCATACGCACCCTCCGTGACTCCTAAACCATTGCAAAGCGCCCCTCAGAGCGCAACGGTCCCGAAATTCGCCACGGCGGCATGCGATCAACTGGAACTCATTGCCGCTACGCTATCGCGCTCTACCAACTCGCATCCAATCAAAGTCTTGATCGCGGGGTACGGTTCCTTGGAGTTAATACGCCGCACCAGGATATCCACAGCAGTTGGTCCAAAGACGTTGGTGGGAACGGAAATGGTTGATAAACGTGGACTGCTCGTCTCGCATATCGGTCGGTTGTCATACCCGATGATAGAGATGTCATGCGGAATGCGCAGGCCGGATTCCTGAAAGGCTTTCATAGCAGCAACGGCAATCAGGTCATTGTCCGCAAGAAAGGCGGTAGGCAACTCACCTTGCTCAGCTAAATACGCTTTCGCGTCCAGGAAAGCGCCGTGTTGAGAGTATGAGAGAGAACGTACATATTGCGGATTGAATGGAATTTGCTGTTGATGCAAAAAGCGCTGATAGCAGTCGAATCGCTCCGCAAAACTGTTGATGACCGTTTGGCTCCGCAGATATCCAATCCTCCGGTGTCCTTTGCGCACGAGATATTCAACGCTCAATTGGATGCCACGCTCATTATTGATGCAAACAGTGTCAACGTCAGCCTCAAGAAAGTGGTTATCCAAAATCACAAACGGGATGTTCATGGACGCAAAAATGGAAACATCTTCCATGTGCGCCTCTGTGGCAAAAATAACCAATCCTCGGCAATTGTTCGCGTTGATCTGAGCAATTTGGTCAAAGTGGGCATTCTCCTCATTCATTTGAATAAACATCAGATTATAGCCGTAGTGATTCGCCTGTTGGCTGACACCGTCAATCAACAAGGAAAAGAAAGGGGATTCCCCAATGATATCCCCGGTTTTTTTATATACCAAAAACCCCATGTTCTGCATGGAGCTCCTTTTTTCCGTGAGCAAGGAATTATAGCCCAGCTCATGGATTTTGTCGATGACTTGCCGCCGGCGCGCTTCGCTGATGCCAGGCTTGTTGTTTAGGACCATGGAAACAGTGGAGGGGGAAATTTCCAAGACTTTCGCAATATCCTTAGCTTTCATCGCCATACCTTAAAATCCTTTTTTTTCAGCTTATGTTGGTTCTGTACTTGCACCGCCGTTTTTGCTTTCTGTCCTCATATTCCCACACAATTATTCAGTATAGTTTATTATTGAAAAAAATTCAACTGCAAATTCAAATTTACCTCAAATAAAAGCAACTAAAATTGCAAAAACACAAAAAAATGGAAAACATGCATAAAAAAAGCATGGAAATTTTGCTTTTCACTTGACTATTCTTTGTGTTCGTGATATAGTCTAATTAAATAATTTACTAAATTAATTGAAAAGGTGATGGAAATGGCCGGAACCACTGGTATTCCATTAAAAATGAAAGCGCTGATGTGTCACGGACCGTTGGATTACCGTTACGAGGAAGTTGCGGTGCCAAGCATCAATGAGGATGAAATGCTGGTCAAGGTGGAGGCTTGCGGTGTTTGCGCGGGCGACGTGAAGTCCTATAAAGGGGCTGCTATGTTCTGGGGAGATGGAAATTTGCAGCCGCGTTGGAATGATCCCCCTTGCGTGGCCGGCCATGAGTTTATCGGTATCGTCGCCGCTATCGGTGAGAACGCAAAGCAAAAGCACGGCCTGAAGGTGGGCGACCGGGCAATCGCGGAGCAAATTGTACCATGCCGCGAGTGCCGCTATTGCCGGGACGGCCATTATTGGATGTGTGAGCAGGCGCATATCCATGGGCATCAAAAGGTTGTCGCGGATGGCGGGATGGCGGAATATATTCGCTACGGCGCCAACGATGTGGTGCATAAGGTAAACAAAAGCTTGCCCGCGGAACAGATGGCAATGATTGAGCCGCTCTCCTGCTCCGTCCATACGATAGAGCGGGCGGAGATTCAGTTTGACGATGTGGTTGTAGTGGCCGGTATGGGGCCGATCGGGCTTTGCAAGCTCCAATTGGCTAAGCTGAAAACACCAAAACTGTTAATTGCGATCGATAACAAGCCGAAACGGTTGGCATTGGCCCAAAAGCTGGGCGCTGATGTTGTTTTAAATTTTTCCGAAGTGGACGTCGTGCAAGAGATAATGAAGCTGACGGATGGCTATGGTTGCGATGTATACATCCACAACTCCGGGCATCCTTCCGGCGTTGTGCAAGGCCTGAAGATGATCCGCAAGCTGGGACGTTTTGTGGAATTCAGCGTCTTCTTGGAAGAAACATCGGTCGATTGGAGTGTTATCGGCGACCGCAAGGAACTGGATGTCAGAGGCTCCCATATCAGTGGATTGTCGGGCTATCCGGTTGCCATTGACTTTCTGGAGCGCGGGATAATCAAGGTGGATGAAATTGTTACCCATACCTATCCGCTTTCCGAATGGGAAGAGGCCTTCCAGCATGCCGAGAAGGGAGAAGATTCCATTAAGGTAGTGCTCAAGCCATAGCAGGGAAAATGAAATCATCAGGTGGATTGGAGAGAGGATAATGATTGAGGTATTCAAAGCGCTTCCCATTACCGAGGCCTCGCGGCCGTTGATGTCGGCGGCTGACAAGTGCGATTTTGCAAAATGTGGCTATACCGAGAGGGAGTATCTGTTTTATGGGACAGCCAATGTCTACGGTCAGGGGGTCGCCGGCATAGAAGTGCTTGCGTCCGGCCCGTATGTGAACCGTTTTATGGTGCGTTTTCCTTCCGATGCGTCCAAAGCTAGCGGCAATGTGGTCATCGAAATTTTGAACGCGTCAACTTTTATGGATATCGACCGCATGTGGATCCTTTCCAAGGATTACTTGATGCGCAACGGAGATGTTTATATCGGCGTAAGCAGTAAGCCGGCGACCGTGGCCACGCTGAAGAAGTTTGATTCCAACCGCTATCGGGAGATCGCATGGCCCAACCCGCGCGAGAGCCAGTTGCCGCCCGGCCTGCTGGGCAATATGGGCGGGGATTCCTCTCCGGCCACCGAGAACGGCCTTTTCTGGGATATGCTGACGGACTTAGCGGATGCCCTGCGGAGCGGTTCCGTACCCTTGGAGGGCATTGTGCCCAAGCGGCTGTATCTAACGGGGTGGTCGCAATCCGGCTCCTATATGACACGGTATGTAAACGACCTGATTCCCATGATTCAAGCGAAGCGCGCCCAACCGGTGTTCGACGGGTACCTAGCGGCGGGAACGGGCTACATCGTGGTGCCCGGCCTTAATCAGAGCGAGAGCCCGGCATACATTTTCAGCGGGGATATCAAAATCAAAGAAGCCCGGCAGCCCTTTATCGCGGTCCAGACGGAAAGCGAAAACGCGCGCCTGGGCGGATATGAGGCGCAACAAGAAGACAGCGATGCCGCCGAATTGCTCTATAGGCGCTATGAGATTCCCGGCTCTACCCACGATTCATACTACAACATGACGGAGTATTACCTGGGAAGCGACGACATGTGGAGAACCGGCGTTATGCTCAAATCTCCGGGATTGGATCCATATCCTAACAACTATCCTTATGAGTACGTATTTCATGCGGTATGGGCGCATCTTCACCGATGGGTGGAGAAAGGCGTTCCCGCGCCCAAGGTGGAGCGCATAGCCGTCAACGCGGATCACTATACCAATGAATGCGATTCATACGGAAACGCGAAAGGCGGTTGGCGGCAGCCCGCCATTGACCTCCCCGTCTGCACGTATCACCCTATCTCCCGGCCGCTCCGGTCGGATTTTACCATGGACTGTTATCTATACGGATACCGGGAGATGTTCCCGGTGGACAGGCTCAGAAAAATGTATGGTACGCTGGAGGCATACCGCGGCAAGGTACGCGAACGGTCGGACGAGCTGGTGAAAGAGGGCTTGCTCCTCGCGGAAGATGTGGAGTCCTGCGTGGCGAGAACGACGACGACCGCGGCGGAAGCTGGCCTGGATTAATCAGCAGCGATTGAAATCGATGAAGGAGCGTTGAATGTGATCACAAAATTCGAGTATATCCCTGTTACGGCAGATTCACATCCGTTTGCGCGGGCAGCTGACAAATGTGATTTTGAGGCCCGTGGTTATGTGGAGCAGGAGTATTTTATCCACGGAACCGCAAACGTCTATACCGAGTCGGAGGGTGGGTTGCGTATCGCGGCCGAAAACGCCCCTTACGTCAACCGCTTCTTGGCGCGCTTCCCGGAGGACCCCGGCAAGGCTAGCGGGCGTGTGATCGTGGAGATTTTAAATGCGACCACCACCATGGATATCGATCGTATTTGGATGTTCGCAAAGGAAGAATACATGCGCAACGGCGACGCCTATATCGGCATTAGCAGTAAACCCGCGGTTTTGAAAACGCTTAAAAAGTTTGATCCCAAGCGGTATGCCGCGCTTCATTGGGGCAATCCGCGAATGGATCTGCCCATGCCCGCCGCGATATTGGAAGAATCAAAATGGATGGGCGCGTTGGAACAGGAAAGCGAGGCCGGGTTGCTTTGGGACATGTTGGGCGACCTTGCGGAGGCGTTGCGCGCAGGGAACGTGCCCATCCCCTCTCTCGTCGCAAACAGAATCTATCTGGCGGGGTGGTCGCAATCCGCTTGCTGCGTTTTCCGCTATGTAACGACCTTTACACCCATGAGGGACGCAATGCGCAAAGCGCAGCTGTTCGACGGGTATGTCGCGGCCGGTGGGATGGCTTCCAAGGAGCTGTTGCCCGGCGTTAATCAGTACGAATCCAGCGTAAGAACAGGCAAGTCCGAACCCTTGCATGTCAAATGCGCGCAGCCCTTTGTTACCGTGCAGACAGAGAGCGAGAACCATGGATTTTCCGGATTGGGAATGAATTATTCCATCGTGGAGCAACGGCCTCCGGCACAGCAGGACAGTGATGAAACGGGCAACCTCTACCGCATCTATGATATCCCTGGCTCTACGCATGACAACAAGTACAACATGATCGATTACTATAGGAACGACTTAGACCTTCACAAGGTGGGTATTTTTCTAGGGTTTACCGGCGCGGAACCTTACCCCAATGATTATCCTTACGAGTTGGCGTTTTGTGCGATATTCCATCATTTGTATGCCTGGGCGGAAAAGGGGATCGTTCCGCCGCGCGCCAAGTCCATCCAGGTAGATACGGCAAACCGGAATGTGCGGGATATCCATGGCAATGCGGTGGGCGGATGGCGTTTGCCTTTTGTAGATCTGCCTGTGGCCGCTTATATTCCAGATTCCACACCCCTGAAGCCGCAGAGCAGAAATTTGAGCTTGTTTGGTTATAAGGTTCCATTCTCCAAGGATAAGCTGATTAAAATGTACGGATCGTTAAAAGAGTATTACGACCTGGTCGAAAAACGAACCGATGAATTGATCGACAAAGGATTCCTGCTGGCTCCGGACAGGGACGCCTGCATATCGCTGGCGGTGAAACGCGCGATACAAGGCGGGCTCGAATGACAGGTGAATAAGGCAAACCATTGCCTTATCAGTAAAAAGAGGAGGTATTCGAAATGAGAATGGCAAAAAAGGGAATGGGTCTGCTTCTGGTGTTTGTCCTTATTTTTGCGACCGCGGCGTATGCGCAAGAGTCCGGTAGCAATTATAGCGACATTTCGTTCGAGACCAGCGGCGGCAATGAGGTGCTGGAATCGACAAAGGCCAAAGGCACCAAGACGGAGAATGACAAGATCGTCGTGGGTATTTGCCTTGCCAGTTCTTCGCATCAGACGTTCATCGACATGATACGCCATGCGCGTACGCTGGAGGAGCCCCTGAACTGTGAAATCATTGAATTGTATTTCGAGCAGGATATCAACAAGCTGGTTCGCGGCATAGAGGATTTTACTTCTGCGAACGCCGATGTGATCATCTTCCAAAACGGTGATCCGGAGGCCACCCGTGAAGCTGTCGCAGCAGCCAACGCGAAGGGAATTATTACGATTGCCTGGGATATTGACATGGATATTTGTGATTTTGCCTTTATCGGCATCAATCATGAGATTGGGTATGCCATCGGCAAGCAGGCGGCTGACTATATCAACAATGAACTGGGCGGCAAAGCCAAGGTGGGCCTGTTTAAGATCGAGTCCATGAGCTTCTTTGTGGAACGCGGCGTCGGCATGTCGGACGCCATTAGAGAATTGGCCCCTGAAGTCGAGATCGTCAGTGAGGTATACGGCGTATCGCTCGCAGACGGATACAGCGATGCGGAAAACCTAATGACGCTCGATCCGGGGATCAATGTTTTGGTCGCCCTGGTTGACAATCCCCTGATCGGCGCGTATCAGGCGTTCGAGGCTGCCGGGCGGGGACAGTCCGCAGAGGACAGGGTCGCCTTCTTCGGGTGCGATTGCACTACGGAAGGCATGAGGTACATGACGGACGGAAACGACAACATGTGGTTTGGCTCAATTTTCATGGACCTCAACAACCTGACGAAGGAAATGGTGACCGCGGGCGTCAACGCACGGCGCGGCATTATGCCTGAATACCGGGTAGGCAGATTTAAGACGATTCCAGTCAATGTGCTCAACTATGAGGAGTATCCGGCGATATTTGAATAAGGCGCTCGCAGTTACGGCATGCGCCGCCGCCATTGCGGCGGCGCGTGCCATAAAGCGCAACGGCGTGATTTCCGATGAGGAGGAAGAGGGCGTGGAGCATGAAACCGTGTTGTCGCTGACAAATTTGTCAAAGACATACCCCGGCGTTAAAGCCCTAAAGAATGTTTCGTTGGATGTTCGCAGAGGAGAAGTACACGCCATTGTAGGTGAGAACGGGGCAGGAAAATCCACCTTGATCAAAGCGATCGCCGGCGCGATCTCCCCTGACGCCGGCAGCGGATCAATTGTTGTGGATGGCCGCACATTTCATTCCCTATCTCCGCATGAGGCCAGAGAATTGGGCATTGAAGTGATTTATCAGGAATTTAACCTCGCGCCCGACGTATCGGTCATGGAGAACATGTTCATGGGTTTTTTTCCGGATAAATCCGGCCTGGTGGACTTTAAGGGTATGGAAAAACATGCGCGGGAAGTATTCGCGATGATGAAGGTTGATATTGACCCGAGGGTTCGGGTAAGGTATCTGTCGGTCGCGTATATGCAGTTGGTGGAAATCGCCAAGGCCATCACCCGAAAAGCGAAAATATTGATCATGGACGAACCTACGGCGCCGTTGACCAACAACGAGGTGGACCTATTGTTCGACCTGATCAAGCGTCTTAGGGAGCAGAAGATCACCATTATTTATATCTCTCACCGCCTCAACGAAATATTCGACATAAGCGACCGTGTGACGGTTATGCGCGATGGAGAAATCATCTCTACCCACGATACAAGCGAAATGACGCGTGAGCAGCTGGTGAAACAGATGGTGGGGCGTACACTGGGGGAAACGTTTCCCGTTCGGAAAAGAGAAAAAAGAGAGGAATTGCTCCGCGTAGAACACCTCTCAGGACGTAAGGTCAAAGACATATCTTTTTCCTTGCATCAGGGCGAAATTTTTTGCCTAGCGGGGCTGGTAGGCGCCGGACGTACAGAGACCATGCGCTTCCTTTACGGCGCGGACCGCATGGAGAGCGGTGATATTTACTATCAAGGAAAAAAGGTTCGCGTCCATTCTCCTACAAACGCCATCGCACTTGGCTTGGGCATGGTTCCGGAGGACAGAATGAACCATGGCGTATCGTTGGAATTGTCGATTCGGCACAATATAGCGCTTGCCATCATTCGCAGGATTTCGAAACTGCTGTTCATCAATTCACGCAAAGAAAAGGAGATTGTAAACCAGCAGTCCGCCTCCCTGCGGATCAAAGCGGACTCTCTGAATACAGCCGTCAAAAAGTTAAGCGGCGGTAACCAGCAAAAAGTTGTTCTCGCAAAATGGCTGGCCGCCAACACCGAAGTGTTGCTGCTGGATGAGCCGACCAGGGGAATTGACGTGGGCGCCAAGCAAGAAATCTACAAATTAATGAACGAACTGACGAAGCAAGGGGTTGGCATCTTGTTAATCTCTTCTGAGATGGAAGAGGTGCTGGGCTTGGCAGACCGGGTACTGGTTTTATTTGAAGGAAAAGCCATGGGTTTTGTAGAGGCGGGAACGCCTGCGTTTACGCAGGAGAACATATTGACATTGGCGTCCGGTTACGCCTGATCCAAGCAAACCACAGAGAAACTGCTGGTTGATGTTTTGTGAATGGAAAGGGGCTCTATGATGGGTAAACGTAGTGCAAGCGATTTTGTCAGCCGGTATGCCGTAGTCATCATTCTCTTTTTGCTGATTATCACCTTTGGCGCAATCAGGCCTCAGTTTCTTACCGTTGATAATGGAATCACCATTTTAAAGCAGGCTTCGATTATAGGCGTAATGGGCGTTGGGCTCAGTATTGTTTTTCTCTCTGGTGGGTTTGATCTGTCCATCGGAGCCACCGCTTCGCTAACGACGCTCTTGGCGGCACAACTGATGTCGACAACACACGGTTGGGGATGGCCTCCGGTACTGGCGATCCTGGCAACGATGCTTGTGTGTTTATGCATTGGAACTGTCAATGGCTTTATTGTTACCAAGACGGGCATGCCGCCATTGATCGCCACACTTTCTACGCAAGCTATGATATCTGGGTTCTCCCTAATGATGTGCGGCGGCAAGGCGATCTATGGATTGCCCGAATCCATGAAAGTGATTGGCCAAGGATGGGCAGGTCCCATCCCCATACCGGTGATCATTATGATAGTGACCATGCTGCTTGCCTCGCTGCTGCTCAATAAAACCCATGTTGGCCGTTACCTGTACACTGTAGGGAGCAATGCGGAAGTGGCAAGGCTTTCAGGGGTAAGAACGGACAGGATCAAAATTTTGGCGTATGTGATCAGCGCGTTTTGCAGTTTCGTCGCCGGCATTATCCTGATGTCCCGCTTGAACTCCGGGCAGCCAGAAATCGCCGCCAACTATCCCATGTTGGTTGTGACGGCTTGCGTGGCCGGTGGTGTGAGCATATCCGGAGGACAAGGCGCGATGTCCAAAGTATTTGTCGGTATCCTATTGGTTAGCGTGCTCTCCAACGGCTTTACCATCTTACGCATTACCGATTATTGGCAGTCGGTCACGCAGGGAGCAATTCTATTGCTGGCCGTTGGCTTTGACAGTATTCAAAAGAAACGCGCGGCGAAAGCATAGGTTTAGGCGGATGCCGGAGCCATCAAGAAAATAGTATGTAATTTAATGTGTGGATAGCCCGTGAACGAAACTGGTGATTCTGAGGAGGAGACGCGCATGGATGCTTCGGAGATCGCCCGGCTAGCCAACTACCGCCGAGCTGATGTCATCACCATGATTCATCGAGCCAAGGCCGGACACACCGGCGGCGCGCTTTCGTCGTTGGATATCCTGAGCGTGCTATACTATGATGTGCTGAATCTGCGCCCTCAGGAGCCGCGCTGGACGGGCCGCGACCGGTTCTTGCTCAGCAAGGGGCACAGCGTAGAAGGATACATAGCGCTGCTGGCCGACCGCGGTTTTTTTCCGGTGAAGGAGTTGCGCACCTTCTCGCAGGCAGGCTCACGGTTGATCGGGCACCCGAACAACAAGGTGCCCGGCGTGGAGATGTGCACCGGCGCACTGGGACACGGCTTGCCGGTGGGCGTGGGCATGGCGCTGGGAGCCAAGCGCGATGGAAAGACTTTCCGTACCTTCGTGCTCATGGGCGACGGGGAACTGGCCGAAGGATCGATATGGGAAGCCGCCATGGCCGGCGCGCACTACGGGTTGGACAACCTGGTGGCGATCATCGACCGCAACGGCTTGCAGATCAGCGGCGGCACCGAATCGGTGATGGCGCTGGAGGATCTCACAGCCAAGTGGCGCGCCTTCGGCTGGGAAGTAACGGAGACTGACGGGCACGACATACCTGGGCTGCTCCGATACTTTCATGGACTCCAAGCAAAGGGCAAGCCGCATTGCCTGATCGCCAACACCGTCAAAACCAAGGGACTGCCCTTTGCCGAGAACGATCCTGCGTGGCACCACAAGGTGCCCAACGCCGACCAGCTGCAAAACGGCTACGCGGCGCTGGGCGTGAAGGGGGTGATCTGGGCATGAGCAAGCAGACAGCCCGGCATGCCTTTACCCGCACGCTGTTGGCGCTCGCGCGAGAGGATGCGCGCCTGTTTGCGCTGGCCACCGACTCGCGGGGCTCGGTGACGCTGGGCGACTTTGCCCGCGAGCTCCCCGGGCAATTCGTGGAGTGCGGTATCGCGGAGCAAAACGCCGTAGGCGTCGCGGCTGGCCTCGCCAATACGGGGAAAAAGGTTTTTGTTTGCGGGCCGGCGTGCTTCTATTCGCTGCGGTCCGCCGAACAGATCAAGGTGGATTTGGCCTACTCCAACAGTGACGTGAAGGTGATCGGCGTATCCGGCGGTGTGAGCTACGGCGCGCTGGGCGCGAGCCACCATGCGACCCAGGATGTGGCACTGATGCGCGCCATTCCCGGCTTGACGGTGGTGCTGCCAGCCGACGGATACCAAACCGAGTCGTTGATCTGCGCGCTGGCGGCGCATACTGGCCCGGTGTACGTGCGCATGGGCCGGGGCGAAGTGCAGGACGTGTACGAAAAGAATCCGCTGTTCACGCTGGGCAAGGCCAATGTGCTGCGCCATGGGAATGATATATCGCTGATCGTTTGCGGAGAGATGGTGTTTCCGGCTCTGGAGGCCGCAAAGCTGCTGGCGGCAAGCGGAATCGAGGCCAACGTGATCGACATGCACACGCTGAAGCCGCTGGACGAAGGAGTGATACTGGATGCCGCCGCTGCCGGCGCAATCGTTACTGCCGAAGAGCACTGCGTCCATGGCGGGCTGGGCAGCGCGATTGCCTCGCTGCTCGCCCAACGTAGGCCGACGCCCATGCGCATCCTCGGCCTGCCCGACGAGGTGCTGTACACTGGCACCAGCGCCGAGATGTTCGCCCATTACGGTTTGACGCCTCAGGGCATTGCCCACGAGGCAAAAGAATTGCTGAAAGTGTGATAAGATGAGCCGGTACATTGTGGCACTGGATCAGAGCACTTCGGCCAGCAAGGCGTTGCTGCTCGATGCGCAAGGTGAGGTCGTCGCCAAGGCGGCGCGAACACATGCGCAACATCACCCCGCTCCCGGGCGGGTAGAGCACGATGCCCAGGAGATTTGGGTGAATGTGCTGGCCGTGTTGACCGAGGCAATGGCCGGCATCGATCCGACCGAGATTGCCGCTCTAGCGCTGTGCAATCAGCGCGAAACCACGGTGGTATGGGAGCGCGCCACAGGTAGGCCCATCGCCCCGGCCATCGTGTGGCAGGACACGCGCGGGGGCGAAATCATCGCCGATATGAAGTCGAGAGACCCAGCCCTTGCGCAAGCGATACAGGAGCGAACCGGGCTTCAGTTGTCCGTGTACTTTGCAGCGGCCAAGCTGGCTTCGATTCTCCGCGACGTACCAAGGGCCCTTTCGCGGGCAAAGGCCGGGGAGTTGTGTGCGGGCACCGTGGACAGCTATCTGCTGTTCCGCCTAACCGGGACCCACCGAACCGACGTGACCAACGCCAGCCGCACGCAACTCATGGATCTGCGAACACTGGCCTGGGATCCTGAGATATGCGCGGCCTTTGGTATCCCTTTGGCCTGCCTGCCCGAAATATTGCCTTCCGATACCCACTTCGGCGACACGGTTTGTGACGGATTGCCCCGAGGTCTTCATGTCACCGGGGTGATGGGCGACAGTCACGCGGCGTTCTTTGCTCACGGATGCACTACGTCGGGCATGGCCAAGGCGACCTTCGGCACCGGTTCCTCCGTAATGCTGCATGTGGGCAACGAACCTGTTACCACGCCGCATGGGCTATCGATGTCGGTGGGATACGGATTCCGCGGCGAGACGGCCTACGTGCTCGAAGGCAACATCACCTCCAGCGGTGACACGCTGTGCTGGCTGCGCGACGAGTTGGCGATGATCCACGACATCGACGAGGCGGAACCCTTGGCAGCATCCGTGCCCGATGCCCAGGGCGTCTACTTGGTGCCGGCCTTCTCCGGCCTGGGCGCGCCGCACTTTGCCGAAAGCGCGCGGGCACTGCTTTGCGGGATAACGCGGGGTACCACCTGCGCCCATGTGGTGCGCGCCGCACTGGAATCCATCGCCTATCAGGAGCGGGATGTGCTGGATGCCATGCGGGAAAGCGGCACGCAATGGAACTCGTTGCGGGTCGATGGCGGCCCCACGCGCAACGCCTTGCTAATGCAGTTGCTGGCTGATGTGCTGGATTGCCCGGTGGAATGTGCCACCATCAGTGAGATGTCGCCCATGGGCGTGGGATTGATGGCCGGGCTAACTGTGGGGCTGTATCCCGACTTGCAAGCGCTGGTGGAGGGACGCCTGCATCGTGACAAGGCATATCGGCCGGCAATGGACGCCGCGGTTCGCGAGGAAAAGCTGGTGGGCTGGCGTGAAGCGGTGGCGCGCGCAAAACTGTAGCGAACAATTAATCTGGAGACGTGTGCAATGTTGCGCAGGCAGCACGAGTGGGGACATGTAACCGTCATCTTGTCCGAAGTGGATAGTCTAGCGCCCTTGGGCGAGGGCAAAGAGTTTCAAAAGAATGATTATATCTTTCTAGAAATGACCTTGTCATCATTTAACCCTTAACCGCACCGGCAGTCATTCCCTTCACCACTTGTTCTTGCAATAATACGTACATAATAATGACTGGGACGATAGCAAACATTAGACCCGCACATAACAAGCCAAAATCTGTTGAATATTGGCCTCTGAGATTATTGATGCCTTGGGTAATCGTCATGGCGTCAAGTCTTGTGTTTATAACAAGCGCAAACAGGAACTCATTCCAAGAATTGAGAAATGCAAAGGTTCCAACTGTGGCTATGGCGGTTTTAGAAACAGGAAAGATTACACTGAAAAAGGTACGAATATAACCGGCACCATCAATAGTAGCCGCCTCGTCCAACTCCCTTGGTATCCCCTGCATATAGCCGGACATTAAGAAATATCCGAAGGACGTATTCACCGCAGTATAGATAAGTATGAGGCCGAGTTTATTGTTCATCAAGCCAAGATCGCGCATGATGATAAAATTTGGAATCAGCAGAGCATGTATTGGCACCATAAGGCCTATCGTCAGATAGCTAACGATAGCAGGAGCATTTAGGACCCGCGTGAGGATATAGGCGGCCATGGATACGATCATTGCTTGCGCTACAACAGTAATTATGGAGATTACAAATGAATTGAAAAAGTAGCTGCCGATATTTGCGCTTCCCCACGCTTGTACATAGTTGTGAAAGGATAAGGTCGCTGGCAACGAAAATGGTTGCGTAAAAATAGCCGTATTGTCTTTAAAGGAACTAGATAAAACCCATACGAATGGCACAAGAGATAGCAGCGCATAAAATACAAAAAACATGTGTTTTGCTACAGAAAAAGCAACAGTTTTTTTATTGTGTGTCATCATACGCCTCAAGCCCTTTCTCTTGCAAAGCGGTTAAATAAAAGGGTAAACGTAAGAGAGATCGCTAGAATAACCATGGTTACCGCGCTGCCTTGCCCGAAATTGCTTCTTTCAAATACAAGCCTGTACATGAAGTTGCCTAAATAAGAAGAACGGTAGCCCGGGCCACCGGTTGTCATGATGAAGGGCAGATCAAATGACTTCATGGAACCTGTAAAACAAAGTACAATTGCGACGGCTATGATCGTGCGCATTTGGGGAATCGCAATGCGAAAAAACGTCTGAACGGTATTCGCCCCATCCATTAAAGCGCTTTCAAAAATTTGCTCGTCAATGGATTGGAGGGAGGCGAGAAAAATAATGATGTATAAGCCGATATATTGCCAGATCTGTACTGTAATAACAACATACAATACCACACCAACATCAGAAAGCCAAGGACGGGATAACGCTCCAAGGCCAATGACTCCCAGTATTGTTTTGAATACCCCGACATCGTTATTAAGTATAATGCGAAACATAGTACCTATTGCTGTGGGAGCGATGACAACAGGAACAAAATAGATAGCACGATATGCTTTAAACCCTAACTTCGTACGAAACAGCATGTAGGATAAAACAAGGCCAATAGAAATTTGAAATATAAGTGAAAGTCCTGTTACCATTAAAGTGTTATTCAAGGTCAAGAGAAAATCACTGTTATTGAATAAATGGATGAAATTGGCAAAACCGGCAAACTCTTTTTTTGCTATCCCGTTCCAGTTCGTCAGGCTTAAGTATCCTGTGTAGAAAACCGGATAAATAACCAATACGGAGTAGAGCAATACAATGGGAAACAGAAATAATACACTAACATATAGCTTTTGCTTATTGCGCAACAATGACTTCATATCTTTCGCTCCTTAACTGGAGAAATTTGCGGGGTGTGGGAACTGCCCCCACACCCGCAAATTTGCTAAATATGAATTGCTTTTAGGGATTTCGCTTTATTTATAATAGCTTTGTACTTTTTGAGCGAACTCCTCCGCTGTCAATGCTCCTGCGAATAGTTCGTCACAGGCCGGCGAGAATCCGTTCCAGGCATCGGCAGAACCGGTAGCTGCGTAATGGCTTCCGACGCGTTCACGCCCTTGGACGTGAGCCACAACATCGGAGAAGACCGGGTTTGCTATGATCACGGTAATATTCTTTGGCGTCATTGCGCCGCCGTCCGCAAAATATTGCGCGGCTTCGTCGGAAAGCAACCAATCGATGAATGCCGTCATAGCCTCTTGCTTTTCATCCCACGCCTTTTGCGTAACCAGGAACCCGAAGTTGACAAAGAACGATGTAAATCCGCTGGGATCCACGGTCCCGCCATCTACCACGGGCGCGTTAATGATGACGCTGTTTGCGTAAGTCTCCTCGGACATATTTGCATACATCCAACCGTAAGTATAGATCATAGCGGCCCTTCCGCCGTTATACAGCTCAAACGTTGGACCCCAGTCACCGTTAGCGATCGTATCCTCTGGGAAAACTCCCGCCGCCTTTAAATCCAAAATCATTTGAGCGGTTTTGCGCAAATTTTCCGTATCAAACTGATTGGTCTGGCCAAGCGTCCGGATTTCCTCTGTACCACCGGCATACTGGTGCATCAATTCACTAAGAAAGAAGTGTGCAGGGTTTGCGCCGCTGCTGCCCATGGCCAAAGGAATGAAGCCGTTTTCTCTCAAGACAGGAGCGATATCCATGAGTTCCTGCATGGTTGTAGGAATTTCCAACCCGCATTGATCAAAAATTGCTTTGTTTGCGAACCATGCGGGAAAAGCGGTGTGTGTTGGGTATCCTCTCATGATGCCTTGATAGGAGTAAGCATCCCAAGCGGCTTGCGCGATATCGTCTTTCTTAATTTTTGTGCTGACATCCAGATAATCCTGAGCGTCCATGATCAAGCCGCCGCCTGCCATTTCCGCCAGAGCGAAACCGCCCCAATATTGGAAAACGTCCGGCAGATCGTTTGCTACGTATGCAGTGGTTATTCTGGTATTCAATCCATCGTTGGCCGCGTTTACAGGCTCAGCAACAAGATTGATGTCGGGATGTGCCTCTTGAAAGCCGCTGAGTATCTTCTCGAGCATTTCGGTTTCAAGGCTGCCGGCGTGGTTGTTGTAAAAAAACGTAATAGTTACATCTTCTCCGAAAGCTCCTGGAGCAGCCAGCGCCAACACCATGGAAAGGATCAGTGACAACGACAGTACCTTCAATAACTTTTTCATGTGGACTCTCCTTTTTTCATTTACTGGTAGTGATATAGGATAAACCGGCAAATAGATGCTGTTCAACCACTCTCCTTTCGCATGAAAAATCGGCTCACAAAATGCCCCGCAGGAAATCCGGCATCTCATACGGTTTGTCGACGATTTCTGGTTCGCCAAAATGGCGGAAGAGCCAGTCCACGCTCATATCCAGCCACTTCGCGGCGGCCCCGTCGGTCATGGCCTTGCGGCCGTTGGCTGTAACGTAGGTGCCCAGCGACAGTCCGTGTTCCCCCTGCTGGAAGAGATGCAGTTCATAGGGCACGCCATTGTCGGCGTACGCCAAGGCAAATCGAAGCACCGACTGCGACGGAATAATAACATCCTCCACCGTGTGCCAGCAAAACATAGGAATCGACGCCTTGGTGACATGGTTGGCGAGATTCAGCGCATTCGCCTGTTCGTCTGTGTAATCATCACCCAGCAGCGAACGTTGCAGCGGACTGGTGCCGCGCTCATCGCTTGGCTTCCAGAGCTCCAGCCCGGGATAGCCCAGAATCATGGCGTTGGGCTTGTGTTCTCCACAAAGACCCACCCAGGCTGCCAGGTGACCGCCCGCAGAAAAACCCACCGATGCTATTCTATCCGGATCCAGGTGCCACGCTTCGGCATGCCTGCGCATGAGACCGATCGCATCGGAAGCCTCCTGCAATGGCTTGCAGCCACAGGCATCCTTGCCCACGGAATAGCGGAGAACAAACGCCTGGAACCCCCTCGCCGCATAAGCGAGTGCAATCGGCTCCGCCTCGCGATCCGACGTAAATAGATAGGCACCGCCCGGGCAAACAAGCACAGCCGGCTTTTTTGCGAGGGCTTTCATCTCGACGGAGGGATCCTGCACATACCCCGTCAGCGTCACCCGGCCGTCCCGCGTTAGATTTTCGGTGATGATCCTCATAATTCTGTCCTCCTTATCCCTTTACGCCACCCAACGTAATGCCTTTCACAAAGTTTTTTTGTATCAGCGGATAGATGATCACGATCGGCAAAATACCCAGGGTGGCCATAGACATGCGCACGGTGGCCTGCGGAATCTTTGCCAGCCCTTCGCCTGCGGTGGAAATCTGCTGGGCGTTGGTAGACAGCATCTGGATGTTTTGCATCAAGCGGTTCAGCAAATTCTGTATGCTGAACAAATCCGTGCGCTTCAGCAAATAGATGTATCCGTTGTTCCAGTCATTCCAATACGCAATGCCCACAAACATGGCGATGGTGGCGATCATGGGCTTGGCCATGGGGACGGCCACAAAGAGCATGGTCCGCAGCTCGTTCGCGCCGTCGATAGTCGCCGCCTCCAAAATCTCGCCAGGCACGCCGGCCACGAAGTAGCTCTTCATCAGCAGCACGTTGAAAGCGCTCATCAAAAGGCTGGGGATCAGCAGGCCGTAAAACGTATCCTTCACTTGAAAAACCTGTGTATAGTTGATGTACGTCGGCACGAGGCCGCCGTTGAACAGCATCGTAAAAAACACCAAGAATGTGAGTGTGCCGCGAAAGGGAAGCTTCTCTTTGGAAAGGCCGTAGGCCAGCGGGGTGGTGATCAGCAAGCTCAGCGCCGTACCGATAGAGGTGAGCATGATCGAAATCCCGTAGGCGCGCATCACGATCGCGCCATTGGTGCTGAACACCCACTCGTACGCATAAAGGCTCCACTTTGCCGGAAAGAACGAGTAGCCGTTGCGCAGCAGCGCCTCATTGTCGGTAAAGGAGGAAATGAGCATGAGCGCGATTGGAATCACCGCCACCAGGGATAGAAGCGTCATCAGCGTGTGCCCCACAAATCGATATACTCTGTCTTCCCTCGTACGCATATCGCTTCTCCCCTTTCTAAATCAGCGCGCTCTCGCGGTCGATGACGCGTACCAGCATGTTTGCGCCCAGCACCAACACGAAGCCCACCGCCGATTGATACAGGCCCGCGGCGGCCGACATGGAGATGTTCCCCAATTGCAGCAGACCGCGGTACACGTAGGTATCGATGGTGTTGGTGGTGGCGTACAGCGCGCCCTGATTCATGGGCACCTGATAGAAAAGGCCAAAGTCGGAGTAAAAAATACGGCCGATGGCGATGAGCGTGAGCATCACCATGGTGGGCTTGAGCAAGGGCAGGGTGATGTACCAAAACTGCTTGATCTTCCCGGCGCCGTCGATCAATGCCGATTCATAATAGGCACGGTCAAACCCCATGAGGGTGGCCAGATAGATAATGCAGATGTAGCCCACGCTCCGCCATGCGTTCACAAAAATGATGATAAAGGGCCACCGGCCCGGCTCGCTGTACCACGATATGGGCGGCCTGCCGAAAATGGGGAGTATCGAATTGTTCACAAAGCCGTTTCCGGCGCTCAAGAAGGCGAACACCAGGTAGCTGATAATCACGGTGGAAATCAGATTGGGCAAAAGGATGACGCTCTGGTATATTTTTTTGCGCCGTCCGCTCAACTCGCTCAGCAATACCGCGATCAAAACGGCCAGTATGGTATTGAGGATGATAAAGGCAAGGTTGTATAGAATCGTGTTGCGGGTGATGACCCATGCGTCGGTGGTCTTGAACAGATACTCGAAGTTCCGGAAGCCGATCCAGTTGCTTCCAAAGATGCCCAGCCTTGCGTTGTATTGCTTGAATGCCACCACCACGCCGGGCAAGGGCATGTAGTTGTTGATAAAAAGATACGCCAAGCCGGGCAGCATCATCAAGTAGATCGGCCAAAAGCGCCGGATGCTTTTCCATGTGCTCTTTCTCCTCGCCGGCTGCACACGCTGCCCGATGTTCCCTGTCAAGGCGATACCCCCTTTTATCTTGGGCTTGTTCATGAAAACTTTGGAGGATGCGCCGCGAAGGTCCAGGGCGACCGCAAAGCTCTGGTCGCTTCCCGCAGGAAGCGAAATTCCCTTTTGCATACTTCTTTGAGTAGGCGTTTCGTGCCTGCGGGCACGACCCAAGGGCTTTCCGGTCGCCCTTGGGGAACCTTCGGATGCCAACTTTATGCGGAAAAAAGCAAATGAAACTGCCCTACCCTTTTATGAATGGAGCAGCGGGGCGAGCTTTGGCCCGCCCCGCTAACGGAGATTGGATTATTTGCCGTTGGCTTGTGCCCACTCGTTCAACTGCGCTTGCTTGTCGTCGATGATCCTTTGCAAGCCGGCGCTCATGAGCTTGCTGTTCATCTCCGGGATCCCGGTGGCGGGATCGACATAGCCGTATTCCAGGCTATACCGGTACTCATCGTAAGCGTTTTGCACGGCGGTCAGTTCCGTCACGGTGTTCGTGCTGTCGTAGGAGAAGCCGCTGGCCTTTGACTTTTGCGCGTCCTTGTTAAAGACGGCGATCTGCTCCCACAGGTCGGGCGCGTTGCCATTCCACACGTGGGTGATGTACTGGTTGGGCAATTGCCAGCCCACGGAATGATTGTATCCGGAATTCGACGGATCCACGCCGGGCGCAAAGTCGATCAAGCCGGACTCCAGCACCTGGTAATGAACCCCCTCGATGCCCCAGCACAGCAGATTGGCCAGCTCGGGGTTGGTGTAGAACTCGTTGAGCAGCACCATCGCCTTGGACGCATCCACCGTGTTGATCGGTATCGTCCACGGGAAGGAGGCCACCGCCGCGGAGCTGATGTAGTCGTCCAGGGTTTGGAAGATGGTCATCGGCCGGCCGCACATATTGGTTTCCTGCTGCTTAATGCCGGGCTTTCCGCCGGTGGTGTACGACATCAGGGTGCCGGCCTTCACCAGTTCGGTCACCGTGGTGGTATCGGTGGCGGCATCCAGGCTGATGTAGCCCTTTTGGTTGTACTCGTACATGCGCTCGCAGTAGGCCCGGTAGAAGTCGGTCTCAAACAGGTTCACCACGTCCAGCGAGGAGCCGTAATCGGTGAGCACGCCGAATTCGGAGCCGCCCAGCATGTCCACGTTGGAGAACTGGCTCATGGACAGCCTGACCGGCCTGTACACTTCCAAATGAGGGTACGCCTCGTGGAGTCGGGCGTAGATGTCGTTTAGCTCTTCCAGCGTGATCTTTACGATCTCCTGATCGTAAGGAACGTCGTAGCCGATGCCCTCCAGGTACTCGGTGGCGATAGCGGCGCATCCGCGGCCCTGGGCCATGTCGCGGTTATTGGGCAAGCCGTACAGCGTTCCGCTCACGCGGCAGGCATCGATGAATTCCTGCCCCACCGCCTCGACGATCCCGGCGCCACAGGTACTGAGCAATCCGTTTTCTTCCAAGTCCACCAGGTATCCCTGCGCTATCAGCGACGGATAATTGAGGAGGATGGTGGTGAATATATCCACCTGCTCGCCCCCCGCCAGCGCCAACTGCACCGCCTGAGGATAGGCGCCCACATCGGCGATCTGCAGGTCCACCGCGATGCCGAGCTTCTCGACGGTGATCGCGTTGATGGCGTCCTGCACGAGCTGCGTATCGGCCGGGGCTCCCGTCCACGTCATAAACATCAACACCAACTCTGTCACGTCTCCGCCGCCTCCGGCCACGGCGCCGCCGACGCCTGAAACGAAGAGCGCAAGTACGACCAGTACCGACAGCAACTTCTTTTTCATGATCTTTCCTCCAACCTTCTTTTTTCGCTTCCACGCTTTTCTCGATATCAGAAGCGCCTGTTGGACTGCATGATACCAAATGCGCAAGGGAGCGAAAACAACAATGCTGCGATTTAATGATACGCTCCTGTCGATCTGCTGGCATTTGTTTTACAAGCCCCTCTATTCGTGCTACAGTACGATCAGATGATATTAATCGGAAGGTGAAATTTTCATGCGCGTCCGCAAACTGTTCCGCTCCCTACGGTTGCGCATGTACGTATTTTCCGTGGCGCTTTTCCTGGCCGTGACGGTAATTTTGGTGTACAACAACCTGGCGGCCAGCAACATTTTGCGTGCCGAAGTCTGCGCGGAAGCGCAAAGGGTGTTGGCCATATCGCAGCGGCGCTTAGACGACACCCTTTCCAGCACGGCGGCGTACTTGGCCACGTTCGCGTACCAAAACGTGGAGGTGGAAACCATACAGCGCACCACGCCGGCCAGCACCGCCTACCATGTATCCATCGAGCGCATTCGGCGGCAGTTCGCCAACACCTCTCCCGGCTACACCATGGACAGCTTCTTTTTCTACGATCCGGCCCAATCCCTGTACTTTGCCAACGTAAACGACATCCACAGCCCGGTGCGGGGAGCGCTTACCGCTTCCGATGCGCTCACCGCCAAGCAGAACGCGGGCAAGTGGTTTATCTTGCAAGCCGACGGCGACGACTACCTGGTGCGCTATGTGCGGGTGAGCCACAGCTACATCGGCGCGTGGGTCCGCGTTCGTTCCCTGCTAAGGCAGGTGCAGAAGGATCAGCTGATGGACAACGAAGTCTATCTGTTGGATCAACACGGGCGCTTCCTCTCCGCCGACGCGCCCCTTGTCGAGTTGGATCCCCAGGCCAACCTGCAATCCGGCGATTTTACGTTTGTGGACATCGGGGGCCGGCGTTATCTGGCCGTAACCCGAAAGATACGGCTTGTCGACTATTATCTCACGGCGCTCATCCCGGACGCCTCCATCGCCAATAGGCAAGGCCACCTGACGTGGGTGATCATCGTGGCCAGCGCGGGCGCGTTCCTGCTCTTTATCCTGGGCGCGGCGGTGCTGCGCCGGTGGATTGTGCGCCCGGTTGCCCAACTCACAGCCGCCATCCGCGCCTTGCAAAACGGCGACTTCCAGGCCAGCCTTCCGCAAAACACGTACGACGAGTTCCAAGAGGTGAACCGCGCCTTCAACACAGCCACCGAGGAGATCAAGGCTCTGAAAATCGACATGTACGAGGAGCGGCTGCACAAACAGCGCATCCAGATGCAGTACCTCCAATCGCAAATCGCTCCGCACTTTTTGATCAATTGCCTCAACACCGTATACCAGCTGACCGACACCAACCAGCCGGCGCTGACCCACGCCATGCTTCGCACCCTGAGCCAGCATCTGCGCTACACCCTTTCGTCCAGCGAGATGGTGTCTTTGGCCGAAGAGTTGCGCCACGTGGAAAATTATCTGGAGCTATCCGCCATCCGGTATCCGGAAAGCATCGTGCTGGTAAAAGAATACGACCCGGCTGTCCAGGACGCGAGGGTGATCCCTCTGCTGATCCAAACCTTTGTGGAGAACACCGTAAAATATGAAGCGGTGGTGGGCAAGCGGCTGGAAATCCATATTTTGACGAGCATGGTCCGCGAGCAATCGCGGCAAAGCGTCCACATAGGTATCTGGGATACAGGCGGCGGCTTTGATCCGCAGATCCTCGCCGATTTGCAAAACATCCCCGTCTACCTGCAAAAGCACGGAAGCCGGCACATCGGCATCGGCAACATCTTTCAGCGCGCGGATATATTGTTTGCCGAATGCCGCTTCGCTTTCTCCAACCGTGCCGGAGCCGGCGCGCAAATCGACATCACCATCCCCTACATTTCATTTGATGAAGGAGCGCATCCGGATGAATCTGCTGATCGTTGACGACGAATACTATAGCGTAGACGGCATCTATCAGAAAATACTGGATGCCAATCTTGGATTTGCAAATATAGTTAAGGCGTATTCCCTGCTACAGGCACAGGAGTGCTTTGCGTCGGCCGTCATCGACGTGATGGTCACTGACATCGAAATGCCCAAAGGAACCGGCTTGGAACTGGTGGCTTGGGTGCGGGAGAATCGATACGACACGGTATGCATCTTCTTAACTTCTTTCGCCAGATTTGATTACGCGTCCACCGCTATCAGGCTTCAGGGGTTTGACTATCTGCTCAAGCCCGTCGAGGAATCCCAACTCCTGCGCTGCATCAAAAGGGCGATGGAGCGCACGAGCCAAATCGCCGATGAAGCCGGGCACAAAGCCGAAGCTTCCAAGTGGCGCTCGGCCCGTGCTCCATTGATGGAGCAGTTTTGGCGCGAGCTGGCCGAGGGCACCCTTTTGCCCGAACGATCGTTCCTCTCCGCGGAGCTCGCGCGGCGCAATCTGCCCACGGCAACCGTCGACGGTCTCTATTGCCCTCTTTTGCTCAGGTGTCAGCGGCAAGAGGGGGAGGATGCATGGAACCGTAATCTGTTTGATTTTGCCATGAAGAACATAGTGGCCGAAATGCTGCTTGCGCACGAAGACTCGCCGGCCATTGTCCACCTGTCCGATCCCTACTACCTGGTTCCATTGCGGGCTACTGGAAGCCGGGAAGAGGTGCTCGCGCAATGCCAAGCCGCGGCGGATGCGTGCAATCGCTACTTGCCCGGGCGATTTTGCTTTTTTGTCCACGCTACCTGCGGCATCGAAGAAATCCCTGCGCAAGCCCGGCAATTGCAGGTGTTCGCCCACAACCAGCTGGGCACAAAGAGCAGCGTGAACGATGCGCTGGCACCCCAAAAAAAGAAAAGCGCCCCCTCGCCGATGCCCACGGATCATTGGGCGGAATTGCTCCTAGCCCAAAAAACAGAGTTGTTGCGGCAAGAGGCGCAGGCGTACCTCTTTTCCCTCAACAGCCACGATTCCGCGGAGCGATCCGACCTGATCCGTTTCTATCATGATTTTCTGCAGATTACGTACGCTGTTTTAGACAAAAAGGGCGCATCGGCCCATCAGCTCTTCGACACGCAAATGCCGCAAAATCCGATGGAAAACGCGTGCGATAGCATGGAGCACATGATCGCGTGGATGGATCAATTGCTGGCCAATTTTCTTGCCTGCTTGGAGGTGATTGGGCAGTCTTCGGGCGCGGTGCAAGCCGTATGCAACTATATCAAAGAGCACCTGGCCGAAGACCTAAACCGGGATCACCTCGCCGCCGTCGTTTACCTAAGCCCCGACTATCTGTCCCACGTGTTCCGGGAACAAACGGGCCAGTCGCTCACCCAGTACATCGCCGAGCAGCGCGTGAAGCAAGCCAAAGCGCTGCTGCTATCCAGCGATCACAGCATTCGGGACGTCGCCCTGATGAGCGGTTTTCAGAATGTATCGTACTTCGCGAAGCAATTCAAGCGAGCCACCGGCAAGACGCCGCAGGCTTATCGGAAGTCCCCGTAATGCCTTGTTATACTAGCCAACGCGCCGGATCCGGATCGCCATGTAGGATTTTCGCGGCAATTCGATCGTGAACGTACCGTTATGAACGCCGGCATCCTGGATCGTCATCTCCCATGTGTCGATCACCTCTACGCGGTAGGTGTGCGCTGCGTCCATCATGAACGTGCGCTTGCAAGGGCGGTTGAAACCGTAATAGTACAAATAGTATCCGCTGTCGCCCAATACCTCGGCGGTGGCCGCTATCTCGTCCCACGCGCCTTCCATCCGCCGCAAGCCCGCTCCGGGCGTTTGGTGCAGAATATCCTTCAAAAAGCGGATCCTGGCAGGGCTCTCGCCGTGCAGCTTTCCGCCATGGCTCCACCACAACACGCCCTCCGGCCTGTCAAAGGTCTCGCCGTGGGTGGCGTATCCGCCGCGCACCGCCGCCTCCCAAAAACGGCGGACCAGCTCTTGCCCGCTGATATTGCCCCACCCCTGGTCGATATCCCCTTCGTAGCCGATTTCGTCCAGCACGACGGGCTTGCCGTACCGTATGCGGAATTCATCGGTGTACTCGGCGCATTTGTACACGTCCTGCCGCTGAATGCTGCAATGGGTGATCCATGGGCGCGTATAATCGTACATGCCAAAGCAGTTGTGAATGGAGCGCAGGCGATGATATGGATCGTTGTCCACCACGATTTGCGCGAGCCTTTCCCAATCGGCGATGCTCTTGGTTCGGAGCAGGTCGTACTCGTTGGCGAGGGACCACCACACATTTCGATACGCTGAAAGCCGCGCCAGCAGATACCGGAAATACAGCGCGTCCTGCTTGGCCGACATCTGCGAAAAGCCCCATCGGTCGTAGGCGTGCATCATGATCAAATCTGCTTCGATGCCTAACTTGCCCAGCTTAACGACACACGCTTCAAGGTGCTGAAAGTGCGCGGGGTTGAACCGAGTAAAATCGAATTTATGACCGGGCTGTACGCCCATCAATTGAAAGAAGTTGCCGGTGATTTCCTTCTCGAACGGCGCTGCTGTACCCTCATACGGGTACGAAAACGGCTCGTGGAGGTTGTATAGGTAGTGCTTTGGCATCACGCAAAACCGAATCTTGTTGAAATAGCCTTTCTGGAGCTCGTCCAGCGTCGTACGCTGCACCGCTTCGGGCTGCAATTGCCATACGTAGCAGGTGGTCCCCATCGGAAAGTAAGGCGTCCCATCCTCATGCTCAAAATGAAAGCCCCGCGCCCGAACCGGGCCGTGATTGCCCGCTTTCGCCGGCGTCACGGTAAATACTCCATCGTATGCCTGATCAGAAAAGCTTCCCGTCACATGGTATCGGTATGTTCCCTCAAAAGAAGGCATAAACCGGACTTTGTAGATGCCGCCTCCATCATAAAAGCCAGAAACCTGCACTTCCTCGGCGGTGCTTGTAAAAGTGCCTTCGATGGCAAAATCCACAAAGGGATTTCCTTCCGTTTTTCCGGGCATCGCTATTTCAAAAACTCCCCACCGCTCTATGGTTAGGGCGGCGATGATAGGTTCCTTCGCCATCCGAGTACTCTCCTCTCGCGATCATGATATCATTTAGTATAGAAAACCCCTTCTGCAGAAAAAACAACGTTGATGCGCCATTTTGACAGGATGCTGCGAAACACGGTGAGCGTTGAAGGCTATCGGCGGATTGTGTCGTAACCATTTGATACGAGGAACGAATAGATTCTTTGTGGAGGAAACTCGCATGAACGCTTCGGAAATCGCTCGGCTGGCCAATCTCCGCCGGGCCGACGTCATCACCATGATTCATCGCGCCAAGGCCGGACACACCGGCGGCGCGCTTTCGTCGCTGGATATCCTGAGCGTGCTGTACTACGATGTGCTCAACCTGCGCCCTCAGGAGCCGCGCTGGCCGGGCCGCGACCGGTTCCTGCTCAGCAAGGGGCACAGCGTGGAAGGATACCTTGCATTGCTGGCCGACCGCGGCTTTTTTCCGGCGGAGGAGCTGCGCACCTTCTCACAGGCAGGCTCGCGGCTGATCGGGCATCCGAACAACAAGGTGCCCGGCGTGGAGATGTGCACCGGTGCGCTGGGGCACGGATTGCCGGTGGGCGTGGGCATAGCGCTTGGAGCCAAGCGCGGGGGAGAGGCCTTCCGTACCTTTGTGCTCATGGGCGACGGGGAGCTGGCTGAGGGATCGATATGGGAGGCTGCCATGGCCGGCGCGCATTACGGTCTGGACAACCTGGTGGCGATCATCGACCGGAACGGTTTGCAGATCAGCGGCGGCACCGAATCGGTGATGGCGCTGGAGGATCTCCCCGCCAAGTGGCGCGCCTTCGGCTGGGAAGTGACGGAGGCGAACGGGCACGATATACCCGCGCTGCTCCGCTATTTTCATGGGCTCCAAGCAAGGGGCAAGCCGCATTGCCTCATCGCCCACACCGTCAAGGTCAAGGGCCTGCCCTTTGCGGAGAACGACCCGGCGTGGCACCACAAGGTGCCCAATGCCGATCAGCTTCAGGCCGGATACGCGGCGTTGGGCGTGAAGGGGGTGGCGTGGGCATGAGCAAGCAGACAGCCCGCCATGCCTTTACCCGCACGCTGTTGGAGCTCGTGCGGAAGGATGCGCGCCTGTTTGCGCTGGCCACCGACTCGCGGGGCTCGGTGACGCTAGGCGACTTTGCCCGCGAGCTGCCCGCGCAGTTTGTGGAGTGTGGCATCGCGGAACAGAACGCCGTGGGCATCGCGGCGGGCCTCGCGAATACAGGAAAAAGGGTTTTCGTTTGCGGGCCCGCATCCTTTTACTCGCTGCGGTCCGCCGAGCAGATCAAAGTGGATTTGGCGTACTCGAATAGCGACGTGAAGGTGATCGGCGTGTCCGGCGGCGTGAGCTACGGCGCGCTGGGCGCGAGCCACCACGCCACGCAAGATATAGCGCTGATGCGCGCCATTCCCGGCTTAACGGTGGCATTGCCCGCCGACGGGCACCAAACCGAGGCATTGACCCGGGCGCTGGCGGCGCACACCGGCCCGGTGTACGTGCGCATGGGCCGGGGCGAGGTGCCGGATGTGTACGACAAGAACCCGCCGTTTTTGCTGGGCAAGGCAAACGTGCTGCGCTGTGGCAGCGATGTGTCGCTGATCGCTTGCGGCGAGATGGTACATCTGGCTCTGGAGGCCGCAAAGCTGCTCGCTCCACATGGGATTGAGGCGAGCGTGACCGACATGCACACCCTCAAACCGCTGGACGAGGACGCGGTGTTGGATGCCGCCGCTGCCGGTGCGATCGTGACCATCGAAGAGCACAGCGTCCATGGCGGCTTGGGCAGCGCGGTTGCCTCGCTGCTCGCTCAGTGCAGGCCGACACCCATGCGCATCCTAGGCCTGCCCGACGAGGTGCTGTACACCGGCACGAGCGCCGAGGTGTTCGACCACTACGGCCTGACGCCCCAAGGCATTGCCCAAGCGGCAAAAGAACTGCTGAAAGTGTGATACGATGAGCCGGTACATTGTGGCGCTGGATCAGAGCACCTCTGCCAGCAAGGCGCTGCTGCTCGGCGCGCAGGGGGAGATCGTTGCCAAAGCGACGCGGCCTCACGCGCAATCCCATCCCGCTCCCGGATGGGTGGAGCACGACGCCCAGGAGATTTGGGAGAACGTGCTCGCCGTGCTGGCGGAAGCGACCGCTGCCATCGAGCCGGAGAGAATTGCCGCCGTGGCATTGTGTAATCAGCGCGAAACCACGGTGGTGTGGGAGCGCGCCACGGGCAGGCCCATCGCTCCGGCCATCGTGTGGCAGGATACGCGCGGCGGCGAAATCATCGCCGATATCGAGTCGCGGAACCCGGTCCTAGCACAAGCGATACGGGAGCGGACCGGGCTTCAACTGTCGGTGTACTACGCGGCGGCCAAGGCGGCTTCGATTCTACGCGACCTGCGCGGCGTGCCGGACGCTCTCGCGCGGGCGGAGGCCGGGGAACTATGCGTGGGTACCGTGGACAGTTACCTGCTCTTTCGCCTGACCGGCATGCACCGAACCGATGTGACCAACGCCAGCCGCACCCAGCTCATGGATCTGCGGACGCTGGCCTGGGACCGTGAGATCTGCGCGGCTTTTGGCATCCCCCTGACGTGCTTGCCCGAGATCCTGCCTTCCGATGCTTACTTTGGAGACACGATTTGTGACGGGCTGCCGCGAGGCCTTCGCGTCACCGGGGTGATGGGCGACAGTCACGCGGCGCTCTTCGCTCACGGCTGCACCGTGCCGGGTATGGCCAAGGCGACGTTCGGTACCGGCTCTTCCGTGATGCTGCACGTGGGCAACGAACCCGTGGCCGCACCACGAGGGCTGTCGGTGTCGGTGGGATACGGATTCCGCGGCGAAACGGCCTATGTGCTCGAAGGCAACGTTACCTCCAGCGGCGACACGCTGTGCTGGCTGCGCGACGAGCTGGCGATGATCCGCGACATCGACGAGGTGGAGGCACTGGCCGCCTCGGTGCCCGACACCCGGGGCGTCTACCTGGTGCCGGCCTTTTCCGGCCTGGGCGCGCCGCACTTTGCTGAAAGCGCGCGAGCACTGTTGTGCGGCATGACGCGGGGCGCCACCCGCGCCCACGTGGTGCGCGCCGCGCTGGAATCCATCGTGTACCAGGAGCGGGATGTGCTGGACGCCATGCAGGCGGATGGCGCGCGACTGACTTCGTTGCGAGTCGATGGCGGCCCCACGCGCAACGCCTTGCTCATGCAGCTGTTGGCCGATGTGTTGGATTGCCCCGTGGAATGCGCTACCGTCAGCGAGATGTCGCCCATGGGCGTAGGATTGATGGCCGGGCTGACCGTGGGGCTGTATCCGGATTTGCAGGCGCTGGTGGAAAATCGCCTGCATGGCAGCAAGGCGTATCGGCCGGCGATGGACGCCGCGATCCGCAAGGAAAAGCTGGCGGGCTGGCGCGAAGCGGTGGCGCGCGCAAAAATGTAGCAACCGATGATTGAAGCAGTTTCCCCCCGCGAAGCGGAGGGGGGAACTGCAAGAAAAACCCGGTGGTTACCTAAATAGACGGGAGGCGTATTTGATGGCAACCTTTGGCGTGATCGTCAGCAATCGTTCGTTCTTTCCAGCGCATCTGGTCAAGGCCGCGCGGGCGGAGTTGTTGCGCAAGCTGCAGGAGTGGGGCCATGCGGCAATCACCCTGTCCGAGCAGGATACCCACATGGGCCAGACCATGACTTACGAAGAAGCAACAAAATGCGCGGCGCTGTTTCGCGCTCACGCCGACAAATTGGACGGTATCATCGTGTGCTTGCCCAACTTTGGCGAGGAGACCGGCATCGCCGATGCGATCCGCATGAGCAAACTAGATTTGCCCATCCTGATCCAGGCCTGCGACGATGATTTTGACAAACTGCAGCTTGAAAATCGCCGCGATGCGTTCTGTGGCAAGCTGTCGCTGTGTAATAATTTGTATCAATACGATATTCCCTACACGCTGACCGAAAAGCACACCTGCGCCATCAGCAGCGCGGCTTTTGCCGAGGATGTGCGGCGCTTCGCCGCGGTGTGCGCCGTGGTCAAGGCGTTGCGCACCGCGCGCATCGCTCAAATTGGCGCGCGGGTCACGCCCTTTCGCACCGTACGGTACTCTGAAAAGCTGTTGCAGCAGGCCGGCATCACCGTGGAGACCGAGGACTTCTCGGAGATCCTGGCCGACATCGCCGCGCTTAGCGAAAAAGACGAGCCCCGTATCGCCCAAAAAATCGATGAAATCCGGGTATATGGCCGCGTAGCGCCCGGCATCAGCCAAGAGAAACTGCGCAAGCAGGCCAAGCTTTGCTTGGTGATAGGAGATTGGATGGACGCCCATCACTGCAAAGCCAGCGCCATCCAGTGCTGGGACAGCGTGGAAGCCAACTATGGCTGCGCCATGTGCTTGGCCATGAGCATGATGGGGGAGAGGGGCCGCCCTTCGGCCTGCGAAACCGATGTGATGGGTGCGGTGTCCATGCTGGCGCTACTCAAGGCCAGCGGAAAGCCCCCGCTCTATCAGGATTGGAACAACAATTACCGCGATGTGCCCGATAAGTGCATCAACGTGCACTGTTCCAACTATCCCGCTTCGGTGTTTGTCGAAAAGCCGGAGATCGCTAATCTGGACATCCTCGCTACGACGTTGGGAGAAGAAGTGTCCTTCGGCGCGCTCAAAGGTCGTGTTGCACCGGGCGCGATGACCTACCTCAAGGTCACCACCGACGACAAGCACGGCAAGATCAAGTGCTATCTCGGCGAGGCAGCCTTCACGGATGATCAGCTGCCGACCTTCGGCGGCGTGGCGGTATGCCAGGTACCGCGCCTCAATGAACTGATGCGGTATCTAACGTTGAACGGCTACGAGCACCACGTAGCGCTGGTACAGGCCCAGGTGGCCGATATCCTGGAGGAGGCGCTTGGTACTTACCTGGGCTGGGACGTGTACCGGCACCAGTAACGTCGAAAAAAGAGGTGTTATGTCGTCTTCCAAATGGAACGTAAACAAACGAGGCAATCACAAACTTTTACCAGTCGTAGAAATTAACATCACTCAACTGCATTGCCGCATCCCAATCTTCTGGCACCCTCGATTCCAATACCTCTACAAACCATTCCTGGAGAAAATCATCGTACCATAAGATGCTTTCCTTGGTACGCTCAGTGTCATCGTTACACCAACTCACCATGCACGTAAAGCGGAATCCACGGCCACCAACCTTGCGAGATACGCCGCGTTCACATCCTAAAACAGTATCGACGTGAATCTCATCATCGCCAAACCTGAAAGACACGGGTTTCATGGGAGCAGGCATATGATTGCGCTCTTTCGCCGTCATAAATTGAGCCATTGGGAAAACCGGCACCTTGACATACTTCTCCATCGCGCTTCCCTCAATACCATCCTGATGGTGCAAACTGCTGGTTAGGTTTACTGCCCAGCCCTGACAGCCGTGGGTCAACCAGTTCTACACATCTGCGGATGGCATGCCTCCACCTATCGTTAATCTCGTCCACGCAATCTGCCAGCCTGATAGTCTTGTCTCTTCGCATCGCATCATATTCGAACGATATTTGATACACCGATGTGTTAAACGTCAAATCTTTACCCACCAGCGTCAGGTTTCGGATTGGGTATTTCATGCCGAAGCGCCGATAGAATAGGTTTAGCGCTGTCGTTGCAAACTCAACATCCAGGTTGGACGGTATCTTCATTGGACATTGAAATGATTCGTATTTGTGCTCGCCATCCATTGCGTATGTGACCGAAACCCCTACTGTGCGGGGCATAACCTTATGTGCCCGCATTCTTTGGCAGACAGATGAGGCCAAAATGTGCATCATTCTGTGTGCTTCTTCTTCTTGTGTTATGTCATACGGAAGTGTGGTCCCGTTTCCGATAGAGCGCATCGGTGGTCCGCCATCTTCGGCAACAAGTGCGGACGTATCCCTTCCAATCGCCCGGATATAGTGGCCAAGGCCAAGTTTTCCGAACCAGTTCTCAAGCTGTTTGGGG
>Ga0123353_10000803_pt1 | contig 38182 bp, 46 predicted proteins | sample TergutLab28metaG_3_FD_92763 | JGI IMG/M metagenome (GOLD analysis project Ga0123353, IMG submission 92763) | Labiotermes labralis P3 segment gut microbial communities from Petit-Saut dam, French Guiana - Lab288 P3 | ecosystem: Host-associated > Arthropoda: Insects > Digestive system > Gut ... | reverse complement strand
TGGAGATCACGGTCTACGAGGACCGCTCCTTTGATTTTGTGACCAAGACGCCGCCTGCGGCGGTGTTGCTCAAGCAGGCTGCTGGCATCGAAAGCGGCTCAGGTGTGCCAAACCGCACCAAGGTCGCGACGGTCACGACCGATCAGCTGCGGCAGATCGCAGAAACGAAGATGCCGGACCTTAACGCCAATGACGTTGAGGCCGCCATGAAGGTCATCGCAGGGACTGCCCGCTCCATGGGCATTGAGGTGGCCGAGTAACAACGGCCCGACGGGCGGGCCGTGCAGTCCCGTAACGGTGGGAGGGGCCGCGTAGCCCCGTTAACGACCACAGGAGGAAAAGGAAATGGCAAAGGTGGGCAAGAAATACCGCGAGGCGCTCGGCAAAGTCGACAGGACGCGTCTTTACACGCCGATGGAGGCGCTTGAGCTTGTCAAGGAGGCCGCCCCCGCACGGTTCGACGAGACGGTCGAGGTGCATTTCAGGCTGGGCATCGACACTCGGCAGGCTGATCAACAGGTGCGCGGCTCGGTCTCGCTTCCCAACGGCACGGGCAAAGAGGTTCGTGTGGCTGTGTTTGCCGAGGGCGACAAGGCTCGCGAGGCCGAGGCAGCAGGCGCGGATATCGTGGGTAGCGACGAGCTTGTCGCCGAGATCCAAAAGGGATCCTTTGAGTTCGATGCCGCGGTCGCGACACCGGATATGATGGCGAAGGTCGGGCGTCTCGGCAAGATCCTTGGCCCTCGCGGCCTGATGCCCAACCCGAAGCTCGGCACGGTGACGATGAACGTCGCCCAGATCGTAGCCGAGCTCAAAGCGGGCCGTGTGGAGTATCGTGCGGACAAGTTCGGCATCGCCCACGTGCCTATCGGCAAGGCATCGTTTGCAGTTCCGGTGCTCGCCGAGAACTACGCGGTCTTGCTGGACGAGATCGTGCGTGCCAAGCCTGCGGCAGCCAAGGGCCGCTACATCAAGTCGATCACGTTCACTTCGACGATGGGCCCGGGCATCAAAGTCGATCCGACTATCACGCGGTTCCAGGTGGAGGCGCTGGAGGCATAAGGCAAGGCAAGGCAAGGCAAGGCAAGGCGGCTTATACTTCCGGCTGACGGGTCTTTCCTGTGGGTCTTCCCGCTGCCGGGGTTGCTTGACAGCCGGCTGTTGCTTGACAGCTGACGTGTGGGCGTGCACACTCATACGTCGTTCGGGTGTAAGGCGCTTTGCGCTCGGCAGCCCGCACGTGAGCGATTTGTGCTTGATGGTTTGATGTACGGATTTGCATACGACTTTATGGACACGACTTGACATAGATAATAGCGCGTTATGTCTGCTGCCAAAGACAGCTGGTGCTTGGGAACATGCCGGGCCTAAAGGAGCAAGGCGCTCCGCCTGCCTAGGTGGTCGCTTGGCGGGATGATCCTCTGATCCTGCCAGATGTGGAGCTTCTGCGACCCCCGTGCCTCTTTGGTGCGGGGGTCGTGTTTTATGGGCCGCAAAGCCCACCACCCCATCGTCTTTCCTAAAGGGACAAGGCGCTCCGCCTGTCCAGGTGGTCGCTTGGCAGGGTGGTCAGGCCAAGGAGACCGGCTGGTCAAAGACATCGGCGGACATGCGCGTGAAAGAAAGGAGGGATTGATAGGATGCCAACTGCACGAAAAGAAGAGCTGGTTGATGAGATCAAGGGATGGCTTAACGGATCCGAGGCTGTGATCCTTGTTGACTACCGAGGTCTCACGGTCAAAGAGATGCAAGAGCTTCGCGGCAAGACCCGCGAGGCTGGTGGTGAGGTCAAAATCTATAAGAACTCACTCACCGAGATCGCGATCAGGGAGCTGGCGTTGCCCAGTATGGGCAGCTATCTGGAGGGGCCGACCGCGTTCGTCTTTATTCCGGGCGATCCGGTTGCTCCTGCCAAGGCGCTTTCCGCGTTCTCAAAGGAGCATCATGCGCTCGAGTTCAAGGGCGGCTTGGTCCAAAACCGCGTGGTTGATGCGAGCGATGTCAAGGCAATAGCGAAGCTCCCGTCGTACGAGGGGCTCATCGCAAGCCTGCTCGGCACGATGCAGAACCCGCTCACCGGTACCGTCCGCGTGCTCAGCGGACCGGCACAAGCGTTTGTTACCGTGCTCGATGCGATTGCCAAAGAGAAGGCGGCATAAAGGTTGCTGTCTGACACCTTCCGGTCGGCATGGCCGGTCATATGAGACATGAAAAGGAGAATCACCAAGATGGCTGTCAGTAAAGAAGAGATTATCGAGGCAATCAAGCAGATGCCCGCACTTGAGCTTTCCGAGCTTGTCAAGGAGCTCGAGGAGATCTTTGGCGTGTCCGCTGCAGCTCCTGTCATGGTCGGCGCTGTCGCTGCCGGTGGCGGAGAGGCGGAGGCTGCCGAGGAGAAAGACTCCTTCGACGTCGTGCTTGAGGGCTATGGGGACAACAAGATCGCTGTCATCAAGGTCGTGCGCGAGCTGACCGGCCTGGGTCTCAAAGAGGCCAAGGATGTGGTAGAGGGCGCTCCAAAGACGATCATCGACGGTGCTGCCAAGGACAAGGCGGAAGAGGCAAAGGCCAAACTCGAAGAGGCTGGTGCTGCGATCACCCTCAAGTAGAGTGGGCTGATCCCCTCGCTTGGACGCTTGCGGACGCAGCTGTTGTCGTGCGCGATCAGGCTGGTCGGGTTACAGCCTCAGGCGCCAAGCGGGTCTTTGGGGCATGGCTTCAAGCATCATGAGCGATATACAAAAGGCCGAGGCATAGCGCGTCGGCCTTTTCGCTGCCATGGCCTCTGGCATTCCGTCCCTGAGGTCTCTGGTATTTATTTCTGATACTTTAATGCTTTTATCAAAATATTTCTTGACGCAAGGTAATTCTTTGACTAGCCTATTACTTTGCGGCTATTGTCGGTCGCTCTACCCCTTCGAAGGAGGAATCGCCTGGTGCCCCACGGAGAATCTTCCCCCGTCATCAGCCCCGATCGGCGTCAACGTCGGAGCTTCGCCAAGACACCTGAAGTACTTGAAGTCCCTAATCTGATCGCAATTCAAAAAGAGTCGTTCGCCTGGTTCCTTAACCAGGGGCTCCACGAGACGTTCTCGGACATTTCGCCAATTGAGGATTTTACCGGTGCGCTCGCGGTCGAGTTCCGTGATCATGAGTTCGGCGAGCCCAAGTACTCGGTCGACGAGTGCAAAGACAAGGACATGTCCTATCAAGCCCCGCTCTTTGTTGATGTAGTGTTCATCAATAAAGAGACGGGGGAGATGAAGGAACAGTCCGTCTTTATGGGCGACTTCCCACTCATGACCGAGCAAGGCACGTTTGTCATCAATGGCACGGAGCGCGTTGTGGTCTCCCAGCTCGTCCGTTCACCCGGCGTCTATTATGCCGAGGAGCTTGACAAGACGAGTGACAAGATCATTTACACGGCAAAGGTGATACCGGCGCGCGGCGCATGGCTTGAACTCGAGACCGATCGGCGCGATGTGGTAAACGTCCGAGTCGATCGTAAGCGCAAGCAGCCTGTGACGGTGCTTCTCAAGGCGCTCGGCATTGTCGAGACCCGCGATGAGATACTCGAGATGTTTGGCAGCTCGGAGGCGATTGAGCGCACGCTTGAGCGCGACTTCACCGAGACCCACGAAGATGCGCTTTTGGAGATATACAAGCGTCTGCGCCCTGGCGAGCCTCCCACGGTCGAGTCTGCGCGGGCGTTGCTTGACGGTCTTTTCTTCAACCCGCAACGGTACGATCTTGCCAAGGTCGGTCGTTATAAGGTCAACAAAAAGCTCGGCCTCACGATCCCAGATAATGGGACGACGCTGACTTTGGAGGATATCAAGGCATCTGTCCAGTACCTCGTAGCGCTCTGGGAGGGCAAGGAGGGCTATCATGTCGACGATATCGACCATTTTGGCAATCGGCGGATCCGCAACGTCGGGGAGCTGATCCAGAATCAGTTCCGGATCGGCCTTGCGCGCATGGAGCGCGTTGTCCGTGAGCGCATGACGACCCAGGATGTGAACGAGATCACCCCGCAGTCGCTCATCAACATCCGCCCCATTGTTGCGTCTATCAAAGAGTTCTTTGGCTCGTCGCAGCTCTCGCAATTCTTCGACCAGACCAACTCTGTCTCCGGGCTTACGCACAAGCGGCGTCTCTCGGCGCTCGGCCCTGGCGGCCTTTCGCGCGAGCGAGCGGGCTTCGAGGTCCGGGACGTCCACCCGAGCCACTATGGGCGCATGTGTCCCATCGAGACGCCTGAAGGCCCCAACATCGGACTTATCGGCTGCCTTGCCACATTCGGGCGCATCAATCCTTACGGTTTCATTGAGACCCCGTACCGCAAGGTCATCCGTGGCAAGGTGACGGATGAGATCGTCTATCTTACCGCCGATGAGGAGGAGCAGTACGTCATCGCCCAGGCAAGCGAGCTGTTTGATGCGAAGACCGGCAAGTTCAAGAGCCCGCGTGTGCTCTGTCGCGTGAAGGGGCATGGGGCCAACGCGCAGTTCGGGGAGCCGGAGGAGCGCCCACCGGCGGAAGTCGACTTCATGGATGTCTCGCCGCGCCAGATGGTATCGGTGGCCACCGCCCTGATCCCGTTCCTGGAGCATGACGATGCCAATCGGGCGCTTATGGGGTCGAACATGCAGCGCCAGGCGGTACCGCTTTTGCGTGCCTCGGCCCCGCTTGTGGGAACCGGGCTGGAGTATCGTGCGGCAAAGGACACCGGTGAGATCATCTGCGCCCGTCGCACGGGCAGGGTCGAGTCCGTAGACAGCCACAACATCGTTGTGCGTGCGGAGGATGGCACGCTTGACGAGTATCGGCTTCCTAAATTCCAGCGCTCCAACCAGGGCACCTGCGTCAATCACCGTCCGCTTGTGTCCATGGGCGATCCGGTGGTTGAGAGCCAGGTTCTTGCGGATGGGCCCTCTACCGAGAACAGCGAGCTTGCGCTCGGCCAGAACCTGCTTGTGGCGTTCATGCCCTGGGAAGGGCACAACTACGAGGACGCCATCATCATCAGCGAGCGCGTGGCCAAAGACGACCTGCTCACATCGATCCATATCGAGGAGTACGAGGTCGAGGCACGGGACACCAAGCTCGGGCCGGAGGAGATCACCCGCGAGATACCCAATGTCGGCGAGGACATCCTTGCAAACCTTGACAGCGACGGGGTGATCCGCGTTGGTGCCGAGGTCTTCCCAGGCGATGTCCTTGTGGGCAAGGTCACCCCTAAGGGGGAGACAGAGCTTACCGCCGAGGAGCGCCTCTTGCGGGCGATATTCGGCGAGAAGGCGCGCGAGGTGCGCGATACCTCGCTTAAAGTGCCGCACGGTGAAACCGGTCGGGTCATCTCGGTGCGTACGTTCTCGCGAGAGGCTGGCGATGACCTATCGCCGGGTGTCAACGACCTTGTGCGCGTGTACGTCGCGCAGAAGCGCAAGATCAACGAGGGGGACAAGCTTGCCGGTCGTCACGGCAACAAGGGGGTCATCGCAAAGATCCTCCCCATCGAGGACATGCCCTTCCTTTCCGACGGCACTCCTGTCGACATCATCTTGAACCCGCTCGGCGTTCCCAGCCGAATGAACATCGGCCAGCTGCTTGAGACGCACCTCGGCTGGGCCGCACAGGTCGGGTGGAACGACGACCCCAAGTCGAAGGAGATCGTTCCCGGCCCGATGCATGTCGCCACACCGGTGTTTGACGGGGCAAGTGAGACCGAGATATCGGCGGTCATCGAGGCAGCGAACCGGAACCTTGAGGCCAAGCAGCGCGAGCTGTTTGGCGAGAAGGTCATGCCGCAGTTCATTCCCACGCTGTCTCGGGAGGGCAAGACACGGCTTTTTGATGGACGGACCGGCGAGCCCTTCCGCGAACCGATCACGGTCGGGCAGATATACATCCTTAAACTGCTCCACTTGGTTGACGACAAGATCCATGCGCGCTCCACGGGCCCCTACTCGCTTATCACCCAGCAGCCGCTCGGCGGCAAGGCGCAATTCGGCGGTCAGCGTTTCGGGGAGATGGAGGTGTGGGCGCTTTACGCGTACGGCGCAGCCTACGTCCTCCAGGAGATACTCACCATCAAGTCCGACGATATCTTCGGTCGTGTCAAGGCGTATGAGGCTATCGTTAAAGGCGAGAACATCCCTGAGCCGGGTATCCCCGAGTCCTTCAAGGTCCTGATTAAGGAGATGCAGTCCCTTTGCCTTGATGTCGAGATCATCAGCGAATCGGGCGAGGAGATCGAACTGAAGGATGACGACGAGGACATCTTTAAGACTGTCGAGGAATATGGGCTCGATTTAGGCAGCGCCGAGGAAGAGGGCGGCGACATCGACTCGGTCGATGCGCTTGAGCAGCTGCTCGATGCAGACATCTCTGCCCTGAGCACGACGACTGATTTTGACGGCTCCGGTCTTTTCCCGGATGAAGGGGAGTAAGAGTGCTTGAAGTTGACGTGAACAACTTTGACCGGCTTCACATTGGCTTTGCATCCTCCGAACAGATCCGGCAGTGGTCGCGGGGCGAAGTCAAAAAGCCCGAGACCATCAACTACCGTACGCTCAAGCCTGAAAAAGACGGTCTTTTCTGCGAGAAGATCTTTGGCCCTACCAAGGACTGGGAGTGTTACTGCGGCAAATACAAACGGGTGCGCTTCAAGGGCATCGTGTGCGAGCGCTGCGGTGTCGAAGTCACGCGTGCCAAAGTGCGTCGGGAGCGTATGGGCCACATCGAGCTTGCGGCACCGGTAAGTCACATATGGTACTTCAAGGGCGTCCCTTCCCGCATGGGGTATCTGCTCGACATCGCTCCAAAGGACCTTGAGAAGGTGCTGTACTTCGCCTCCTCGATCATCACCTCGGTAAACGAAGAGGATCGCGAGGCAGACCTTGCGATGCTCAAAGACGAGCTCACCGCCGACCTTGAGCAGCTGGAGGCCGAGATGGGCGAGGAGGCCAACGAGGTCGAAGGCGAGCGCGACCGGCTGATCGCTGTCGCACGTGGTGAGATCGAGCCTGAGGAAGGGGACGAGGTCTTCGAGGGCGCTGCTGTCGAGGAGCGGGTGAAGAAGCTCACAAAACACGCCGAGCGCGACCTTAAAGATATCGAGGAAGAGTATCGGGACCGCAGAGGGCTTTTAAGTGATGCCTTCGACACGTTCTCGAAGCTCTCGGTCAAGTCGCTTATCAGTGGCGAGACGCTTTACCGCGAGATGAAGATGCGCTATGGCACCTATTTCCGTGGCGGCATGGGTGCCGAGGCGATAAAGGACCTGCTTTCGCAGGTCGATCTGGATGCGCTCGGCGAGGATCTAAGGGTGCAGATCAGCGAGGGCAAGGGGCAGAAGCGCCTGAAGGCGATCAAGCGCCTGAAGGTCGTTGACAGCTTCAAGAAGAGCTCCAACCGTCCCGAGTGGATGATCCTTGACGCGGTGCCGGTGATCCCGCCGGACCTGCGCCCGATGGTCCAGCTTGACGGCGGGCGTTTTGCCACGAGCGATCTGAACGACCTGTATCGGCGCGTGATCAACCGCAACAACCGCCTTAAAAGGCTGCTTGACCTCGGGGCACCTGAGATCATCGTGAACAATGAGAAGCGCATGCTCCAGGAGGCGGTGGACGCGCTCTTTGACAACGGGCGCCGTGGGCGTCCGGTCACAGGCCCGGGCAACCGTCCGCTTAAGTCGATCTCGGACATGCTGAAGGGCAAACAGGGCCGGTTCCGCCAGAACCTGCTCGGCAAGCGGGTGGATTACTCGGGCCGCTCGGTTATCGTGGTCGGGCCGGAGCTAAAACTCCACCAGTGCGGCCTGCCCAAGGCGATGGCGCTTGAGCTGTTCAAGCCCTTTGTGATGAAGCGGCTTGTCGACCGTGAGCATGTCCAAAACATCAAGGCTGCAAAGCGGCTTGTCGACCGTCAGAGCCGCGAGGTCTGGGACGTGCTCGAAGAAGTGATCCGGGAACATCCGGTGCTTTTGAACCGCGCACCCACGCTGCACCGTCTTGGGATCCAGGCTTTCGAGCCGGTGCTTGTGGAGGGCAAGGCGATCCGCATCCATCCGCTCGTGTGCACGGCGTTTAATGCCGACTTCGACGGTGACCAGATGGCCGTCCACCTCCCGCTCTCTGCAGAGGCGCAGGCGGAGGCCCGTGTCCTTATGCTCTCGACCAACAACATCAAGAGCCCTGCCCATGGCCGTCCGCTTACCACGCCGACACAGGACATGGTGATCGGCTTGTACTACCTGACCGCTGAGCGCGAGGGTATGCCGGGCGAAGGGCGTGCCTTCATGCATGCGGACGATGCTCTTCTTGCCTATGACTCGCGTGCCGACCTTGATCTTCAGGCGAAGATAGAGGTCCGCCTGAGCGAGGGCATGTTTGAAGAGTGCATCGAGGACGGGAAGATCATCCGCCGCGAGCGCAAAGCGGGCGAGCGGATCGCGACGACGGTGGGGCGGATCACGTTCAACCGGTCGCTTCCGGATGACTACCCCTTTGTGAACCGCGAGATCAACAAGCGGGGCATCAGCCATATTGTAGAGGACTGCTCGAGCCGGTACTCCACGACCGAGATGAGCCAGATCCTCGACGAGATCAAGCGGCTCGGCTTCCACTATGCAACGCGGGCCGGTGTTACCGTCTCGGTCTACGACGCGACGGTGCCGGAGTCCAAGGGCGAGATCCTTGCCGAGGCAGATGTGCGGGTCAACAAGATCGAGACCCAGTATGAGCGGGGCCTGATCACGCGGGAGGAGCGGCACCGTCAGATCGTCGACGTATGGACAAAGGCAAACGACGATGTCGGCGAGGCGATGGCGGCGGCTTTCGACCGGTTCAACCCTGTCTACATGATGGCGCACTCGGGGGCACGCGGTAATATCAAGCAGATCCGCCAGCTAGCCGGCATGCGCGGCCTCATGGCGAACCCCAAAGGCGAGATCATCGACCGTCCGATCAAGGCGAACTTCCGAGAAGGACTCACCGTGTTGGAGTACTTCATCTCCACGCATGGTGCGCGCAAAGGGCTTGCCGATACCGCACTGCGTACCGCAGACTCGGGGTACCTGACAAGGCGCCTTGTCGATGTCGCCCAGGACGTCATCGTCCGCGAAAGCGATTGTGGCACCGATGAAGGGGTCACGTTCGCCCTCCTGCATGAGGACGGCAGCCCCGGCCACAACCTTGTCGGTCGTTGTCTGCTTGAGCCAGCGGTAGCCAAAGAGACGGGCGAGATCGTACGTGAGGCGGGCTACTACTTCACAAGTGACGCGGACATCTCCGATACTGCCGATGCCGGGGTGACCCATGTGGTGGCCAGGACGGTCATGACCTGCCATGCGCGACACGGCATCTGCCAGGCATGCTACGGGTGGGACCTTGCGAGCAGCCGCCCCGTGGACATCGGTACGGCGGTCGGCATCATTGCCGCGCAGTCGATCGGCGAGCCGGGCACGCAGCTCACGATGCGCACGTTCCATACCGGTGGTGTCGCAGGCGAGGACATCACGCACGGTCTTCCGCGTGTAACCGAGCTTTTCGAGGCGCGCAAGCCAAAAGGGCAGGCGGTCATTGCCGAGATCGCCGGCATACTCACCATTGAGGATGCGGATAAAAGCCGGGTCCTTACGATCGTCGACGGAGAAGGCGACGAGAGGTCCTACACGGTCTCTCGGCGTGCCCGTCTCCGTTCCGGCGTCGTCAATGGGATGCTTGTCGAGCTTGGGCAGCAGCTCACCGAAGGCTCGATCAACCCGCACGACCTGCTTGCGCTCAAGGGGCCCAATGAGACCCTCGGCTATACGGTCGAGCAGGTGCAGGAGGTCTACCGCTCCCAGGGCGTCGACATCAATGACAAGCATATCGAGGTCATCAGCAGGCAGATGCTTCGCAAGGTCACGGTGACCGATCCTGGCGACACGGGGCTTTTGCCCGGGCAGCTTGTCGACCGCCTCGATTTTGCGGCGACCAACGAGGCCACTCTCGCAGCGGGCGGCGAGGCCGCGAACGGCCACCCCGTGCTCCTCGGCATCACGAAAGCGTCGCTTGCAACCGATTCGTTCCTGTCGGCGGCATCATTCCAAGAGACGACCCGGGTGCTGACGGATGCGGCGATCGCTGGGAAAGAGGACGAGCTGCTCGGCTTGAAGGAGAACGTCATCATTGGCAAGCTCATCCCGGCTGCGACCGGCATGCGGCGCTACCGGTCGGTCTCGCTCACGTACCGTGGGCAGAGCATCGAGCAGAGCGTGGCGCTCGATGGGCCGCTGCCAGAATGGGCACCCGAGGAGCTTAAGGAGATCGAGGCGCTTCTGCCTGTGCAGCCGGAGCCGGAGATCGACGAGTCGATCTTTGCCGACCTCGACTTTGACGACGCGGGGGGTATCGATGTCTCGGCGTTTGCGGGGGTCACCTTCGATCCAACTATGGATGACGACGACGCATTCCCTAGCGATGTCAGGATCGAGGAGGTCCATGCCTCGTCTGCCGAGCAGATCATGGGCGGCGTGGCGCTTGAGTCGGTGACCCTTGCCGAGATCGGCGTCTCCACGCGCTGGGTGAACAAGTTCGCCGAGGCGGGGATCACCTCCGTTGCCGACTTAAAAGACAAGGACGAGGACGATCTCTTGGAGCTTCCCGGCATCGGGCAAAAGGCCGTCAACGAGGTTCGTGCCGGCCTGGACTCCCACGGGTTCATGAGCGTCTTGCAGTAGCAGCCTGGCGCGGCGCGGCAGCTTCAGGTGGGTTGGCGGTCCTGGCGCGGCGCGGCGGCTGTAAGCGGTGGCAGCTTCAAGCGGAGGCAACGATACCGCAACGATAGCCTTATGGGTAGCTTCAAGCGTGGGCTTGACACGATGGGGTCACATGAGAAAAACCATCCGGTTGCTTTTGGCGCTAATGATCCTGTTGCCGTTATCGCTTGGCTGCATTGACCCCCCTCCTAACTACGGCGGGGATCGTCCCGACCTCTACACCGTGGCAGCGAATAGCCTGATCAGCATCGATATGAGTTCTCGTTTCAGGCTGGTCATCCTTGACGAGGACGGGTACGGCAGAACCATGTTCGCCTGCAGGGGTACTGCGACGCTAGGGGACGACAGCAGCAGGGAGGCAGGGGGTCTGGTCAGTGTCCTGATCGCGCAAAAAACAGACGACGGGTACGTATACTACTACCCCGATGTCAACTACCTGGTGTGCAAAGACCTGTCCGCAGACTCTTTGAATAAGACCTTGAACAAGATCTCCTCGGCCGAGGAGCTGTGGAAGAAGATCGAGGGGGCAGTCCCGGCCAAAGACATCGAGTCATTGCGCGAGGACAACGACTGGGAAAGGCCGCTGGATCAGGATCGGTGCATACGGGTGAAAATCGTGCGGTCGAGGAGGGGCTTATCAGAGGATCTCATCCTAAAGGCAAGGGAGAGTATGGCCGAGAGCATCGTCGGGCTGTCCGGCAAGGAGAGCTGCAGTAATACGTACTTGACCTCCGACGAGTACGACCGCCACCTCTACCTCTTCCGGGCCTACACATACGATAGGGACAATCGCTCGACCTCGTACGGCAAGACCTATGCCGTCATCTTCGGCTCCGACGGCAGCCATGACAAGGAAAACGGCATCATGGAGATCACCGACCCGAGCGACTACCGTGACGAGCTGAAAGCGTTTAAAGAGAAGAACAACTGGGGCAGGCCAATAAAGTGAAGGCCATACTGTTTTAACGATGTCCGTTTGCGGGCTTATAGGGTGTGCGGTTGCAGTGCTGACTAATGATAGGCCCGAGAAAATTGAGCGTTGGATGAAAACGCTCTACGATTCGAGCAGCAGCGCCGCTGACGGCAGCCGTGCAAGAAACCCGGGTTGTGAGGAAAACGTTGACGGCAAGGAGGAGCGCTGATGGCAGAAAAAACGATGTGGCTTGTTGTGGCAACGCCGCTTATTGGCCTTGTCTTTGGGATCACGCTGGGTATTGTCACCTTTCGGCAATGGGTGAGCTGGCCGATTCCGCACCTTACTGTTGCTGCTAGCAACGTTCCCGTTGCCGACGTTGCCCGGGGCATGGACGCGGATTCTCGTCGGCAGTGGGCAATGAACTGGCTGATTTGGACCTTGTGCCTTGGGGCTGCATTTGCAGCATTCGGTGCGCTTTTGTGTTGGGCGCTTGCCCTTCCGCTCTTCACGGATGCGCTCCTGGTGGTATCCCTTTTTGGGCTTGCGGGGTCATCGGCCCCAGTGTATGCCGATACCGTGCATAGGGTGTTCAATCGAGAGCGGGAAGTTTAGCCAGGCGGTCTTTCGACTACCAGGCGACATCAGGCTCTCCAAGCGATCTAGGCGACCCATGCGGCTTCGCAATCTGGGATGCCAGCAGGTGCGCCTGAGCCGATATGCCAGCGTCAATATGAGCAGTGCCGAAGCCAGCTGCGGACACCAATGGACACGCCCGGATGCGTGGCGTTTGACATGCCTCGTGCGGCTTGGTAGAGTTCACCCTTGTGGCTTCATGCTCTCGGGGCTTTCCGCTGCCGGGAATACGAACGAAAAAGGAGTTAAGCGTTGCCTACGATCAACCAACTGGTCCGCAAGGGCCGCAAGCAGGTCATCGACAGAAGCAAGACACCCGCTCTCCGGGGGAACCCACAGAAGCGCGGCGTCTGCACACGTGTGTACACGACCACCCCTAAAAAGCCGAACTCGGCGCTTCGCAAGGTGGCGCGTATCCGTCTCTCCAACAACATGGAGGTCACGGCCTATATCCCGGGTGTCGGCCACAACCTGCAGGAGCACTCGCTTGTGCTTGTGCGCGGCGGTCGTGTCAGGGATCTGCCGGGTGTGCGCTATAAGATCATCCGTGCGGCGCTCGACTGTGCTCCTGTGGCCAACCGTGCCCAGGCCCGCTCACGTTACGGTGCCAAGAAGCCTAAGTAACCACTGGTGCAGACCGGCCAGGCGGCAGTCCGGCCGCTCGGGCTTTTGCCAGTTACTTGCTGTTTGCCACCAACTACCCGTTACCAGCTGCTTGTTATTTTTTAAGGAGACCATCAGATGCCCAGACGTGCTGCAGCCGTTCGGCGTGAGGTCACGCCAGATGCCGTCTATAACAATAGGCTCGTCACCCAGCTGATCAACAAGATCCTGCTGGATGGTAAGAAACTGACATCGGAGCGCATCGTCTACGGCGCGTTCGACCTTATCGAGCAGAAGACCAGCTCGGATCCGCTCTCGGTGTTTAAAAAGGCGATGGACAACGTCCGGCCATCGCTCGAGGTGCGGCCAAAGCGTGTGGGTGGTGCCACGTACCAGGTGCCGGTCGAGGTCAACTCCAGGCGTTCCACCACGCTTGCGATCCGCTGGATCGTCGGCTTCTCGCGCAAGCGTCGCGAAAAGACCATGGCAGAGCGGCTTGCCGCAGAGATCATGGACGCTGCCAACGGCGTAGGCTCCTCGGTGAAAAAGCGCGAGGACCTCTACAAGATGGCCGAGTCCAACCGGGCGTTCTCGCACTACCGCTGGTAGGGACAAGCAATTGTCAACTCGATTGTTGACTACGGTTTGCAATTAAGTTGACAGCGATTAAAGAACCGCAACCGAACGAAGCTGAACGCACTTGAACGCAACCGAACCCACTTGAGGGCAACCGAAAGCAACTGAACGCATGCGAACGCAATCGAACGCACTTGAAGGCAACGAAGATACTCAAAGGCAGAAACCAAAGACAGAGCAGTGGCAGAGCAGTACTCACTAAAAAACACGCGTAATATCGGCATCATGGCGCACATTGATGCCGGTAAGACGACCACGACCGAGCGCATCCTGTTTTATACGGGCAAGACGCACAAGCTCGGCGAGGTGCATGATGGTGCCGCTACCATGGACTGGATGGTCCAGGAGCAAGAGCGCGGCATCACGATTACTTCTGCCGCCACGACCTCGTTCTGGAAAGACCATCGCATCCAGATCATCGACACCCCCGGTCACGTAGACTTCACCGTCGAGGTCGAGCGCTCGTTGCGGGTGCTTGATGGTGCGGTTGCGGTCTTCTGTGCGGTCGTCGGGGGCGAGCCCCAGTCAGAGACCGTCTGGCGTCAGGCGGATACCTATGGTGTCCCCCGCGTCGCCTACATCAACAAGATGGACCGGACCGGCGCGGACTTCTATAACGTCGTTCAGATGATGCGGGACAGGCTTGATGCCCGACCGATCCCGATCCAGCTTCCCATGGGCTCTGAGGACAAGTTCGTTGGCATCGTCGACCTTATCGAGATGACCGCCACGTTCTTCAACGAGGACGACAAGGGGATCAACCCGACCGTCGGCGAGATCCCTGCCGAGTATCTAGATGACGCGAGGCTGCATCGGCACGAGATGATCGAGGCTGCTGCCGAGCATGACGACGGGTTGCTGGAAAAGTTCCTTGAGGACGAGGAAGTTGCAGCCGCAGAGGTCAAGGATGCGCTTCGCAAAGCGTGCATCGCCAACACTTGTATCCCGGTGATCTGCGGTGCCTCCTTTAAAAACAAAGGCGTTCAGCCGTTGCTAGACGCTGTGATCGACTACCTTCCTTCGCCGCTTGATATCGAGGCGATCCGCGGCGTTGACATGAAGACCGACGAAGAGGTCACCTGTCCCGCGGACCCAAGCGAGCCGTTCGCGGCCCTGGCCTTCAAGGTCATGACCGACCCTTACGTGGGCAAGCTCACCTACTTCCGCGTCTATTCCGGCTCGCTCGACGCAGGCTCATACGTGTACAACAGCACCAAGGGCGTCAAAGAGCGCATCGGACGGCTGCTCCGCATGCACGCGAACCATCGCGAGGACATCGAGGTCACTCGGGCAGGCGACATCGTTGCGGCCGTGGGCGTGAAGAACACCTCGACGGGCGATACACTTTGCTCGGAAGGGCAGCCGGTGCTGCTCGAGTCGATGGTGTTCCCGGATCCGGTCATCGACATCGCGATCGAGCCAAAGACCAAGGCCGAGCAAGACAAGCTCGGGGCTGCGCTTGCCAAGCTCGCCGAGGAAGACCCGACATTCCGGGTGCACACCGATCCCGAGACCGGTCAGACGATCATCGCGGGCATGGGCGAGCTGCACCTCGAGGTCATCGTCGACCGCTTGCTCCGCGAGTTCAAGGTCGAGGCGAACATCGGCAAGCCACAGGTTGCGTATCGCGAGACGGTGAGCAGGTCTGCCGAGCGCGTCGACATGAAGTTCGCACGCCAGACCGGTGGTCGCGGACAGTACGGCCATGTCGTCATAAACCTGTTCCCGCAAGAGCCAGGAGCGGGCTACGAGTTCGTGAACAAGATCGTAGGCGGCACGGTCCCGAAAGAGTACATACCCTCGGTTGATAAGGGCATCCAAGAGGCGTTGCACTCCGGTGTACTCGCTGGGTTCCCGGTGGTAGACGTCAAAGTCGAGCTGTTCGACGGCGGTTACCACGAGGTCGATTCCTCGGAGATCGCCTTTAAGATCGCCGGTTCCATGGCGGTCAAAGAGGGGATTCGCAAGGCAAGCCCGGTGCTTCTAGAGCCGATCATGGCGGTTGAGATCGTCACGCCCGAGGAGTTCATGGGCGATGTGATCGGCGACTTCAACCGTCGTCGCGGTCAGATCGAGGGCATGGAGCCACGCGGGAATGCGCAAGTGGTCAGCGGGAAGGTGCCGCTTTCCGAGATGTTCGGCTATTCGACGGACCTGCGCTCAAAGACGCAGGGCCGGGCAGTATATAGCATGCAATTCAGGGCGTATGAGCAAGTTCCGAAGTCGGTTGCAGAGGAGATCGTGAGCAAGGCGGGTGGAAGCCTGTAGGTGGGCGGGAGCCTGTAAGGAAGTACCCACGGGCTGTTGTGCCTGATTGTTTTCGAAGCTGCGGAGGAGTAGAGAGTTGGCGAACCAAAAGATCAGGATCCGGTTGAAGGGCTACGATCACGAGATCGTCGATCAGTCGACGAAACTCATCGTGGACACGGCGCAAAAGACCGGCGCAAAGGTATCGGGGCCCATCCCGCTGCCCACTGACCGTAGCGTCTACACGGTCATCCGCTCGCCGCATGTCGACAAGGACAGCCGCGAGCAGTTTGAGATGAAGACGCACAAGCGGCTCATCGACATCCTTGAGCCTACCCCCAAGACGGTCGACTCGCTGATGCGGCTTGACCTTCCGGCGGGCGTTGACATTGAGATCAAGCTCTAGCCTCTGATAGTATTAAAGGTCTGTGTGCAACAAGTAGATGCAGCAATTAGAAGATATGAGAAAGAGCGATCAGATGGGATCCATGCCGTGTGGCATGACAGGTCCCATGGCCGCGCGAGCTGAAGGACAGAGATAAAATGGCCACTACCGCCACTACCATTCTCGGCAGGAAGCTTGGGATGACGCAGGTCTGGAGCGACGATGACAAGGTCGTTCCGGTCACCGTCATCGAAGCTGGCCCTTGCGTTGTGACGCAGGTAAAGACCGCCAAGCGCGACGGTTACTCGGCGATCCAGATCGGCTTTGGGGACGTCAAGGAGAGCAAGGTCAGCAGGCCCATGGCCGGCCACTTCGATAAGGCGGGGGTCGAGGCAAAGCGCTACCTGACCGAGATCCGCGTTGCCGAGGACGACGAAGTGCAGCCGGGCGACCTGATCACGGTCGATGCGTTTGCGGATACAGGCTCCGTGCACGTCTCCGGCGTGAGCAAGGGCAAGGGCTTCGCCGGTGTCATAAAGCGTCACAATTTTGGTGGCGGCCCGGGCGGGCACGGATCGCACGCCCACAGGGAGCCGGGTGCGATCGGGCAGTGCGCCACGCCTTCCCGGGTGTTCCGAGGCAAGAGGCTCCCGGGGCACATGGGCACCAACACAGTCACTGTCCGCAACCTCGATGTTGTGCGCATTGACGCAGAACAGAACCTGCTTCTCGTCAAGGGCGCCGTTCCCGGCGCAAAGGGCGCGCTGCTGACGATCCGGTCGGTTTAAGCATTCGCGCCGAGATATATCGCGCTGAGATACAAGGAGTAACAAGATGGCATCCATCGATATCAAAGACGCCAAAGGGGCAAAGGTAGGATCGACCGATCTTGCCGATGCGGTTTTTGACGTCGAGCCCAATACATTCGCCATGCATCAGGTGGTCCGCTCACAGCTTGCTGCGCGACGTGCGGGCACGCACGCCACCAAGACGCGTGGGCTGGTTCGCGGCGGCGGCAGCAAACCGTGGCGCCAGAAAGGCACTGGCCGTGCGCGCCAGGGCACTACCCGTGCACCGCAGTGGGCCGGCGGCGGTGTTGTTTTTGGCCCGCACCCACGCAGCTATGCGTTTAAAGTGCCCAATAAGGTGGTCAAGCTTGCGATGTGCTCGGCCTTGTCGGCGAAGCTTGCCGATGGCGACATCGTTGTTGTCGAGGGCTTCGGCTTTGAAAAGCCGTCGACGAGAACCGCCGCCTCGATACTTTCGGATCTTGGTATCTCAGGCAAGGTCACCATTGTTGTTGCAAACGACGATGTGGACGCGCTGCTCTCGTTTAGGAACATTCCGAGCGCTCGTGCGATTACGGCTTCCGAGGCCAACACGTATGACCTTGTGGATAACTCCTCGGTGCTGTTTACGCGTCCGGCGATTGAGTGGCTCGAAGGGGTGCTGTCTTAAATGTACGATCCAAGAGAGATTATTATCCGACCGATCATCTCGGAGAAGTCCTACAGCCTCATCGAGCAGAACCGCTACACCTTTGAGGTTGCCAAGACCGCCAGCAAGCCGCAGATCGGTCAGGCGGTTGCTGAGATATTCAATGTGACGGTGTTACAGGTCAACACGATGAACGTCACGGGCAAGCCGCGTCGCGTGCGCTTTGCGAAGGGCAAGACACGTGACTGGAAGAAGGCCATCGTCACCCTAAAAGAGGGCGACAAGATCGATATGTTCCCGTCGGCCTAGGAGTTGCTTTAAAAGGCAACAGGCGATAGGGCGCGAGGGGTAAAGGGTGCAAAAGGGCGTGTAATGGAGCCGCCCGGCACCGTGGTAGTCCGGAGTCAGCCGTCCAAGTCCCGGACGGGCTGGCAATCGGACGAAAGGAGCACTTGATGGGACTGAAGAAATACAAGCCGACATCACCGGGCCGCCGGTTCCAGTCGGTCTCCGATTTCTCGGAGATCACCTGCACCGAGCCCGAGAAGTCGTTGCTTGAGCCGCTCTCCAAAAAAGGCGGACGCAACAACAACGGCCGGATCACCACGCGTCATCAGGGCGGTGGCCATAAGCGCCGGTATCGCCGCATTGACTTCAAGCGCGATAAGGACGGCATCCCCGCCACCGTTGCCACCATCGAGTACGACCCGAACCGCTCGGCGCGCATCGCACTCCTTCACTACGTCGATGGCGAGAAGCGCTACATCCTTGCGCCTAAAGGGCTCAAGGTCGGGGATAAGATCTCCAGCGGAAAAGGTGCTGACATCAAGCCCGGGAACGCACTTGTGCTCTCCGATATCCCCGTCGGCACGGTTGTGCATGCGGTCGAGCTCAAGCCGGGCAAAGGGGCGGCCCTCGCCCGCTCGGCAGGCACCTCGATCCAGCTGATGGGCAAGGAGGGCAACTACGCCATTGTGCGCATGCCGAGTTCGGAGATGCGGCGTGTGCTCATCACCTGCCGAGCAACCATCGGCGAGGTCGGCAACGCCGACCACAGCAACATCTCGATCGGTAAGGCCGGGCGCAACCGCCATCTTGGCAAGCGTCCGACCGTGCGCGGTACGGCGATGAACCCGGTCGACCATCCGCATGGCGGCGGCGAGGGCAAGAACAAGTCGGCCGGACGCCATCCGGTCACCCCGTGGGGCGTCCCCACTAAGGGACATCGCACCCGCAGCAAGAAGAAGGCATCCAACAGCCTGATCATCCGTCGGCGTAAACGATAAGCGAGAGGAGCAGTAACAAATGAGCCGCAGCCTCAAAAAAGGGCCGTTCGTGCAGCCTCGTCTCCTCGAGCGTATCCACTCGATGAATGAAGCTGGCGAGAAAAAGGTCATAAAGACGTGGTCGCGTTCATCGACGATCTTCCCTGAGATGGTCGGTCATACCATTGCCGTGCACGATGGGCGCAAGCACGTTCCCGTATATGTCACCGAGTCGATGGTTGGCCACAAGCTTGGCGAGTTCTCGCCCACGCGCAGCTTCCGCGGACACGCGGCTGACAAGAAGAAGGGCAAGAGGTAGAAGATGGAAGCCAGAGCCGTTGCACGTTTTCAGCGGGTGAGCCCGCGCAAAGCACGTCTGGTCGTCGACCTCATCCGCGGCAAGTCCGTCGAAGAGGCCCGCACCATCCTGCAATTTTCGCCCCGGGCCGCCTCTGAGATCGTCGAAAAGACCCTTAACAGCGCAGTGGCGAACGCTGAGCGCAACTTAAAGGTCAAAGCAGATGACCTCGTGGTAGGCACCACCTATGTTGATGAGGGCCCTACGCTCAAGCGCATCAGGCCGCGGGCAATGGGCCGTGCGTACCGCATCAACAAGCGGACCAGCCACATAACGGTGGTCGTCAAGCAGCGAGAGGAGGCGTAGGCGCTCATGGGACAGAAGGTATACCCCGTCGGCATACGTCTGGGCATCACTGAGAACTGGCGCTCACGCTGGTACTCGAAGAAGGAATATGCACGCACGGTCGAAAACGACGTTGCGATCCGTCGGTATCTCTCGGCACGTCTGCGCCGCGCCGCGGTCTCACGTGTTGAGATCGAGCGCAAAGGCGAGAGGACCTCTATCGAGCTATGGACCGCCCGCCCTGGCATTGTGATCGGCAAGAAAGGCGCGGAAGTCGATGTCTTGCGCAAAGGGCTTGAAAAGCTCACGGGCGGCCCCGTCTCCGTGAATATCGTGGAGATCAAGCGCCCGGAGCTTGATGCGACGCTCGTCGCCCAGTCCATCGCCGAGCAGCTTGAGGGCCGGGTGGCCTTCCGGCGTGCAATGCGCAAAGCGGTCGCCTCGTCGATGAAGAGCGGCGCGCTCGGCATCCGCATCCAGTGCTCCGGTCGTCTCGGCGGGGCCGAGATGGGTCGGCGCGAGTGGTACCGCGAGGGCAGGGTCCCGCTCCATACGCTGAGAGCGAAGATCGATTACGGTACCGCTGTCGCACATACCACGATGGGCACCTGCGGTGTCAAGGTATGGATATATCACGGCGAGGTGCTGCCTGGACAAAAGCCGCCGACTCCGGCGATCGAGGGCACGCGTGCCCCGCGCCCGCGGCGTGAGGGAAGAAACGAAGGGAGGCGCTGAGGTGCTGCTCCCCAAACGCGTAAAGCACCGTAAGGTGCAGCGAGGAAGCAACTGGAAGGGCACGGCCAAAGGGGGTACCCAGGTCCACTTTGGCGAGTACGGCCTAAAAGCCCTTGAGCCAGCCTGGATCACTAACCGCCAGATCGAGGCCGCCCGTATTGCCATGACCCGTTTCATGAAACGTGGCGGCAAGGTGTGGATCAACATATTCCCGGACAAGCCGATCACCCAGAAGCCTGCAGAGACACGCATGGGCTCGGGCAAGGGCAACCCTGAGAAGTGGGTTGCTGTCGTGAAGCCGGGTCGTATCATGTTCGAGGTCGCCGGGGTCTCCGAGGAAGTCGCCAAGGAGGCTATGCGTCTTGCGGCCCACAAACTGCCGATCAAGACGAAATTTGTTGCCCGTGCCGACAGTGGCGGGGAGGCGTAAATGAAAAGCACAGAGATCCGTGGTCTTGATGAGAACGAGCTTGTAGAGAAGCTGAAGGCTATGCGGGCCGAGCTATTCAACCTTCGGTTCCAGCTTGCTACAGGACAGCTTGACAATACCGGGCGCATTGCGGTCGTGAAAAAAGACATCGCACGCCTCCAGACTGAGATTCGTGCGCGTGAGCTTGCTGCTGCCCGCAAAGCGGCAGCTTCTTAGGGTACGAGTGAGGAGAGTCATGACTGAAGAGCGCAACCGTCGCAAGGTCCGCCATGGGGTGGTCGTCTCGGCCTCCAGTGACAAGACCTGCGTTGTTGCTGTAGCCGAGCGCAAAAAGCACCCGTTTTACGGCAAGATGATCACCCGCACAACGAAGTTCCATGCCCATGATGAGGACAACACCTGTGGCGTTGGGGACACTGTTGCGATCATGGAGACCCGTCCGCTGTCAAAACTGAAGCGCTGGCGTCTCGTTGAGGTTGTTGAGAAAGCTAAATAAATAAGTAAGAGACGGGTTCCATCGGCCGGGTTCTTCCGCAAGGTGCGGGGATCCGGCAAGTGGACAGGTAACCGGAGGAAGCGATGATCCAGGCAGAGACCCGGCTGAAGGTCGCCGATAACTCTGGTGCACGCAAGATCGCGTGCATCAAAGTGCTCGGCGGATCCAAGCGCCGCTACGCCCATCTGGGTGATGTGGTCGTATGTTCCGTAAAGGAGGCCCTCCCTAACGGGCAGGTAAAAAAAGGTGAGATTGTACGTGCCGTGGTTGTGAGGACGGCCAAAGAGGCACGCCGTGCGGATGGCAGCTACATCAAGTTCGATGACAATGCCGCCGTCATCATCGACTTACAGGGCAATCCTCGTGGCACGCGTATTTTTGGTCCGGTCGCTCGAGAGCTTCGTGATCGTCGGTATATGAAGATCGTGTCGCTTGCTCCCGAGGTGCTCTAAGGAGGAGACAATGGCAAAACTGAGCATTCGTTCGGGTGACAAGGTCAGGATACTTGCCGGTAAGGACAAGGGTAGAGAGGGTAAGGTGCTCGCTGCGTTCCCACATAAGCAGCGTGTCATCGTCGAGCGCGTGAACCTGATGAAGAAGACCACCCGTCCGACGCAGAACAACCCAAACGGCGGCATCATGGAGCTTGAGGCCCCTGTGCATGTGAGCAACGTCATGCTGCTTTGTCCAAGCTGCTCGCAGCCAACACGTATTGGCCGTAGGCGTGAGGATGGCGTTCTTATACGGGTGTGCAAGAAGTGTGAGAACGACATTGATAAATAGCGGTCGACAGACGGTCAAGAAGAGTGTTGGGATAGGTCTGGCTCCCCGCGCAAGCAGGGAGGTGCAGGGTCAGAAATCCTGCGCTGAGAACCCCGGGTGGAAGGTAGTACCTAATGGCTCCACGGCTTAAAGAGAAGTATCGAGGCGAGGTGGTCGGGGTGCTTTTGGAGCAGCTCGGCTATGCAAATGTGAATGAGGTCCCACGGCTTGAGAAGATCGTCGTGAACATGGGCGTCGGTGCCGCTGTCCAAGATGCGAAGCAGCTTGACCAGGCGGTGGCGGATCTGCGCACCATTACCGGTCAGCAGCCCATGATCACGCGTGCGAAGAAGTCCATCGCGGGCTTCAAGGTCAGGCAGGGCATGCCGATCGGCGCAAAGGTGACGCTGCGCGGGGATCGCATGTGGGAGTTTTTTGACCGCCTTTTGAGCGCTGCTATCCCGCGGGTGCGCGACTTCCGTGGTCTTCCGACCACAAGCTTTGACGGGCGTGGCAACTATTCGATGGGCGTGACCGAGCAGCTGATCTTCCCTGAGGTCGATTATGATCAGGTTGACCGGGTCCGGGGCATGGATATCACGTTCGTGACGAGTGCGGAATCTAACGAAGAGGCCCATGCGCTGCTTGCAGCATTCGGCTTCCCGTTTAAGCGATAGAAAGGTCCAAGGACCGTTTGGTGCCGTGAGGTGCGCCAAAATAACGGAGGTTTGAAGTGGCAAAGAAGTCGATGATCGCCAAGGCAAAGCGCCAACCAAAGTTCAGCGTGCGCCGGTACAGCCGTTGCAGCCGATGTGGCCGCCCCCGCGGTTACTATCGTCAGTTCGGCCTGTGTCGGGTGTGTCTGCGCGAGTTGGCCGGTCGTGGCGAGCTCCCCGGCGTGCGTAAGGCCAGCTGGTAGGCACGCTGTTTTTAAGGAGACCGGCTCCGTGACGCACAGAAGTCATGGGCTTTTGTGAACTGCGGAGCGGACATCTCGGACCATAGGAGGATTTTTAGATGAGCATGACCGACCCCATCGCAGATATGTTGACTCGCGTCCGCAATGCGAACTCGGCCTATAAGGCGACTGCCTCGATGCCTTCTTCAAAAAAGCTCGTTGAACTGGCGCGCATTTTGAAAGAAGAGGGCTATGTCACCGACTACCAGGTGATCGATGTCGAGCCGCAGAGTCAGCTTGAGATCACATTGAAGTATGGCTCGCGCAAAGAACGTACCATTACCGGGCTGCGTCGCATAAGCAAGCCGGGGCTGCGTGTGTATGCAAAGAAAGACGAGCTGCCAAGGGTGCTCGGCGGGCTTGGCATTGCGGTTATCTCGACATCGCGTGGGGTGATGACCGACCGCGATGCCCGCAAAGCTGGCGTTGGCGGCGAGGTTGTCGCCTACATCTGGTAACCGACGAGGGCCTTTAAGGAAAGGAGCGTAGCGCCGTGTCTCGAATCGGCAAGCAACCAATCCCGGTCCCGTCTGGGGTCGAGGTGAGGATCGAAGGATCGACGATCGATGTGAAGGGCTCAAAAGGAGAGCTGTCCCATACCTTTCCTGAGCTGATGGACGTTGCTTTTGAGGATGGCCAGATCCTGGTCACCCGCCCAAACGATAGCCGAGAGGCCAGATCACTTCATGGCCTGACCCGGACCCTTATCGCCAATATGGTCATCGGTGTCTCAGAAGGGTTTTCAAAAAACCTTGAGATCGTCGGTGTAGGTTACCGGGCTATCCTGAAGGGCAAGGATCTTGAACTCGCCCTCGGGTTCAGCCACCCGGTGGTCGTGACACCGGAGGACGGGATCGTTTTTGAGGTTCCGGTCCCGACCAAGATCACCGTCCGTGGCATCGACAAGCAGCGTGTGGGGCAGATCGCCTCAGAGATCCGGGCGTGGCGTAAGCCAGAGCCCTACAAAGGCAAAGGTATCCGCTATGAGGGCGAGCATGTACGTCGCAAGCTCGGCAAGGCAGCCAAGTAGCGAGTGAACGGCCTTTTTAGCAGGCCGCGCGAGACGAGGAGACTGAAAAGAGATGGATAAGCTCAAGGCGAAACAGGCGGCACTGGCGCGCCGTCGGCGCCGTGTCCGCGGCAATGTCACTGGCACCGCTGAACGCCCGCGGTTAAACGTGCATCGTACAAACGCGCACATCTATGCCCAGGTGATTGATGACCGCGCAGGGAAGACCCTGGTCTCGGCCTCAAGTCTAAGCCCCGAGCTGAAAAGCACTCTCAAGTCCGGTGCGAACAGCGATGCGGCTAAAGCGGTGGGCGAGTTCCTTGGCAAGTGTGCGGTTGATGCGGGGATCGTAGGAGTTGTTTTTGACCGCGCCGGTCGTCTGTACCATGGCCGTGTCAAGGCCCTGGCGGACGGTGCACGTAGCGCCGGACTGGAATTTTAAAGGGGAGGGCTAAAAAGTATGGCGCGAAAAGAAGCACCGGTCTCGGAGCTGCAGGAGAAGGTTGTATATATCAACCGCGTCTCCAAGGTTGTCAAGGGCGGTCGGCGGTTTGCCCTAACGGCGCTCGTCGTTGTTGGTGACGGTGCCGGGAACGTGGGTGTCGGCATGGGCAAATCCCAAGAGGTCCCCATCGCTATCAAAAAAGGCATCGAGGATGCCAAGAAGAACATGTTCAAGATCCCGGTCGTGAATGGGACGATCCCCCATGAGGTGTACGGCGAGTTCGGTGCCGGTCGGGTCCTGCTCAAGCCGGCCTCGGTGGGTACCGGTGTCATAGCAGGCGGGCCCGTCAGGCCGCTGCTCGAGCTTGCTGGCATAAGAGACGTGCTTACCAAGTCGCTCGGCAGCGACAATGCGCTCAATATCGTGAAGGCGGCGGCCGAGGGCCTGCGCTCGCTTTCTGCAGCCGATGAGGTTGCACGCCGCCGCGGTAAGACCGTTGCCGAGATATACGGGTGGGAGGAGTAACCGATGGCGAAGGCAGCCGCTCCCAAAAAAATCAAAGTCACCCAGGTGCGCAGTACGATCAGTTGCCCCAAGGACCAGAAGGCGACTGTCAAAGCGCTCGGCTTGAAAAGGATCAATGACAGCGTTGAGCAGAGCGACACGCCTGCTGTCCGCGGCATGGTGTTTAAGGTAAAGCACCTTGTCAAGGTAGAGGATCTATAATCTGGGTGTATGGCCCTTTATCAAAGGCCATGAGTGAATGAGGAGATTTGAATAATGCAGATTCATGACCTGTTTCCGGCACCAGGGTCTCGGAAGGACAGAAAGCGGGTCGGTCGGGGGCATGGCTCCGGGCACGGCGGTCGTTCGGGACGCGGCAACAAGGGTCAGGGCCAGCGTGCTGGCGGCACCAAGGGACCAGGCTTTGAGGGCGGGCAGACGCCGCTTGCGATGCGCCTTCCCAAGCTTCCCGGGTTCAAGAACCGCAATCGGGTCGAGCATGCAGCCGTCAACGTCTCGCGTCTTGATGGGCTGTTTGCCGATGGTGATATCGTTGATGCCGAGGCGCTTGTTGCCGCAGGCGTGATAAAGTCTATTGACGCTCCCGTGAAGGTGCTCGGTGACGGCGGGCTTTGCAAGAAGCTTATGGTGAAGGTTGACAAAGTATCCGGATCTGCCAAGGCGAAGATCGAAGCCTGCGGAGGGACGGTCGAAACGTTGTGCTAACCGCAATAGCGAACGCATTCCGTGTTCCGGATCTTCGGAAGAAGATCATTTTCACGCTGGTAATCATTGTGATCTACCGCATCGGTTGCCACATTCCCGCGCCAGGGGTGAATGCAAAAGACATTGCGTCGGTTGTGGGACAGGGTGCGGCGCTCGGGATGCTCAACCTGTTCTCAGGCGGCGCTCTTGAGAGGTTTGCGATCTTCTCGCTCGGCATCATGCCCTACATTACTTCATCGATCATCATGCAGCTTCTCCAGGGTGTCATTCCTGCGCTGGAAAGGTGGCAGAAGGAGGGCGAGTCCGGGCAGCGTCGCATCACGCAGATCACGCGATACCTCACCCTGGGGCTTGCCTGCCTCGAGTCACTGGGCCTGCTCACGATGTTCCGCAGTAGCGGTGTGCTGCCTTTTGCAGATGTCCCCGGGGCCCCGCCGCTTGCAGTCACGTACACGGCTGTGGTGGTGACACTGATTGCAGGCTCCGTTTTGATCATGTGGTTTGGGGAGTTGGTCACCCAACGGGGCATCGGCAACGGCATGTCGCTGATAATCTTCGTGAGCATCGTTGCGCGTTTTCCACAGGCGATTGTGCAATCGACCCAGCTTGGGCTTGGCGGTGCGTTTACCGCGTTGCTCGTTGTGATCGTCCTGTTCATCATCGCTGCCATTGTCACGATGGAAAGTGCGCAGCGCAGGATCCCGGTCCAGTACGCGAAGCGTGTCGTTGGGCGTAAGGTGTATGGAGGATCCGGGACCTATATACCGCTTAAGATCAATGGTGCCAACGTGGTCCCGATCATCTTTGCCTCGGCGATCCTGTCTTTCCCCTCTCAAATCATGCAGTTCTGGTCGAATCCGCCGGCATGGGCCTCGAAGTTCGCGAGCTCGCTTGTCAGTGGCCCGGTGTATTGGGCGCTTGAACTCGTGCTCATCGTATTCTTCACGTACTTTTACACGGCGCTCGTCTTCAACCCGATCGATCTTGCCGACAACCTGCGCAAGAACGGCGGGTTCGTTCCCGGTGTGCGTCCAGGTGCCGCAACGATTCGCTATATGGAGAATGTTTTGAACCGGATCACGTTGCCTGGCGCATTGTTTTTAGGGACGATTGCGGTTGTGCCGTCCATTGTGTTCAGCGTGACACAGGACCCGCTTGTGCAACAGTTTGGGGGCACATCGATCTTGATCATGGTCGGGGTTGCGCTTGAGACGATGACCCAGATCGAGAGCCAACTTAAGATGCGCCATTACGACGGGTTCTTCAAGTAAGCGGGCAGGCTGGCAGAGGCTGGCAGGCGGAGTTGTGTGCCATGCCCATAAGTGGCACGTACAGGGCTGAAAGCCGCCAGGAGGCGACAATGATTATGATACGAGGGGCCTGGTCATGAACATCATGCTGTTGGGAGCGCCAGGCGCTGGCAAAGGGACCCAGGCTGCCAGCATCGTCGAAACATACGGGATTCCGCATATCTCGACCGGTGATATCCTGCGTGCGGCAGTTACGAATGCCACTCCGCTCGGGCTGGAAGCCAAGCGGTACATGGATGCCGGGGAGCTTGTCCCAGACGAAGTTGTGATCGGCCTTGTGAGCGCACGGCTTTCCGAGCCTGACGCAGCCGAGGGCTTCATCCTCGATGGGTTTCCTCGCACTACGGCCCAAGCAACAGCCTTGGATGCCGAGCTGGCTGCCGTAGACAGGAGGATCGAGTCCGCCATTGCTATAAAAGTCGATCCGGAGGTGATCATTGCCCGGCTCACCTCTCGGCGGACCTGCCGCGGCTGTGGGCGGATCACCAGCGCTTCTGAAGGCGAGAGGTGTCTTGCGTGTGGCGGCGAGCTGTTTCAGCGCGACGATGACAACGATGCCACTGTCCGGAACCGGCTTGAGGTCTACGGCCGCTCGACCGCTCCTCTCATAGATTATTACTGTCAGGCCGAGGTGCTTATCGAGATCGACGGCGATCGTCCGGTGGAGTCGGTATGGGCAGACATTGAAGCGGCTCTTCAGCCTTTGACCACCCAGTGATCATCCGCAAGTCCCCATCAGAAATCGAGATCATGCGTGAAGCGGGGCGCATCAGCGCCCGCGTTTTGCGGATGGTCGGCGAGGCCGTGCGACCGGGCATCACGACCGCCGAGCTTGACGGGCTTGCCGAGGAAGCCATCCGGGAAGAGGGCGCGGTGCCGGCTTTTCTCGGCTACATGGGCTTTCCTAAGACGCTTTGCACCTCCGTCAACGAACAGGTCGTGCACGGCATCCCCTCGAAAAGCGTCCGCTTGAACGAGGGCGACATCCTTTCTGTCGATGTGGGCGCGGTCATTAAGGGCTATTACGGGGACAACGCACGTACGTTTGCCGTCGGACAGGTCAGTCCTGAGACACGTCAGCTGCTCACGACGACCGAGGAGGCGCTTATGGCCGGTGTTGTCACCTGCTATGAGGGCAAGCGCCTTTTCGACATCGGCCATGCGGTTCAAGGCATTGCCGAGCGGGACGGGTTCAGTGTTGTCCGCGAGTACGTCGGGCATGGCATCGGCCGCTCTATGCACGAGGATCCGAACGTGCCCAACTATGGCCGCAAGAACACGGGTCTGAAGCTGCAGGTGGGAATGGTCCTGGCAATCGAGCCCATGGTGAACGCGGGTGCCTCCCCGGTTGAAAAACTGCCCGATGGCTGGACGGTCGTCACTGCTGATGGCAGCGCATCCGCACACTTCGAGCATACAGTGGCGATCACCGAGTCCGGGCCGCTTATCCTCACTGCCGAGTGAACAAAATCTACCTGCAAAATTTGTGGCAGAATTTACGGTCGATTTATGGACTCGCAAGACAGGTCTGAGGTAACATAGAAACTTGCGTATTCAAGCAGGTTGAGAAGTACTGGGAGAGAATGACCAAAAAAGACGATGCTATAGAGCTTGAGGGTACAGTCATTGAGCCTCTGCCCAATGCAATGTTTCGGGTTGAGCTTGAGAACGGACACAAGATCCTTGCACATATCTCGGGCAAGATACGGATGCACTATATCCGCATCCTGCCTGGTGATAAGGTGGTCGTCGAACTCTCGCAGTACGATCTTTCAAGAGGGCGTATTACCTATCGATACAAGTGACCGGCGGTTTGCGCGGGTCTGCACCCGTTGTATCCCCGTGCGCACTGGACTGTGAGTCGCGTATTTTGCGGCGCTGGACACACCCGGTGCCGTGTGCGAGAGGGTCGTGTGCGAGAAGGCAAACTGACGCCTGCGGCTGGGCGTGAAGATAGATTTTTGAAGACCGAGAAGGGAAGAACCGGCGATGAAAGTACGTCCCTCTGTCAAAAAGATGTGCGACAAGTGCAAGATCATTCGTCGGCACGGGCGGGTGTTGGTCATATGCGACAACCCGCGGCATAAGCAGCGTCAGGGCTAGGAGGCGACTGAGTGGCCCGTATCGAAGGTGTCGACCTACCGCGCGAAAAGCGTATTGAGGTCGGCCTCACTTACATTTTCGGCATCGGTCTTACGACCAGCCAGCGTATCCTGCGTGAGACGGGTATCAGCCCGGATACGCGCACCCGTGACCTCACTGAAGAAGAGGTCGTTCGTTTACGTGAGTACATCGACAAGAACCTAAAGGTCGAAGGCGATCTGCGCCGTGAGGTGGCGCAAAACGTCAAGCGGCTTATGGAGATCGGCTGCTATCGTGGGCTCCGCCATCGCAAGGGGCTTCCGGTCCGCGGTCAGCGCACCCATACGAATGCACGCACCCGTAAGGGTCCGCGTCGCCAGATCGGCGCGAAAAAGAAAGGCAAGTGACGCATGGCCGTTAAGAAGAAGAATGTCCGAACAAGGCTTAAGCGCTCCGAGCGCAAGAATATTGCAGTAGGCCAGGCTCACATCCGGAGCACGTTCAATAACACCATCGTGAGTATCACAGACTCTTCGGGCAACGTGATCTCGTGGCAGAGTGCTGGCACGGTCGGCTTTAAGGGTTCTCGTAAATCAACCCCGTTTGCTGCACAGCTTGCTGCCGAGGCAGCTGCAAAAATGGCTCAGGAGCATGGGCTGCGCAAGGTGGCGGTGTTTGTGAAGGGGCCGGGATCTGGTCGTGAGACCGCTATCCGTTCTCTGCAAGCAGCGGGACTCGAGATATCGAGTATCCAAGATTGCACCCCTATTCCGCACAACGGCTGTCGGCCACGCAAGCGTCGTCGGGTCTAGCTGGCAACCGGACCTAAAGAATCCGAAAGGAACAGTAGATGGCACGTTACACCGGGGCGGACTGTCGCAGATGCCGCCGCGAGGGAATAAAGCTCTTTTTAAAGGGCGACAAGTGTTATATGGATAAATGCCCGGTCGAGAAGCGCCCGTACCCGCCTGGCCAGGCCGGCAAAAAGCGCCCGCGTGACAGCGAGTATCGCGTCCAGCTCCGCGAGAAACAAAAGACCAAGCGCATCTATGGGCTGCTGGAAAAGCAGTTCCGGGGATATTATCAGCTGGCAAGTCGGCAGCCGGGTATTACCGGCGAGAACCTGCTGCGTCTTCTTGAGAGCAGGCTTGATAATGTCGTTTATCGGCTGGGCTTTGCCAAATCCCGCGATGAGGCCAGGCAGGTTGTGCGGCACAATCACATAACCGTCAATGGCGGGCGCGTGAACATCCCGTCTTATCGCGTGCGCCCGGGCGATCTTGTGGCTATTGGCCCGAAATCCCGTGATCTGCTGGTTATCAAAACCTCGCTTATCTCCTCGGAGAAGATCGAGGTTCCTGGATGGCTTGAGGTGGACATCGAAAAACTGCATGGGAAGGTCCTGTCGCTACCGGAACGCGAGATGATCGACGCTCCGGTCCGCGAGCAGCTCATCGTCGAGCTGTACTCTAAGTAACACCCCAGGTAACCGGATCCCCATTTTTGGCCAGGGAGGCTGCTTGATGACAGAGTTCATGAGGCCACAAGTCACTGTTGAACAGATTGGCGATCGGGTGGCACGCTACATTGTTGAGCCGCTTGAGCGCGGGTTTGGCTACACGCTTGGCAACTGTCTGCGCCGGGTGCTGCTCTCGTCGCTTCAGGGAGCTGCTGCGACTTCGATGTGCATCGAAGGCATCCAGCACGAGTTTGCTTTTATCGAAGGTGTCCGTGAAGACGTAACGGATATCGTCCTGAATGTAAAAGGACTTGTCTTCCGTGAGAACGGCGTGGGTTCTGGCGAGGCGGTTGCCACGCTATCGAAGCAGGGGCCCGCGGCGGTCACCGGAGCAGATCTTGCCGTTCCCACCGAGTTTGACCTTGTCAACCCCGAGCACGTTATCGCAAACCTCAATGAGGGCGTAAGCTTTGGGATGAGCCTTCGCATCGGGGTAGGGCGCGGGTATGTCTCGGCAGACCGCAATAAGCGGCCTGGGGACCCGATCGGTATCATCACCGTCGATTCGTTGTTCTCACCCGTTATGCGGTGTACCTATATTGTTGAGAACACCCGGGCGGGAGAGCGCACCGACTACGACAAGCTGATCCTTGAGGTTGAGACTAACGGCGCAATGGATCCAAACGATGCGGTAGCAAGGGCTGGCCAGATCATCGATGAGCATATGACGCTCTTCGTTGAGCAGGCTGTTTCCAGCCTTCCGGATGAGGGCATCTTCACTGCCGCCGTAGACGAGAGCGAGAGCGCACTTGATACTCCCATTGAGGAGCTTGATCTTTCCGTGCGCTCTTACAACTGCCTGAAGCGCCAGGGTGTCAACACGATCGGGCAGCTCATGCAATGCTCTGAGCAGGATCTGCTCAACATAAGGAATTTTGGCGCAAAATCAATCGAAGAGGTCAAAGATAAGCTTCAGCAGGTGAGTCTTGGGCTCAAGTCATAGGGCTTCCAAGCCATAACATGTAAGGACTGCAACAGATGAGACATCTTAAAAAAGGGCGCAAGCTCGGTACGGATGCTTCGCACACCAAGGCAATGCTCAAGAGCCTTGCGGGTGCTCTACTGGCAAATGATCGCATCAAAACGACCGAGGCTCGTGCAAAAGAGGTTCGGCCGCTTGTAGAAAAGACGATCACCTGGGCAAAGAAAGGCGATGTGCATTCGCGTCGCTTGGCTATTGCAGCAATTGGGGATAAGGATCTGATTGCCAAGATATTCTCTGAGGCCGAGCGGTTCGAGAATCGCAACGGGGGCTACACCCGTATCCTTAAACTTGGGCCGCGCAAAGGGGATAATGCGCCCATGGTGATCATGGAACTGGTTGACTGACCTGCAAGCTCAGCGATACTTTCACGATACTTCGATGAAGGCTCCTTAAGGCGTTAAGGTGGCCTTCATCTGCATTGTGCGCCTGGCATGGGCGATAGCTGCAAGAGGTGTGCGGTGATCCGGTTCGACAGCGTGGGCTACACCTACCCTGGGGCAGGCGCGCCAGCATTGGCGGCGCTTGACTTCTCGCTCGCCCCAGGTGAGATGGTAGTGCTGCTCGGCGCAAACGGGTCAGGCAAATCGACGCTTGCTCGGCTGACTAACGGGCTTTTGCTCCCCGCAAGCGGATCGGTCACCGTAGACGGGGCGAGCACGCAAGACGCGAGCACTATTTACGATATCCGGACCCGTGTAGGGATGGTCTTTCAGCGGCCTGACGATCAGATAGTAGCCACTTCGGTAGAGGATGATGTCGCCTTCGGGCCGGAGAACATCGGGCTTGCGCCGGATGAGATCCGCGCTCGTGTGGACGAGGCACTTGCGCAGACCGGCCTGGTCGGGCTTGAGGACAGGGAGCCGCACTTGCTTTCGGGCGGGCAGAAGCAGCGCCTGGCCGTTGCCGGGGCCCTTGCCATGCGCCCGCGCTATCTCGTGGCCGACGAGCCGACCTCGATGATCGATCCTGTTGGTCGCCGAGAAGTGCTTGATCTCCTTGAGCGTGTCCGCAGCGCGGGTTACGGGGTGCTGCTCATTACCCACTCGGTTGCCGACGCACGCTCGGCGGACCGGGTGGTCGTTCTCAGCCGAGGGGAGTCCGCATTCGAGGGCTCGTACGTCGAGCTTGTCCGTGACCCTGCTTGGCTCGCCGAGTGGGGGCTTGAGGTTCCGCGGATTGTGGAGTTTGGATCAAAGCTACGCGCACAAGGGGTGGCTGCCCCGGGCCCTCGCTCTATACCGCAGGAGATGGCGGTGGCGCTATGGCGCTGAGGCTGACCGATGTCTCCTACACATACAGCATCGGAGCTGCTGGCAGTGGCATCAACGTCGGCACCAGCACCGACAAAAGCACCAGTGCCGGCACCAGTAGATGCCGGGGCACCGACAAAGGTAAAGGCACCGGTGTCGGCAAAGGCACCGGTGGCGCTCAGGCGGTGACCGCTCTTCAGGGCGTGAGCCTGAGCGTTGAGCCTGGCGAGATGGTGCTGATCGCAGGGGCGACGGGCTCGGGAAAGTCGACACTCCTCAGGCTGGCTGCCGGTCTGCTTGAATGCGGAAGCGGCCAGATCACCCTCGATGGCGAGGCGCTTACGCCCGGCTTGGCGCGTGGGCGCGTCGGGCTTGTGTTCCAGGATCCCGAGAGCCAGCTTTTTGCCGAGACACTTGCCGAGGATGTCGCCTTTGGCCCCAAAAACCTCGGTGTCGCGCCAGATAAGGCGATCGCCCTTGCGCATGACGTGCTCAAGCGCGTCGGGCTTGATCCCAAACAGTACGCGGGTCGCTCGCCGTTCTCGCTTTCGGGCGGGGAGGCGCGGCGTGCTGCAATCGCGGGGGTGCTTGCGCTTGCGCCGGACTACCTGCTTGCAGATGAGCCGACCGTCGGTCTGGACTCATACGGTCGCGCTCGGGTGCGCAGGGTGCTCGACGAGACGCGCAGAAGCGCTGGTGTGCTCGTGGTCTCCCATCAGCTTGAGGAGTTCCTCGCCAAGGCGGATCGTGTTGTGATCCTCGCGCAGGGTGTGATCGCATGGCAGGGGTCATCGGACGAGGCGTTGAGTGACCCGCAGCTTTTTCTCGGCAACGGGCTTGTCCCTCCAGAGATACTCGAGGTGCAGCAGCTGCTTATCAGGCGGGGGCTGCCGCTTGACGGCATCTCACTTGATCCCGGAGTTGCCGCAACCGGCGTTGCGGCGGCGCTTGAGAGCGCGGGCACGCGTACGGACACGAATGCTGACGCGAGCATGAACATGGACGCGGGCGCGGGCGCGAACACGGATGCGATCACGGACATGATCGCAATCGCGGACGGCCGATGAGCGCCCCCGTCCCGATGGGGACCTATGTTATCGGCAACTCGTTTGTGCACCGCCTTGATGCCCGCGTGAAGATCGTCATCGGCATCGCCTTTGCTGTCGCCCTTTTTATCCTTGGTGAATGGTGGGCGCTCGGCGTGGTTGCGTTTGCCGCCATAGGGGTTTTTGTGCTCTCGGGCGTTTCTGCCCGGCTTGCCGTGCGAGGACTGCGCCCTGCGCTCTGGCTGCTCGCATTCACGGTCGTGATCAATGCGCTCGCGCCCGCCGGTGCCGGGTCTGCTGCGCCCGTGCCCGCGTTTGTCGGCATCGGCCAGCCGGAGGCGCTCGTAAGGGTCGGCCTGATCACCTTTTATCCCAGCGGGTTGGCTCGCGGGCTTTTCTTCGCAACACGGGTGCTCATCCTTGTGTTTGGCGCATCACTCGTGACACTCACCACCTCCTCAGTGGCGATCGCCGACGCGTTCGCATATGTCCTGCGCCCACTCGCTGTCTTGCGGTTCCCTGTCGATGACGCAGCGATGATGATGTCGATTGCACTCAGGTTCATGCCGGTGACTGCCGAGGAAGCCGAGCGGATAGTCACCGCCCAGATCGCCCGCGGGGCGCAGTTCTCGAGCGGGAGTCCTTTTCGCCGAGCACGGGCGTGGCTCCCGGTGTTCGTGCCGCTGTTCGTTCGGCTGTTCCGCCGAGCGGACGACCTTGCGGTGGCAATGGAAGCACGCTGTTATCGTGGCCAGGGCAGGACTCGGTTGCGACAGCTTAGAATGCGACCGACAGACTGGATGGTGCTTGTGGCAGGCTGCGCCGCCGCCGCGTTCCTTGCAGTTTACGGGTAAGCCGCAAGTAGCCGAGGGGTAGCCGAATAACGTTAAATTGACGCGTGCCAAAGACCCCTATAGAATAACAGGGTTCGTTTCCGCCAGCCCCGTGACACGGACACGCCTTTTAGGATCAATCAGTTGGAGGAAAGCAGTTGGGAACCTACCACGCCAAACCCGGCGAAATCGAGCGTGAGTGGCTGCTCGTTGACGCAACGGATATGGTTCTTGGTCGGCTTGCAAGTGAGATCGCCCAGATACTCAAGGGAAAGCGCAAGCCGGTCTACACGCCACATGTCGACACCGGCGATTTTGTCGTCGTGATCAATGCCGAGAAAGTCCGTCTCACCGGCAACAAAGTCAACACCAAGAGCTACTATTCGCATAGCGGTTATCCCGGGGGTCTCAAGGAAGTCTCTTTCCAGCGCATGCTGGACAAGCATCCCGAACGGATCGTCGAGAAAGCGGTTCGGGGAATGCTTCCCAAAAACACCCTTGGACGGGCAATGGGTCGTAAACTCAAGGTCTATGTCGGCCCCGAGCACCCGCACCAGGCGCAGAAACCGCGTCAGATCACCCTGGAGGCCTAACGTATGGATGAGAACCAAGCTGTTTATCTTGGCACCGGGCGTCGCAAGAACGCGGTGGCGCGTGTGCGCATTATGCCGGGTACCGGTGAGATCATCGTCAACAAGAAACCTGCGGTACAGTACTTTGGCCGAGAGGCGATGGTGGGATTCGTGTCCACTCCGTTCAAGGTGACCAGCACCGTCGGTCGCTTTGACACGGTTGCCATCATTACCGGCGGCGGCGTTTCCGGGCAGGCCGGGGCGCTTCGCCATGGCATCGCCCGCGCCCTACTTGAGGCCGGCGACAGTTATCGCGGCGAACTCAAAAAAGCCGGTCTCCTGCGCCGAGACCCACGCATGGTCGAGCGCAAGAAGTACGGCCTCAAAAAAGCCCGCAAGCGCCCGCAGTTCTCCAAGCGCTAAAAGCAAGGGGCGGCACAACCAACCCGGAGCCCGCCTGTTCATGGCGGGTTCCGTGCGTCTATCCGGACACAGGGGCAAAGGGGGCAAACAGTGGGTGCTCGGCTGTTTGGGACTGATGGGGTGCGCGGCATTGCTAACGCGGAACTCACCCCCGAACTTGCCTTTCGGCTCGGCGAGGCAGCCGGGCACCTTCTCATCGAGAGAGGCTCATGCGATTCGCATGACCCACACGGCTCACGCGGTCGCATCGTGGTGGGTCGCGATACCCGTCTGTCCGGTGCCATGCTGGAAGCGGCGCTTGTTGCCGGAATTACCTCGTGTGGGGTGGACGCGCTTCTGGTCGGCATCATCCCAACACCTGCGGTGGCGTTCTTGGTGCGCGATTTAGAGGCTGACGGCGGAGTGGTCATCTCGGCAAGCCATAACCCTCCCGAGTACAACGGCATCAAACTCTTCGACCGCTCCGGGTTCAAGCTTTCCAACGATTTTGAGTTTGAGATCGAGAGGTTCTGCCTGGCAGACCACCGGATTGGGGCACCCCATCGGGTGAAGCGGCCCACGGGAGACCGGGTCGGGGCATCCCACCACATCGCCGATGCACATGAGCGCTATATCGCGCATGCAGTGCGCACGGCCGAATGCAGCCTGGAGGGGATGCGCATCGCGCTTGATTGTGGGCATGGTGCCTCCGCGTCCACCTCGGCAGACGCACTCCGTCGCTTGGGTGCCGAGGTAGAGACGATTAACTGCGACTGGAATGGCACAGATATCAATGTCGATTGTGGATCAACGCATCTGGGTGCGATAAGTTCGCTGGTGGCCGAGGGAGGCTTTGACCTTGGCATTGCGCACGATGGAGATGCCGATAGGGTCCTGGCCGTCGATGAGTTCGGCAATGCGGTCGACGGGGATCAGATACTTGCCGTATGTGCCGAGCGCATGAACGTTGCCGAGAGGCTTGCCAACAGCACTGTTGTTGCTACGGTGATGTCGAACCTCGGCTTTGAGGCCGCCATGGGCAACATCGGTGTCTCGGTGGAAAGAGCCAAGGTCGGCGATCGCTACGTCCTTGAGCAGATGCGGACGACGGGCGCCGTCCTGGGTGGAGAGCAGTCAGGGCACATCATCTTTTTAGGGCACAATTCGACCGGAGACGGCCTGGTGACCGCGATTCAGCTTGCCTGTGCGGTAAAGTTTGCCAGCAGACCGCTTTCTGAGGCCGTAAAGATAATGACACCCTATCCCCAGGTGTTGGTGAATGTACCGGTTGCCGACACGACCGCCTTAGCCGCCAGCCGCGCCATAAGCGATGCGGTTGCATCGGTCGAGAGGCTTCTGGGCGAGCGCGGACGGGTGCTTGTGCGGGCATCAGGAACCGAATCGCTCGTGCGCGTTATGGTTGAGGCTGCTGAGGAGCAGATTGCCGCCGACGCGTGCAATTGTATTGCCGAAGTCGTTTTTGCTGAATTAGGTGGCACCAGGTAGGGCAGTGCCAAACAGCGCGTCGAAGAGCTCTGTTCTCCCCGTTTTTTGCAGTGAGCTTTTGTATTTATCAAAACTTATTTATTCTAAACTTAACTCAGCGCTTACATATACCGAAACTTCCAGCGTATGGCTTGTTTTATCAGCAACAAACAAGGGGGAGTCATGAGGCAGATCTATTGGGGAACAGCAGGGGCAAAGTGGAGGGCACGTCTCTCGATACTGCTTTGCTTGGCGCTGTTGTTTGGCAGCATTCCGGGAATTGCATTTGGGTGCACCAACATAACATTTGTCACTTCTCTTGATAGCGGGCAGGTTGCTTTTGTGCCGGGAACAGGCTCAATTACGGCTACCGCAACGGTGGAGTCCGTAGGCACGCCGCACCTTATCACCGAGTTCTCCTGGGCGATCTACGATTCAAACAACCAGCTCGTACAACAAGGTGGAACAGGGCAGATAGCGTTGCCGAGCACCAAAACGGAAACACTTGTTATCCCAGTTGATGCGCTCGGGCTTGCTCCAGGTATCTATACCGTGCAGCTTGCGGCTCAGTGCGCACAGGGGAACTCGCCGTTTGTTTCCCCTGCTAGGCCGCCCTCTTTTTCGGTCTTGGGCGATGATGAGACCAGTCCGGTTGCTATAGATGATGTCCATACGTCTAACCCATACCCGGTTTTAATGCCTGCCTTCATTACTATCGCCGCCACCGATCTGCCGGGTGCCCCGTTTGAGCACGTGAGCGGGGTCGATACGATCACGTGGGCGGTCTATGACGCGGCCGATCCCGGCACGCCTGTCGCCTCAGATACGGTGCCTGGGGAGAGCGCGGTCATAGCCGTTCCGCTTATTGTAGGCACCTATACTTTGGAATACACGGTGACGGACAATGCCGGGAACTTCACCTCGTACGGCCCGGTCACCTTTAATGTTTCAAACCTCAGCCTGGACATAACCGCCCCCCGGTCCTCCTCTGACGCGGTTGCGCTCTACACCGCCCCCGCCTCTATCTCCATAACGGCGACCGACCCGGCGAACGCCCAAGACCCGCTCGAGCACATAAGCGGGGTCGAGTCGGTCGCGTGGGC